>Ga0209577_10000139_pt1 | contig 68639 bp, 53 predicted proteins | sample GraSoiAngelo_109_FD_185874 | JGI IMG/M metagenome (GOLD analysis project Ga0209577, IMG submission 185874) | Grasslands soil microbial communities from the Angelo Coastal Reserve, California, USA - 14_0903_12_20cm (SPAdes) (version 2) | ecosystem: Environmental > Terrestrial > Soil > Grasslands... | reverse complement strand
GAGCTGTGCACGGGTAAGCGGCACAAATTCGCTTTCGTGCAAAACCACGCGTTTGGTTCCGCGCAGTAATTGCCACCATTGTCTTGCTGAGCCGAGCACGATCATGAGTACGAGCACGAGAAAGAAAACAGCCACAAAGGCGTCGAATCGCCAGATGGTTGTTTGCCGGGCCAGATTAGCCGCCTTGACTGAATCGGTAACCGCGGCCGCCTGACTTAAAAGCGATTGGGCGCCGCTCAAAAAACCGAGCCTCGGATCCGGTGAGAAAACCTTCAAGTAACCGGCGGAAAACGTGACCGCACACATGAAGCAAAGTGGAACCAGAGTTACGAAGAGATATTTGCTCTTTCCCATTTTGATCAAAAGCGTTGTGCCGAGGCAGAGTGCGACCACCGACAGCAATTGATTCGCAAGACCGAACAGCGGCCAAAGCGAGTTGATGCCGCCAAGAGGGTCGATCACACCCTCGTATAAAAACCAGCCCCACGCCGCAACGAGCAAAACGCTGGAGAAAAAATTCGCGCTCCATGAGCGAGTATTACCAAGCGGACGCCAGAGATTACCCAGGAAATCCTGGAGCAAAAATCGTCCCACGCGTGTTCCAGCATCGATTGTTGTGAGGATGAACAAAGCTTCGAACATGATGGCGAAGTGATACCACAACGCCAGCGCCGTCGGCTTGGTTGAGACTCGCGCAAACATGTTCGCCATGCCGACTGCGAAGGTCGGCGCTCCCCCGGCGCGATTAAACATCGTAGATTCTCCGAGGTTCGTGGCGAGCTTCTGCATTTCTGCCTCCGTTACCGGAAAACCCGCTGCGGAAATTTTTGCAACGACTTCGGTCGGCGCGCCTTTTGTGTTAATAGCGAAATACTCTCCCGGTTGAAGCACACACGCTGCAATCATCGCCATCAGGGCAACCATCATTTCCGTTACCATCGCGCCATAGCCGATGCTGCGTATTCGCGATTCGCGTGTGATCATTTTCGGCGTCGTGCCAGAAGCAATTAGAGAATGAAACCCGGAGACCGCGCCGCAGGCGATGGTGATGCATACAAAGGGAAATACCGGACCCGCAAAGACGAGGCCGCTGCCATCGATGAATTTGGTAATCGCTGGCATTTGCAACGTGGGATTGATCAGCATCACGGCACCCGCAAGCATGGCGACGGTGCCTAGTTTCAAGAACGTGCTTAGGTAATCGCGCGGCGTCAGCAACATCCACACGGGCAGGATCGAGGCGGCAAGTCCGTAAATCATGATGGCCCATGCCAGCCATTTCTGGTCGTGACGGAACCAACTCTCAATCACGGGGAAGTGCGCGAGAAATTGTCCGCCCCACACACCAAACGCCAGGCCGAGTAAGCCGAAGATTGTGACCGCCGTCACGCTCACTTTGCCCGTGCGCAATCCGATTCCCATGATCAGCGCGATTGGAATCGTCGTCGCAATGGTGAACACCCCCCAGGGACTTTCCGCGAGAGCTTGCACGACAACGAGCGCCAGAACAGCCAGCAAGATAATCATGATCGCCAGGACACTGACCAAAGCGAGCAGACCAACGCCGCGCCCGATTTCCTCTCTTACCATTTGCCCAAGCGTTTTGCCGCCACGGCGGATTGAGGCAAAAAGAACAATCATGTCGTGGACACCGCCGCCGAGCGTCGCGCCGATCAAGATCCAGAGAGTGCCGGGAAGAAAACCAAACTGCGCCGCCAGGACGGGACCAACCAACGGCCCCGGACCGGCGATGGCTGCAAAGTGGTGCCCGAAAACCATCCAGCCGTTTGTTGGTACATAATCCTTGTTGTCGTCTTGCAGCAGCGCCGGTGTTGCACGCTGCTCATTGAGCATGAGCACTTTTGTGGCCAGCCATTTACTGTAAAAACGATAGCTGATCGACAACGCGCAGAATCCAGCGGTAACGATCCACAGCGCGCTGATATGTTCGCCGCGAGATAACGCCAGCATCGCCACTGCCCACGTTCCTAACGCGGCTACCACAAGCCAGAGCAGCTTTTTCCAGAGGCTCATTCCTGGTTGCAGTTTAATTGAAATTGTTGCGCTCCGCTACAAGGTGTGATCTTTCTTCAGGTGCGATTTCGACATAAAATACGAAAGCTTGTAGATGGTCAGAGCCTGGTTAGCGCGAGGAAGCATACGCTCAGGCTTCTGCGAACTGGTCGGTTCCCGCTTAATACAAAACGGGTTATCGAAACAATCGATCCGGTTGGTTTCGCACAGATTCGCAAGCGTTACGCGGTCGCCGATCCCGGCGCAGACTGGCCAAAATATCTCGATCTCGACCGTTGGATCGGAATCAACATTCGCCGGATTCGCCAGATCGAACTCGATTTGTCGCGTCCCAAGCGCATTCTCGATCTAGGCTGCGGCGCAGGATATTTCCTCTACATCGCCCAGCTGCTCGGTCATTCGGGAGTCGGCCTGGATATGGACCGTTTATCCATGTTCCGGGAAGTTACACATCTGCTCGGGGTCCGCCGTGTAGTCCAGCGAATCGAAGCTTTCCGAACTTTGCCCGACTTCGGACAAAAGTTCGATGTCATCACCGCTTTTATGATTTGCTTCAACAACCACAAGATGCCGGACCTCTGGAAGGTGCCCGAATGGGAATTCTTTCTCGATGACCTGGCAAAACACCTCACGCCGCGCGGCCGGGTCTGGCTCGAACTCAATCAGGAATACGACGGGACTTTCTACACGCCTGAGTTAAAGGAATACTTTCAGAAACGTGGCGCCAGAATCAACGAGCAGAAAGTGATCTTTAATTCAGGCATTCGCGCGCCTGCTTCAACTTTGCCAGTTGCGCGCTGAAATCTTTCAGTCGCTGACGATGCTCTTCAACAACGGTCGCCGGGGCACGGTCGACGAAGGATTTATTTCCCAGTTTTTCCTCGGCCGCGCGCATTTCGATTTCGATTCTTGCGATTTCCTTATCGAGCCGTTGCCGTTCCCCTGCTCTATCAGCCGCGGCAACCGTGAGAAAGATCTCGCCTAACGGTGTAACCGCGACCGGGTTTCCGGCCTGTGCTTGATATTTTGGATCCATCTCCACTTCTTCGGCATTCAATAGCCGCGTCAGCGTTGGAATCTGACTGGAAATGAATTTCTCATCTGTGCGTAAGATAAATCGTATCTTTCTGTTCGATGGAAGCTTGGATTCCGCCCTCAAATTTCGTCCTGCTTGGATTGTTTGGTAAATAGCTGAAACAAGCTGGCGTTTGCCGGTGAGGTCCCGGACATCATCTAAGCGGATCTTTTCCGGCGGCGGGGAAAATTGAATCGATCCTTGTCCGAAGCTCAGCAGTGACCAAAGTTCTTCGGTAATGTGTGGCATGAAGGGATGCAGCAACCGCAATATCGCGGACAGCACAAGGTCCATTACCGCCAGCACAGATTTCTTCTGCGCCTCGTCGCTGCCGAAGATTTCCGTCTTGGCGGCTTCGACGAACCAATCGCAGTAATCGCTCCAGACAAAGTCGTAAAGGCGTTGTGCGACCGTGCTGAACTGATATTCGCGGTAAGCAGCTTCGATTGCGTCCATCGTTTCGTTCAAGCGGGCGAGCAGTTCCAAGGCGTAGATCGATACCGTCTCGTTGTCGATTTTTGGAGCGACCTCGCTTGGTCCATGCATTTGCCGGAAGCGCGCCACGTTCCAAAGTTTCGTCGCGAAGTTCCGCCCTTCTTCAATTTGCTTTTCGTCGAAGCGAATATCCTGTCCTCGGGGGGCGATGCGCATCAGGCCGAAGCGCAGGCCGTCAGCGCCATACTTGTCGATCAGGTCGAGCGGATCGGGCGAGTTGCCCAAGGACTTCGACATCTTCCGGCCGAGCTTGTCGCGAATGAGACCCGTAAAATAAACGTCGCGAAACGCAATATTGTCCTCGACGCGGTCTGATTTGCCGGGCTTGAACTCCAACCCTGCGATAATCATGCGCGCCACCCAAAAGAAAATGATGTCCGGCGCCGTCACGAGCGCGCTCGTCGGATAAAATTTCTTCCGTGTTTCTTGATCCATCGTTTCATAAGCCCAAAGCCACGATGAAAACCAGGTATCGAGTGTGTCCGAATCCTGGGTCCAGTTTTCAACGTCAGCTGGAGGATTGATGCCGACGTAAATCTCGTCTCCGTTTTGGGATTTGGAACTTGGGGTTTGGGATTTCCGATACCAGGCCGGTATCCGGTGCCCCCACCAGACCTGGCGGCTGATGCACCAATCGCGAATGTTCTCCAGCCATTGTGCGTAAACCTTCTCCCAATGCGGGGGAAAGAATCGGATCAGGTGATCACGCACCACAGCCAGGGCCTCTTTTGTTTTCGGGTAACGCAAAAACCATTGTTCGCTGATGCGGGGCTCGATCGGTACATCGCTGCGATCACTGAACCCGACATTGTTTTCGTACGCCTCGGTTTTCGCGAGGGCTCCCATCGCTTGCAATGACTCCGCTGCTTTTTCCCGTGCTTTGAATCGATCGAGTCCGTCCAACTCTGGAACCGCTGGACAATTAATCCGACCGTCGGGATGTAGCACATCGACAATTGGCAGGTGATGGCGTTGACCAATCTCGAAATCCAGCGCGTCGTGTGCGGGCGTTACTTTCAAGACGCCGGTGCCGAATTTCGGATCGATTGCTTCATCGGCGATAATCGGAATTTTCTCGCGTGCCAGGGGACGCCACGCGTGTTTACCCAGGAGATCGGCGTATCGCTTATCATCTGGATGAAAAGCCATCGCAGTGTCGGCCATGATGGTTTCGGGTCGTGTAGTTGCGACTTCCAGGAAACGCCCCGGCTCCTCCACAATCTCGTAGCGGACGAAGTAGAGGTTCCCCTTCTGTGGCTTGGAAATCACTTCTTCATCCGACACCGCAGTCTGAGCAGCCGGGTCCCAGTTGATCATGCGGCGACCGCGATAAATCAGCCCTTTCCGATAAAGATCGACAAAAACGTTTTGTACAGCCGCAACGTAAGCGTCATCGAGCGTATAGCGCTCACGCGACCAGTCGCAGGAGCAGCCTAACCGCTTAAGCTGTTCGATGATGATGCCGCCATGTTTATCCTGCCATTCGAGCACGCGACGCAGGAACTCCTCGCGGCCGAGATCGTGCCGCGTTTTGTTTTCCGTTCGCCGCAGATGTTTCTCGACTGCCGTTTGCGTACCAATTCCCGCATGATCCACGCCCGGCAGCCAAAGAACTTCAAACCCCTGCATTCGCGCGCGTCGCGCAAGAATGTCCTGGATCGAGTTGTTGAGCACGTGGCCGAGCGTAAGCACGCCAGTAATGTTTGGCGGGGGCATCACGATAGAGAATGGCGGCTTCGGCGAATTCGGATTCGCAACGAAATCGCGATTTTCCATCCACCGCTGATACCATTTCGGTTCAACCGACTTTGGATCGTATCTCTTCGGAAGCTCTGCCATGGCGATCAATCATCCAAAGCCGGGGGGTGTTTGCAAATCGGCAGCGCGCCCGGCGGTCGCGCCCTACCACATGCTTGCATCGCGATGCCCTAACCGCCACCTTCCCGCTGCATGAGTGATTCGCGCCCAATCGGCGTCTTCGATTCTGGCATCGGCGGCCTTACCGTAGTGAAGGCGCTCCGCGATTTGCTGCCAAACGAAAACATTTCCTACCTTGGCGACACGGCCCGTGTTCCTTATGGCCCGAAAAGCCCTGAAACCGTGCAGCGCTACGGCGTGGAACTTGCGGGAATCTTGACGCGGGAAAATGCGAAGGCCCTGGTTGTCGCGTGTAATACGGTTTCATCAGTCGCGCTGCCGTTGCTAATAAAGAAATTTTCCGTGCCCGTGATCGGGGTAATTGAGCCGGGAGCGCGAGCTGCCTTGCAGGCGACACGCAACCGGCATATCGGCGTGATCGGAACTCGTGCGACGATTCGTAGCGGCGCGTACGCAGAGGCGCTGCGCGCGGCCGACAACAATGTGCGTGTGAGCAGTCGGGCATGTCCCTTGCTCGTCCCGTTAATCGAAGAAGGACTGCTCAATGACGATGTGACGGACCGAATGATTATGCGCTATCTCGAACCCATGCTTGCTGATGGGATCGACACACTAGTCCTTGGTTGTACGCATTATCCGCTGCTCACCGACGCGATCAGTCGAATGCTCAAACGCCAAGTCATGCTCGTGGATTCCGCGCAAAATTGTGCACGCGCAGTGGAAGAAATATTGGACCAACAATCACTTCGGGCGGCGCAGTCAAATCGGGGTGAGCTACATGTCGCTCTCACTGACGCGGCGGACAATTTCCTCAACGTCGCGCGCGACGCGCTGCAGTTGAGTTTCGGCGAGATCGAGCTGCAACCTTTGCCCTAGGTTTTGGCAGACCTTTGATCACGAGATCGTAGGAATGGTCAATCATTTTTCGCAACTCGGGATCAGGAATGCCACCCTCAATCCCAACACTGTTCCAGTGTTTTTTGTTCATGTGATAACCCGGCGTGACTTGCTCGTAACGATCGCGCAGCTCGAGCGCCAAATCAGGGTCGCACTTCAGGTTCACAGTGGTCGGCACTTCGTCCAGCGCTGCCAGTGCGAACATTTTACCGCTGACTTTGAACACGAGAACATCGGGCCCGAATGGCGCGCTCTCGGTGGCGCGTGGTTTGCTCAGACAGTATTTGCGGAACTGCGCGAGATCCATCAGGCGAGCCGTTCGTGGAAGATTGCCGGCAAATCTTTAATTGCAACGCGCTCTTGTTTCATCGAATCGCGATCGCGCAACGTCACTGTATCGCGCAGCGCCGAATCTTTTTCCCCCAGCGTCTCGAAATCAACGGTGATCCCGAAGGGCGTACCAATTTCATCCTGACGCCGATACCGACGGCCGATGGCCCCGCTCTCATCATAGAAAACAGTCATATGCGGCCGCAAAAGAGCGACAACCTCTTTTGCTTTCGCGACCAGCTGCGGGTTGTTCTTGAGCAGCGGAAATACACCGCATTTAACCGGAGCAACCCGCGGATGAAACCGCAGTACGATTCGCGTCTCCATTTTTCCTTTTTCATCTGGCGCCTGATCTTCCGAATACGCTTCACAGATGAGGGCCAACACTGTGCGATCGACCCCTGCGCTCGGTTCCACAACATGTGGAACAAACCGTTGTTTCATTTCTTCATCGAAATATTCAAGAGATTTCCCGCTGGCTTTTTGGTGCTGTGACAAATCGTAATCAGTGCGATAAGCGATGCCTTCGAGCTCCTGCCGCCCAAACGGAAAATCGTATTCGATGTCGTATGTCCCTTTTGAATAGAACGCGCGCTCTTCGTCGGGCACTGTCAGCACGTGAAGTTTGCTGCGCGGAATCCCGATGTTCTCGTAAAACTTCAGCCGTTCTTCCTTCCAATATTCGAGCAGTTCCATTCCTTGTTCCGGGCGGCAAAAATATTCGAGCTCCATTTGTTCGAACTCGCGTGAGCGGAAAGTGAAATTGCGCGGATTAATTTCGTTACGAAACGCCTTGCCGATCTGGGCGATGCCGAATGGCAGTTTCTTGCGCGAAACCTCTAGAATGTTTTTGAACTGAACAAAGATCGATTGGGCTGTCTCCGGACGCAGATAAGCAATCGAACTTTCGTCCGTTGCGGCACCAACATGAGTCTCGAACATCAAGTTGAACTGTCGCGGCGCAGTTAAATCCTTTCCGCCGCAATTTGGGCACTGCTTAACGCCCTTTTTCTCGAGGAGCTGGTCAGCGCGCAAGTGTGCCTTGCAAGTCCGGCAATCGATCATCGGATCAGAAAATCCTTCGACATGTCCGGAGGCCCTTAGCACAGCAGGATGAGTCAGAATCGATCCGTCCATACCCACGACATCGTCCCGCTCATGGACGGTCACCTGCCACCAGTAGTTTTTAAGATTTCGTTTTAACTCAACCCCGAGTGGTCCGTAATCCCAGGCGCCGTTCAACCCGCCATAGATTTCACTGGATTGGAAAACGAAACCTCGCCGTTTGCACAGACTGACGATTTTTTCCATGCGCTGCGTGTCGCTCGGCGCGCTCATGGAGACAGTGTTAACCACGGATTACGCGGATGTCGCGGATAATTATTGAGACTTTGTTGATCCGCGAAATACGCGATCTTATGTCTGGGTTTCGACCGTGATTTCGGTCTTCACCGAATTCGCAATGAAACACTGCTCGTGCGCCGCATGATTCATCTCTTCAATCTCTTGCGCAGTGGGTTGTTTATCGCCGGAGAACTTCAATTTCTGGTTTAGGGTCGCGCGCGTAATCGCGAGCCTGCCTTCCGCATTTTTCTCCATGTGGCCGACCGCGTCGTCAACATACTCGTCGAGCACGAACTTTTTCTTCGCTGCTATGGCAAGAAACGTGAGCATGTGGCAACTCGAGAGCGATGCCACAAATGCCTCTTCCGGATCCACAAGCTTCGGATTCCCCAGATACGCTGGAGCAGCCGACGCTTGCATCTCGTGTCCGCCCTCAAATTTCCAAGTATGATCGCGCGAATATTTCTGATACTCGAACGGCGTGTCGCCGCGTTTCCAGGTAAGAGTAATTTTATGTTCGGACATGCTTCTAAATAGAATGAGATTTGTTACCGGGCAAGCGAACCCCCTGTTCCGCCGTTAGCCTCGGTGAAGGGATGCTTGCGCCCCCTCGCCTGCGCTTTATTTTGTCCGCTTCTGAAAGGACGCGCGATTAGCTCAGTGGTAGAGCGCTTGCTTCACACGCAAGAAGTCGCAGGTTCGAACCCTGCATCGCGCATTCTCTTACCCTTTGCTGGAAACCCGAAGCGCCATATCAGGGTAGAACGGTCGCCGCGGCGACAAGTCGCAGGTTCGAACCCTGTATCGCGCATGATCATTTTATTTGCCCCCGAGGCAAATAACCTGCAGAAATAACACCCTTATGGGCCTGGTGCAGCAAGTTCTCGAAATTGTTAAGAAGCGCAATCCGAATGAGCCTGAGTTCCTTCAGGCAGTAACTGAAGTGCTCGAGTCGATCCGTCCGGTCATTCAGCGTCACAAGAAGTATCGAGATGGAAAAGTCCTCGAACGCCTCGTCGAGCCCGAGCGGATGATTCAGTTCCGGGTCCCCTGGATCGATGACAAAGGCGAGATTCAGGTCAACCGCGGTTTCCGGGTGCAGATGAACAGCGCGCTCGGCCCCTACAAAGGCGGCCTGCGTTTTCATCCAACGGTCTGCGCCAGCATCATCAAATTCCTCGCGTTCGAACAGGTCTTCAAAAACTCGCTCACGGGTCTGCCGATGGGCGGTGGCAAGGGTGGTGCCGATTTCGATCCAAAAGGGAAATCCGACACTGAGGTCATGCGTTTTTGTCAGTCATTTATGACTGAGCTCTTCCGCCACGTCGGCCCCAACACCGATGTGCCTGCAGGCGACATCGGCGTAGGCCGCCGCGAGATCGGATATCTATTTGGCCAGTACAAACGGCTTGCTAACGAATTTACCGGCGTGTTGACGGGAAAGGCACGGAATTGGGGCGGATCGCTCATCCGACCGGAGGCCACCGGTTACGGCGCAGTGTACTTCGCGCAGGAGATGCTTAAAACTCGCGACCAGAGCATTGAGGGCAAAATTTGCATCGTCTCAGGAGCCGGCAACGCCGCGCAGTTCACCGTCGAAAAATTAAATCAGGTCGGTGCGAAAGTTGTGACCATGTCCGACTCCGGTGGATTCATCTACGACAAGAACGGCATCACCGAAGAGAAACTGGCGTGGATCATGCACCTCAAGAACGTGCGCCGACGGCGCATTAAGGAATATGCCGATCACTTCCGCGGCGCGAAGTATGTCGCCGGCCAGCGGCCGTGGAGCGTCAAGTGCGACTGCGCCTTTCCGTGTGCTACTCAAAATGAGATCACAAAGGATGATGCCAAGAAGTTAATCGACAATAGTTGTTATCTCGTTTCCGAGGCCGCGAATATGCCAACTGTGCCGGCGGGCGTTGATCTTTTCCTCGAGAAAAAAATTCTCTTCGGCCCTGGTAAAGCTGCGAATGCAGGTGGCGTGGCGACTTCTGGGCTGGAAATGAGCCAAAACTCTATGCGTTTACCATGGCCGCGCGAAGAAGTTGACTCACGTTTGCGTCACATCATGTCCACGATCCACAAGAACGCATGGGAAACCGCCGAAGAATACGGATACCCGGGCAACCTCGTAGTCGGTGCAAACATCGCCGGATTCGTCAAAGTCGCTGACGCAATGCTGGATCAAGGCGTCGTGTAGATTCTCAGCCACAAGGAACGACGGCTTCACAGCCATCCAGGGAAAAGTGACAACCGCGAAATCGTCTCTCCTTGCTAATCAGATTTTTCCGTGGACTGCCAGTGACAGCCGATGTTAAAAGCTGTCTCCAATTTCGCGATAACTAAATGAAGGCGCGTAAAACGCCGCCGAAACCGAATATTATTATATGAAGACGAGCATTGTTGATCAAGCAACTGTGAATGAAACAGAAACCAGATCGAGACGATTGATTCTGTTGGTTCTTCTGCTTTCAGCCCTGTTCTGGACTGGAGGCTGTGAAGGCTATTACACCGCTAATCCAGGATATTACGGACCTAATTATGGTTACGGTCCCGGCCCTTACTACGGAGGAGGGGCTGTCGTGGTCGACGTTGGGGATCGGCCGTATTATGTTCGTGGTCCTGGCTACTGGTCGGGCCGCGTGTATTACGTTTGGAGGCCAGGACATTGGAGGTATCGATACGGCCAGAGAGTCTGGATACACGGCCATTACGTTGCGCGAGGATACTAAGCTGGGCCTGGGCCGGCTTAGCAACAGTCGGCAGAGCGCGCATGTGTAGCAGATCATGAGCGCTAAGAGGGGTCCGCTAAGTCACAACGCGTCACTTCCGTACCCGCCTGAACTTGTTAGGCGGCGCTATGACCGATTAGCTCCTTGGTACCGCCTGTTCGAATGGATCTTCTGGCTTCCGCGAGGAATCCGCGGTCGGGCGATTCGAAAGCTTGACCTTCGACTAGGCGACACTGTCCTCGAGGTTGGTTGCGGAACTGGACGAAATCTCCCATACCTTCAGGACGCCGTCGGATCGAATGGCCACATTTTTGGTGTCGATGTGTCCGAAAGGATGCTGGCTCGGTCGCAGGCGTTGTGCGAGCGCACAGGGTGGAAGAATGTGACTCTCGTTCGCACGGACGCGCTCGACTATCACGCGCCTCGGATGCTCGATGCTGTTTTGTTTGGTCTTTCTTATGCTGTTATGCAGAATGGCAAACGAATATTGAATCATGCCTGGTCACAGCTTCGTGCTGGAGGCTGCGCTGTGATTGTAGACGGCAAAACCATGCCCGGTATCGCGGGGCGTTTGCTTCATCCATTGGTGACTTTGGAGATGAAAGCCACCGTCCTGGGTGACCCTGACCACAATGCTTGCGCAGATCTAAGAAGCCTCACCGACGAGGTCACTGTCGAAGAAGAGTTATTCGGTGCCTACTTTATTTGTCAGGGCCGAAAAGGAACATGATGGATGTTGCCTCGTTCAACGTCAGGCCGGGGGGTCGGGAACCGTTGTGATTCCGCATCTTCACCGCGGGCAACGTACGTTCTGGCTACTATTCCTTGGGCGCTGCGCCGCCACCTCAGCGGGGCTACAAAGCCGTGACCAGCCCGCCCAGCAAACCGAGAAAAGCGCCAACGAGCGTTTCCAGAAGATCATGGCGCTTTAGATAAAGGCGCGACCAAAAAACGAGGAGAGCCACCGCCGAGGCTACGGCGCCGACAACCGGATTGACCACAAACAGAATGACCGCGCTATAGAAACCAAAAAGTGCATGCAATGACAGCTTGATCCGAAAATTGATTAACGCAGCAATAATCAGAAGAAACAACGTCATCGTGGCCCCGCGCAATGCGAAAGCCGGCGCGCGGGATAGCAAAAGTACGAACACGGCCACCGCCGAAATTGAAATCGCCCGCGGATAAAATCGGACGCGTTCAGCGTGAATGGAAACATCTGGATCGCTCCACCGGCCTGATTGGACCCCGCGAAACAGTAAGAGTGCCATCGGCAGAATTACGGTCGCCAACAGAGTCAGTGAAAGTGCCAGACCGGCGCGGTTAGCGAGGCGCAGGGCAATGATAATGCCCACGGAAAGACTGATGAAAACCAACGGGTGCCCAATCCAGGAAACCCATCGTGCAAAGACAACAGTCGGCTTGAGGTCGATCTTGTCGCGACTCACTTGTTACTTCCAACAATGCGCCCGCTTACTTCACCAAACCCGACGCGGTAAGCGTCACCCTGGCACCAGCCACTAATTGCAAGAATATCTCCGTCTTCGAGCCATTTGCGCGTTTCGCGGTTGGGCAGCTTCAAGGGGTTCGCGCCGCGCCAGGTCAATTCCAACATGCAGCCCCGCGATTCATCTGTCGGGCCGCTGATTGTTCCGCTCGCCAACAAATCGCCGGGCTGCAGATTACAGCCACTAATCGTGTGATGGGCGAGCTGTTGGGCAATGCTCCAGTACAAATTTTGAAAATTGGAACGCGTGATGACGTGCGCCGCATTCATCGATGAAGTTTGCAAGCTCGCTTCGAGTTGAATGTCGAACGTGAAATCATCCTTTGCTCGCAAGTATGGCATCGGCGCGGGATCCTGCGCCGGAAGCGATTTTCGGAAAGGCTCAAGGGCCTCCAGTGTCACCATCCATGGTGAGATGCTGGTACAAAAATTCTTCGCCAGGAACGGGCCGAGCGGCTGGTACTCCCATGCCTGTATATCCCGCGCGCTCCAATCGTTCATTAAAACCAGGCCGAAAATATGATCGACCGCGCGATCAATCGGAACCGGTTCGCCTAACGAATTTCCCGGGCCAATCAGGAACGCCATTTCAAGCTCGAAATCGAGGCTCGTTGTCGGACCGAAAGTCGGCACCGAAGCGTCGGGCGGTTTGACTTGGCCCTGTGGCCTCCGCACATCGCTGCCGCTGATTACAACCGAGCTGGCGCGTCCGTGATACGCTACAGGCAACCACTTCCAATTTGGCATCAGCGCGTTTTCCGGCCCGCGCAACATTGTGCCCACGTTGTGCGCATGGTGATAGGACGAATAGAAATCGGTATAATTCGCAATGCGCACGGGCAATTTCATGGTGACGCTCTTTTGCGCATGGAAAACGCGCGCCCGCAGCCTCGCGTTGTCACGCAGAATCGGTGTTTTGGACGATAGAAGGCGCTGAAGGACTGCGCGCGCCTTGCGCCATGCCGGACGACCAAGCGCGAGGAACGCATTCAGCGAGTCCTCTGAAAAGGGTTTTCGGCCTTGAAATTCCGGCGAGCGGAAGTGGCCGAGTTCTTCGAGCGCGGAAAGATCGACAATCAAATCGCCGATGGCGACTCCAGCGCGTGGTTTGCCTCCTCTGGGCTGAAAGATGCCGAACGGAAGATTTTGGATGGGAAAATGCGAATCAGCCGAAACGTCGATGAATGATTTGAGTGACATGATGGTAGGGACGCCGCGCTGTAGTGCCAGTCCGGCTCGGACCGTCCGGAGAGCGCAGCGCAGTCCGTATCCTACAGCAAATTTAGGGCGCGCAAATCTTCACGCGGCTCATCGAAGCTGCAACTGCCAAACGACACAACGAATCGCCGGCGATATTGCAGCCGTTTGGTGTCGATTCGCCATTCGCGCCACGCGAAAAAATCGTCAGTGAACGAAAACGAATCCACATTTTCGTCTTCGAGCATCATCGCGGTTTGATTCGTATCCCAACGATGCTCGGCAGCAAGCGCGGCCGCACCCAATACGTTCAGGAAACCGTGCATCTTTGTTTGGACTTCTTCCCGGTATTGTCGCAGCGGATGGTGAAGACCGGCTGTAAATTTGATCGGCAGTTGATGCGTAGACGGGGTCACCATTGCTTTGGCAATCTGCATCGAAGTCGGAAACGCATCCGCGGTCACTCCGCCCGTGCGCAGTTTGTAACCGAAGGTCGCCAAGTCGGCATCAGAGTTAAATCCGGCAAGCAACGCGATAGTCTCCTCCGCTCTATCGGGCGGCGCTTCCCAGAAAACCGGCAGATCGCCGAGAATCGATTTCGCCTCCTGCAGCGACGCGACATCGACGTCGTGCGGCAGAAACATCTCAAGGTGACTGATTGATATTAGATCGACGTTATGTCTCGATAACGAGCGACTCGCCGCCTCCGCATCATCGAGCGCTTCAAGAAAAGCATCCGTGTTTGCAGTCTTCGGTCCGAGCGCAGCAAAGCGAAGTGGATGCTGAGCATCAAATTGCGAAAGGAGTTGTTTAGCTGCATCGAATTGTTCAACGGAGAGAATGAACGCACCAAGCATCCATGCGTCCGGAGAGCGGACATATTCAGCCTGATTTTTCAACGCTGGTTCGAGCCCGAGATTACAGGGCGGAAACATTCCCGCATAATCGATTGAGTGGGCGAGCAAAGCGCGAAGTGAATCAACTGGCATGGGCTGAGTAATTTGTTGAATCGTCACATCGCAATTCGGTACCGAGTCACGAATCTCGAATCACGACTCTCGGATCTTGAATCTCGCATGGCGAATCTGTGGTCCGTCATCAATCGTCAATTATCTGGCTAATCGCAGGAGGCAAGTTCCGGGGCCATGCCGAACGACGCACGCAGTATGCGGCCGGGTGCGATTGTTTGGATTCCTTCCTTATTTTCAAAGGCCCGCTGTTGATGATGGTCAGTGAGTCCCCAGCATGGTTCGATGCAGAGGAATGGGCCGCCATCCGACCACAAAGTCAGATAAGGGACGCCCGTTAAATCAACGGTGACCCAGCGGCCGCTGGGCGGATCAACATAGGAAAATTGACGCCTCGGAACGTCGAGAAGCTCGAGAATGATGGAGCCGGGCAGTTCCGTTTTTGAAAACGGCATTTCGCCACCGGCGAACTCGATATCGCGCGTCTGTTCGGAAAGATAATTTCCCGGCGAAAAGTGACGGCGGTAAAGTCCTCTGGGCATTTGAAGGTGGAAGCTTTCGAACGAGGTCGCCGCGAATCCCGGATGCAATCCAAAAGAAACGTGCGCATCCAGTTCAGGCTCGTCGTTTCGAAACTCGAAAAGCGTGACCACTTTGTTCGCGTCGATCCTGTAGGTCACGGTCACACTGACATTCAGCGGATATTCATCTGCCGAGAAATCATTCGGCGTTATCCGATATTCCAGTGAGGCGCCGCTTCCCTGAAGAGAAGTTCCGGCGAAGTGCCATGTTTTGGAGCGGAGGAAACCGTGATTCCCGCCCTTGATTTCACGTCCGCGGTACAAACTGCGTCCGTCTTTAAGCCGATGGAGATAGTAACCCATCACCGTCGCATGATTCGCCCACCCCTGAGACGGCGCCGATAGGTCGTTGTCGCGATAAAGAAAACCGGTCCACTCGCCAGTTTCGTTAACTCTGGCAAGACTGACTAATTCCGCACCCAGACGGGAAACGACAATCCGCATGCCGTTCTCCTCATCGGTCAGGATATCGAGATGCTGATTTTCTCGCTGATCTTCAGTATGCGAAAACTTCATCGCGTCTCACGGAAACAGGCCGCGCATCTTCTTAGCCTTGAGGACACGCTCGACGCCGATTGCCATGGCCGCGGTGCGATGAGAAATTTTGTGCGCTTTGGCGCGTTTGATCACCTGGGCGAATGAATGCTCCAGGATGCGGAAAAGCTTGTCGGTCACTTCCATTTCCGTCCACAGATAGGATTGCAGACCCTGCACCCACTCAAAGTAAGAAACAATTACGCCGCCGGCGTTGCATAAAATGTCAGGGATTACAAAGATTTCGTCCCACCGTTTTTCCAGGATCAGATCCGCCTCCGGAGTGGTCGGCCCATTAGCGGCTTCGGCGAGGATTCGGCATTTGAGTTGCCCGGCGTTCTTTCCGTTAATTACGCGATCGACTGCTGCCGGCACCAGGATATCGCACGGCATCGTGAGGAGTTCGTTTGGATCGACATGATTATCCTGGGCGAACGCCCGCAAAGTCCCTTTCTTAAAAACGTGCTGTTCGGCGGCTTGAATATCTATTCCTTCCGGATTGTAGATCGCCGCGTGCGCGTCGCTAATACCAATAACTTTGACCCCGCTCTTGTAGGCGAGGGAAAGAGCGGCCACTGATCCAACGTTGCCGAATCCCTGCACGATCGCCGTACATTTTTCGGGATCCATTTTCAACATATTCATCGCGCGCTCGACCAGGTAAACGACGCCGCGCCCTGTTGCTTCCCGGCGGCCTTCCGTTCCGCCGATAGCGACCGGTTTGCCGGTCACGATTTCACTCACCGAATAACCTTGATGCACCGAATAGGTGTCCATGAACCACGCCATGACTTGTTCGTTCGTGCCCATGTCAGGACCCATGATGTCGGTGTGTGGCCCGACAAACGGAATCATCTCCTGCATGTAACGGCGTGAAACCCGTTCCAATTCCGTCCGTGATAATTTCGCAGGGTCCACGGTGACTCCGCCTTTTGCTCCGCCATACGGCAAATTGGACAGCGCACATTTCCAACTCATCCACATGGCCAGTGCCGCCGTTTCGCCCATGGACAGAGATGGAGCGAAGCGCGTCCCGCCTTTTGTTGGACCCAGAGTCAAGTGATGCTGGACGCGGTAGCCTTGGAACGTTCTCGTGCTGCCATCGTCCATATGCACAGGCAGCGTCACAGCGATGGCGCGCTTTGGATACATCAGGCGCTCGCGATCGTTCTTATTGATGCTCAAATAATCGGCGATGACCTGAAATTGGTCGCACGCCATTCGAAACACGTCGTCGTCGTAAATACTCATGAAATAAACACGCTAGACCTGTCGGTCGCCAAATGCAGGTTGCTATTTGCGCTGGGCAAATAGAGCCGTCAACCCCGAAAGCTTTCGCGGGTCAACTCCGAAAGCATTCGTAAGTCAACCCCGAAAAGCCGCAACACCATAAGATCGACAATCTCATTTGCAACCCGTAGCGTCCGTTCGAAAAATCAACTACAATGAAAATTGAAACCCTAGCTGTTCATGCGGGCCATATCATTGATCCGGCGACTGGCGCAGTTTCGTCGCCGATTCATCTTTCAACCACGTTCGAGCGCGACCCCGAGGGCACGTATTCGCGCGGGTTCATGTACACGCGCAACAACAATCCAAACCGCCAGGCGCTCGAGCAGGGAATCAGCGCGCTCGAAGGCGGCCCGGCGGCGGCAGCTTTCGCCTCCGGAACCGGAGCAAGCATGTCCATCTTTCAGGCGCTTGCGCCGGGCGATCATGTTCTCGCGCACGTCGATGCCTACTACGGAACGTCGCGATTACTGCGCGAAATGTTCCTGCGCTGGGGACTCGACGTCAGCTTCGTCGATATGAGCGACCTTCGTGCCGTTGGAAAAGCACTGCGCCCAAAGACAAAGCTGGCCTGGATGGAAACGCCATCAAATCCGCTGTTGAAAATTGTCGATCTTGCCGCTGTTGCGCAGATCGTCCACCGAGCGGGTGCGATCTGCGTTTGTGATAACACCTGGGTGCCAACGCTGCAGCGCCCATTCGACTTGGGTGCGGATCTAGTCCTGCATTCGACGACAAAATATTTCGGCGGTCATTGTGACGTGCTTGGAGGAATCGTCGTCACCAACGTTGAAAATGATTTTTTCCAACGTATCCGCAGTATTCAATACGAGGGCGGCGCTGTCCCCTCGCCTTTCGACTGCTGGCTGATTTTGCGTGGAATGCGCACGCTGCCGTGGCGAATGCGCGCGCATTCGGAGAACGCCATGAAAGTCGCCGATTTCCTTTCCGAACACCAAAAAGTTGCGCGTGTCCACTACCCCGGATTGAAGTCACATCCCGGACATGAGACCGCTACAAAGCAGATGTCGATGTTCGGTGGGATGCTTTCGCTTGAGGTCAAGGATGGACGGGACGCTGCAATGTCAGTCGCCGCTAAAACAAAAATCTTCACTCGCGCGACCAGTCTCGGCGGAGTTGAAAGCTTGATTGAGCATCGCGCATCGATCGAAGGCGCAGGAACAACTTCGCCTGAAGGCCTCTTGCGGTTATCGATCGGCCTCGAAAATGCCGACGATCTAATCGAGGACCTCGATGAGGCTCTCCGATAATTCGCAATTACCAAAATCGCCTCCGAAAAACATCGGCAATGTCCTGCATTTCGCTCACGCGCAACAAGTAAGCGCAGCCAAAGAATGCCGCTGCACCGACCGCGATCGCGACCAGCAGCTCACATAACTTTGGAAGAAAGCGCAAGTGCGCCCAGGCACCAAGCCACCAGTAATTTGCCGCCCAGGAGACCAATGCCAGCACGGTCCCGGCAAGACACATTTTTCCGAGACCAACTAGCAGCTGCCGCGTTTCCAGCCTGCGCACATGGCGTCGCATTAACGCGTAAAGCAACAGGAAATTGATCGTCGCGACGAGGCTCGTCGAAAATGCCAGACCACGATGTCCCCACCCGAGCCGAAATGTGAAAAGCCAGTTCAGAAAAAGATTCGCGCCGATCGCAAAGAAACTGATGATCATTGGCGTGTTGCGTTTGCCGATCGCATAAAACGCAGGCGTTAACACCTTCAGGACCGCATAGGAAACAAGCCCGACTGCGTAAAATTCCAGTGCGCCGGCAGTCTCGCGCGTCATTTGTTCGTTAAACCGTCCGTGCTGGTAGATCACGCTGATGATCGGCGACGCAAACATCGCCAATCCAATCGCCGATGGAATGGTAAGCAAAAATGCGAGCCTGATCCCACGAGCGAGAATCGCGCGGAACTCGTCCACGTTACCAACGGCCGCGCTTTTCGATACCAGCGGAAGCGTAACTGTACCAATCGCGACGCCGAAAATTCCGAGCGGCAACTGCATCAGGCGAAATGCAATGTTCAACCAACTCACCGGACCGTTGCCAAGGCTGGCCGCAAATCCGCTGTTGATGAGCACGTTCACCTGCACGGCGCTGGCGGCGATCACGGCGGGCCCCATCAGCGTGAGCACAGCCCGGACGCCTTCATCGCGCCACTGAAAATCGGTGTGATATTTGTAACCAACGCGCCAAAGAGAAGGGAATTGTCCAGCTAATTGCCAGGCTCCGCCAACCAGTGTCCCGATTGCCAATCCCACGAGCGAGCGCGCACCAAAATGTGGATCCAGCCACCAGCCAATTGCGACCCCGGCAATAATTGAACCGAGGTTAAAATAACTCGACGCCATGGCCGGTGGGCCGAAAACATGCTTGGCATTGAGCATGCCCATCACCAACGCGGCAAGCGACACGAGCAACATGAATGGCCACATGATGCGCGTGAGCAAAATAGTCAGCGCGGTCTTGTCGGGCGACCAGCTCCACCATGTTAAAAGGTCGACCAGCTGCGGTGCGAACACGATGCCGAGCAGCGTGACCATGCTCATGAAAACGGCCGTGAGGGTTGCGACTTTGTTCGCCAGACGCCATGCTGATTCATCGCCTTCGACCGCGATCTTCTTTGAAAACGTCGTGATGAATGCAGTCGAGAGCGCACCTTCAGCGAATAAATCGCGCAGCAGATTCGGCAATCGAAACGCCATCAGGAACGCATCGAGATTTCTTCCGGCGCCGAAAAGACCGGCAAAGACCATTTCGCGAATCAAGCCGAGCAGCCTACTCGACAGAATCGCCATGCCAACGATTCCTGCCGCGCGTGTGCTTCCTCGCCGATCGTCCGCTGCAGTCATTGGCGAACAAAGAACAGCGTCTAGGAGTTTGGGAAAGCAAAAACTACAGAAAAAGCTTTTTTACCCACGAATCACACGAATAGACGCGAATCCTTATAGAGAGGACTTTTCGGCGAGGGCGCCGAAACTCAAAACAGGTCTGGCAGCAGCACGCGAGGCGCGTGTGCTCCCCCAATTCGAAACGCGCAACGTATCCGCCAAACTAGTAGGGGCGATTGACCTCAATCGCCTTCGGCCGTTGTAGGGGTACTCGCCGCGCGGGGAGGACCGAACCCAATAGTCAGATGGTCGGCACAACTGCCTCTACAACATTCGTGTTAATTCGTGCTGATTCGTGGTTAACACCCAGAAAAGAGGAAGCGCCGAGAGGAATTTTTAGCTCTCGGCGCTGTTTCTCTGGGGCGAATCGTCTCCGGCCTTACTTTATGGCGATCACAAAAGTGATGCTGCCGTACTTCAGGTTGATACGGAACATGTAGCTGTAACCCGACTGCAGGTTGCTGGTGGCCATGTTGAACATCCACATGCCACCGGTATAGCGGAAGGCAACGTCTGGAATATCGTTATACTGGCTTTCGTCCGGGTTCGGAATTTGGCCGCGTACCGCACTTAGCATAGTCAACTGGCCGCCAGTGCCCGCAAAGACCGCGTTCGGATCGGAGATGGGATTGCCGTTGGCGTCGCACACAGTGAACTTCACCGGGACTGTGCGGCCGCTGCGGGGGAATATGCTACTGCCGTCGGCGTTGATCGGCTGCAAAATGACGCCTCCTGGGTTCGAGCCAGTGCAGCTGTGATAGCCGATGACGTCGTGCACGGTACCATTGGTGTTGTTGTAGTTAGCGGTAGCCGTGAGGCTCCAGGGGTCGCTCGCGTAATCGCCGGGCAGGGTATGGGTCGTGCCGCTCACATCAACGGTGCCGACGGTGACTCCCATCTCACCATTCACGCCCGTGATTGAGGTAATAGTGGCCATGTGCGATTGGTAATCGTACGCCACGTTGTATGCCGTGATCACGACAGTCGCGTTGGCCTTGGCGATTCTATCGGTGATGGTCGTGGCAGAGATGTCATTATAGTTGGCCGCGCCGGTGAAGCTCCAACTGTCGCTGACGTATGTCCCGGCGTTCGTGTGCGTGGTGTTCAAGATGACAGTTCCAACAGTGGCTCCGGTCTCGCCATTCACACCCGTGATCGTGTAGGTCGCCGTGTGCGGCTGACCGTTATATGTCACGTTATACGCCGTGACCGTAACCGTCGCATTCGCCTTGTTCACCGGTAGCCCAATCGGTGCGTTGTGATAGCTGATTGTGTAGTTCCCCAACCCTGTGCCCACGGCCGCGCTCGCCAAAATGGCATACGGTGAACCTGCTACTGTCGCCGTAGCGGCTGAGCCTGTGCTGGTCAACGTCACGCTAGTCACAGTATTGCCGTTGACCAACTGGCCCGCGCCAGTGGTGAACTCTGTGCCTGCAAACGTCACCGTGTCACCATAAGTCTTGGTCCGGTTATTTGCCGTGATATCCAGCCCCTTCGGGTAGATGCTAAGGTGCCCCACATGATACGTGATCGCGTAATTGCCTACTCCCGTGCCTACCGCCGCGCTCGGCGTAATGTCATAAGTCGGGCCAGGGATAGTTACAGTTGCTGTCCCTGCTGCACCCGCACTGGTCAAGGTTACACTCGTTACGGTGTCGCCGTTGATTAATTGGCCTGCGCCGGGTGTGAACTCCGCGCCTGTGAAGGTGAACGTGGCGCCATAGGTCTTGCTTTGGTCATTGGCCGTGATATCCAGCGCCTTCGCGTTCACCGCGAAATGCCCCACGTGATACGTAATCGCGTAATTACTCAGCCCAGTGCCCACCGCCGCGCTCGGCGTGATGTCATACGGCGACCCACTCACGCTCGCTGTCGGCGCTGCGCCCGCGCTGGCTAACATTACGGTTGTTACGGTGTCACCATTAACTAACTGCCCGGAATTCGTGGTGAACTCGCTTCCTGTGAAGGTGAACGTGGCACCGTAAGTCTTGCTTTGATCGTTGGCTGTGATATCCAGCGCCTTCGCGTTGACGGTGAAATGCCCAACATGATACGTGATGCTGTAATTGCCCAGCCCGGTGCCTATCGCCGCGCTCGGCGTGATGTCATACGGCGACCCACTCACCGTCGCTGTCGCCGCCGCACCAGCACTGGTCAAGGTCACACTGGTCACGCTGTCACTGTTCTTTAACTGCCCAGTCCCAACCGTAAACTCGCTCCCCGTGAAGGTGAACGTGGCACCGTAGGTCTTGCTTTGGGCGTTGGCTATTATGTCCAGCGCAATTGCATTCACCGTCAGACTGCCATCGTGATAATTGATCGTGTAATTGCCCAGCCCACTTCCCACTGCCGCACTGGACGTGATCACATAGGGTGAGCCCGCCACTGTCGCCGTAGCCGCCGCACCTGCGCTGCTTAACGTTACACTGGTCACGCTGTCACTATTCTTTAACTGCCCAACCCCAACCGTAAACTCGCTCCCCGTAAAGCTAAACGTGTCGCCGTAGTTCTTGCTCTGGTTGTTGGCCGTGATGTCCAGCGCCTTCCTGTCGATGGTGAACTCTGCCGTGTTGTACGTGATCTGGTAATTGCCAAGCACGCCCGCCGGACTGAGCGTGGCACTGATCGTGTACGGACTGCCCGCTACCGTCTCGCCTGTCGTGCGGCTGTAGGTCGCCGTCACTCCATCTGCCGCCAGGAACCCGGAGAGCGTTCCAGTCAAGGTCGGATCGGTATCGCCATAGGTCTTGCTCGCTGCATTCGGTGTGACGGATGCAGCCTTCTTGTCAATCGTGAAGTTGGCCGTGTTGTACGTGATCTGGTAATTGCCAAGCACACCCGCCGGACTGAGCGTGGCGCTGATCGGATACGGACTGCCCGCTACCGTCTCACCCGGCGCGCGGCTGTAGGTCGCAGTCACTCCATCTCCAGCCAGGAACCCGGAGAGCGTTCCCGTCAAGGTCGGATCTGCATCGCCGTAGGTCTTGCTCTTCGCATTCGGCGTCACTGAAGCGGTTTTCTTATCAATCGTGAACTCCGCCGTGTTGTACGTGATCTGGTAATTGCCCAGCACGCCCGGAGGACTGAGCGTGGCACTGATCGTGTACGGACCGCCGGCTACCGTCTCACCCGGCGCGCGGCTGTAGGTCCCAGTCACTCCATCTGCCGCGAGGAACCCGGAGAGCGTTCCCGTCAAAGTCGGATCTGCATCGCCGTAGGTCTTGCTCTTCGCATTCGGCGTCACTGAAGCAGTTTTCTTGTCGATGGTGAACTCTGCCGTGTTGTAAGTGATCTGGTAATTGCCCAGCACACCAGCCGGACTCAGCGTGGCACTGATCGTATACGGACTACCCGCTACCGTCTCACCTAGCGCGCGGCTGTAGGTCGCAGTCACTCCATCTGCCGCCAGGAACCCGGAGAGCGTTCCCGTCAAAGTCGGATCGGTATCACCATACGTCTTGCTCGCCGCATTCGGCGTCACCGATGCAGCCTTCTTATCGATAGTGAAGCTGGCCGTGTTGTACGTGATCTGGTAATTGCCTAGCACACCCACCGGACTCAGCGTGGCACTGATCGTGTACGGACTGCCGGCAACCGTCTCGCCCGGCGCGCGGCTGTAGGCGGCAGTCACTCCATCTGCCGCGAGGAACCCGGAGAGCGTTCCCGTCAAGGTCGGATCGGTATCACCATACGTCTTGCTCTTGGCATTCGGCGTCACTGAAGCGGTTTTCTTGTCGATCGTGAACTCTGCCGTGTTGTAAGTGATCTGGTAATTGCCCAGCACACCACCCGGACTCAGCGTGGCGCTGATCGTATACGGACTACCCCCTACCGTCTCACCCGCTGCGCGGCTGTAAGTCGCCGTCACACCGTCCGCAGCCAGGAACCCGGTCAGCGTTCCAGTCAGCGCCGGATCAACATCGCCATACGTCTTGCTCGCTGCATTCGGTGTCACCGATGCAGTCTTCTTATCAATCGTAAAGTTCGCACCTGTGTTGGTAATATTGTAGTTGTTCAGCACGCCAGCTGGAGAAAGCGTGGCAGTTATATGATAAGGACTACCTGCTACGGTCTGACCCGGGTCGCGACTGTAAGTAGCTGTCACGTTGTCCGCGGCCACGAAGCCAGTTCCAGAGCCGCTAGTTAGCGGAACAGGATCATCATCGCCGTAGGTCTTGCTGTTGGGTTGCGTCGTCCAAGTCGCATTCTTTGCATTGATCGTGAAGTCTGCGCCTGCGTTAGTGACGTTGTAGTTCGAGAGGACGCCCGAGGGGCTCAGCGTGGCGGTGATGTGATAAGGGCCCCCCGTCACCGTTTCCCCTGCCGCGCGGCTATAAGTCGCCGTCACGTTGTCCCCAGCCAGGAAGCCACTTCCATTACCCGTGGTCAGCGGATTAGGATCATTATCCCCGTAGGACTTGCTGTTGGGGTTCGTCGTCCAGGTCGCACTCTTTGCATTAATGGTGAAGTTGGCGCCTGCACTAGTGATCTCGTAGTTGCTTAGCGCGGCCGTCGAACTCAGCGTGGCGGTAATGTGATAGGGGCCGCCAGCCACTGTCTCGCCTGCAGCGCGGCTATAAGTTGCCGTCACATTGTCAGCAGCTAGGAAGCCGCTGCCACTGCCCGTAGTCAGCGGATTAAGATCCGCATCGCCGTAAGTCTTGCTAATTGGATTCGTAGTCCAAGTGGCAGACTTCGGGTAGACCGTAAAGCTGGCACCCGTGTTGGTGATGTTATAATTCGCGAGCACGCCAGCCGGAGAAAGAGTGGCGGTGATGTGATACGGGCCCCCCAGCACCGTCTCGCCCGCCACACGAGTGTAAGTCGCCGTCACATTGTCTGTAGCTACAAAGCCGGTTCCGCTGCCAGTGCTCAGCGGATTCGGATCCGCATCTCCATAGGTCTTGCTCGCCGAATTGGTCGTCCAGGTAGCATTGATCTTGCTGAGGATATCGGTGATCGTCGTAGGGGCGATGTTGTTGTAGTTGGCCGTGCCAGTGAAGATCCAGGTGTCGCTACTATAGGTCCCGGCGTTGGTGTGCATCGTGTTGCTGACGTCAACAGTGCCGACGGTCGCTCCCGTCTCACCGCATACACCGGTGATCGACGCGACGGTCGCCGTATGCGGCTGGCCATCATACGACACGTTGTATGCGGACACCACAACCGTCGCATTAGCCTTGCCGACAGTTAACGAGGCAGTTCCGCTGCCGGCGGCGTAGGAGCCGTCACCTGCAAAGCTTGCCCCAACGCCCGAGACATACGTTCCGGCGTTAACCCCACAAAGGCTAACACCCGTTAGGGTTGCCACACCGCTGCCATTGGTAGTCGCGCTTCCGACAGGTGTGCCATTCCGCGTGAAACTGATGGTCTTGCCGCTGACGCCCGACGCGCCCGATGTCAGGGTGGCGGAGAAGCTGGTGGTTCCGCCGTAAGTTCCGGAAGCGGCGGCCACAGTGACGGTCGTTGGTGCGATGGTAGGCGTAGGTGTCGGGGTAGGCGTAGGTGTAACCGTAGGCGTAGCTGTTGGCGTAGGCGTAGGTGTGGCTGTAGGAGTCGGCGTGGGCGTGGGCGTGGGGCTCGTGTAATCCACGAGAAGAACGGGCCCTTGTGTCTTATCAGTTGAAGTATTCGCCTGCGTTGAGCCGTACGTGGCGTCGCTATTGCTTTGGGCAAGTCCAGGATCACTCACGCGCCAACCGAAATTGGTGAACGTGCCGGCTACGAACCCTGCAACATCGCTGGTAACCGTCCAACGCATTAAACTGGGGGCGGCCGTCACTGTCTGAGAGTTGGTGGCGCTCCCGGCGACAGCTGGTTGATTGTTCCAGTTGATGCTGGTGTCGGTCCAAGTGGCAGTCACGCGATACACATCGTGGGTTCGGTTCAATGCGCTGCCACCCTCCGCGGAAATGCCCATTCGGAGCTTGGCGGAATTGATGGTTCCCGAAATCCCGGAAAGGTCGAAACGGAGAAACGTCCGCTGCTCGTCAGTGCCGCTTTTCTTGGCCACAATAAGCGTGGTTCCCGCGGCGTTCTGGACCGTGTTTGGATTCTTTAGATCGACATAATTATCTGCCAGAGCGCCGATGACCACGGCACGGGCGACATCAAAAGTCAGGGTCTGGGTTGGGGTCGACGGGAAGGTCGCGCCGTTGCAGGGACCGTTGGCGTTAGCCTCATAAAGCTTCACCTGCCAAATGCCGCTGGGACCTGAAGACGGAACAAGGAAAGAATCCGCCAGTGTGTTTGGTTCAAATTGGGCGGTCTGGACAACGGTGTTGGATGGGTTCACCCACTCGACCTTGTAGCATCGGTTTCCGCTTTGTCCGTTGAAGGTTGCGCCAAGATAGACTGTCGCGCCCCAGACGAAGGCGTCGCGTTTGATCGTCCGCCCAGAATTCTCATACAACGTCCCGGTAACGTTATCGGTAAAGTAAACATCCGCCTGCATCGCGGATTGTGCGCCGACAGCGGTCACATGGAATTGCACTCCGAGGTGCCGCAGCTCTACGATGAAGTACGGATCAACGACGAACGCGCCGCTTGCGTCGGCGGTGACAGTGGTCCCGTATTCCCATCGCTGGGTCTCATTGTCAACGGCGTAAAGATAAACGGCTTCGTTTGCTATCCAGCCGGACCCGCTCAGTATAACTGGCTCATCCGGGTAATAATCATCCCTGTCAGTCCAGATCCGCGCCGGGTTAAAGAGGGCCATGCCCATGAACAGGTTGTTCGTGTCCGCCCCACCGGAGATAAGGATCTTCTTGTCGCCGGGAAGTTCCGTGGCGCTCTGACCATTGCGCGGCAATATGCTGCTGCCCGGTACAGATGTTTCATCGAACGCGACGAACGGCGGAGTGGGAGGAACAGTATTCGCATCGTAAAGACCAGCCACGTCAGAACCGAGCACGAGAACTTTTCCGTTCACCAGGAGCGTGGTGCTGGTTGCACCTACATCCAGGCTGCCTTTGGGCGTGATCGTACCAGTCGCGGGATTGTATTCGTCAATCGTGTTTCCTGCGTCTCCTTCGAAAAAGAGCAGTCGCGTGTTGCTGAGCTCGAGCGCCCAATGGCCGGTACGCGCTCCCGACATCGCTGCCGCTTCGAGCGTGAACTTTTGATCGGAAGGAGTGAAGAGCTCCACGGAATTTGTGTTGCCGCCAGCGAGCAACACACTGTCGTCGGTAAACAACGTAGCGGTGTGCCCACTGCGCGGCACATTCAGGTTCCAAAGCGTGGGGGAAAATAATTCCGTGGTAGGATCAAATATTTCTGCAGTACCAGTGCCTTCACCGCCGGCGATAAGCACTGTGCCGTTACTCAGGAGCGTAGCGGTGTGCCCCGCGCGCGCCGCGGTCATCGTGGAAGGGAGCACCTGGAAGCCAGCGTCAGCGTTTGCAGGATCAAAAATCTCTGCAGACGACAATGGACCACTGTCGCCTGTACCTCCAGTGACAAGCACGCGGCCATCGGCCAGACGCGTTGCCGTATGATCTACGCGCGCGGTGGAGAGCATCGCGCTAGCGGTGGAGGTTTGCGTTTCCGGATCAAAGATTTCGGAAACTGCGACGAGGTTCCCGGCGCTGTCATGTCCACCGGTGATCAGAATGCGGCCATCGGATAGCGCCGTCGCGACATGGCTCGTGCGCGGAATAACAAGAGAATCGAGTTGCTCCACCTGATGAGAACTTGAGGCGCTCACCAACGTTGCTATTGCCAGTGTGGCGCTGGCGGTTAAAAAGGCAAAAAATCGCATGCCTGCATTGCTTGCGTTAGGGGATATTTTCATTTTTAGATTCTGCTTTGCTAGGGGGAGCTGGGGTTGGTTAGGTACGATTACCCAAGCGGCCGCGATTGCGGGTCCGCTTCTTCGTTACAGCTGCGCGCGACTTGCAAGTTGATCCCCGTAGAAGAAGGAGAAGGCGACACAACATGAGTTCTGGCGCCCGGTGCGAAAAAGCGCTGCCGGGCACCGCTCTGGGGGGCATTGCCATATCCATTCTCACCTCTTATTACGGCAATGGCGGAGCCAAGTTCTCGGAAAAGTGAAGATTCGCTGTAGGGGGACCTCCCTGATTTTCGTGTTAAAATCTCCCTAGGGGACGATGTTAACACACGTGAATAATTTGCTACTTTCGGTTAGGAAAGTCCTACCACGTAGTAAAACACGAATATCGTAGCGCGTTTGACTCGGTCGCTCCCGCTCGCTCGGCGTCCGTCGGCTGCCCGCCTAATTAGTTCGGTTAGCGTCTGACACAGACGCCATACAATTAATTGATTGGCCGTGGTCCCGACGCCCTGCGGAATTCGCGTCTATTGGACTCCAGTCGTGATTCAGATCGTCAGGCGGCAGGGAAACGCACGAGTTTCTTTTTGCCGACCGCGGGCAAAGCGTCCTTCTTCGGCGGCAGAAAATGTTCCTCTACGTATTTCGTGGCGCACTCGACCAGATCCCGCCCGGAACTTAGGCCGAGTTTGTGTTTGATATTCTCGCGATGGCTCTCAATCGTTTTCACACTTAGATTCAGCGAATGCGCGATTTGCCTTGTGCCCAGTCCCGAGCCAAGCAAATGGAAGATGTGTAACTCGCGGTCGGATAAGTTCGCTAGAGCAGTCTCCGACCGCGATGACTGATTCGCAGGCTGCGTCTCGATCGATTTCTTGAATGCGCGTATGGCCACATCGCGGCTGACATAAATTCCGCCGCTCAGGATATCCCGGATGGCGGCCAGCAGCTCTTCCTTGGGCGCTTTTTTCATTATGTAACCATTTGCGCCAGCGCGCATGGCGCGCTCGGCGAAAATAGTTTCCTCAAAGGCGGAATGAACGAGGATTAGCAGACTCGGGTGTTCAGCTTTGAGCGCCCTTACAAATTCCAAGCTGTCACCGGTACCCAGGCGGAGTGCCGTCACCAGTAACTGAGGCTTGCATTCCGCGAGCTTGTTACGTGCATCCCGAATGTTGTCGGCTTCGCCGCACACAATCATATCCGGTTGAGAATCGAGGTAATCGGTGATCCCGTGGCGAAGCAGCGGATGCTCTTCCAAGACTAGAATTCGTGTTCTCTCCGTGTTCTCTGGGGCGGACATGCGGATGTGATTCGCGATTGCGCTTTTGCCATTCAGCCGATGCTCATGTCAAGCGAAATCATGTGACGGGATAAATTGCTAAGCGAGCTAACACGGCCACGAATCAAATACGGGGCATCACTACGCCGAGGCTGGCTTGATCCCAATTTCCCGGCTCGGCGGATGCCTTCCACCTGGCTATTTCAAAAAGAGATTCATGCTGTCGAAGTCGATGATAGCATGACGGTTGTACAGTGTATCCATCCCCAGGATCCCGCTGATTCTGGCACTGCTTTGCAGCAACGTGAAATTAGGCAATGCCGTAACGCCAAATTTCGCTGGCGGCGTTTTGAAGCCGCCAATCTTAAGGTCGTTGATTTGTCCTGCACTAACTTTGCGAGACGTGCCACGAGCAAAATGCGCAGACACTCGTGTTGCTTCCACCGGAACGCCGACCGATTTAAGGAAAGCCTCGTGGAAAATCGTAATAAATGCGCCCGTATCGACGAGCAAACGAGCGGGTTGCCCGTGAATCGAACACGGCACAGTTAAGGCGCCGTTCGCCTCTCGCTGCAGGGGGATTTTGGTGAATTTCTCCGCCGAAGCAACGGAACTGAGATCCATTTGTCGTGTTTGATCGACTTTAAAGAAAATAAGTTTCGTCCGGCAATTGATCACGGCCTTATACCGGGCGAGAAGATCCAGACCGAAAACGCCATCAACGCGAGTGTCTCCAATATAGGAATGGCTGGAATCACGCAGCGTCACCAGCGTGCTGCCAAAATTCATGCTGCCAGCTATGAGACTTTGCGCGAACCCAACGGGAAGCAACTGGCCATTAATTCGCGTATACTGGAGATAGCGCAGATCGCGCTGCGACGGTCGCACGCCAAATGATTCCGCCGAGGCCGCATCCAAGATGACCTGGTTGGAGCCGGTATCGACAAGCAAATTTGCGCGCTGCCCGTTGATGCGGACGGACATTATCATTTTGTTTAGAGGGCTGTAGTGGACTCGAGCAGCCTTGTATCCATTTAGCTGCGTCGGCGGACTGCCTTTCACCGAGGCCGCGGTCGAAGACGAAATGATTACGAGAACAGCTAAGACGATTCGAAAATGCCGAACGCGCTTCGACATTGTTTCGTCATTCGGATCATCCGTCACATTCCCGTTGGGCAATCGAGGAAGGTCCATGGAACTTTGAACCGTTTGGACAAATGCGCCGCGAGCGCTTTTACGCCGAAAACTTCGGTGGCGTAATGTCCACCGAGCAGGAGATTCATCCCAAGTTCGTCGGCCGCTACCGCCGCCCAATGTGGCGCTTCGCCGGTGATAAAGGTGTCGATCCCCTCCTGCGCAACCTTGTAGATTTCCGAGCCGGCGCCGCCGGTAATGATCCCGATTGTTCCAGTTTTCTTTGGACCGAACATGAAGGCTTTTACGGAACCACGCAGTGCTTTTTGTAATTTGCGATCCAGTTCATCGCACGGCGACGAAACGCGCGCCTTCACGCCAATCAATTGACCTTTTTCCTCGAAGAACGGCTGATTCGATTTAAGTCCGAGTGCTGCAGCGAGCTGCGCATTATTGCCGAGTCGTGGATGCAGGTCGAGCGGCAGATGTGCACTGTAAAGCGCAATGTTGTTTTCAAAGGCGATTTTCAGTTGTCGACACAACGTTCCCGTCACCGGTCGCAGACCTGGCCAAAACAGACCGTGATGCACGACCAGAAGATCGACATTCTGTTTTGCCGCGGCTGCCAAGACCCGTGTCGAGGCGTCAACGCTCGCTCCGATTTTACTAACGCCTCCGGAGTTTTCGATCTGCAGACCATTAAGCGCGTTGTCCCAGTCGCCTATTTCACGAACGCGCAGAAAATCATTTGTATAGTTAACAATTTCAGAGAGCGACGTCATGATTGCGTTTCGTATTGCACGGCGAAGATCGACAATCGCCCATCGATCCCGCGGACTTCCTGTGGCGGCAGTTCCTCGAAGCTGAACGAATCACCGGAACGATCTCGCACCGCCGCCGTCACCAGCAGCGGTCTTCCGGTCGTCTTCGTCAGCCCCTGCATACGCGAAGCGATATTCACAGTGTTCCCAATGGCGGTGAACTCGAGTCTTTGGGGCGAGCCGATGCTGCCCACAATCGCCGGCCCCGAATGAATTCCAATTCCGATTTGGATTGGTGCGCGACCTTTTGCCGCTAGATCGCCATTTAGCTGTCCTACCGCGGACAGAATTTCTCGGCCGGCGCCAACTGCATCGCCGGCGTGATTAGAGCCGGAATCGCCCGCGCCAAAAATCGCCATGAAGCCGTCGCCTAAATATTTGTTTACCATGCCGCGATGTTTTTCTTCGACGACTCGGACGGTTACCCGAAAAAAATCGTTCATTACCTCAACCACGTCGCTCGGTGCAGATACGCTCGTTCGTGCGGTCCAGGAACGCATGTCCACAAACATCACGGTGATCTCTTCCTCAACTCCGCTCAATCCGGGGTCGTGCGCCAGAATTTGTTCGGCTGCGCGCTTGCCAATGTGCAAGCCGAATGTCTGACGTAATTTCTCCTTGTCTCTGAGCTCGCGAACCATGTTGTCGAATTCTCCCAGCAACCGCCCAAATTCATCCGCCCGCGCTACCCCGAGATCGACATCGAACCTGCCATGGGAGACCGCATCCGCTGCGGCACGCAATTGATCGATCGGTTTCGCGACCAGCCAGCTCATCATCAATGCGGTGAAAATTCCGAAGGCGATACCGACGACACCTACAAAAACCGCAAACCACTCCGCATTTATCATCGGTGACCGCGGTGCAATCATAAGCAATAAAAGTGAAGCGATCGGGCAGATCGATGCGGACACGGCCCACAACATTCCCCGGCCACGTAATGAAAGCGTAAAGACATTCGGCGTGAGATCGGCGCGTTCGCCTCTAAAGAAGACGGGAAACAATCCCCAGTAGCTCGCCAGTTCGACCAGAAAAAATGAATGCGTCACTGCGATGAATCCGGAAACGCAGAACGAAATCGGCAAATGCATGAGCAATTGCGGATCAAGTGGATTTTGAACGTGCAGGAGCGCGCCAATAAAAACGGGAATGCACAAAAACCAGGCAACACCACAAATTGCGGCAGCAAACCATGGCAGATGAATCAGTCGACGGCGCGCGGTCGCAAGTAACGCAGGATCGACCGAGGATCCCGCGCAAAGACGGTGGAACAGATCACGAAACGAGAAAATTCGGCTGAGCCACAAAAAAACGCCGATCGGGTAAACCGCGAAGTTGTAAACGACGACGGTTTCAAAAAAACGCTGCTTCAAGGCGGGAGAAACAAGTAAGGGCTGAATTACAGTCGTGTTGTACCAGATGTTGAACGCGCTCCCGAGAATTTGCGGAACCACCGGCGCGAGCGCGGTAATGAGAAGACCGTAGCGTTCGCGCGTTCGGGTCATTTTTTCGGCAGTGTCCATGGTCGAAAATAATCGAGCAGAATTAAGCGGCCGCGATTTGCTTGTTCGCAATCGTGACGTACCCGGGGGAAATCCGTAAGCGGTCCGAATTGAAATCCAGCGTCCAGCGGCCGAAAAAAATTGTCCTGGTGACTGGGCAAAATATAGCGTGGCTCCAAATGTTCGAGCGCACCGGGCAATCGCACCCGTGAATCTGGTAGTGCCATGCCCAGAATTGCGAGATCGACGTGCTCACGGGGTGGTAGCTGCGCTGGCGTCCCACCAGAATCGATATAAATGCGCTGGCCGCCAACTTCGATGAGAAACGCCAGGGGTTCGCCACACATCCAGTCAGCCGGACGCTGCGGCGGGCCAGCAGCGTGCGTTTCAGGTTTATCGAAAGGCACCTTGCCAAAAAGGCGATCATGCGTGGCAGCTAACACGCGGATCTTCCACGGCCCAATCCGCCGCACATCTCCGGCTGTCACCGAATCGCCGGATGAAGCGCCTGCTCGTTTCGCAAGATCGACAGCTGAGGCTGAAGCAATGAGACGAGCGTGAGTTCTCGACATGACAGTCGGAACATCGAGCAGGTGATCGAAATGCCCATGAGTGACCAGAATCACTTCGGTCTTGGGCGCGAGATGTCGCATTCCCTCTGCAACGCGTGGCATGTCCGGCTGAAGGCGCGAACCAAGTGCGATACTCAAAAGATCAACACGCGAAAAATAGGGATCGACCAGTAGAGCGTGCCCGTCGAACTCAAATTGGTAACCATTGGTGCCAAGATAAGTCACGCGCACTCCATAGCGCGGGGTGGTCCCAGAATCCCTGGCGATCAGATCAACATAAGAATTCAGCCCCGCGCCTAAAACTTGCGCAGAGAATCCGAGGAAAAGAAGAAGCGCGCCTTTCAATCCTTTGCAGCCGATTCTACCGAAGCGTTGTCTCGCGGCCAACTGCAAGTTTGCTTGACGAATTCCGCGTGCCTGCCTTCAATGATTGAAATGAGTGTGGAGTACACGGATGCACCTGCTGCCCGGCTAGAACCAAGCGCGGGCGATAAAATGCCCTGTCCATACTGCGGGCATCTCCTGCCGAAAGATGCCGAACGCTGCGACCGATGTGATTGGACACGCGGCGCAACTGAAACTGCGGAAGGCAAAGCAAGCGACGCCATCGCAGTTATCTTTAGTATCATTCCGGGCCTGGGACATATTTATAAAGGACACAAGCTTGCGGGGTTTTTATGGATGTTCGGGGCGATCCCGGTGGGGATTTTTGTGTTATTGGCAGCTTTCGCATCTGCCGGCTGGGGCCTTGGTCTCTTTTTCTTTTACCTCATCGCAGTAATGCTTCATGCGTACGCAGTGGACGATCGCGTGCCAACACGAGAAGACGAGGGCGAAGAGTACTGATAATGCGTCACATCGTTGAATTGTTAAATCGTGAATCGAGTCACGAATCTCAATTTTCGAATTACGGGCGCCTGAAAATCATTAGCCGATAATCCACGTCACCTCGCCAGCTGACGGATTGACTCTCGACGCTGGAAATTGCGGGTCCCCTTCGAGGACGCGCCCGATTAAATCAGCGTTTTTCGCCGCGCCGACCAGGAAACAGATGTGCCGTGCGTGATTGATGAGCGGTAACGTGAATGTCAATCGCCAGGCATCTAACTTTGGAACAAAGTTCGCGACCACTCGCCTTATCGTTTCATCTAACGCAGCAGTGCCAGGAAAAAGCGACGCCGTGTGGCCATCATCCCCGAGGCCGAGAAGAATCAGATCATGGCGATAAATGGGTTCGCCTCGCTGCGCGGCCAAAAAATCGAGTTGATCCTGATATTCCTGCGCCGCCGTTTGTGGATCGATTTCACCGCGCATGCGCAGGATTGATTTCTCAGGAACCGCGGCGGGCGCGAGAAGAGTTTCCCAGGCCATTCTGAAATTGCTCTGTCGATCATCCGGGGGGACGCACCGCTCGTCTCCGAATGTAATTCGGGTCAAATCCCACGGCAGATCGTGCCCGATTGCGGCAAGCCGGGTATAAACCGGAGCGGGAGTGTTCCCACCGGAGAGCGCAAGCCGGAATTCGTTGCGTTCACCAAGGGCGTTATGCGCCTGGTCAAGAATGAACTGGGCAGCGTCGACAGCGAAGTTCTTCGTTCGAATTACCTGCCGATCCATTCGCGATTAAAATCAGATCGCGCAATGTGACTGTCCGCGCTTTTCCAGATAACGCTGATGATATTCTTCTGCGCGCCAGAACGCCGGCGCAGGTTCAATTTGCGTTACCACTGGCCGGCGAAAACGTCCGCTCATATTAATCTTTTCCCTGGATGTTTCCGCCGCCGATTTTTGCTCGGGCGAATGATAAAAAATTACTGAGCGATACTGCGTTCCAACATCGGGACCCTGCCGGTTCAATGTCGTGGGATTGTGGTTCGACCAGAAAACGTCCAAAAGTTCATCGTACGCGATTTGTGATGGATCGAACTCCACTTCCACGACTTCGGCGTGGCCGGTCCTGTCAGTGCAAACATCTTCGTAGGTCGGATTCTCTTTCGTTCCGCCAGCGTAACCGACTGCTGTAGACAAGATGCCCTTCAAATTGCGGAAAGTTTCTTCTACTCCCCAAAAACAGCCTGCCCCGAACATTGCCTTTTCCGTTCTCATCAGAAGCAAAGTGGAACGATTATCAGAACGGTGCAACCGTCAGAATGGTGCAACCGCTCGAGATGTCTCCTCTGTTCTTTTTTGCGCTAATATTGCCCTAAAGTCTTAGTAGCCAACGGTTGCCGAATCTGGCAGAACAACAACAATCCTTGTCAGGAATGAATTCCTCCACCACGACTCTTGATCAAACTCGCCCGATCTTACCAGTGCGTCTTCTCAACGGCTGTGGCACCTTGCTGGACAAAAGCCGAATTCCACGCGCTCCCATTCGAGCAGTTGATTTGATCAAGACGGCAAAGCGCCGTTGCGGTCTTGATGATTTTGGCGGCGGCGATTTTTTCGAGGGCCTCGCACGATTGATCGATTCTTGCCAGCGCGAGTCCCAACTCAACCTGATCGGAAGAATTGTCCTTCGGGCCGATCTCATACGGACGTTGTGTTCACGCTTGTTCATGCAATGGGATCGGAAGGCGTATCCAAGCATCGTGCGACAAGAAATTCGCGACCCGCTGTTCATCGTTGGTTTGCCACGCAGCGGTACGACCCTCTTGCACACCCTGCTCGCTTTGGATCCCGAGCACCGAATTCCCCTCACCTGGGAAGTCATGACGCCGTCCCCACCTACCGGCGATAATGAGAAGCGACGAATTCAACGGGCAATTAGCAGTTGTAATTGCTTCAACTGGTTGGCGCCCACATTTCGCCAAGTCCACCCGGTTGGTGCAGAGCTTCCGCAAGAATGTGTCAGTCTCATGGCGCCCACGTTTATGAGTGATCAGTTCGACGCGATGTATTACGTGCCTTCGTATCGGGCGTGGTTCTTTCACCAGGATTTGCGACCGGCGTACGAATATCATCGCCGTTTTCTTCAACATCTGCAGGTCCGGCGCAGTGCGCGGCGTTGGGTGCTCAAGGCCCCCACGCACATGTTTGCCCTGCCAATTCTGCTGGATGTTTACCCTGATGCGCTTTTCGTCCAGACCCACCGAGCGCCGCTCGATGCCATGGCTTCGGTATCCAGCCTCATAACGATTCTTCGGCGCGTATTTAGCGATGCGGTCGATCCACAAATAGTTTGCCGCGAGGCTATCGACTACTGGTCGAAAACACTGGATAGATTCTTGCAAGAGCGCGGTCGATTAGCAGAGCATCGCATTTGCGACATAAATTATGTTGAGATCCGCCACGACCCACTCGTAGCGGTGCGACGCATTTATGCGCACTTCGGTTGGTCGTTGTCCCAGAAAGTGGAGCAACGGATGCGTCGAGCGCTGGCGAGCCAGCCGGAGGACCGATATAAGCTTCATCGGTACGATCTCTCACAGTTTGGGGTGCAAGAAGCAGAGAGCGCCGCTCGATTTGCGGCCTATTGCGATCGGTTTGGCCTGGCCGTGGGCAGGAAACGTACATCGAGCGCTCGAGCGGAAAAACTGGTTAAGAGGTAGGGCAAAGAACTCGGGCGCCCGACTTTCCCGCCACGCTGGGTTACGATTAGGCCGCACTCTTGGAAGAATGGCTGCTTGAGTTGCTGGAACTGCTGGCATGAGGAAAACTTCGCTGACATGACCTTTGAAGTGCGCTGCGCGATTACCGCCGATCATCCCAGCTTGCCTGGGCATTTTCCAGACGCGCCTCTCGTGCCGGGCGTATTGATCCTCGATGAAGTGCGCGCAGCGTTGCTTGATTGGCAGAAAGACTATGAGCTTGCTGCGATCCGGACGGTTAAGTTTCTGCAGCCACTAAAGCCCGAACAGCAGTTTACGATTTGCTTTTCCGCGAACAATGATGACACGAGTGAAGTCAATTTTTGCTGCCGCATCGAAGGGCGCGTAATAGCTGAGGGCCAACTTGAAGTTTATTGCAGGACAAAGGGGACTTCGTGAACGAGCCACTCTCCGACGGACAAACATTTAAGGTACAACCAAGCGATCCGCGTCTGGCTGAATACCTGAAGGGATACCCACCTCAAGTATTCAGTGAGCGACTCTATCAAAGCATTGAACTGATGGAGCGTTACAGCGTCGAAATGGCTATCGATCTGGCGCGCCGGTTGAATCTGGTCGACCACCTCGGCCAGTGGCGATCGGTCGATGACTTGTGTAGTCGCCTTTCGTTTCAGCCCTCTTTCAAGTTCGCATTACATTGGATCCTGGAACGTCTGGTCGAAATCGAATGCGTTGAGGCACGGACCGACGGGAACACTCGTTTGTACCATCTGCGGTACACGTTGCGGAAACCCGATCTCGAAGGCCTGCGTGCGGCAGGTCTGCAAATTGATCCTGCGAACGCGGCGACTTTGGATTTACTCGATCACGCCGCGAGCCTGTATCCAGTTGTGGCCAATGGCGAACAAAGTGGTGATCGCAATTTGCTCGGTCCGCAAGGCGTGCCGCTGTGGCTGAATTATTTTCACAACGACAATTTAACCTATGCCGTAAACAACTGGGTGGGCGCGGCACTTGCCGCTGAGCGTGTTTCCACTCAGCATACGCTTCGAATTTTAGAGATCGGTGCGGGCCCCGGCAGCGCCAGCGAAATTTTGCTACGCATATTTGATGAACGAGGGCTTTTGCCACGAGTGGAACGTTATCTTGTCACAGAGCCAAACGCGTTCTTTCTGCGATGTGGCCAACGCAAACTCGCAAGGCAGTATCCTGACCTGTCGCTTGAATGGGCCGCGCTCAATCTCGATGCGCCTTGGAGCACTCAGGGCATTAACCCAGGTGAATTCGATCTGGTATACGCCGTTAACGTAATGCATATCTCCAGGGATCTCCTGTTTAGTTTGAACGAAGCGCGCTCGGCTCTTGCCAGCGACGGATGGCTCGTCATCGGCGAATGCCTGCGCCCCTATTTCAATCAACCAATCTATCCCGAGCTGATGTTTCAAATTCTTGAGAGTTTTACAAATGTCCAGACAGATCCAGAGGTTCGGCCGAATCCAGGCTTTTTGACTGCCGAGCAGTGGCGGTGCGCGTTTACTCGCGCGGGCCTTCAGCGCGTCGAAGTTGCGCCCGATATCGATCGCATTCGCGAGATTTATCCCCACTTTTTTACTGGTGCAATTTGCGGACAAAACGTCGCGTCTGACAAATGACTTCGGACGTTCTCGAGACGAAAACCCCGGAGGCGGCGCGTTGGTCGGCGTTGCCGGAACGCGGCACACTCCCTTCGCTGCGATTGCTCGCGTGGATCGCAACGCGCATCGGGCGTTGGGCAGGAAGGCTGCTGTTATACCCGATCACATCTTATTTTGTAATTACTGCACACGCGGCGCGTCGAACCTCGTACCAATATCTTAAGCAAATCCGAGGCTACCCAGCGCACTGGTGGAATGTGTTTCGTCATTTTCATTGCTTCGCCGCGACAATCCTGGATCGCCTTTACCTGTTGCGCGGGGAGTTCCAGCGTTTTGACCTGGAGCTTCACGGCAAAGAAGTCCTTCACGGTCGGATGGAAAGCGGAAAGGGCTGCATCCTTTTGGGTTCACATTTGGGAAGCTTCGAGGTGTTGCGCGCTCTGGGCGTGATGCAGGGAAACTTTCCGCTCAAGGTTTTAATGGACCCAACGCACAATCAAAATATCACCGGGTTTTTGGATGCGCTGAATCCGGTGATCGCCAGCACCGTAATCGCGCCGGATCGGGTGGATACTTTGCTGACGGTTAAGGAAAATTTAGATGCAGGATTCTTCGTCGGCACTCTAGGCGACCGGGTGTCGAGCGATGGTAAAACAACCCAATGCCAATTCCTTGGCCGTCCAGCAGCGTTTCCGGTCGGCCCAATCGTGCTTGCCGCCATGACGCATTGTCCCGTTATTTTGTTTTTCGGTCTCTACCGCGGCGGGAATCGCTACGAAATTTACTTCGAACATTTTGCCGACGCGATCACATTGGATCGCGACCGTCGGGCTGAGGAGATCCAGCTGTGGATGCAGCGCTACGCCGGGCGCCTGGAGCATTACGCGCGCATTGCGCCTTACAATTGGTTTAACTTCTATCCTTTTTGGAACCAGCCTCCACGGCGTTAAAACGTTACTGGGTTTCGAGGATTACACCTATGTGCATGCTCCGATGTAACCCGGTCGCATCTCTATAAATCACTTAGGTCTGTTTGATGCCTAACGATCTGCCGATTAACAAAGCAGAAATTCGCACATTGATTCCGCACTCTGGTCTGATGTGTTTGTTGGATCAGGTAACTCAATGGGATGATCGATCGATTACATGCGTCACTAACACGCACCGTGATCCCGCTAATCCATTGCGTCGCAACGGACATTTATCTGCGCTTCACGCTTTCGAATACGGCGCGCAAGCGGCGGCAGTCCACGGCGGATTGCACGCTCGCTCTGTTGGCACAACCGCGCTACCCGGCTACCTGGCGGCACTCCGCGACGCGCGCTTGCATGTGGCGCACCTGGATGACATCCGATCGCCGCTGCAGATTTCCGCCAACCGTTTGTTTGGAGAAGGCAGTAATACCGTTTACGAGTGCCGTGTTTCGGCCGGCAACCGTTTATTAGCAAATGGGCGCATTACTATCATGCAACGTACGTGAGTGCTGGAGCCGCATACTGGTGAGAACTGTGTCCGAGACGCCTAAGGGAGCCGTGGCTACAACCGCGTCTCACATCACGATCCCGCCGTCGACGCACAACACTTGGCCGGTGATGTAGCTGGCTTCACTCGACGCAAGAAATGCCACCGCGTTGGCGATGTCTTCGGCTGTACCCGTTTTGCCAAGCGGAATTTTTGATTGGATGGAATTCTTGATCTCATCGGAAAGACCCGCAGTCATGTCTGTCGTGATGAACCCGGGCGCTACCGCATTGACAGTGATATTGCGGCTCGCCAGCTCGCGGGCGAGTGACTTGGTAAGACCGATCAAGCCCGCTTTACTGGCCGCGTAGTTTGTCTGCCCGGCGTTGCCCATCAAGCCGATAACTGAACTGATGTTGATGATGCGACCGCCGCGGTGTTTGATCATCGCGCGAATGATCGCCTGCACAAAACTGAACGCGCCGCGCAAATTCGTGTTAACGACCGAATCCCAATCCTCGAGCGACATTCGCATGGCCAGCCCGTCACGAGTCACGCCTGCATTGTTAACCAGAATGTCGACCCTGCCAAAATCGTTGAGAATCTCGGCGCCGACTTTTTGAACGGCTTTATGGTCTGCGACATCGACCGCGTAGCCTTTCGCTGCATTGGCGCGGATTGCATTGATCTGGTTTGCGACGTTCTTTGCGTTTGCGTCTGTGCGGCTCACGCAGGCTATACGCGCTCCCTCGTTAGCCAGTTGCAAGGCGATAGCTTGTCCGATCCCCCGCCCTGCCCCGGTTACAATCGCAACTTGATTCTCAAATCTCATACAGGCTTTCGATCTTAGACGGTAGCTTTCGACATTGCTACACGACCACTCCGTAACGGCGTTGGCGGCGCCCAAATTCTTCCACGGCAGCAACGAGATCTTTCTTTGTAAAGTCGGGCCACAGTTTAGGCGTGATGTACATCTCGGTATAAGACGTTTGCCAAAGAAGGAAATTGGACAAACGCATTTCGCCCGAAGTGCGAATAAGAAGATCCGGATCGGGATAGTATCGCGTGTAGAGATGCTTACTGAACATCTCCACGTCGATCATCGCCTTGTCGATGTGGCCCAGCTCGACGGCACGAAGCAAACTTTTGATGCCATCAATGATTTCGAGACGCCCGCCGTAACTAAGGGCGAGGATAAGAGTCAAACCGGTGTTGCCGGCAGTTTGCTCGATGGTTTTATGAAGTTGTTCCTGCGAACTCCCGGGTAAATCAGTCAACCGTCCAATCGCCTGAAGACGCACGTTCTTCTCGATCAATTCCGGCGTTTTCTCTTTTAGGAATTTGTCGAGCAAACGCATCAGCGCGAGCACTTCACTTTTGGGACGTTGCCAATTCTCAGCGGAGAAAGCGTAAAGGGTGAGATACTCCACCTTTAATTCGCCACAGCCTTCTACGCACTCGCGAACAGCCTGGGCACCTGCTTCATGTCCTTTGATGCGTGGAAAACCGCGGCCCTTCGCCCATCGGCCGTTACCATCCATGATGATTGCAATGTGACGAGGAACGCTCTTCACGTTCGATGGCATGACTACAAAACGATTGTCTCACCGCGTGCCGGCCCGACGCTAATCATGGACAATTTTGCTCCGGTTAATTCGGAAATGTATCTGACATATTTCCTCGCCGCAGGAGGAAGCTGAGAAAAGGTCTGCGCAGACTGAGTAGAAGTGTTCCAGCCACGCACCTTTTCATAAATTGGTTCGCAATTAGCCAGCTGGCTCGCGGCGCAGGGCGGAACATCCAGGCGTTTCCCGTTCAGACGATAGGCTACGCAAACCCGGATCGGATCAACATGATCCAGTCCGTCAAGGTTGGTGATAGTTAGCTCGTCGATCCCGTTGATCATCCTGGCGTAGCGGGTTGCCACGGCATCGAACCAACCGCAGCGGCGCTTGCGTCCGGTTGTCGCGCCAAATTCGCGCCCCAAGCCGTGAAGCATTTGAGTCAATTGCATATCTTCGGTAGGCAAGGCTCCCTCACCTACGCGAGTCGTATACGCCTTCATCACGCCTACTACGCGATCGATCCGATTCGGTGGCACACCGCTGCCCGTACACGCGCCACCCGCAGTTGTATTTGAGGAAGTCACATATGGATACGTTCCATGATCAATATCGAGGAATGTTCCTTGTGCTCCTTCGAAGAGAATCTTTTTGCCCCGCTCCATGGCGCGATGGAGATACACCACCGTGTTGCCCACGAATGGGCGCAGTTTTTCGCCTGCCGCCAGATAGCTTTCATTGACCTCTCGAAAACTGACAGGCTTGGCGCCCAGCGCCTGGAGAATTCTGTTGTACTCGATCACTTTGGCCTGCAATTTTTTCGAGAACACAATCGGCTGCATCAAATCGGACATGCGCAGGCCCGTACGCGCTGCCTTATCACCATAAGCCGGGCCAATCCCGCGTTTGGTAGTTCCAATTCTGGTATGGCCTCGACGCAGTTCCCGCTGCTCATCGAGCAGGCGGTGGTAAGGCAGAACCAGGTGAGCGCAGTCGCTGATCAGTAAATTCCTGCCAATTGTGACCCCTAGTTTGCGCAAGCCATCGATCTCGCCGAGCAATGCAATCGGGTCGATAACGACGCCGTTTCCAATTACGCAAACCTTGCCGCGCCTCAGAATTCCCGAGGGGATTAGGTGAAGAATGTATTTAACGCCACGATGGAATACAGTGTGCCCAGCGTTATTGCCGCCCTGGCTGCGAACAACGATATCAACCTTCGCGGTAAGCACGTCGATAATCTTGCCCTTACCTTCGTCGCCCCACTGCGCTCCAATTAAAATCGTATTGGCCATTGCAATCAGAAATGGGCAAAAAATTTTCCCGATGCATCCGGCAGGACACAGTCGGGACTGCCTACGAATAATATGTTGGCCAACGCTGGACGCAACAGATTTTGCGTCTTGACAGATTCTCTTGCTCTTTGTCCTGCTCCTGCTCTCGCTCTTAGAAACAGTACTCAAAAGAGCATGAGAAAGAGTAAGAGCGAAGCCTCCGATCAGGGTACGGGCGTTTGCCCTTTAGGCGAAGGAGAGGCACTTGGCTGCTCTCTTCCGGATTCCATCAACGTTGGCCGCACAGCGCCACCCGCCTCTGGCTTCGCAGTTCGTGAACTTCGCCGACGTGATGTGCTCGTTTGTTCAGAACGAGCTTCCTTTTTCGCCGGGCTGGGAGTTTCCGGGATTGTTGGGGTTGAAGTCGGAGCAGCCTCGGATTCTGATTGGCCAGATCTCCTCGTTTGTGATGGACTCGGATTGTTCAGCCGCTCGGCGGCCAGCGCTCCCGCCATTCGCATTTGCTCAAGAGTGGGCTCTGCCGATGTAGATCTCTTGCCCCGCGATTTAGGCTTGGTTCGCTCCGGGGTTGGGGATTCTGAGGGAGTTTGCTCTGGGGGCGGAGCTGCTTGCTTGGGAGCTTCCGGTTTCGTTTCGCGAGCGACGATTACTTCCTGCGCGTGCGTCTGGCCGGCGAAGATAAAGCTGCAAAGCAGCACGCTGAAAAATCCCCTCGGCATAAATCGTCGTGATAAACGACTCCAACCCATTCGCAAGCCCCCATTCACAAGACGTTCCGACCTTAACCAGATGGCCGCGTGACCTGGATTACAGGCAACGGAAAACGCATCTTTAACTCGTTTTCCAGAAAAATCTCAACGTGATGTAATCCGTATTGTTGAAACTGCACTCCGCCAAAATAATGGACGTTGGTCGCGTGCCCTTCCATCTCTTTTAGGTTGAACTCAACCTCCGCTTGCGCGATGACCTGCTGCTCATCTACGCCAACAATGCGAGATTTTTGCCGAAACTTGCCCGAGCCGCTGCACCACCGCGTCCAGATGCAGAGCCGGATGTAATTGATTGGCAGAGCGGGAGCAGGAATTACACTCAGCACGCCAACGAGAGTTTGCATTCCGTTGATCTCGCAGCGTACGTCCTCGCAAAGAACAGCGCTTTGCAGGTCCGGAAAAATAACGTCGGTCCCCATCGGTAATTGATTTACATGATCCCGCGAATTAGCAGCGTCAATAATCCGATACCGAGCACAATCCGATAAACGGCAAACGGCACAAACCCGCGCGCCCGCACCCAATTCATAAACCATGCGACCACGGCCAGTGCTACGAAAAACGAAATGATAAATCCGATTCCGAGCACGATCCATTCATGAAGATTCATCGCTAGCGGGGCAATATCCGTTTCATGATGATGCGGCATCACTGTCTTCAAAAAGTCAAATCCCGTAGCCACTACCATCGTCGGCATCGATAAGAAAAACGAAAACTCCAGCGCCGCTGGACGAGACAGGCCGGCGACTTGCCCGGCAGCGATGGTGGACATCGAACGCGAAGTACCGGGGAAAACAGCAGAAAGAATTTGCGCTGCACCGATCCATATCGCCTGCGGCAGGGTCATTTCTTCCATGTGCATCGTGCGTGGCCGTGTGAAGACGGCATCAACGATCCACATCACGATTCCGCCGATGAGCAGGGCGAAGGCCATCACCCAGAGATTTTCCAGGTTTTTGCCTATTTGTTTCGTAAGTGCCCATGCTGGAACTGCGGTTACAACAAACGCTATTAAGGTAAGACTTAGAGGATTTGTCAAAATGGTGCGATCGCCGCGCTCGCCTCTAGGGAACGTGCGAACAAACTCCAGGATGCGGTGCCAAAAATAAACCGGCAACGCCAGAATCGCGCCGAGCTGGATAACGATCGTGTACATTTTCCAAAAGCCATCGTGAAGATCGATATGCAGCAACGCTTCGCAGATACGCAAATGCGCAGTTGAGCTTACTGGGAGAAATTCAGTCAGCCCTTCGACGATTCCGAGAAAGACTGACAGCAGATATTCGTGCATGAGTTGAATCGTTGAATAGTTAATGGGTTAAGACGTTAAAGGGATGCTCCCTTCCCGGGAACTCTGTAGGTTTGTAACTTCTCAACTTTTTAACTCTCTAACCTTTTAACAGCGTGAGCTCGCGCTCACAGTGCCTCCGTTCCGCGTTCGCCTGTCCGAATGCGCACCGCTTCTTCGACCTCGGTCACAAAGATTTTCCCATCGCCGATCTTCCCCGTTTTGGCCGCTCCCAAAATTGCCTCGACAGCCCGTTGTGCGCGGTCGTCGGGAAGAACCATTTCGAATTTTATTTTCGGAAGGAAATCGACGGTGTACTCCGTGCCGCGATAAATCTCGCTGTGGCCCTTCTGTCGGCCAAATCCTTTTACCTCACTAAGAGACATTCCTTCTACACCTGCCGCCATCAGGGCCTCCTTCACCGGCTCTGTTTTAAAAGGCTTGATGATTGCCTCGATCTTTTTCACCGCGCCAAAACTAGAACTCGCGTACCAAATGGCAAGCAATCCGATTCAAATGATACGACCTGGGCGTGTTCGCTCGACTACACCCCGAAGTGAATCAATGTTGGATCGCTTTGGTATTGCGATTGTTGATAAGATCTTCCCGTTTCGTAGGAAATCTGTCCTCGCATGACAAACGACCGCGCATCATCAAAGTCGAACATTTGCACGCCTTCCTATGAACGGACTGATTCCTTCAAGAAGAGATTACGACGTTGAGTACCGCACCCGCACAGTTGCCCTCCGTTCTTAGCAGCTGGCCTGCTCGTCATCCTTTGGTCTCTTATTTCCTCATCGCCTTCGGTTTCTCCTGGCTCATGTTTCTGCCGGGTCCGCTCGTGTACTACGGCATTATAAATCTGAGGGACGACGTGATCCGCTTGTTGGCCATTGCCGGCCTGCTCGGACCAATCTTATCGGGATTCATCATGACTGCGGTTACCGAAGGGCGGCCCGGTATCGCGCGCCTGCTCCGCCGGATCGTGTGCTGGCGCGTTGGGATTCGATGGTACGTGTTCGCTCTCGTTGGACTCCCTGCAACGATGGTGCTTGCCACTTTCATCCGGCCCGGTGCCGCGGAGTCCTTCGATATCTCCGCGCGGCCATTCTTTTTGGACTACCTGCGTGCCTTCATCTCGATGGTTCTCTTAGGAGGACCGCTTTTCGAGGAACCAGGCTGGACCGGCTTCGCGCAGCCTCGTTTGCAGCGATTACGTGGTCCTTTGACCGGAGGCCTGATTCTCGGCAGTCTGTGGGCTCTGTGGCATTTGCCTGGATTTTTAATCCCCTCCCAGGACGTGACGGATATACCTCCGAGGGGCACGATCCTCGAATTCGTCGTGTTCGCCCTTGCCCTGATCGGTCTGCGCCTGATCATCGTTTGGGTCGTCAATAACACGAGGAACAGCGTCTTTATGGCAATATTGGTACATGCTTCCTGGAATACTTTTTATTCCGCCGCCCTGATTCGATTGTTTCACTCTCCAATCGTACTCGGAAGCTACGCGAATCTCGCGATAGCCGGATCCGCGTTAACGCTGGTGCTTATTGCGGCTACGCGAGGACGAATGGGTTATCGGGAGGAGGCCGAAACAGTGTTTGACCAGGCAGCCGCCGCGCCATGAAGACGAAAGTCAGATCGCGTTTGCATGACTTGGGCTCAGAGCTGATAACTTCCGCCGATGAGGTTTGTTTTTTTCGTTTTCACAATCAGCGCAATCTCGATGTTCGTTCTCGCAGAAGAAGAAACCACGCCACCACCCCGGGTGTATCCCGTCGCATTGCCGAATTACGATGAGGAAACGGCCACGCGGTTGCAGATTTTTTTGGACAACAGCGATTTCGGGCCTGGGAAAATTGACGGAAGAATGGGCGAATTCTTTCGCAAAGCGCTAATCTCCTATAAGCATGCGCACGCCATGCCAAAGACTGGCGCGGTCGATCAATGGATGCTCGATCAAGTGCCCGTGACTTACACCACTTATACGATCAGGGATGAAGATCTGAAGTTCGTGGGCAATGTGCCGGGCAGCCGTGCAGAGCAGGCCAAATTAAAATGGCTGCCTTATACGTCCCTGCTTGAGTTCGTCGCTGAGCGTTATCATTCGGCCGAGTCTTACATTCAGAAACTCAATCCCGGAAAAAACTGGGAGCACCTTCAGTCGGGCGAAACTTTAAAGGTGCCAAATGTATTGCCCTTTGAGGTTGAGAAATTCACCGAGGGAAAAGTCCCTGAAAATCCGGCGTTCGCTTCTCGTAAGATTTTTGTCGACACCTACGAACATCTTCTGGAGGTGTTCGACCAGGACCAACTCGTCTGTGTCTTTCCAATTACACCGGGATCGAAAACATTGCCGGCGCCGGTGGGCACCTGGAAGATTCTCGGTACGAATGTCTGGCCGTGGTTCCGCTACGATGAAGGCATGCTCAACCACGGCGTGCGCACAGAAAACTATTACAATCTTCCACCAGGTCCAAACAATCTCGTTGGTGTTCTTTGGATGGGTTTGAACAAGCCCGGCATCGGCATTCACGGCACCAACAATCCCGAGACAATCGGCCGCGCCGCCAGTCATGGTTGCGTTCGCCTGGCGAACTGGGATGCTGCGCGCGTGAAAGACCTCGTAAGTGTAGGGAATACTGTTCTCATTTTCTGATCCTCCCTTTGTCATCCCGAACGAAGTGAGGGACCTCGCAAAAGATGATCGATCACACAAGTTACGAAGAATGCGCCAGCTCCAAATGTGAGGTCCCTCGCTCGCGCTCGGGACGACACGGCGTAGGCAATACCCTCCTCATTTTCTAGGTAGGAACGGACCGCAGGGCCGTTCTGGCGCGCTCGGCGAGCGCGCCCTACCAAATTTCTCGAAAAAAGTTCGCGCGGAATCGCGCTGTCGAACGTCTAGGCTTTAGATCGACCCAATGGATCCCAGTGAACGCGAAAAATATCAGGCAGCCATTCATGGCGATCGCGAGGCATTCGAAATGATTATTCGCACCCATAGCCGGACGCTTTTCGCCATTGCTTACGGCGTTTTGCAAAGCCGCGAGGAGGCAGAGGATGTCGCACAAGATTCGCTGGTCAAAGCATGGAAAACACGCTGGCGCGTGCGCGATCCGGAAAAATTTCCGGCCTGGCTCGCAACGATTGCGCGACACAAGGCGCACGACGTTTTTCGCAAACGCCGCACCGTTCCTTTGTCGGAGCAAGCGACGGAACCGATCGAGCCAGAGCCAGCGAACACGAGTGCTCTAGATCAAAAATTGCATTCCGCACTCGCAGCGTTGCCGGAACTCCATCGGGCTGCGCTCACGTTGCGCTATTTCGAAGAGATGGATTATCGCACTATCGAAAACAGCCTGGGTCTAACCAATGGCGCGCTGCGCGGCATACTCGGCCGTGCTCTGACTTCAATGCGCAAACAACTTCGTCCAGCTCTCACTCCAATGGACTAAACGTATGGCAACGATCCACGACGAAATTGACAGCTGGCTGGCCGCCGATCTGCACGGCGAGCTTTCGAACAACGAACGGAACGCGCTTCACGCGCATCTGCTCGATTGCGCCGGGTGCCGAAAAACTCATCAGGAAATCAAAACTATGAACAAAATTCTGGAAGAAACCCTTGCTCAGGAAAAACCCGATCCAGCGTTTGAACAGCGGATGCTTGCAGGCTTTCGCAAACGCGCCCCGCAACGAGCCGGACTCGTAAAACTGCTCGTCGATCTGATGCGTCTTCGCGCCGTTCAAATTACTGCAGTTGCTGCCGCGTTGCTCGGGCTTGTGCAGATCGGACGGATGATCACTGGCGAAAATGCGACCTCGCTTCGCAAACGTTACGCGGAGGCAGAAGTAGCCGCACCGCAGCCGCCCGAATCACGCCCAAGTCAAGCCGGCGCTCTGGGTAGATCAGGCGGAATCGCCGCTGGGCGACCACAAGATTTGGCGATCGAGGCGCCGGCGCCGCCGCCCGCAACCAGATCAAAATTCCGCGAAGAGAGCAAAGCGGCGGCTGCAACGGTTGCCCCGGATAAAGCCGAGCAGGGGGAGACTACTGAGAGTGAAGCGTTCGCCGCAACCCCGGAGAGTCCCACCAACGCCGAAGAAGCCGGAAAAACTCGAGGTGAATCGCCTGCTCCGGCACTCGCCAATCGCAAACTAATTCGCAACGCAATCGTCGAACTGGAGATCCTCAGCTTCGATAATGCTGTCCAAAAAATCACTGCAGTTGCAAACGAAGAACACGGTTACATCGCTACAACAGATTCTGAGAAACAGGCAAATGGGAAGCTACGCGGTCAAGTCGTCGTCAAGGTCCTGCCGGAAAACCTCGATCTCTTTCTGCAAAAGATTCGGAGCCTTGGCGAATTAAAAAAACAGACACTGGGCACTGAAGACGTGACCAAGGCGTATTTCGATACCGATGCGCGCCTGAAGAATGCCCACGTGATGGAGCAACGCCTGATCGACATGTTGAAAACCAAGACCGGCAAAGTTTCCGATTTGCTTCAGGTGGAGAAAGAACTGGGCCGTGTCCGCGAAGAGATCGAGAAGATGCAGGGCGAGTTAAAATATTGGGATTCGCAGGTGCAATTCGCCACGGTGACTATTTCGCTAGCGGAAAAGGACATGGAAGAGCCAGCGGCCTTCCTGATCAGGGAGCGCGCTCAGCTGGCACTCTACGCGCCCGATGTGGAGAAGACTTACAACGAGATCAAGAGCCTCGCCTCGCCAAAGGTGCAGATCACAAACGCACAACTAAACCGCGATTACTCCGGACGTGTTTCAGCGCAGATGAGCATGTTGATCGCGCCGGAAGAAAGCGATGGTGCAATCGGCCGTGTCAAAGTTTTTGGGCGCGTGGAAAATTTCCAAACGCAAACCCAACGCACCGCGCAGGGCGGCAATCCCGCGGCCGCGGGATCGGAAAATGCCAGAACCAAACGTGACAAGGTGGAACTCAACATCGCCATCTCACGCGAGGAACAGGAGCAGGCTTTTCAGCAAACGAGCCTGCGCATTCGCACGTCGTCAGTGGACGAAAAGGCAAAGGAGCTTCGCGCTCTTACAGAGAAGCAAGGGGGACGCGTTCGCAGTTCTACTTTCAGCCGCGATCCGGATGGCCGAGCCGTGGCAAATGTTTCGCTACGCGTACCGATGAAAAATTACCTGGCGATCATGCAATCGCTCGACTCGTTAGGCAAAGTTGAGAACGTGAGCGTGCAACGTCAGGACCGTACGGATGCGCAAATCGATGAAGCAAACGCACCGGCGGACGTTTCGATTCAGGTTTACAGCCAGGGCAATATCGTTACCGAGGAGAGCGGCTTGCTTGCCACACTGCGGCGCACACTGGCGCAAAGCGCGGGCGCAATCATGTGGAGCTTGCGCATGATTGGTGTGGCGATCGCTTTTCTCGCGCCCTGGGCGATTGCAATTGTTGGTGTCATTTGGGTCGGGCGACGTATAATTCGCGCGAAACGATAGGCGTTGGCAATCATGCGGCTTTGCCGCCTAATGTTCGCGCCTTCGGCGATTCGTCTGCCATCGTGTTCAGGAGAAGCCGATCCACCGTGCTCCCACAGAACCGGAATCATTCTTGCCCGCAGGCGCAACGAGTCATAGGTTGCTGATATCGGAGATTGGTGATGAAAGCTCAAGGCGGTATCAGCTATAGCAATGCGGCGGTCGCCGCTTGTCCGAAACATTTACTTCAATTCGCGGTCGATCAGCGGTACGACGATTACACATCGGTCGATCACGCGGTCTGGCGATTCATCATGCGCCAGAACATCTTTTTTCTAAAAGAATACGCGCACAAAGTTTATTTCCAGGGTCTGCTTGACACCGGCATCTCGTTTGAACGCATCCCGCGTATCGAAGAGATGAATGACATTCTGGCCAAGATCGAATGGGGCGCGGTGGCAGTGGACGGTTTCATTCCGCCAGCGGCGTTCATGGAATTTCAAGCCTATAAGGTGCTGGTGATCGCCTGCGACATGCGGCAAATCCAGCACATTGAATACACGCCGGCGCCTGACATCGTGCACGAGGCCGCTGGTCATGCACCGATCATTGTCGATCGCGAATACTCAAATTATTTGCAGCGTTTCGGTGAGGTCGGTGCAAAAGCAATGTCTTCCCGAAAAGACTTCGAGTTATATCAAGCGATTCGGCATTTATCGATTTTGAAGGAGCGGCCGAATGCTGATCCGAAAGAAGTCGAGGAAGCAACCAAACTAGTCGAACATCGCCAGAAAAATCTCGGCGCGCCCTCCGAAATGGCGCTGCTCTCACGTTTGCATTGGTGGACGGTCGAATACGGACTCATTGGCACACTCGAAAATCCGAAAATTTACGGCGCAGGTTTGCTTTCATCGATCGGTGAATCGGTGTCATGCCTTGAACCTGAGGTAAAGAAGATCCCTTACTCCATCGATGCTCAGAACTGCCCGTTCGACATCACGACGAAGCAACCGCAGCTCTTTGTCTGTCGCGATTTTCAGCACCTGAGAGACGTGCTTGAAGAATTTGCCAGTAAGATGGCGTTTAGGGTCGGCGGACTCGAGGGCATCAATAAAGCCATCGAATGTAATAATACTGCGACTTGTGACTATTCGTCCGGTCTTCAAGTCAGCGGGATTTTCACTGAGCTCATCACAGACGAAGACGATTCCGCGATTTACCTGCGAACATCCGGCAAGACCGCGCTCGCATTCCAAGGCAAAGAACTCGAAGGCCACGGAATCGATTATCATAAAGACGGTTTTGGTTCGCCGATCGGCAAATGGAAACAAACACCAACGGCGCCCGAGTTGCTGACCAACGATCAATTGCACGCGCTTGGAATTGTTGAGGGTAAGAAAGCGAAGATCGAGTTTGTCGGCGGCGTCGTTGTCTCAGGGAAAGTTGAGAAAATTCTGCACCGCGACGGGAAACTGTTGTTGATCACATTCTCAAACTGCAACGCGAAATACCACGACCGAGCCCTGTTCGAGCCCGAGTGGGGTGTCTACGACATGGCCGTCGGCGAACGAATCGGTTCGGTCTTTAACGGTGCTGCAGATAAGGACGCTTACAATCAGGTGGCGTTGATTCCAAAAGAACGCACCATCAAGGTTCCGTCCACGCCGAAGCGCGAACGCCTAGAGAATCTTTACGCGCAGGTGCGCAGGATTCGCGAGAGCAAAACCGGTTACGAGCGGCTCGGCGAAATTTGGGAGACACAGCAGGCCGAACATCCGGAGGATTGGCTGTTGTCGATGGAAATTTTCGAAATTCTCGATACAACCGACCAACAACCAGAGTTGAAAGCCAGGATCGAGAAGTTCCTTAATGAGAAGACGGCGAAAACGAAAGATCTTGCGACGTTAATCAGTTGGGGATTCCGCCTGGTTGGATATCACAAGAAACCAGAATTCCAGGCGGCGCTGCACACTTCGCCGAAATAAGCGTCTATACCGGCGCTTCGCCTTCGCATGCCTACGGTCGTGCTTGCGACTCCGCTACGCTTCGCTCGGAATAACAGATGCCGGTGATCGCCAGGTTGTTCTCAACGCTTTGTCATTGGCGCCTAGTTTGTTCCTAACGCGTTTGTGTATTTGTCTTTGTCCGATCAGACGGCAACGAATCCGCCGTCTGTTTGACGACCAGACTCGAGCCATAGGAACCCGACACGTGGCCGTTTCGTGCGAAGTCACGCATCATGGCAAAGTAGCCTGGCGCGTATCGGGTCGAGACGCGTTCGCCATTTGAAGCGAGTTCGTACTCGGTCATCCCGTGCTCCGCATGAGGAAATAGGGCCAGCGTAATCGGTTTCCCTTCGGCGATCAGTATCTTGATGCGGCGACTCGTCTCAGCGCTGGGGGCTTCGAAGTCGTCTTCTCCGAGAACCCACAACTGTGGCGCCTCGACTGCGCGAAGCGTAGGCATCGGGTCATAGCGGAATGGCGTCCCGAAGATGAAATCCTTGCCCTTCTCGCGTATCTCGGACGCTGTGTACGGCAAAATGAAATGCGTATAATTGCCATGGATGTCCTTGTACCAAGGCTCATTGCGGTACTTGGCTCTTATCGCATCGAAACGCTCGAAACCTTTGGTGAAACCGCTTTCGAATACCGCCTCCGCAGCGGCTGCTACTTCAAGTGCTTTCGAAATCTCCTCCTGACTATGACCTTTGAAGCCCATCTCAAGGGCAACCTCCTCCTGGTCTTCGTCAATGACAGAAACAGCCAATCCAAAACTGACAATAACGAAATCGACGGGCGCGTGCGTTGCGGCGAGCGGCGCGACCCAGCCGCCCTGACTACCACCTTGATATCCGATCCGGGCACAGCGGGTGCCAGCAATTCGCTTCGCTTCTCTCATGGCAGCGACGGCGTCATCCGCGAGTGTATCGAAATCCTGCGTATATTTGCCGTCCGATCCGCCGGTTCCGCGTTTGTCATAAACGAATGCGCCAACGTTCTCGGCCGGTAACAGTCGTTGAAGCGCATACGAATCGCGCGCAGAATCCCGTTCCGCCCCGTGAATGAGAACCACGAGCGGGACCGGATCATTGCTCTTCGGCATTACTAATCTACCCGCGAGCTTAACTCCGCCACGGCCTTCGAATGCCGTATCAGTCACATCGAACGGGATCCGATGAGCTTTCTTACCGTCGAATTCGATTTCACCCGTCGCGCAATGAGTGAAAGACGTCGTGTGTCCATCTGGATGATCTGTCCATCCCAATGTGCTTGTCCACGAACCGTCGCCCTTCTTATGCAAGACCCCGGTTGTTCCATCGAATTTGCGCCAGCGAAACGTGTCGCCTTCGGATCGCGCGATATCGACGATCTCTCCGCCCGAAAAGCGATAGGCTCCAATTTGGCAATCACCAGCCGTGCCGCCTTCCGATTCGTCGGCAATAGCGGCACTCATAAGAGCTGCTGAGAGAGCGCAGACGATCAATCGATGTGACATGGATGAATCGTGAGACGTTGCATCTCTGTTTGTGATGCAATCCGTCACTAATTTGGATTCAAAATGTTCACCGATGATGCTGAGCGCGCTTTGCGCTTTTCGCCTATTCGTCCTTCCTTTTTGTTGTGTGGAGCGAATTCGAGACGTCTCTGAATATTTCTTAGAGATTTGATTCGCTCACTTCCCGTTCGCTCAACCTTCGGTCTTCCCGTCTATGTCGCGGCTTCCCCAGCCGCTTCATTCTCGACTTCGCTCCGAATGACAGACTACGCGTCAGACAGTTTCGTCCTTGAAGTGGCGTTTGCCCTTTAACGCCTTCGCGTATTCGTCCTTGCTCAGAATATTTTCGTCGAGCTGCATGTCAGTACGAAGAAAATTTTGGAACCACGTTTCAATACGTTGTCGGTCGCGCAGTACCCCCTCGGTGATGTAATTAGCGTCGATGTTGATGCAGATCGCGCCAACGATTCCAAATTCCTTTCGTTTGATTGGGATCGTTGTGCATTTGAATTTTCGCGCGCCGATGTTCAGCTCGTAATTCAATTTCTCTTCGTTGAGGAGTTGCCGGCGTTTGAGATCAATCAACAGATTCGTTGTGCCGTCCCGCAAATGCCGGCCCGTAACATTGTTTTCGAGAGTGATGAGCGAGTGCGCGGGATCGGCTAAATTGTGCAGCAAGATCTCGATCCCAGTATTCGGAAACGATTTTCCGATCAAGCGCACAATCCGCTCGTAGTTTTCGAGGAATTCGTGCGTGTCGTCGGCGATTGTCTTGCCGTCATACTTCTCGAATAGCTGCGCGTAAGCCTTTTGCTCAGCGGGTTCGAGTTGGGCGCGCACATTATTTTGCTCGCCGATGAAAATCAGTTGCCGCGCGGCTATGTGGTCTTCGTTTTTGAGAAAATAATGGATCCCCAGCCGAAAATCCTTTAAATCGAACTCGCCGAAATTTTCGCGGGTGACCGTGAATGGATAGAAATCATACTCCTCCAGGTTTCTCCCAAACTTGCGGCGTTGTTCCTTATATTTGCCCCAAAGAAACCCCGTTACGAGAAAGAGCAGCGAAACGAGGATCGACGCGATAACATTAACGCTGAGCTCGCTCTGCAGAGCTTTAGTCATAGGACAAATCTTTTCCCTACCGCCTAAACGTTCAATGCGCAACGCTCAACGTCCAACGCCCAATTGAAGGCTGGTAGGGCGCGACGCGGGGTGGAACCAAAGGACGGCTTCCCGCAAACAGCGGGATCCCTACCAATATGCTACGTTCTTCGTAATGCGAACCGGTTATTCGCCGTTTCCCATAAACGCAGCCTGACGAGTTGCTGATTAAGGCGATTATCGATTTTCGGCCAGAGGGCGCGCACAATATTTTCTCCCGTTGAAGGCGCATTCCGAAAATCCTCTGTTTCCAAATCGAGATGCCGATCCCGCCACGGTTCCAGCGATTCCTGAATGGCTTTCCTGAACGCAACAAAATCGTAGAGCGTTCCGCTGCGCTCATCGTAGTCGCCGCCGATTGTAGCTTCCGTCAGGTAGCCATGGCCATGCCCCAGCGGATTGTTGCACTTGCCGTAAAGCTTTGCGTTTTCGGCATCGGAAAGAGTAGCAGCGCACAAACGGTGTGCTGCATAAAATGCCATTCGCATCCCAAGAAAGATGGCTCGGTTCTTCCACACCTCGACGAAAAAATCCGAACGCTCGTGCAGGCGTACACGATCCAGCGGAGTCATCGAGCTCGCCCGTCGAAAGATGTAAGCGCACAAACTCTCGGTTGTGACGGGACGATTTGCCAAACCCGCAATGTCTTCATTGAGATAGCGGTGATCGAGTTCCTCCTGCAAAGCGTGCAAACAAGCATCGATCACATCGTAACGAACCAGCGGCAGATCATGGGCGCTGAACGGATTCGTGGATCGGTACGTCAGTCGAACGCGATAATTATGCCCGTGAATCGAAGTGGCCGGCCCAAACAAACGCGCATTTTCCTCAGCGCTTAAGTGAGGCGACATGGTTTTGCGAGCAGCTGAAAATTCGAACCAGTAGTTCGCCTCACAGGCCCCATTGGAATAAAAAGTCGCGCTTCGCTCGGGCGACTCAGTCAGATGACAGGCGACAAGTTTTGCACTGTCGTTAGAAAATAATGGCGCAACATCGACATAGAGTTGCCTCGCAATATTTTCGGCTGTCGGTAGAACATCACGGAAGGAAGGATTGTCCGCGTTCAGAAACTTGTGATCAAACCGCTGTCGCACAATCCTGCTCGAGCGCTCCTTGATCTCGCTGATATTAATCAGCATTCCGGTAGCAGGATCGACGGGACCGGTGAAAACGAAATAGGCGGCGTAATTGCGACCGCTTCCGTGGCGCGCTTTCGTTTCGGGACCAAAGACGGCCAGATTTTCGTTGTCGCTCCATTTAGCAACATGTAAGCGACGGGAAGCCGAAAATTCGAGTCGCTTGCTGACGGTCAGAAGCATAACGTCATCCTCTCCTAGGCACACTGTCAGCCGCACAATTAGTCAAACATTCTTTTGACTTACTCGGGATCGTCATCATCTTTAAATCAATGAAACATATAGGCTGGCGAGCGCGGTTATTCAAAAGCACGAGGGGAAAAATCCTCGACCTCTTGCGAACAAGAGAACGGACAGTGAACGAACTCGCGGCAGAGCTGCGCCTGACTGATAACGCCGTGCGAGCACACCTTGCCAGCCTCGAGCGCGACAGACTCGTGTCCCAGTCAGGCATGAAACCGGGAGTTCGCAAACCGCACGCTACGTACGCTCTCGGGCCCGAAGCCGAACAATTGTTTCCGAAGGCATACGGGCGACTGGTCTCGCTGCTGATGTCGATATTCTCGCGCCGGATTAAGCCGCAAGATTTACGCGCCGGAATGCGCGCCGCTGGGCGAGCCGTAGCCCGGGAACATCTGTCTGACTTGAAGGGCAAAACCCGCCGGCAAAGAATTGACGCTGCACTGCGCATTCTCAAAGAGCTGGGCGGCGCGGCCGCGTTTCGTGAAGAAGATGGCAAGCACTTCATCCACGGCAACGGCTGTCCAATCGCTGCCGCCACGGCGAATCATCCTGAGGCGTGTTTGCTGGCGGAATCACTGCTCACCAGCGTCATTGGCGCACGCGTGAAAGAATGTTGCGTCCGGGGGCCAGCGCCTTCCTGCCGCTTTGAGGTGAAATAACCTACATCGCTGCTTTCCGCACCGGCTCGAGCGCACGCTATGATTCGCTGCCAACCTTCTGGGCCGGATGATCCGGCACCTGGATCTGCGGGAAAAGACATCCAGTAATCGCGCCAGTTTCGTCTTGATAAGAGTAGTTTCTTCGCATAAATAGTCAAATAATGTATTGACTTATTAGGACAAATCGAAAAATTGCTTGTTATGAGCACAACCATTGATCAATCACAAGCGGCAACCAGCACGGCTGTGAGTTCGCCGGCTTACCAAGCATACCGTATCCTTCATTTCGGATTCACAGTTGCTCCTATCCTCGCTGGCTTGGACAAGTTCTTCCATCTGCTGGTCAACTGGGACCAGTATCTCCCCGGAGTTGTGACGAGAATTTCACCCATATCGCCGCACACGGTGATGCTTGCTGTCGGTGTGATTGAGATTGTGGCTGGAATTGGGGTCGCGCTTAAACCTCGAATTTTTGCTTACGTAGTCGCCGCCTGGCTGGCGGTGATCATAATTAACCTATTACTGATTCCGGGCTACTTCGATGTGGCGCTGCGTGACTTCGGGCTATTCCTTGCCGCTCTCGCACTGGCTCGGTTGAGCCAGCAATTCTCGCGCGGGTAACTGATTGCCAGAGCCGAAAGAGCTCATCCCAAGTTCCCGCGGCATTAGAACGCACACAGGTGGATCGTCTTCTCAGAAGACGATGCCAAAATCATTCGCCCACGGCGCAAGCTGATTGACGGAGTATCCCATCCGCAAAATTTGGCGGCAAGCCGCGTTTGCTATTGCCAACGCGTTGAGGACAACGCGTTCCACCTGCTCCACCTAATCTTTCAAGAGCGAGAGAAATTCGGAACGTGTACGGGCGTCTTCTTTAAAAGTGCCCAGAAGACAGGAGGTCTTCATGACCGAGTTCTGTTTCTCAACGCCTCGCATCATCATGCAAAGATGTTTCGCTTCCACAACGACGGCCACGCCCGAGGGTTGTAAGCAATTCATGAGCGACTCGGCGATTTGGGTTGTAAGATTCTCCTGAATCTGCAAACGCCGCGCGAATACATCGACAATGCGCGCCACCTTGGAAAGACCAATCACCTTCCCGGCTGGAAGGTAAGCCACATGCGCGCGACCGATGAAGGGCAGCAAATGGTGCTCACACAGCGAATAAAGCTCGATGTCTTTGACTAGGATGATCTCACTCGCCCCGGACTCGAAAACGGCCCCGTTGATGATCTCATCGAGATTCTGCCTATAACCTTGTGTGAGAAACTCCAGGGCGCGCGCCGCCCGACCCGGGGTTCGTTGGAGACCTTCTCGATTAACGTCTTCCCCAATGCTTTGAAGCAGTTCGCGGTACGCGTTCGCAACTCTGTCGAGATCTCTCTCTGGCAGGCGATTGCTCTCGCGTGTAAAACCTTCCCCAATATCAAGATCGGAATTATGACGCTGAATCATGTGTTATGTTTTGATTTAGCGTAGCATCAAGGAGTAGCGGTCTCTAGTCCGCGGCATCGCGTTCGATGAACGCGACTCACCTTATTCAAGCCAGCTTTGCGGATATTTCGGATCGTCCAGCGCGAGCGAGTCCTCAGTTAGTTCGAGGGTGTGTTGGGTGTCGAACATCACAGCCAATTCTTCCGTGCGTGTCGCCTTCCTGCTTGCCATGATCGTGCCCGGATGCGGCCCGTGCGGAATCCCGCGAGGATGCAACGTAATCGAACCACTTTCGATCCCGCGCCGTGAACCAAAATTCCCGCGCACGTAAAACAGAACTTCATCCGCCTCGACGTTGTCGTGTACCCACGGGATTCTTACGGCTTCCGGATGCGTGTCGAGCATTCGCGGCGCAAATGTGCAGACGACGTAACCGCGAATTTCAAAGGTCTGATGGATTGGCGGCGGTTGATGCAATGTTCCAGTGATCGGCTCGAAATCCTGCGCGTTAAATGTGAATGGGTAGAGATAGCCGTCCCAGCCGACCGCATCGAAGGGATGCTGTGCAAGCGTCACTCGCGTAAGGCGCGATCCATCTTTTACAAGAACATCAACGTCTTCCTCCTTGTCGATCGTGATAATCTCGCGCGGCGCGTGAAGATCGCGCTCGGAATACGGCGCGCCCATTTTGATTTGCCCCTCGTGATTCAGGTAACGTTGCGGAATTCGAACCGGGCCGACTGATTCAAGAATGAGATAATCCTCCTCTTCAATCTTGTCCGGCACGAGGCGGTAGGTGATTCCACGCGGAATAACAATGTAATCCTCGGCGCGGTAAGGCAGTTTTCCGAAAACAGATTCCATCACGCCGCTGCCGTGAAACACGAAGATGATCTCATCGGCGCCGCCGTTTTTGTAATATTCAAATTTATCGTACGCTTTCGCCGGACGCGCGCGATAGGCAATCACATCCCGATTAAACAGCATCGGAACGCGCCCGGTGTACAGATCGCCGCGACGCGGGATATTAGCCGTCTTTAAGTGATGATGTCGCAGCGGACTATCGGTTACCTTCTTTGGTTCCCAATGTTTGATTAACTCGACGTTGCGCACGCGCGTAGGCGGACGCAGGTGATACATGATCGAGTACGCCTCATCGAATCCTTGCGTTGTGAAGACGTGCTCATAGGCAATGCCTTCATTCTTATACGTCGGCGCCGACCCGTTGCGGTGAAACCAGATGTGATGTTTCCTCGGAATTTCGCCCAGTCTTTGATAGTACGGCATAGTCGCTCCTCCTTCTATTCTGTCATTCTGAGCGCAGTGAAGAATCTCTGATCGGTCGGCACTGTTTCAGATACGCCACGACAGAAGTAAACAATCTGAGATGTTTCGCTTCGCTCAACATGACAAATTACAGATTACCTCGCGCTTCCTGTTCGCGTTCGATGGCTTCGAAGAGCGCTTTGAAATTGCCTTTGCCAAAGCTCTTCGCGCCTTTGCGCTGAATAATTTCGAAAAAGAGCGTGGGCCGATCTTCTACCGGCTTGGTAAATATTTGCAGCAAATAACCTTCATCATCACGATCGACGAGAATGCCCAGCTCCTTTAAGGCGTTCAGTTCTTCGTCGATGTGACCCACCCTATCGAGCAGCGTGTCGTAGTAACTCGAAGGGATGTTCAGAAATTCAACGCCCCGCTTTTGCAGATCGGTCACCGTCTCGATGATATTGTTTGTCGCCATGGCCACATGCTGGACACCTTCGCCATCGTAAAATTCGAGATACTCGTCTACCTGCGATTTCTTTTTGCCTTCGGCCGGCTCGTTGATCGGGAACTTCACGAAGCCGTTGCCGTTGCTCATCACTTTGCTCATTAGCGCCGAGTATTCGGTAGAAATGTCCTTGTCGTCGAAGGTCAGGATGTTTCGGAACCCCATTACGTCCTCATAAAACTTCACCCACGGATTCATCTGCCCCAGGGCGACGTTGCCCACACAGTGATCCACATATTGGAGGCCAGTCTCCGGCGGATTGTAGTTCGATTCCCATTTACGAAAACCTGGCATGAACGGACCGCGATATTTTTCGCGCTCAATGAAAAGGTGGACGACATCGCCATAGGTGTGGATCCCACTCATCACTACCTCGCCATGTTTATCTGAGAGCGTTTTCGGCTCCATGTAACTCTTGCCACCGCGCTTCGTCGTCTCTTGCCATGCTGAGGCTGCATCTTCCACCTTCAACGCCAGCGCCTTGACGCCGTCGCCATGTTTGTAGATGTGATCGGCGATTGGATTATTGGCACGGATGGGAGTAGTCAGGAGCAAGGTCAACTTATTCTGCCGAATCGCATAGCTGGCGCGATCTTTGACCCCGGTTTCCGGCCCGGAATACGCCAGGCTTTGAAATCCGAATGCGGTTTTGTAGAAATGCGCCGCCTGCTTGGCGTTCCCGACATAAAACTCGACGTAATCCGTACCGTGAAGCGGTAGAAAATCCTCTTCCGCTGCTGGCGCAGCTTTCGGTTTTTGAGTCGTCGTTTTTGGAGCAGCAATTGTCGTTGGCATAATGACCTCCTAACTCTTTCGCGCTGAGCGCGCCACTAAATATAAGATCGACGGCAACCCCTCGCAAGGGTGGCAATCGCCGTGGCGACTTGATTTCGCCCTCGCTCTGAAACGCATTTTTCTTCTGATTGCCAGCTCGCAACCGGCGAGATTTAGAAAGGTTCACGAACCCGACGTGGCGGTTTCGCTAGCGCGCATGACTTCCGTCATGATCGCGCCCTGCCGTCACGGAAACATGTACAACAAAAAAGGAACGGCACATCACCAATTCCTTTTCTGCTTTTTGAATGAATGACTATCTCAATGAGACATCGTCTATGCGGAATGTCGTTGAGAGCGAAAAATCAGTCGTACAACGGAATTGCAGCCGGATGGTCTGACCTCTGTAAGCAGCAAGGCTGAAGGATTTTTGTGAGTAGTTTCCAGGAGTCGTTTTATCCCTGTTGCTGTAGGTCGCGAGGGTTTGAAGTAACGTGCCGCTGGTGTTGCGGACTTCCACGTACAAGAAATCATACGCGTTTGTCGTGCCCTCGCTGGAGCTGCAGTTGAACCAGAAAGTCAGGTTTCCGGTAGCCGTCGTGGGAATGGCGACTGTTTGGTAAACCTGCCCGGACACATTATTATTCACGCCGAAATACATGTAGCCCGTCCCGCCGTGAGGATAGTTGCCATTGTTGGTATAAAAGGCGCCGGCACCCGATAAGACCCATGGCGATATGCTGCCTTCCAGCGCACCATTGACGATCAATTGAGTCGGCGGAGTTGCTGTGGCGGTCGCCGTCGGGGTCGGCGTAGAAGTCGGAGTAGCTGTGGGTGTAGGTGTAGGCGTAGGTGTTGGCGAAACAGTGGGCGTCGGAGTGGGCGCGCCGGTTGCCAGCTTGAAACTGCCAATGCGGGTGCGCCAGTTATATGAAGTGGTCGAGGAATAGTATTCGTTAGTGTACCAGAACGTCGCGTCGTCCACCGGATCGATCGTCAAAGAGCTGTAATCGCCCCAGCGATTGCCGCTGCCGGTTTGGCTGCCGGCGCCGTCATACAGATGGGCTTCGCCCTGAGTCAGAGTGTTGATCGGGTCTGTTGCCAATCGCCCGGCATAACGAAGCTGGGGATGGATACTTGAGCTTGAAGCGCTAAAGCCAATGGCGAGATTTCCCTGTCCATCCATCGCCGCACTTCCCATCCAGCGCCAGGTTGTGTCTGGCTGGTACGTGCTCTGCTGATAGACAGTGACCGGGCCGGACGTCACATTGCGCAGTTCGAACCACCGCAGACCTGCCACCCCGCCGGAGCTTACGCTGTAGGTGCCGACGACGGATTCGTGATTGCCAAAGTTTCGATAAGCCAGCCGAAACATCAAACGATCCCCGATGCCATCGAGATAATTTGAGCTGGTCACTCCACTTTGCGGCACACAGGCACGGCTCGTAGGACAAAGCGCAGTGAAACCAGCCGACGGCGGATTGGCAAAGGTGGTAAAGGTCGAGTTTGCGGGGGTAACGAAATCCACGTGGAAGTGATAGGTGGTGTAATTCGGATTAGTGGCCTGGCCGGGAAATCCTACGAAAGTGTTCGGAGCGCCTGTGGGCGGCAAGGTCGGCCCGTCGAGATCTGCGGGCAGAAAGGGATCGATCGATCCACCGAGGGGTCCGACCGGACTAACAAAGGTAGCGGGTTGCCCGGCCAGCATCTTCGTCCGATCAAACGCGAAGGGCTGAGGGCCAAGGTAAGTCGTGCCTGACGCGTTAAACACGTTCATGCTCATGTAATAGGCGTCGGGCCATACGCTGATGTGAGGGTAATCAAAGAAGTTCGTGCCGAGATGAAATCCATAGCGGTAATAGCTGCCGGTGGCATCTGAAGTAGTGGAGATCGCCACGCATTCGTCAGTTACCGCGCTGCCGGAGCCCGCGAATTGACTAATTAGCCAGCGATTGGCCAGATGATCATAGAGCATGACCGGATCGCCCTTTCCGCCGCTTTGGCAGACACCGCCAAATCCGCTCCAAATAGAAGAAATGCTATTGGGTCCCAAAACTGAATTGCCGGTGGCCTTATCAAAGACTTGATAACCTTCGTTGACGATTTGCACATACTGCGTTGGTCCCACGGCTCCGTTCGTGTCAGGCGGGGCGCAGTTGCAGCCCACGCCGGGAAAAGGAATGCCGTCGAAGGTCCGGATGGGAACAGGTATGTTCACCCCCGGAAAGCCGAAGCCTGTGACATGCGAGTTTTGGACGACTGGGTCAAAACTGTCTACGTGCCGATAAGGTACTTTTGGATTCTCATTCGCCTCCTGTTCGGCCCCGCGTCTCAAATCGGACTCGCTCCAGGCAGGCATTTCGCGCAGCGGTGGGGAAACATCGTTGTGATAAGACGCGCCAACCTGGACAGAATTGGCGACGGCGTTACCTGCCCCTTGGGCCAGAGATTTCGTACCGAACGGGCCACTAATCCCGAGCAGCGCCAGAAGAAGGCTGAGCAAGCACAACAGACAAGCGAGTAGACGCGAAAGAGAGAACGCAGAGTTCCGAGGGGTTGTTTTTTTCATATTATTTCCTCCATATCATTGGTCGACTAACGCGGCGATGCTATGGAGGCCCGTCTGCGATTTTCAAGCCTTCTAACATTATTTTTTTGTAATGTGTCGGCATAAGTGCCTAAAGGTAGAAACCGCAGCACATGTCTGAAATGTCGGCACGAGTCGACCAACGAATTGCTCCCGATCTACACGAGACAAACATTTATATTTCCGCTGCCCATCTGTCGGAGACGATCAAGATTTATGCGGCGGCAACGCGAAATTCGCGATCGCGAGGAGACACTCGCCAGGTCGCGGTGGCGACCGTTACGGAGATTGATCGCGTAACGCGCGCAATTTTAGGCGTAGTGCATTTAACCGGATGAATCCAGTCGCGTCATTTTGATCATACGCAGATTTTTCGCCTTCCATGGTCGCGATTTTTGGATCGTACAGGCTACTGGGACTCTTGCGTCCGGCCACAATGACATTGCCTTTGTAAAGTTTGAGCCTAACGAGTCCGCTCACGTCGGATTGCGTCTCTGTGATAAGCGCCTGGAGCGCCTCGCGTTCGGGAGAGAACCAGAAACCGTTGTAAACCAGTTCGCTATATTTTGGGATGAGGCTGTCGCGCAAGTGCATCATTTCGCGGTCCATTGTGAGTGCTTCCATTTGACGATGGGCGAAATGCAAAATTGTGCCGCCGGGTGTCTCATACACGCCGCGGCTTTTCATTCCAACAAAACGGTTCTCGACGATGTCCACGCGACCGATTCCATGTTTGCCACCAAGTTTGTTGAGCATTTGCAACACCTGAAATGGCGACATTCTGGAGCGCTGAGCGCCTGCAACCCCTGAGGCGACGGGCTCGCGGGAGCTCGCCGCTCCATTCACACCAATGCAATTGCCACTGTCAAATTCCAGCTCGATGTGTTCTGGTTCGTTAGGCGCGTCTTCCGGAGCAACGCTGAGTTTGTACATGGCGCGCATTTCTTTTGAACTGGCGTCAAACCACGGATCTTCGAGCGCGCCGCTCTCGTAACTGATATGAAGCAGATTGCGATCCATTGAATACGGTTTTTGCGCAGTCGCTTCGACCGGAATTCCGTTCGCTTTCGCGAATGCAATCATCTCGCTACGGCCAGGGAAGTGTTTACGAAAAACTTCTTCCCGCCATGGCGCAATCACGCGCAGATCGGGCGCAAGCGCCGCGGCGGCTAATTCGAGGCGAACTTGATCATTCCCCTTCCCCGTCGCGCCATGAGCGATCGCGTTGGCATTTTCGGCGCGCGCGATCTCGACCATTCGTTTCGCGATCAACGGGCGCGCGATACTCGTGCCAAGCAGATATTGTGCCTCGTAAATCGCGCCCGCCTGGAACATTGGGAAAATGAAATCACGCGCGAATTCCTCGCGCAGATCTTCGACGATGCATTTCGATGCGCCACTCGTTAGGGCTTTTTTCTCCAAACCGTCCAGTTCTTCTTCCTGGCCGATATCGGCGCAAAAGGCGATGACTTCAGCCTGATAATTTTCCTTGAGCCAACGGAGGATCACGGACGTGTCGAGGCCGCCGGAATATGCGAGTACGATTTTCACGGATGTTTGATCTTAAGGCTGGGGACGGCGCGCCTCTTTTCCTTTTGTCATCCTGAGCGAAGCGAAGGATCTCTGATTGCTTTTGGATCGACAGGCATCAAAACAATGATCAGAGATGTCTCGCTTCGCTCAACATGACAGGCTTAATCGCCGAATGAAATATCCACGTCACCCGCGGTTTGGACCATTTCGCCGTTAGGCGGAACCAGCTTGAGCCGATTGACAGCTTCCGCGATCGGCACCTGACGCACCTGATAATTTTGGTAACTTACCATCGAACCAAAATGTCCTTCGCTGGCTAATTGGACAGCTTTCACGCCAAAACGCGTTCCAAGAATTCGATCCAGGGTCGTTGGTGCGCCTCCCCGTTGCAGATGACCGAGAACGCAGCAGCGCGCTTCTTTTCCAGTGCGTTTTGCAATTTCCCGCGCCACGATTTCCCCGACCCCGCCGAGACGAAATTCGCCGCCTTCCACGTCACGCTTTATCTGTTCGCCATGTTTTGGTCGCGCGCCTTCAGCGACCACCACAACTGTTCCCAGATAACCAGCCGCCTCACGCGCCTTGACCACGGTGGCGATCTTGTCGAAATCGAATGGAATTTCTGGAATCAAAATAATGTCCGCCCCCCCAGCGATGCCGCCATGCAACGCGATCCAGCCGGCATGGCGTCCCATTACTTCGACCACCATGACTCGCCTGTGGCTGGTCGCCGTTGTATGCACCCGATCGAGTGCGTCCATTACGACAGCGACAGCAGAATCGAATCCGAATGTTGTCGCAGTGGCCTCGAGATCGTTGTCGATGGTCTTGGGGACGCCGATGCAATTGATGCCAGCTTCCTGCAACTGCTGCGCCGTGACCATCGAACCATCACCGCCGACAATGATCAACGCCCGTACCTGAAGCTCATCCAGTATCTTCTTTGCGCCTGCAATGATGTCCTCAGGCACAATCGTCCGATCGCCAGCACCGACTTTGGCAACGAAATGCCCGCGATTCGTCGTGCCGATGATCGTGCCGCCCAGCGCCATGATCCCGTTAACGCTTTGGCGATCGAGAATAACATGATTACCGGGAGGAAGAAGTCCTTCGAATCCGTCACGAAAACCAACCACTTCCCACCCAAGTTTCTCCGCCGCCAGTACCACGCCTCGCAGAACCGCGTTAAGTCCGGGGCAATCGCCACCGCTGGTCAGAACGCCAATCCGTGGCTTCATTTTTTGCAATCGAAGGATCAGTGTGCTAAAGCATTTTCTTTGAATCGGCGACACGACCGCCAGCGGCCCATTGGTCGTATAACTGCCAACCGCGTTGCAAAAGGGCTGTGCCTTCACCGAATCGATTTGTGCTGCCTAGGAGCACGATCATCAAATGACGCGGATACACTGTTTCCATCTGACCCTGGCGAACAACTTCCGCCTGACGATTGGCATACAGGATCAAACAATCACCGGATCGCGCGGTGCGACCTGTTTTGACTCCGTCGATGCCCATTTTTCCCAGGAGTTCGTTTGTGTTGCGAAGCACGTAATTCAATCGACGCCCGCCTCGATCGAACGAGATCTGCCGTTCCCTTTGCGACACATAAAACCGGAAACTCGCCTTGTTCATCGCATAGCGAGTGAGGCGCGCCATGTCTTCGGCCGTTGAATACGGCAGTGGCTTGACCTTGTAATCGACGCCGTGCGGATTAACAAAACGTGTGCGATCCATCTTCAATTGTTTGGCCAGCGCATTCATCTGGGCGACGAACGAATCAACTGGCGTGTATTTCGAGCCTGCCTCACCTGGCGCGAGCGACTCTAGCTTCGAGCCAACGTGGTACGCGAGCGTATAGGCCGCAATATTATCGGACTGAACAAGCGCAGCGTAGAGAAGATCTCGCAGCGTGATGCTATCGCCCGGCTGAAAGCCAATGTTGTTTTCCAGAGTGCCGGCAAACGCCTCCTGCGGGATCGTAACTGCCTGGTTGAGGTCGCCCGATCTGCGTTCCGCCCAATCGAGCGCCACACTTGCAGTCGCAATTTTCATCAGGCTGCCTACTTGGAGTTTTTTCCTCGGTTCCTGTTCTTCCAAAATGTAGCCCGTTTGTGCGTCGGCGATGAGATACGCCTCTGCGGCAGCAGCGGAGCGCAGAAGCGCCATGCTGACGAGAAAAGCGGAAAAAAAGGTAAGAAAACGACGTGTCAAATGCATAAGAACCCTCGAACCGCAGCACCTTAATCGACGCGTTCTGATTCGCAAACGCCCGTTGCAACCCGCTCTATCTTGTCAAAGGTGAATCGGCTTCTCCTGAAAATTCCAGTCAGGCTCCGACCGATGCCAAACGATCGCCGAAGGCGCATAGAGATCAGGCGGCAAAGCCGCACCTAATGCCAACGCGTTGAAGAGTCGCTGCGGCGACCGTTCCACCTTTGCTCACCCCGTCTTCTGTGGCATTCGGGCCCGACTCACCAGTAACCGCATTACAAAATAAATGATGATCGCCGAAGGAACCGCGAGAAATAGCGACCCAACGAAGGCTGGCCAAAAGGCAGGCCAAACAACCCGTGAAAACACATGCCAATCGATGTAGTCGCGCAATCCGAATTGCCGCAAATGTATGCGGCGTGCGGCCGGGCGGTCCAAGGTCCAACACCCCAAATGGTATTCGGCAACGTAGATCGCGGGCATCGCCCAAATCAGTACATCGTGCAACGTCACTGCGATCGCAGCGGCGATTTTGTTGCATCGGCAAACCCATGCCACTGCGATCGACAATAACGTTTTTAGCGGATAGAGTGGTGTGAACCCGAAAAAAATTCCGATTGCCGACCCGAGAGCAATGGAGTGCGGGGTGTCGGCAATTGTCATCAGAGTCATGTGATGCATCACCAGCCAGCGCTTCAGTCGCGCAAGCGATCCTGGTAACCGTGACTCATAATCCCGTGGAGATTTCTGCCCGGGACGTAGATCGTGCACTCTGGAATCTAAGCTAAAACAGCTCCCCTGTCTGTGCCGGCGTCTTGACGATTTGACCAAGCGCCTTGCGCAAACGAAGCGCCGCATGCGGGGCGTAATCGAGATTGTTGTTGTTGAAAATCACATGCGACTCACGTGCTTCCTTCGCCAGCTTTCTGCTGCGTTGTGCGACCTCCGCGATTTCGCTCTCGCTGTAATCGTAATCGAAACGCGCGGCCACAGTTTTGCCAGTGATGTAGGCCTTTTCATTGCGTCCATGCAGCCGCAGATATGCAACCTTCGAGTTCGTCACCTCATCCACGTCCGATGGCATGACCATGAAATGATCCGACGCAGGCGCGTCCACGTTCACAAAGGTTGCGTGATGCTTTCGCACAAAATCAATTGTCGATTCCAACTGATCGCCGACTGCCCAATTGCGGTTTCGAAACTCAATCGCAAGATCGTAATCGCTCAACATTTCGATCAATTGAATAAGCTCGCCTAACTCATGTTTTCGTGGAGAAAACGCGGGGGAAAGTTGCAAAAGAAAGACGCCAAGCTTTCCTGCATCGTGAAAAATCGACATCGACCTCAGAAAAAACTTGAGCACTGCTTCCTGCAAGTCCGGCGTCGATTTCACAATTCCTTTCGCGTTTGTCTCTGCGAACTTTTGCAAATCCGGTGGTAAGAGTTTTGCCGGCGTCGAGTGGAATGAGAACAGCTGGTGCAACTTTACGTCGAACGTGAAATCATCCGGCGTCGCCGCGCACCAGCGTTCCACCATTCTCGGTTCCGGCACGGAATAAAATGTCGAGTTCACCTCGACCATTTCGAAATGCTGCGCATACCACGGAAGCCGCTCGCCAGCCGGCATCTTTTTCGGATACCAGCGCTCGACAAAGCCGGGATCCGACCAGCTTGCCGTGCCGACGAGAATTTTTCCAGTTTCTGTCTTGGCGGAAGATCTTTTG
>Ga0209577_10000138_pt1 | contig 68926 bp, 43 predicted proteins | sample GraSoiAngelo_109_FD_185874 | JGI IMG/M metagenome (GOLD analysis project Ga0209577, IMG submission 185874) | Grasslands soil microbial communities from the Angelo Coastal Reserve, California, USA - 14_0903_12_20cm (SPAdes) (version 2) | ecosystem: Environmental > Terrestrial > Soil > Grasslands... | reverse complement strand
ATCGTCGTCGCCTTTCTTGTGATCGGTGCGCTCATGGCAGCTCCCCTATTGGACCCGGACTTCGGTCATCTGGCCGCCGAAGTTCTCCGCGTCGTTCGATAGATGGTCGAGATTGGGCGTGTAGAGGTAGTAGGTGCCGGCCGTCATCGCGGTCGTGCAGCTGGTGTAGTCCGGGGCACCTGAGGCCAATGTCGGCCGCACTGCGCAGGTATCCAGGATCACGTCCAGTGATTCCCCGCCCCCGAGCGTGATCGAGTTCGTCGTGTAGGACAGGTTGCTGCCGGCCTGGTCGCGCAGCAGCTTGGCGTTGAGCGCGATCACCTGCATCGGGATCCCGAGCGAGGCCAGCGTGTGGTACTCCGACACGTTCAGATCCGAGATCCGAAGCAACGCTCTCTGGCCGGGGGTGATCTTGATGATCGTCGCCAGGGGCTGCGAGAAGTGGTACACGCCGTCGGCCGACTGTGTCTGCAGCGGATCGGGGTTGACCGTGTCGGGGTAGCTGCGGCCGTTCAGCAGGAAGTACTTGTCCTTCATGTCGGCGAAGCCCTCGGGGTTGAAGGTCATGCCCACGAAGTGGAAGTTCGGATCGAAGCCGTGCATCTGGATCGGGTACTCGACGTCGTAGTAGGTCGAGCCGTCGCCGTCGTTGTAGGCGTAATTGCCGGCGGCCGCCCGACCGACGGTCGTCGTCACGCCGGTGGCCAATGCCGGCAGGGGATTGCTGCACAGGATGTCCGTGGTCGAATCGCACTTCGTGCGCAGATCGAGCTCCTGTTGCTGAAGCGCGGCATACAGATCGTTACTAACTGGGACCCGGTTCTGCCGCGGCCGCACGTACATCTGCCCCACCATGCCCATCTGCAGGTGCTCGGGAGGCGTGATGTGGCAGTGCCAGAAGTAGGTGCCCGCATCGGGGGCCAGGTAGTAGTAGGTGAAGCTCGCGGCGATGTTGATCGCCACGGAGGCATCCGGCACGCCATCGTAGAAGGCCGAGGCGTTCGGGTAGCCGTGGAAGTGCACGGTGTGCTGCTCGAAGAGGTCCGGCCGCATGATCATGCCGACGTTGGTCAGGGTCAGGAAGAACTCGTCGTCCTCGTCGATCGCCATCATCGGCGCCGGGATGTTGCCGTTCATCACGCCCACGTCCATGATCTGGCGGGCATCGACATGACCGGTGATCGCCGGGTTCGACGACGCGGTGCCGTCGGGCGTTATGTTCACCTCAGCCAGGCCGATGGTGGGGTTGCTGTACTGGAAGGCGTAGTTGTTCGGGAAAAACGGGTTGGCGATGTTGACGGCGGTCACCGTGAAGGTGCCCGTGTAACCGGCCAGGTCGGTCCCTGCCCCTTGCCCGATGACCACCTGGTCTCCGATCGCGAAGGGCGATTGCGCGTTCAGAACAACCGTCACCGTATTTCCGCTCTCGCTGATGTCGGCAATGCTGAACGTGTGCGCGACGTCGTAATCCAGCCCCACCGCACCGTTGTAGAAGCTCGCTATGCTGGAAAGCTGAGCCCCCGTGAGCGGCTGTACCAGCCCACCCGACACGGTCGTGGCCGTGTCCACGCTCGTAGCCGGATCACCCGGCACCATGTAATTGCTCGTCGAAACCGGAAACGGGCTGTTGAAGACGCTCGGGAATTCCGTGCCGGGCCTGCCCTGCGTGATATCCGCAATTCCCGACAGCGGCCCGAAGGAGAACAGATACGTCTGCGTGCCGTCGCCCATCACCGCGTAGCCGTCGCCGCCGGCGATCTGCTGGCACTTGATGGCGCCGTTCACCGGCCCGGTCTTGCCGACCGTGTAATCGGTACTGGGCGCGGCGTAAGTGGGCGCGGTGTACGCGGGCTCAGAATCGTTGTTGGCCGCAACGGGGTGAGTGATCGTGCTGGTTGGACACTGCACGCGAAATGACTGAGCCATCGCCGGTACCGCGAACGCGCTCAGTAAGCCCAATGCAATCCAACCGCGTGTACTAAACATAACGCCTCCAACCAGATCCGCCTGCAGGCGGAGCGCGGTGAACACCCGTGAGTGACTGTGAAGGGCGTGTATCGCCCGCTTTCTGTTCTCTAGTGCCGGTCGTACAAGTTCGATTCATGCCAGTGCCTTCTCGGCGCTTCCGTCGCTTGACTCCCATCGAGTGCGCCCCGGGGCGCAGCAGCGCCAGACCTGTGGCGCGTGGTTTGTTATTTACGGGGGTTAAAATGCGCCGAACGGACCTCGGCGACGATGGCACGACGACGAAGGCCGGGGCCCGTCCATTGCCTAGCGCGAGTGGGGTTAGTGGGCAGGAGCGCGGGAGGGCTCTCTGCACTTAAGTTAAGAGTGAACAGGTCTCGCCGGCGCACGAGGTACGCCGTTTCAAACAACGGGTGGAACGCTCGGAGAACGGTTGAGCGGGGCGACGCGGCGGCTGCGACTGCGGTTGCCCGCTAACGCGCAGGCTCGGCGGCTCCCTCGGTAAAACCCGCGCGCACCGCGAAGCGTGTCAGCTCCGCGGTGCTGTTGAGACGCAGCGCGAGGCGCAGGCGCTCGCGCAGCCGGTGCACGGCCCTCACGCTCACGCCCAGCATCTGCGCGATCTCGCGCGTGCGATAGCCGAGCGCCACCGAGCGCAGGACCTGCCGCTGGCGCTGGGTTAGGTACGCCGCGCGGTTGTTGAGATACCGGTCGTCGCGCGCTGCGGTCCGCGGGCACGCCTCGGGGGTGATCGAGCGATACCAGCGGCCCGCGGTGACCTCGCGCAACGCCCGCAGCAGCTCCTCGCGGCCGTGCTCCTTCAGGAGGTAGCCGCGCGCCCCTGCCCTCCTCACCGCGGCCGCGACGTCGCGCGCCCGCGCGCTCGTCAGCACGAGAATCGCCACCTCGGGGAGACGGCTGTGCAGCGTGCCGATCAGAGCGCTGCCGGAGTTCTCGCCTGCCTGGGAACCGTCGGCGAGGTGCAGCTCGGTGACCACGACGTCGGGCTTCAAAGCGCCCGCGAGCTCGAGCGCCTCGGCCGCCGAGCCGGTCTCACCGACGACGCTGAACCCCGCCTGAGCATCGAGCAACGCCCGCAGCGCCTGGCGAAACAGCCGCTGGGGGTCGACCAGGATGATCCGATACGGGCGAGGCTCCGATCCGCCGTCCCCCGCGCCGGGCGCGCCAGTGAGAGTCATTGCAGCCGAGTGTCTTGTGCTGTTGTTTGCAACACAGCATAGGTGCGGGTTCCTCCGGTCAAATCCGGGGGCGCTCGTACGTGTCCGCCCGGAGTGCGGGCTTCACAGAATGCGCATGAGGGCGCGTCACCGGCCGCGGGAGGCCGCGCCCAGCTCGCAGAAATGTGACCGGGCTCGCAGTCTTAGCCGCTCGTCCCGTGCATCCGGATCAGCTCGGCGAGCGAGCGGCACGCGAGCTTCTCCATGACGCGCGCCTTGTGGACCTCGACGGTCCGCGGGCTGATGCCGAGCCGCGAGGCGACCTCGCGATTCGGGTGGCCGGCGCTGATGAGCGTTAGAATCTCGCGCTCGCGCGCGGTGAGCCGCTCGAGACGGGCGTCGGCGGAGCTGCGTGAGGCGGTCGCGGCGCGCCGCTCGCGATCGACGCGCAGAGCATTCTCGAGCACCTGGAGCAGCAGCCCGTCGTCGATCGGCTTCTCGAGAAAATCGAAGGCGCCGTTCTTGAGCGCGGCGCACGCGGTGGCGACGTCCCCGTGAGCGGTGAGCATCACGACCGGGACCTCCATGCCCCGCCCGCGCAGCGCCGCCTGCAGCTCGAGTCCCGTCATGCCGGGCATGCGCAGGTCCGTGAGCACGCAGCCCGGCCACTCGGGCCGGTAGGTCTCGATGAAGGACTCGGCGTTGACGAACGGCAGGGTGCGCACCCCTTTGAGCGACAGCAGCAGACTCAAGGAGTCGCGCACGCCGACATCGTCGTCGATGAGGAAGACGGTCCCGCTGTTGGCCATGGCGCCTGCGTCCGTCACAGGCTCGTCTGCGGGGTCGGCTCAGTCGCCAGCCGGACGACGAAGCGCGAGCCGCCGAGGCGGCTCGGCTCGGTCCACAGATCACCCCCCTGGTGGAGCAGGAAGGTGCGGCTCAAGGACAGCCCGAGTCCCATACCGGTCATTTTGTTGGTAACGAAGGGCTCGAACAAGCGGTCCATGACATTCGGCGCGATTCCCGGCCCCGAATCATCCACGGCAATCAACACGTCCGCGCCGCGCACCTCCGCTGCCAGCTCGATGCGTCGGCCTCGGGATCCCCTCGCCGGCAGCGCGTCGAACGCGTCAAGGCAGTTCGTGAGGAGGTTGTGGATGACGATCTCGAGCTGAGTGCGATCCACCATCACGCTCGGCAGGCCCGCGCGATTGCGCAGCTCGAACTCCACCGCACTGCGGCGCATGCGATCCCGCAACGCCTCCGCCACACGGGCGCACACACTGAGCGCGTCGGTGGGCTCGAGTCGCGCGCCCTCACCGCGATAGAACTCGCGCAGCCGCCGCAGCACGGCGGCGGCTCGACCGGCTTGCTCGCCGGCCTTGCGCAGGGTAGCGGCGAGTCGCTCGTCTACGCGGGCCAGCGGTTCGGTCATGAGCTCCGCCGAGCGCACGTAGGACAGCATTGCCGTCATCGGCTGGTTGAGCTCGTGCGTGAGCGCCGAGGCCAGCTGGCCAGCGACCGCGAAGCGCATCGAGCGCTGCAGGACGGCGTCCTGGTCGTGCATCTGCCGCAAGGCCCTGTCGTGCTGGGTCGCCAGTGCGCCGAGGAACAGCGCCGTGACGCCGAGCGACAGCAGCGGGAACTGCACGTCGAAGAGCGGAATCGACCCGGGAGTGAGCGCGAGCGCCGCCAGCAGCGCGGCCTGCACGAGGGAGACGCTGATCATGGCGCCCGGCACGCCGTGACGCAGTGCGACCCAGGTCACCGGGGCGAACAGCGGATAAAACAGCCGCACATCGCGGGCGGCGGCGAGCGCGAAGGCGAGCGCGACGCCGAACACAGCTCCCAGAGCCTGCAGCATGAGCTCGCGCCTGTGTCGGCGAATTTCCTCCCACAGCGGGGCACGGTCGACTTTCAGCAGCAGCAGCACCGGAGTCAGCGCGATGATGCCGTTGAAGTCGCCGATCCAGTAACGCCCGACGCTGCTCCAGGCTTCGCTGCTGTTCAGCAGCCCGCCGCTCACCAGGATGGCAACATAGCCTGCGGCAGCAAAGCCGCCTGCCACGGCCGTGACGCCGGCGAACCACGCGGCACCCTGCGGCGTGCCGATGGGTCGATCGAGGCCGCGCCGGCGCAGGGCCCACGCCGCGCACGCATATACGGCAGCCAGATACAGCGAGGTCGGCGCCAGCACCTGCCACGGGGACGGACCCTCGCCCGTGAGGAGCTCTCCGGTGAAGATCCCGAACGCCACCAGCGGCGCCCAGCGCGCGCCGCGCGCGAGCAACAACGCCATGACCAACCCGGTGTTCGGATGCCAGGGCGTGATGTTCGTGTCGCGCAGCGGCTCGACGTAGCTCGCCCAGTCGAGCAGCAGATAGAGCGTGAGGAAGCCCGCGCCCAGGAGCCAGGACTGCGGCGGGAGCTTCAGTCCCTGACGCCGGATCTCGGTTGTCGAAGAGTCATTCACACGGTGTCTTTCTCGCAGCGTCAGACTACGGCAGCGCGCTTCTGAAACTCGCCCCGCCCGTTCACGGACCGATCGGAGTGGCCAGAAGTGCGGATCGCCCGATACCTGCGCGACCCACGGCGGAGATTACCTGCGGATTCCTCGCAGGCCCGAGCTCGTCGTCATGAAAGCGTTCCTGATTCTTAGTAGTGCGGAGTACTCACTCGGTCCTTACCCTTTTTACAGGAACACTCCGTCCCCAAACAATGACAGCTGTCGGTGCCGCAGGGGCATAACTTGTGACGCGCTTCGCAGTGCGCGTCATGGTCGTGAATATGTTCTATGAAGACGCTACGATGTTGCCCTCATGCTGACATAAGCGACAACCCTTACGGCCGTGTACGTATGCCTCCGGCGCCACGCTCGATGGCAGCGTCGTCTGCACCAACGCCTTCAGTTCCGTCGTGTCTGCGAATGCCTCGCTCCTTCGGCAGGTTGTTGGTCAGTGTTACCGTGACCGTCCTCCCTTCATAACGAGCACCGCCTTGCGCGCAGCCGATCCCCCGGACACGCTGGCGCCGGCAGCTGACTTGGAGACGAGCGCAGTTGAGTTACCCCGTTTTTCAGCCCGGGCTGTGGGAATATCGGCGCACGCTTGTGAGTGAGAAGTCTGCGAAGCCGCAGGTCTCAACGGTCCGTAAATGCGCGGATCCCGGCGCCGACATCCGTGAGAAAATGGCGGCCCTCAGGAAAGAGAACTGCTAGTTCGCGTCGCTCAGACGCACCCCAGGACCGCTACGTTTCCAGCTGACTTTGCCCCGACCCCGCGCGGGTCGATGAGTGAAGGCTCGAACTTCTTGTCGTTGAGAACGTTCGCCTTGTCCGCATCCAGCACGCGGTACGTGAAGCGAATGATCTCGCCCGACTCTCGCCCCACTTCACCGCCGTATCCGTCACGCGATGGCCGATGTTTCTGGCGATCTTATGGGCAAGCGAGGTTCCATGCCGCGCTACGAGGCGCCGGAGCGAGGAACGAAAGAGATGCTAAATGAGACGCATGCAATCACAGGAGGCGAAGAACAGCCCGAGCAATGACGTATAAATCGAAAACCCCATCAATCGAAACGTCTCTCAACTCATCAGCTGAGCCAATATATGCGGTTGGCGGAAACTTATCGGCGCCTGCCATGGCGTCGTAAATGGCACGTGCAATCGAAATGACCATTTTTTCATCGTCTACTTCATCAATTGAATGTCTTGTTTTCATGGCGAGAATCTAGCCATAAAGCAACAAACACCGAAGCGCCACCCCACCCTCGATGACGTGCTGCGCAAAATGCTGAGCACGCCCCCCAAGCCGCACGTCAAAGCGGCAAAAAAAGCCAGCAGGCGGAGCGCGGTGAACACCCGTGAGTGACTGTGAAGGGCGTGTATCGCCCGCTGTTCGTTCTGTATGCAGGTACAAAGTTCGACTCTTGCCGGCGCTGCTGTTTGCTTCGGTTTCTGTTATTGCTTCTAAAGACCGATCTTCTGTGGCGGCTGGGGTCGTGCGCGCCGGATTCCCTCGCGCCCTCAGCCCCCTCGATGAACCGTCCGCCCTGTCAAACTCGGTCTGCCTTAAATCTCGTTATCGTCAGGGTGGAAGATAGATCCGTGTGCGCCCGTACGTAATACCCCTCATTCCTAAAATCCGTATATTTGAATACCCAGTCTTCCTAGCGTTAAACCCTATTTGGCCCCGTGCGCCGCAACAGAGCTGAAATAATCAACAGCGGGGCCCCCGAAATCGAGCGAATGCCCCGAGCGGGGCTAGTGTCCGTGCCAGGCAACCGGAATTCAGGAGCCGCACTGCCACCCGCCGTCGCGCCTAAACCCACCGCCGCGTCACGGGGTCAATCACCAATTGACGTACCCAGGAACCCTACCCTGCGGGTCGGAGAAGCGCACGAGGTAGGCGCCCTTGGACGCGAACCGCTGTCCCGGCGCAAGTCCCAGCCGCGGATAGTAGCCGTTGATGATGCGATGGCTGAGCTCGACTTCCACACGCTCGATGAGGTAGTCGGGCACGAAATTGTCGAGCATGGTGCCGGCGCCTTCGGCCACGATCGAGCAGGCGAGATACGTGTCTGTCTGCGTGCGCTCGTCCACGACCGGTATGTGCTGGATCCTGAACCAGCCGAGTGGATAGTTCATGCGAATCACGCGCTGCGCCGGCAGATCGAACGGACAGCAGCAGCACCGGTGTGAGCGCGATGATGCCGTTGAAGTCGCCGATCCAGTAACGCCCGACGCTGCTCCAGGCTTCGCTGCTGTTCAGCAGCCCGCCGCTCACCAGGATGGCAACATAGCCTGCGGCAGCAAAGCCGCCTGCCACGGCCGTGACGCCGGCGAACCACGCGGCACCCTGCGGCGTGCCGATGGGTCGATCGAGGCCGCGCCGGCGCAGGGCCCACGCCGCGCACGCATATACGGCAGCCAGATACAGCGAGGTCGGCGCCAGCACCTGCCACGGGGACGGACCCTCGCCCGTGAGGAGCTCTCCGGTGAAGATCCCGAACGCCACCAGCGGCGCCCAGCGCGCGCCGCGCGCGAGCAACAACGCCATGACCAACCCGGTGTTCGGATGCCAGGGCGTGATGTTCGTGTCGCGCAGCGGCTCGACGTAGCTCGCCCAGTCGAGCAGCAGATAGAGCGTGAGGAAGCCCGCGCCCAGGAGCCAGGACTGCGGCGGGAGCTTCAGTCCCTGACGCCGGATCTCGGTTGTCGAAGAGTCATTCACACGGTGTCTTTCTCGCAGCGTCAGACTACGGCAGCGCGCTTCTGAAACTCGCCCCGTCCAAGCTGCAAGTCACGACTATCAAGAAGTGCGCGGATCCCGCGGCCGAGATGCGAGAGAAGATGGAGGCCTTACGCCAGAAGCACTGCCAGTTCACGCCGCTCGACGCGAAACATCGTCGTGTGGCGCTTCACGGGGCCTGGCGGAGAATCCTAGGGGGAGCAAGCAGGTTACGGTAGTCGTCCACCAGCTCGTCAGGCGTCACAAAGCCCTCGATCCGCAGCCAGGGCTTCCCCGGCGCCGATCGCATGAGCGTCACCGGGGTGTGGCTCATCTTCTCGCCGCGGTAGACGTCGAAGGCACGCTGCGCGGCGATGCTCGCGGCCACCGTGCCGGTGTAATACTGCCACTCTGGACCGGCGTGGAACTTGCGCGCGTACTCGGTGAGGCGCGCGGAGGTGTCCTGCTCGGGGTCGATCGAGATCGACACCAGGTGAACGTGGTGAGCCTCGGGCCCGAGCTTGCGCTGGAACTCCTCCAGCGTGCGGCTAGTGAGCGGGCAGACCGACGAGCAGGTGGTGAAAATGAAATTCAGCAGCACCGGCCGTCCGTCATCGAGCTCACGTGGCAGCGACACGCTCCTGCCGTCCTGGCGCACCAAGCTGACGTCCGGAGTCTGGTAGCTCACCGTCGAGCGCGAGACCGTGGCTGCCGCGGCTGCGGTGAGCAGCAGTGCAGCGGCGCACACCAGGACCGCGGTGACTGTGCCTTGCGCGCGCAGCTTCATCCGGCGCTTGCTATTTCTTGGCGGGCGCGGCCTGCGCTGCCTGCGGCGGGGATGCCGCGACCAGCACTTGCGGTTTAGCGAAGCGCACATCGTCCAGTGTACGATTCACGGCGACCGCCTCGATCACCATCCGGTGGGTGCGCGGGTCGCTTTCGACTGCCGTCTCGTACAGATAAGGCACCTTCAGGCCCTGCACGGATCTGAAATCGCGCTGGTAGACCCACACACTGCGCATCTTGCCGTCCATGCGGCGCGGGATTCCCTCGACCTTCACATCGAGAAAGCTCTGCGCGTCGATCCAGATGTGCTGCACATCGCCGCTCTTCATCGTGAGTTTGAGCTTGTAGGCGGGGTGACCCTCTACCGGATCCATCCCCTCGAGTGCGACCTGGGTGCCCTTCGCGGCGTAATCAACGAGTGAGCCTTCGAGATCCGCCTTGGCCGCCTCCGATTTCGCTTCATCCGCGCTGAATGGCTCCACGTCATCGCGGTTGAGATAGGGTCGGAGCTTCCAGCCGTTCTGACCGTCGTAGACTTGCACCGCCGTCTTGCCGGCGAAGTCGATTTCCAGGCGTGACTTGCGCGGCCGTTTCATCTCGAGCCTGAAGGGCAGTTGCATCTGCTGCGCCGCGGCCGCCTTGACCGAGGCCTCTGCGGCGGCCCTCTCCGCTCGCTTCGCGCTCGCACCCATTCCCTCGCGGGCCAGTCTTGCGCTGCGTTCCACCGAGTCGCCACTGCCGGCATCGAGCTTGCCCGACATCGACAGCGTCTGCACGGCGCGCCACGCCTGCAGTCCCCCGCGCGCCTCCACATGCTTATCGACGACCTGCGCGGCAGTCAGGTTGCTGGCCGGCGCTTTGCTCTCGGCCGCGGCCAGCGCGTGCGCGAGCGATGCGCTCAGCAGGATGCTCATAAGCAGGGGCGTTTTGCTTCGCATACCCGGACTCGCTTGATTGGACCTATGGGAATTTTGGAATTCTAACATCATTTTCTCTCTCATTTTGTGTCCGCGTCGCGGGTCCCATCGATCAGCTGCGCGCGTTAGTCGACGACGAGTCCGTCCGCTCGAAATGCCCCGATCACGACGCTGACGTGGTCGCCACGCTTCGCCAGCCGCCCCTTGTTGGAAAAAACCATCCAGTAGGACTTGCCGTTTTCCGGCGGGGCGCTCTGACGCAGCTGCCCGACGTTCTCCATGGACGGAACCACCAGCTTGACCCCGGCCTGCGGGTCGATGAGTGAGGGCTCGAACTTCTTGTCGTTGAGGATCCTGGCCTTGTCCGCGTCCAGCACGCGGTAAGTGAAGCGTATGACCTCTCCCGACTCGCCCCACTTCACCGCCAAGGAATCAACACCCCAGACCATCCTGTAATAGGTACCCGCCCGCCCTGCGAAACGATCGGGCCGATAGCGGCTCGACTTCCCGCTTTGCTTGGGTTGCGCGGACGATTGCACGCCCTTGGCGGGCTGTGGGGCAGGTGCGTGCGCCGCATCAGCCGACTGCGGGCTGGTCTGTGCCGACAGTGCGGCGGCCGCCAGCACTCCCGCCAGCGATATCGCTGCGGCACCCGGCCCTATCCTATTTGCGCTCATGCGAGGTTTCGGAACAGAATTGCTTAGCGTTGCGCGGGTCGATCTTACTCACAAAATCGACCACCGAGTCATAAGCCTTCCGGTACTCATCGCTGTTGCGCACTTCGGCCAGCTGTTGCTCGCTGGCCCCCTGCACGAGCTGCTTGATCATCTGCCGCATCCTGTCGGCGTCCACAGGGTCGAGCGGCCCACAATAGTTAAGAGCGCTTTCTGCGACGCCGAGCGCTTGGGCGTTCGGCGCCGGGCCGTCAGCAAAGGCGAGCGGCGACAAAGCCAGCCAGGCACACGCCAGCCACGCGGAACAGCCGCCAGCGCGGCGCATTCTGCGTATGCCACCGGTGCCCATGAGGACCGCCGCCAACCATGCGGCGATCGCGGGGTGAATCTTCCAGCCTGTATTCATGTGTCGATTCCGACCGCTTTTTTCCGCCGGCTCTTGCTATTACGTTCGACCTGCCCGCGCAAGTCAAGTTGCTCAGAACGCGACGCTGCTCGCAGATTTCTCTGCGAGCAGCATCGTTCCTTCCGTCTGCCCCGGGCCGACCGCCGCTAATTTGCGGTTCCAGTCAAGATCGACGTCTGCGTGCCCGCGGCGCTGGTCACCGTTATCGTCGCGGCCTTGAGCCCAGTGGGCGCCGGCGCGGCCTGCGGCCGGAACTGCACGGTGACCACGCAGGAGGACCCCAGCGCCGGCGCCACAGCCAGGGTCGTCTGGCCCAGCAGCTGGCCATTTCCAGGCGGACCGCAGGTCGAAAAAAGCCGCACGACGAAGTAGTCGAGCGCGCTGGCGTCTCCGAGCACTCCTTGCGTGACGCCCGTGAGCGGTACGTCGCCGGTATTGGTCAGAACGAACACCTGGACCGGACCCGCTGTGGTCGTTCCCCTGGCCACCGTTCCAAAGTCTGCCGTGGCCGGAGTCAGGCTTGCGCTCACGTTCCCACCACCACCACCACCACCACCACCACCACCACCAGCGGCCCCAAACTCGACCGCGCCCGCATCGACCGCGTTATTGGTCTTGCGCGCATTGCCGAAGAAGTCGACGAACGGCGCCGGCGGGTAGGTCGGGGCCGACGACGGGACCTTGTTGATCGCGGACGAACCCGCCGCCGTCGTGTAGTTGCCCAGCGGGGTGGCGGTGGTACCGGGCGTCGCGACGGTCGAAGGATTCGACAGCGACAATGGACCCCAGGCGATGTTGATCCAGTTGTTGCCTTCGTCCACGGTCGCCGCCGGCGTCAGGTTGAAGATCGGGTTGGGCACGGTGGCGTCCGCAATACCCGGCGGCACGTTGTAGCCCAAGCCGCCATTTTCCGGCGGAACGCGGGCGCCGTTGCAGTACAGGCGCACAAAGTTGGGGCTGCCCGTCGTGTTCGACGCGTCATACCCCGCAGTACTCGTCATCACCGAGTACAGCGGAGCCAGCGTGACGCCGGGATGGTTGGTCGGCCCGGTGTCGCCCCGCACGCCGATGTCCCAGTAGTGCGCGCCCGACACACATTGGCCGGTTGCGGTCTGGTTCAACGTCGGAACGAGTGTGACCACGTTTTGCTGGTTCAACGCCCCCGTGCCGAGCCCACCCACACTGATGTTGAACGTACGGTTGTCCCAGATCACGTCGTTGTACAGCTGCGGATACGAGACGGTCGCGCAGGTTCCGTTGGTCGCCGTCGTGCCCGGCTGGAAGTGGCCTGCCGGACACGTGATCCCCGTCGTCGGCAGGTTCGCCCTCAGCGGCGCGCTGTTCTGAATGGCCACGATGCCGGCGGCCTGAGCCGTCGATGTCGTCACGGCATTCGGACAGGTGCCGTCAGGGTTGCGGGGAACGCTGCAGGGCCCCTGCGTGCTGGCCAGCGGAGCGCCCACCGTATTGAACAGCATGCCAGACGAGGCGGTGGTGTCGTTGGACACAATCGTGTTGTTGATGATGTTCACCTTCAACGAATCCAGGAGCGAGATTCCCGCGCCATCCCAGCCGGCTACGTTATCGGTAATGATGTTGTTGGTGACGGTCACCGCGTACCAGAGTGCCGGGGTCGTGGGGAAGGTCAGCACATCTGTGCCGTTGACGCCAATGAAAGCCATGCCGCCGCCGCTGCCGCTTTCCGCGGCATTGCCCTGGACCAGGTTTGCGTTGATGACCAGGCCCGGACCGGCGCCGTCGGACGGCCCGACCGGTGGGTTGACGAGGCAATCCTGGTCGGGCGCCGGGCACTCCGGATCGGAGTCCGGGGCGCCCATGACGAGCAGGCCGCCGCCATTGGTTGCGATGGTTGGGTTCGCACTCTGATTGAACAGGATGCTGTTGTGCTCGATGTGGCCGTTGTAACTGAACCCGATGTGAGCGAGACCGCCGCCGTCACCGGTGCTCAGGTTGCCGCACACCCAGTTGTAGTTGAACTTGTAGAAGTCCGAACCATTGCACAAGCTGGCACCGCCCGCCCCCGCCGGTGTCGCCGAGAACAGCTCGTCGCCGGTGGAGGAGTTCTTCGTGACCGCGTTGTGGTGCATGTTCACGTTCACGTCGAAGCAGAACGGCAGCTGGGTGTTGGCCGGGCCCCCGGCCTGGCACGAACCCGGAACCGTGATGGTGCCCCCTCCCTGAGTGTACGCGGGCGGGAATTCACCCTGACCGACGTTGATCCCGCCGGACATCGTTCCGGCGTTGTTCGTGACCCGGTTGTTGGCGATCTGCAGGTTATGCCCCCAACCGTGCACGAAGATGCCGCCGCCGCCCTGCGAGCTGTTCTCGATGGTCAGCGCATCGATGCTCGATGGATTGCAGTAGAAGTTACTCGGGAACGGGTTCGTCCCCGAATTGTTGCAGCCGAGACCGGCGGCGTTGCCCGAGGCTCCGGTCAGCAACAAGGTGCCCGACGGGAACACGCCCGCGGTAGCCGCCGAACCTCCGAAAATATCGGTGGCGCCGTTCGGAATTCGCACGCCCTTCGCCAACACGGTGATGGCGGCCCCTTCCAGGGCGCCCATCAGGCTGGGCTCCTGCAGCAACTCCGCCAGATTGCCGTTCAGCGAGGTATTCCAGCCGATGACGGATTCCAGGGGAAGTCGATCGACCTGCGGATTCGGATTCGTGGCGGTCCGCGCCACATAGTCGCGCAGAGTGGTCGGAGTCCCGGAGAAGTTTGCCGACGTCCCGCATGAGTACGTCCCGGTCGGATCATAAGGATTGCTGCCGCTGCTGCCGGTTGACTCTCCTCCATTGATCGACACGCCAAACAGGCAGGTAACCTGGCGGCGCCAGGGATCCATCTTGCCCGCCGGATGAGTATTGGCGTTGATCACGCTGGCTGCCGCCCCGACGCCCTGCAGCCGGATCGGCTTCCACATCAGCAACAGTTCCTGGTGTATCGCCGGCACCGCGGGAGCCGCATTGGTCGCGCGGAGCGCCGGGTCGATGATCAGCATGTCGCCGGGTCTGGCGCGATCGATCGCGGCCTGGATGCTGGCGGTGGGCAACACGTGAGTCGGCGTCTTGCCGCCGATCGTGACGGTCACCGTGTCGACGGATTGCTTGCCGTTGTCGCCGCGCGTGATGACCAGCTCGCCGCACCGCATAGTTGAGCCGCCGTACTGCGTCTGTTGCTGTATCGGGCAGGTCGACTGCGCTGCGCTCAGAGAAGGCACCGTGCCCGTGATCACGAGGTCGCCCCAGGCGATGCTGCCCAGAGGATGTGGATTGCCGTTGGAGTCGAGCAGCGCCACGGTACCGACTGCGGTTCCGAAGCTGTATTTCCGGGTCACGGTCTTGGCGTTGAACGGCGCCGTCGTCGCCGAAGGCCCGGAATAGCCGTAGTTGTTCACCGGCACGCTGCCCAGCGCATAAATGTGCAGCGTCTCGCCGGCCGTGGCCACCCGCGGTCCGATGCTGTTGCCATCCACTTCGCTGATGGCGGGCGTCGCATCCGGATAATCGCAGTCGGGATTGTTGTATCCCGCGCTCGCGAAGGCGGCCGTCGGTATCACTGGCGTGTCCATGTACTGCGTCTGGCCCGGCATGAACGGGATCTCGTAGCAGAACTGGCTGTAGACCGGGTTGAACAGCGGATCGGGGGTCGGGCCCCTGCCCGGGTCGTTCATGCAGGTGACCATCATCGTGGGCGCATACCCGGTCGGATTCGGCGGGTTGACTTCCCAGGTCGAGTAGGTCAGGCCGGTGTAGCTTCCCCACTGATCCGAATACACGCGCGAGATTTCGTTTCCGGTCCAATCCTTGATCGCCACCGGCAGGTTGGCCGGGGAGAACTTCTCGCCGAAGGAGGGCGAGAACGGGTCGAACTCGGAAGTGAAGTCGTCGGTGATGATGCCGGTGAAGTGGGCCGCGGCGTGGGCTGAGGTGAAGACCCAGAACTTCGCCAGGGCCGAGGTCTGGTCATCCAGCGTCACCAGCTTGCGATCGCAGAGGTTGCGCTTCGCACCGGCGAACGGTGCAACTTCCTTCGATCGCGGGAACAGGCTGATGTAGTCAGGCACGATGCGCGTCGCGCCCACGCACGGCCAGAAGATCTCGACGCTGCCGGTGTCACCTTCGCCACTCGACAGGGACGATATTCTTCCGAAAGACTGGGTCGGATTTTGCGCGTTGGTGGCGTTGTAGGCGGAAAGCGCGCCCTGGCTGGCGTTATAGACCGCAGCCACTGAAGCCTGGTCGGGCAGGATGTAGATGCTCGCGAGGGCGCCGAACTGCATCGTCACCGGCGCGATGTAGACGTCGCCGATCAGGATGTTCTTGTCCTCTTCCTTCACCAGCTCGTAGCCGGGGGGCACGACCATTTCGACCACGTACTGGCCCCTGGGCAGCATCGGCGTGCCGTCGGTCGGATTGGCGATGCAGACGGTGCAGTTGCTGCCGGGGCGCGTTCCCGCCGTGCCGTTAGTCGAGCCGGCGCCGATGGGGGCACCGCTGGTCGGATCCCGACCGATGATGCTCGGGAACTGGTAGGCGCCGTCATAAGGCGCCGGCTGCACCTGATTCCAGTTGTGCATGCCGTCATAGCACTTGAACTGCGAGTTGTTCGGAATCGTGTGCGCCGGCGTCGTGCCACCGTTGTTGTACACGTCCAGGTACGTCGGCTGGTTGAACAGCGTGAAGAAGAACAGGTCGCCAGCGTTCGAGCTCGTGGGCGCCGGGAGCTGGCCCGGGCAGCTCATGTAGGGTTTGTTGGCGGTGCCCGGATAGAACCCCTGGGCCCAGTCATCAAAGCTGCTGGTCTTGGTCGTGTCGACCAATGTCAGCGACTGGCTGCCATCGGGCGCCGTCCCCACCTGATACAGGTTGATGGTCACGCCCGGTACGTCCGGGGTCCAGCTCGTATGCAGGAGCAGCTGCGGGTCATCGAATGGACGGGTCGAGGCGTAAATCACCTCACCCCGGATGCCGCCGTTCTCGGCGGGAAGAGTGCCGTTTGCCGGCGCGAAGGTCGCCTTGCCGAACTCGATGAACGAGTTCTGACCGGAGAAGCCCTGCCAACCCTCGCTCTTGACCCACGGCGGGTCGATGCGGCCGGTCGACAGTGTGCTGGTGCATGTCGTGACGCCTGTCGAGGCCGAGGTCGTGCAGGCGCTGATCGGATCGCTCGAGTTGGTGGACCCGCCACCGGTGACCGTCGGATTAATCGACTTGCCGGCGCAATCCGCACCAGCGCAGTACACCGCGCCCGGGATGCGCAACGCGACCGGCACGGAGACCTGCTCGGCGGTGTTGGCCATGTGCGCGGCGATCGCGGAGTTGCCGCACGGTGCGTGGGGCACGGTCGTACTCGTACACCCTGGGCTGCCGTCGGCCGGTCCGCCGGCGTCGTAAACCACGTGAGTGCCCGTGTTCTTATAGCGGTTCGCGTCCGTTTCGATCACGTACCAGCTGAACAGCGGGAACACCTCGTTGAAGCCGGCGTTGCCGGCCAGGTCCGTGTTGTTGAAGTTCGAGTAGCTGCCGTCGCGGAAGCGGATATTGGTCGGCACCAGCGTGAGTCCGGTCTCGTTGGCGTCCCGGACGCCGTTGCCGTTCGCATCGAAGAAGGTGCTGGTGTAGATGTTCGCCTGCCACTGGTTCAGCGCGATCTCACCCAGGGGGGTGGTTCCACCGCTCAGGCGCACCGGAGTTGACAGGCCGTCGACCAGCATGTCGTTCCACTGGTCGAATATCGTGATTCTCCACATGCCATCAGGCAGCCCGGACAGCGTGAAGTTACCTTTGTCGTCGCACTTGGTGAACGCGAAATCCTCGCCGTCGGCGTCGCCGACGCTCACATAGCACTGGCTGAAGGCGAAGCTGCTGTTGTCGCCGCTGCCGTACAGCCGCTCATCGGGCGTGCGGCTCATGCGCTCCGTCGTGACCAGACCCGTCAACGTATTCCTGCAGTTGAGGGCGCTGACACTGACGTTCGGGTCGCTACCCCTGCAGACGCCGTCCAGGCGTGAGTTGATGATCTTCGGATTCGCAAAGCCGATGGATACGTGGTAGCCGGCGGGGCCGTACTCCTGGAAGAAGTTCGGCTCGCCGATGCGCAGGAACGAGTCGTGGGCCTTCTGGCCGTCGAGCGTGTTGGTCTGCAGCCACTCCTCACCCCGCGCGATGCGATCTGCACCCGGCGTGGCGACCACGCCGTAGCGGCCCGGCATCAGGTTGGCCACGACCGCCTGGCCCGCCAGTGGGGAAAGTGTATGGCCGTCCGATTCGACCCTCGGGCAGGTCACGATCGTGCCGGTGATTCCCGTTTGAGTCGGGTCAGCCGCGCCGATGCGCGAGATCGCGGAAATCGGACACGCGTCGAGGCCGGTGGCCGGATCTTTCGTCCCGGCCAGACTGTTCGATAACGGCATGTTGAACATGTCGTAGGTCATCTGCCCGGTCGCATCCCCGGTGCCGCCGGCATCGTCGAACAGAATGATGTTGAAGGTCCCGAGGCCCGCCTCGTTGGGCCCCAACACATCGATTCCACCCCCGCCATCGTGCTCACCGTTCAGCGGGAAGTCGTCCTGGAACACGAAGACCGAGAGTTTCGAGGGTGGGAAGGGCGTGGGCTGCGTCAGTAGCGTGAGCTGTTTGGCGGCCGTGGTGGGGAAGGTGCACGTGGTCGCCGGAGGTGTAATGGTGCACAGCACCGGAGCCCCACCCATGCCGTGACCTTTGGCACCGCCCTGGAACGGAGTGGCCGCATCGCCCGGCAGGACTGAGAGGTAGTAGCGCTTGGTCGGATCCAGGTGGACCGTACCCGGTAACGTCGCCGCAAAGGCGTTGCCAGGCCGGCAGCCGCCGTTGCCGACATCGCACACCGCATTGACGTGCGTCCCGGTGGCCGGATTGAAGAACATCTGTCCCCCTTCGCAGGACAGCGGCCCGGTGCAACCGGTCGCGATCAACGGCATGTAGCTGGTATGGAAGTTGGTGCCGAAGGTCGGGACAATGCCTGGTGTTCCCGTGATACCGGGCGTGGTTGCACCGGGGCAGCCCGCCGCCGGCGGGTTCGTCGTGCAGTTCGGATTCACATAGAAGGTCCGATCCTCCTCGATGATCCAGCGGTAGTCGCTGATCACGGTCGTCTTGTCGGTGCCGTCCAGCACTCTCACCGTAAGGCCCGTGGCCGGCGCAAAGTTCACCGTCACTGTGGCCGGGGCCGCGCTGACCGTGCCCTGCGAGTTCTGCGCATGGTAGCTGAACGTGCGGGGGCAGGTCGTGGCGGGGGCCGCCGGAGCGCAGCTCGCAACCGAGGCGGAAAAGCCGCCATTTGGATCCACGCTCAGCGTCAGGCCTGCTCCCCCTGTCACACTCGCGGCGTTCACCGTCAGCGGATAGCCGGCCGCGTCCTTATCGAACGCCAGGATCCCAGGAGGCAGGATCTTCAGGAACGTCCCGTTCGCGTTGTACGTGGTGCCGTTCATCGCGATGCCGGTGGCCGGCTCGACGGGCGCAGGCGCGAGGTTCACCGTCGTGCAGGCTGCACCGGAGGTCGCGCCGTTTCCACAATAGGTGAACGTGGTCGGCCCGCCGGTGTAGGTGAACGTGCCATCCGGATTGAGGGTCAGTCCGGGAACCGTGCCGACCACCTGGACGGCGGAGATATTGATGTCGTTGGCGATCACGCCCTTGCCGGCATCGGACACGATGAGGGTGTGTCCGGTGATCACCGAGTTGTAGATGTCCGGGTTGGCTTGCACCGCGGATGAGGCTGTGCTGAACGCACCGGCAGTGGGCAATGGCGCGTTATTGACGCTGAGGTAAGCGAGCATGCCTGCATCGCGCGCGATCGAATTGCCGGACAGGCTCAGTTCGCGGTCGAAGATCGGCAGCGCCGTCGCGGCCGCGGCCGGCACGTTGATCATCACGTCATAGGTCTTGCCCGCGGCCATGAACACTTCGCTCTGCACGCGCGGGACGCCGGGGAGCACGTTGCCGTCCTCGGCGATCAGCGCGAAGCCTGCAGGCGGCAGCGCCGGGGCGGCCGCGGTGCCGGTCTGCGATCCGACGATCGCCGGCACGTGCATGCGCAAACCCGCGTTGACCAGGCGTACCAGCACCGCTCCCGTTGCGGCGACCCCGGTGGGCGGCGCAGCCGGGAACAGCGAGGCAGCAGTGCTGGTCTTGTCGAACGCGGTGCCGTTGATGAGGTAATACAGCGGCGTGTAGTTGACCGCCGGCGGATAACAGGTCCCGTAAGTCGTCGTATTCGCAGTTCCATTCGCGTTCCACGGATTGCCGCAGCCACCGAACGCGCCCGACCACACCGTGGACTCGTTGAATCCCGTGGTCCGGACCGCCGCGTTGACCGCGGCGTTCTGCACCGGGTCGATTTCACTCAGCAGCACCGGAATGTCGGCGTTGTAGGACACCGCGCACGTCGCGGCGGTGGCGCCTGGATAAGCACACCCGGCGGTGGTGCCCGGCGCCGTCGTGACGACCAGGATCCCGTACAGGCCCATCGGACCCTGGATGGATGGATGCGTGCCCGACTCGATCAGGTAGGTGCCCGGCTTCAGCGCCGGCCTTCCAGTGACGCCACAGACTCCCCAGCACAAGCTGCCCGGGGTGCCCACTGCCACCTCGGTGGAGAAGGACTGCACGCGAGTGCCCTGCACCGGCGGAGTCCCGACCCCACTCAACCCTGCGCCCGGCGCGTCGCCCGCAATCGGCCAGGTGAGCGGCTGGGCGTTGCTGTGATCCGGGCTCGCGGTCGAGGTCGCTGCGGTTCCGAGTCCGGCGCCCAGCTGCCCGACGATCACCAGCGAGGTCGGGATGTTGCCCCCGGCGAACGTAAGAGTGTTCGTCAGGTTGATCTGCAGATCCTGCCCGGTGGGAACCGTGATCACGACGGGGGACCAGGTGCCCGCCGCCGCCGTTCCGGCCGCCACCGCCTTATTGAGCGCGGTGCACGTTGCAGTGGAACCGCTGACCGCTGTGCCGCAGGTATAGCCCCACATGGGAGTCCCGCTGGGGTATGCCGTGGCGAACCCTGCAGAGAGGCTGACCTGCTGCTGGCCGAAGGCCGCACCGCTCGCCAGGAGCAGAACGGAGGCCGCGAGTCCCGCGTGCTTCAGGACCGACTTGTAGTTGTTGGAGCGCATTGAGATTGTCCTCGCTTAATTCGATTCGTCGATCACGAACTCACGCGAATCGACCAGCATCATCATCAACATGCCGCCGGGGAAGATGTTGTTGGTGGTGATCTCCCGTTCGTTATGGGAGTGCCACATGAAGGCGAAGCCCGCCTCACTCGCCGGCGGGTTCGCGATCGTGCCCGAGGGCGGGGTCGTGCCTGTCGGACCCGTGGCGCGCACCGTCGCATTCGGGCCCAGGTACGGGCTGCCGCCATACCAGGCGCCGTTGGTGAACAGATTCGGATCCGGCAGCGTCGTCGGTCCGCCGCCTGCGACGTCGCCGAACGGAGCCGCCTGCAGCGGCTTGTTGTGGTCCTGGCACCACTCGTAATAGTTGATCTTGGTCCGCACCGCCGTGCCGGTGTTGTAGCCGTTGGGATCCGGCGTACAGCCGAGCCTCGCGGCGGGGTCCGCAGACGTCGGTTTGTGACCGTAGGCATCCCAGTTCAGGCCCTTGCCGGTCCAGTAGAAGATCCCGTCCATCGCCTGACCGGGCGTAGTCGTCGTGGTGAACAGCAGCGGCCCGGCCAGCTGGCTCGCACTTGCCCCGGTGAGGCCGCTCACGATCAGGTTGCCGTCGCGCGCCAGGACCCGCACGTGGTTGCCATGCTCGTGGAAGGGGTGCTGCCAGCGCCCCTGACCGATGATCCGCAGCAGCACCAGCTCGCCCGGGTGCATATGAGGATTGCCGTTGTAGGGCTGGTGCGGATACTGCGCCGCATAGTTGGTGTCCATGTCGTCCGGCATCGAGCGGCCGTTGATCATGAAATAAACCGGATGGTAGGGCTCGGTCGGCACGTTCAGGTGGCATCCGGCGGGGGCCCCTGGTGCCAAGCAGGCGGTCACCTGCGCCAGCGCCTGGATGTGGATGTTCGGATCCATCTCCGAGAACTGGAACAGGTACTCGCGGTCGTAGCAGCTTTGCGTCAGGTGATAGGCGGCCCCGGTCGGGGAAAGCCGGAAGTTACTTTCAGTGCCGGTTAGAGTCGTCTGGTCGGTCGCGTTCGGATCAATTCCGGCTGCGGGGTTGTGGAACGGACAGCTCCCGTTGGTTGGCGCGCCGTTCGGCAGCACGATAATCGCCCCGTACAGGCCCATCTCGACCTGCAGATCACCCTGCGTACCGCTGTAGTAGGCGCGCGTTCCGGGCGAGGAAGCCGTGAAGGTGTAGGTTACAGTCTGTCCCGGAGGTGCCTCCTGGGTCAGCAAGCCCTGCGCGCCGCCGCTCGTCGAAGTCAAGGTAAACCCCGGAAATAGAATCGAGGTGTTGCCAGCGGAAGTGGGCAGTTGGTTGATCAGGTTCACCGTGACCGTCTCACCTTCCGTGACGATCAGCGTCGGACCGGGAATCTGCATGGTCGAGCAAGCGGGTGTCGTCGTGATGCTCGCCGGTGAAAAGCCGCCTGGCGCGCCGTTGCAACCGTAGCCCCATGAATACACCGCCAGGCCGTCGGGCTGGCTGATGGATGCCGCCTGTGCGGTCAGGTTAAACGTGGGGCCGGTGATGCCCGGGGCTGCGGCCTGTGCGGCCGCGGTCAGCAGCAGCGCCGCTGTTGCAGCCACCACGGAAAGCAGTCGCTTCGTTGAGATCGCGTTTTTCATGTTTGCTGCGCTCATGGCCGTTCCCCTAGTTGACACGCACTTCGGTCATCAAACCGCCGAAGTTCTCCGCGTCGTTCGACAGATGGTCGAGGTTCGGCGTGTACAGGTAATAGGTCCCCGTGGGTAGGGGCGTCGTGCAGGTCGTGTAGTCGGGCGGTGCGCCAGCCACAGCACCTACCGTCGGCCTTACCGCACAGGTGTCCAGGATCACGTCCAGCGATTCGCCGCCACCGAGGGTGATCGAGTTGGTCGTGTAGTACAGGTTGTTGCCCGCCTCGTCGCGCAGCAGCTTGGCGTTGTAGCCGATCACCTGCATCGGGATGCCGAGTGACGCCAGTGTCTGGTACTCCGACACGTCGAGGTCTGAGATCCTGAGCAGCGCTCTCTGACCGGGGGTGATCTTGATGATCGCCGGCAGGGGCTGCGAGAAGTGGTTCACGCCGTCGGCCGACTGCGTCTGCAGAGGACCCGGCGTGACCGTGTCGGGATAGCTGCGACCGTTGAGAAGGAAGTACTTGTCCTTCATGTCCGCAAAGCCTTCCGGGTTGAAGGTCATGCCGACGAAGTGGAAGTTCGGGTCGAAGCCGTGGATCTGCAGCGGATAGTCGACGTTGTAGAAGGTCGAGCCGTCGCCGTCGTTGTAGGCATATCTGCCGGTGACAGCGCGACTCACGGTATTGGCGGTGGCCGGCAGCGGATTGCTGCACAGGATGTCGTTGGCCGAGACGCAGGCCGTGCGCAAATCCAGGTCCTGCTGCTGGCGCGCGGAATACAAGCCACCGCCCGCCGCCACCCGATCCTGGCGCGGCCGCACGAACAGCTGCCCGACCATGCCCATCTGCAAGTGCTCGGGCGGGGTGATGTGGCAGTGCCAGAAGTAGGTGCCCGCATCGGGGGACAGGTAGTAGTAGGTGAAGCTCGCGCCGATGTTGATCGCCACCGAGGCGTCCGGCACGCCGTCGTAGAAGGCCGAAGCGTTCGGGTAGCCGTGGAAGTGCACGGTGTGCTGCTCGAACAGGTCCGGCCGCATGATCATGCCGACGTTGGTCAGCGTCAGGAAGAACTCGTCATCCTCGTCGATCGCCATCAGCGGCGCCGGGATGTTGCCGTTCATCACGCCCACATCCATGATCGGGCGCGGATCCACGTGACCGTTAAGGGCCCGCGGAAAGGATGCGGTTACATCCGACGATTCGTTCACCGTCGCGAGCCCGGTGGTCGCGGCGGTGTACTGAAAGGCGTAATTCGGCGGGAAGAAGGGATTGGCGACGTTGATCGCCGTCACGCTAAAGGTGCCCTGGTAGCCGGCCGGAAGGTCGAGGGCGGTACCCCCCGCAATGACGACCTGGTCGCCCACCGTCAGGTTCAGATCCAGCGGCGTGTAGCCAACCACTGTCACCGTGTGTGCCGTGGCCGTTGTGGTGCCCTCGCTGATGTTGAGAACGTTGACCGAGTTGGCGACGTCGTAGTCCAGCCCCACCGCGCCGTTGTAGAAGCCGGCGAGCTGCGTCATCTGAGCGGGCGTCAGCGGCGGTACGAACTGAGTCGTCACGGTGGCCACGGTGGCCGCCGGGTCGCCCGGCTGCAGTGGGCCGTTCGTCGTCGTCGGGTCGTACCGAGTATTGAAGGCGCTGGGAGGAAGCGTGCCGGGCTGACCGCTCGCAATGCTCGCCAGCCCCGACAGCGGTCCGAACGAGAACAGGTAGGTCTGCGTGCCATCGCCCATGGTCGCGTAGCCGTCGCCGCCGGAGATCTGCTGGCACTTGATCGCACCGTTCACGTGGGCCGGCGTCGTGCCGTAACCAGTCGTACCGGTGTACGTCGGACCGACGTAGGTCGGCTCCAAATTGTTGTTGGCCGGGTTCGGGTGGGTGACGGTGTTGGTTGGACACTGGACGCGAAACGACTGAGCCATCGCGGGCAGCGCGAACGTGCTCAGCAAGCCCAATGCAATCCAACCGCGTGTATTAAACATAACGCCTCCAACCCGATCCGCCATCAGGCGGAGCGCGGTGAACACCCGTGAGTGACCGTGAAGGGCGTGTGTCGCCCCGACCTGTTTCGATTCAGACACGATGCGGCTATGTGCTTCTGTTGTTGCTTCTGAGGCCGATCTGCTCTGGCGGCTGGGGTTGTGCGCGCCGGATTCCCTCGCGCTCTCCGCCCCCCCTCGATGAACCGTCCGCCCTGTCAGACCTCTGCTCGGCCGTAAATCTCGTTTTCGTCACGGTGAAAAATAGACCCGTGTGCGCCCGTACGTAATACCCCTCATTCCTAAAACACGTAGTTTTGAATACCCACTCCTCCTACCGTTAAACCCTATTCGGCCCCGTGAGCCGCAACAGGGTTGACATAATCAACAGCGGGGGGGGGCGAAACGGGCGCGTCAGAGGGTTGGCGGCATGGGGAAGCCGCCGGTCCAGGCAGGCGCTTCGACAATGCCCGCGCGGGCTATTGTGGGCTCACAGGGTCACAGTCCCGGGAGCGCCGACCCTGCGGCGCAAGCGCGGCTCGTACACGAACCGCCTGGCGCAATAACCATCGCTGTCGGCAAAGACGGCGTCGATAGGTGCGCCAGCGGCGCAGGATCCGGTAGTTGGGGGTGACACTCGACCTTCAGGGGACGCAACGACGCGTCCACACCTACTCACGCGGTTCACCGCGTGGCAAGCGCCTGGCGGTACTCCTCGAGCAGCTTGTCCGGTGTCACGAAGCCATCGATGTGCACCCATGGTCTGCCCGGGGCCACGCGCAAGACCGTCACCGGCGTGTGACTCATCTTGTCGCCGCGGTAGACGTCGAGGGCTCGCTGCGCCGCAAGGCTCGCCTCGATCGTTCCCGTGTAGTGCTGCCACTCGGGGCCGGGTCGAAACTTTCGGGCGTATTCCCTGAGGCGCACCGGCGTGTCCTGCTCTGGATCGGTGGAGATCCACATCACCGCCGGGGGCCGCCCCGTCTGCCCGGCGTCCATGGCGCAGCGTAGTGGCGCTGCGGTAGGGTCTGCGCGTCGCGTGCCGATTGCAGCTCCTCGGCTCTGTAGGACCGCACGCTGGGCTGACCGCGCGCTCCAGGCCCATCTTCCAGCCTTCTGCGCCGTCGAAAATGCGGACCGCTTGCTGCTCCTCCGCCCGGATTTCGAAGCGTGTATCGTCAGGGCGCTTCATCTCCAGAACGAAAGGAAGGAACGGCACTGCCGGATTTCCGGTCTCGAGGTGTCCGACCCAGATCGCCGTGTCGATCTTGCGCGGCGGCCACGCCCTTGCTCTTATATATTCCTTACCCGCGGGGGGCGGGTGATCCTAGGGGGAAGCAAGCAGCTTCTGGTAGTCGTCGAAAAGCTCGTCAGGCGTCACGAAGCCCTCGATCCGCAGCCAGGGCTTCCCCGGCGCCGATCGCATGAGCGTCACCGGGGTGTGGCTCATCTTCTCGCCACGGTAGACGTCAAAGGCCTTCTGTGCCGCGATGCTCGCCGCGACGGAGCCGGTGTAGTACTGCCACTCGGGTCCTGCATGGAATTTGCGGGCGTACTCGGTAAGGCGCGCCGGCGTGTCCTGCTCCGGGTCGATCGAGATCGACATCAGGTGCACCCTGGACGCCTCGCGTCCCAGCTTGCGCTGAAATTCCTCCAACGTGCGGCTGGTCAGCGGGCAGATGGACGAGCAGGTCGTGAAAATGAAATTCAGCAGTACCGGCCGCCCGTCATCCAGTTCGTGCGGCAGCGAGACGGGCTTACCATCTGCGCGCACCAGGGTGACGTCCGGAGCCTCGTAGGACACGGTTGAACGTGAGACTGTGGACGCCGTTGCGACCGCGAGCAGCCCGGCGCACATCAGCGCAGCGCCGACCCTGCCTTGGATACGCGCAGTCATCAGTCCCAGTTTCATCTTTAAGCTCCGAGCGGCTTGTGCCGCCTCTTCTTATTAGCTTCGACTAGTCGACGCAAGTCGAGTTCCCAGAAGGCGCGCTGCTCGCAGATTTCTCTGCGAGCAGCGGCGTTCCTTCCCGTCTGACCCGCGTCGAGGCTCCGGGGGCTGGCTTGCGCCAACCTCCGTGCCTCGCATCATGCTGCCGTCCTACCGCGCGGACAGGACCAGTGCACCATTTGGTGTAGTGCCGAGGTTGATAACGCCGAGTGCACCGAGAACAGGCAACGCTGGCTGAGTGGCCGCCGTCGCATACGTCAAATTGACGGTACACGTGCCGGCGGGTGCCAGTGGCGTCGTGAACGAGCAGCTGGTGCCCGTCACGCTATACAAGCCTCCTATGTTGATTGTCAGCGCTTCTTCCGTGATCTGCAGCGGCGTGGCACCTGCGTTGGTTACTGTCACCACGCTGGTGACCGGGGTGCGCGGCGACGGAATCGTGAAGGTGAGGGTCCGCACGCCCAGAAGCCCCGTCCCCAGGGTCCCATTGGTGGCCGAGGTAAAGCTCAGCGTCCCCGACGGCGCAACCACCGTGAACGTCACGGCGTTGCTGGTCCCGCCCGGCGTCGTGACGGTGACGGCCCTCGCTCCCTGCGCAGCGGCAGCCGTGATCGTAAAGAACGCCCTGACCGTAGTGGCGTTCACCACGGTAACGCCAGCGAAGGTGACCCCTGTGCCGGATACGGTGACTGCCGTAGCGCCGGTCAGGTTCGTGCCTGTAAGCGTCACTGGAACCAATAGCGAGCCGCTGGCCCCCGACGCCGGAGAAATCGTACTCACGACCGCTGCCGCCGCAACGACGGGACCGCCCGCAAACTCGACTGCGCCGGCGTCAACGAAGTTGTTGGTCTTTCTCGCATTGCCGAAGAAGTCGGTGCTCGGCGCCGGCGCGTAGGTGGGCGCAATGGCCGGGATGTAATTCACGGCCGGCGATGACGCCGTCGCGAGTGCGTAGTTGCCGAGCGTGACGCCGTTCATCGAGCCGTTCGATGAGTTCGTCGTCGCCAGCGGGCCCCAGCTGATGTTGATCCAGTTGTTACCCTCGTCCACCGTCGCAGCCGGCGTCAGGTTGAAGATCGGGTTGGGCACGGTCGAGTCCGCGATGCCCGGAGGCACCTGGTAGCCCATCGACTTGAATTCCGGCGGGACTCGCGAGCCGTTGCAGTACTGGCTGACGACCGACGGGTCGGCCTGCGCGTTGTGCTGGGTGGCGCCGTTGTAACCCGTGGCGTTCGTCAGCAACGAGTACATCGGGTTGAGTGTCACCGTCGAGTTGTGGTTGGTCGGCCCCGTATCGCCGCGCACACCGAGGTCCCAGAAACTCGTACCGGACACGCACGCGCCGGTGCCCCCGGTGATGTGCACGCCCCCGGACGCGTTGGGCGCCGTGGCGTCCCCCGACGGCTGGCTCGCCGCCGCCGTCCCGCTGAACGCGTTGTACAGCGCGACGACGTTCTGCTGGTTCTGGGTGCCCGTACCGAGCGACCCCACGCCGATGTAGAACGCACGGTTCTGCCAGAACACGTTGTTATACAGCTCCGGGTACGAGACGGTCCGGCAGGTTCCGTTGCTGGCCGTGGTGCCGGCGTAGTGACCCTCGGGGCAGGTGATCGTTGCGGGAATATTCGCGGTCAGGTTCGAGCTGTTCTGAATGGCCACGAGTCCAGCCGGTTGCGGCGCCGATGTCGTGCCGCAGTTCGAGGTGCACGTCGGCCCCGACGAGCTGGCCAGCGGAGCCCCGAGCGTATTGAACAGCACTCCCGCTGAAGCGGTGGTGTCGTTGGAGATGATGGTGTTGTTGATGATGTTCGCCACCAACGCATCCTGCAGCGAAATTCCAGCGCCATCCCAGCCGGCAACGTTGTCGGCGATGATGTTGTTGGTGATCTTCACCGAGTACCAGTTGGAGGGGGTCGTCGGGAACGTGATCACGTCCGAGCCGTTGACGCTCTGCAAGCGCAGGCCGCCGCCGCTGCCGCTTTCCGCGGCATTGCCCATGATCAGGTTGGCATTGATCACCAGGCCGGGACCGGTGCCGTCGCCCGGAATATTGGGCGTGGGCGGCACGCAATCCGCGTCGGTCGTGGCCCCGCACGGAGGATCGACATCGGGGGCGCCCATCACGAGGATCCCGCCGCCGTTGGCCGGGATGGTCGGGTTGGTGCTCTGATTGAACAGGATCGCGTTGTGCTCGATGGTGCCGTTGTAGCTGAACCCGACGTGCCCGACGCCGCCGCCGTCACCGGTGCTCAGATTCCCGCACACCCAGTTGTAGCTGAACTTGTAGTAGTCCGAACCGTCGCAGAACGTGACCCCGCCCGCCCCCGCCGGTGTGGCCGAGAACAGCTCGTCGCCGACGGACATGTTCGCGGTGACCGCGTTGTGGTGCACGTTCACGTTCAGGTCCAGGCAGTACTGCAGCTGGGTACCCGCGGGCAGGCCGGTCTGGCTCTGGCAGGAGCCCGGATCCGCGTTGGTGGTGCTCCCGACCGTATACCCGGGAGGAAACTCACCCTGGCCGATATTGATGCCGCCCGAGAGCGTTCCGGAGTTGTTGGCGATCCGGTTGTTGGCGATCTGGATGTTGTGCCCCCAGCCGTGCACGAAGATGCCGCCACCCCCCTGGGAGCTGTTGGTGATGCCCAGGCCATCGATGGCCGACGGGTTGCACCAGAAGTTGCTCCGGAACGGATTGGTCGTATTCGTGCTGCTCGTGGTGCAATTGGCGGCCGTCAGCAGCGTCGTGCCAGCCGGGAAAGTGCCGGCGGCCGTCGGCCCGACTCCGAACGGATCCGTCCCTGGCGGATATTTCACTCCTCTCGCCAGCACGGTGATGGCGGCCCCTTCCAACGCGCCCATCAGGCTCGGCTCCTGCAGCAGCTCGGCCAGGTTCCCGTTCTGCGTGACGTCCCAGCCGATCACGGCTTCCAGCGGCAATCGATCCACCTGGAACTGCATCGCCGCCGGGCAGGTGAAGGCCCGGGTCGGGTCATAAGGATTGCTGCTGGTGATGGGATAGCCATTGAGCGCCAGTCCGAACAGGCAATTGACCTGCCGGCGCCAGACATCCAACTTGCCCGCGGGATGGGTATTGGCGTTGACGATGCTGGAGGCAGCCCCCACGCCCTGCAGCCGCACGGGCTTCCACATCAGCAGGATCTCATTGTAGGTGCCGGGAGGCACGATGATCAGGTCGCCCGGTAGGGCGGCATCGATCCTGGACTGAATCGTCTGTCCGGCAGTCAGCCGGGTCGGCCCCTTGCCGCCGATGGTGACCGTCACCGTGTCGATCGACTGCTGTCCGTTGGGGTAGGCTGCCGAGGGCGCAGTCGTGATGAGCAGTTGACCGCATTGCGCGGTCGAGCCGCCGAATTGCGCTTGCTGCTGAATGGCGCAGTTCGGCAGGCCGCTCGGAACCGTTCCCGTGATCGTCGTATCCGACCACGACACGCCCGTCAGAGGACGCGCGACGCCGTCCGAGCCGACCAGCGCGACAGTCCCGGCCGTGCCTCCGAAGCCATAGTGGCGGGTCACCATCTTCTGGTTGAAGGGGCTCACCGTGGCCGAGGGCCCGGAATAGCCATAGTTCGGGACCGCCATGTCCCCCGCTATCACGCCCGCCGGGACCGGGGGCTTGCCGTTGATCGTGTAAATGTGCAGCGCATGACCGGCCGCGCTCACATAGGGTCCGATTCCATCGCCGTCGACTTCGCCGACCGCCGGCGTCGCATTCGGATAGGCGCAGTCCGGGTTGTTGTACCCGGCACCCGCGAAGGCGGACGTGGGCGTGACCGGCGTGTCCATGTACTGGGTCTGCGCCGGCATGAACGGGATCTCGTAGCAGAACTGGCTGTATTGCGGGTTGAACAGCGGATCCGGAGTGCTGCCGGTGCCCGGGTCGTTCATGCACGTGACCATCATCGTGGGCGCATACCCGGTCGGATTGGGCGGGTTGACTTCCCAGGTCGAGTAAGTCAAGCCGTTGAAGGCGCCCCAGTGATCGGTATACACGCGCGAGATCTCGGTTCCGGTCCAATCCTTGATGGATACCGGCAGGTTGGCCGGCGAGAATTTCTCACCGAATGTCGGCGAGAACGGATCGAATTCCGAGGTGAAGTCGTCGGTGATGATGCCGGTGTAATGGGCCGCGGCGTGAGTCGAGGTGAAGACCCAGAACTTCGCCAGCGCGGAGGTCTGGTCATCCAGTGTCACGAGCTTCCGGTCGCACAGATTGCGCAGCGCTCCGGCGAACGGCGCGACTTCTTTCGACTGCGGGAACAGGCTGATGTAGTCGGGAACGATGCGCGCCTGACCCACGCAGGGCCAGAAGGACTCGACGCTGCCGGTGTCGCCCTCGTGGCTCGATAGTGTCGATACTCGCCCCAGAGTCTGGGTCGAATTCTGGGCATTGTTGGCGTTGTAGAAGGCGCTGACTTCGGCCTGGTCCGGGAGAATGTAAATGGCTCCTCCCAGGCCGGGGAACTCTACCGTCGCCGGCGCAATGTAGTTGTCGCCGATCAGAATGTTCTTGTCCTCTTCCTTCACCAGCTCATAGCCCGGCGGCATGACCATTTCGACCACGTACTTGCCGGCGGGCAGCATGGGGGTGCCGTCGTTCGGATTGGCAACGCAGATCGTGCAGTTCGAGCCGGGGCGCGTGCCGGGCGTGCCGTTGACGGATCCAGTCCCGGTCGGCGCGCCGGTCGTCGGGTTTCTGCCGATGATGCTGGGGAACTGGTACATGCCGTCGTAGGGCGCCGGCTGCACCTGATTCCAGTTGTGCATGCCGTCATAGCATTTGAACTGCGAGTTGTTCGGAATCGTATGGGCCGGGGTGCCACCGTTGTTGTACACGTCGAGCCACGTCGGCTGGTTGTACAGCGTGAAGAAGAACAGGTCCGCGTTGGTGCCGGTGTCACGGCCCTGCCCCGGGCAGTTCATGTTCGGATTGCCATCGGACCGGAAGCCCTGGGCCCAGTCGTCCCAGCTGCTGGTCTTGGTGGTGTCCACCAGCTTCAGCGTCTGGCTGATGCCATCCGCCCCGATCCCCACCTGGTAGAGATTGATCGTCACGCCCGGCACGTCCGGCGTCCAGCTCGTATGAAGCAGCATCTGCGGGTCATCGAACGGACGCGTCGAGGCGTAAATCACCTCACCCCGGATGCCGCCGTTCTCGCCGGCCACGTAGGGCTTCTTGCCGAATTCGATGAACGAGTTCTGGCCGGAGAAGCCCTGCCAACCCTCGCTGGTAACCCACGCTGGATCGACTCGCCCCGTTGATCCTCCACCTGCATCGCCCGTCGGGCAATCGGCCGACGCGCAGTACCTTGCACCCGGTACGCGCAGCGCTGTGGGCAGCGGGATTTGCTCGGCCGTATTCGCCATGTTCGCGCCAATGACGGAGTGTCCGCACGGCGCCGTCGTGGAAGTACAGGTGCCGTCGGCAGGGCCGCCCGCGTCGTAGACCACGTGGGTCCCCGTGTTCTTGTAGCGGGTCGAATCCGACTCGACCACGTACCAGGCGAACAGCGGGAACACCTCGTTGAAACCCGCGGCACCGGCCAGATCGGTGTTGTTGAAGTTGGAGTAGCTGCCGTCGCGGAACCGGATGTTGGTCGGTACCAGGGTGAGCCCGGGCTCGTTGGCGTCTTGCACACCATTGCCGTTCCGATCGAAGAACGTACTGGTGTAGAGGTTCGCCTGCCACTGATTCATGGCAATCTGCCCCATATTGCCGCTGGCAGGGTTGGTGTGGACGAGCCGCACAGGCGTCGAAAGACCGTCCACCAGCATGTCGTTCCACTGGTCGAAGACCGTGATGCGCCAGTTGCCATCGGGAAGGCCCGTGAGGCTGAAGGACCCATCGGCCTTGCACTTGGTGAACGCGAAATCTTCGCCGTCCGGATCCCCGATGCTCACGTAGCACTGGGTGAAGGCAAAGCTGTCGTTTGTGCCGCTGCTGTAGAGCCGCTCATCCGGCGTGCGGCTCATGCGCTCGCCCGTGACCAGTCCGGTCACGGTATTGCTGCAGTTGGCGCCCGTGATGTTGGGGTCGGTGCCGGTGCACACGCCGCTCAAGCGGCCGTTGATGATCGCCGGGTTGGCAAAGCCGATCGCCACGTGGTAGCCCGCCGGCCCGTACTCCTGGAAGAAGTTCGGCTCGCCGATCCGCAGGAACGAATCGTGCGCCTTCTGGCCATCCAGGGTATTGGTCTGCAGCCACTCCTCGCCTCTGGCAATCCGGTCGGCCCCCGGCGTGGCCACCACGCCGTACCTTCCCGGCATCAGGTTGGCGATCACGGCCTGGCCTGCGAGCGGCGACAGCGTCGTGCCGTCCGCCTCGTACTTCGGGCACGTCACGATCGTGCCCGTGATGCCCGCTGCGCCCGCCGAAATCGGGCAGGAGTCCTTCCCGGTGGACGGGTCGATGACTCCCGCCAGGCTGTTCGACAGCGGCTGGTTGAACATGTCGTAAGTCATCTGCCCGGTCGCGTCCCCCGTGCCGCCGGCATCATCGAACAGGATGAGGTTGAACTGCCCCAGCCCCGGCTCGTTGGGCGCGACGGTCGTGCCGGTTCCGCCACCGGCATCGTTCTCGCCGTTCAGAGGAAAATCGTCCTCGTACACGAACACGGAGAGTTTCGCCGGGGGGAGCGGCGTGGGTTGCACCAACACCGTGACGGGCGCGCGGGTGCCGGTACACGTGGTCGCCGGCGGCACCGGTGTGCAAGCGGCAGGAATCGGCGCGCCGCCCATGCCATGGCCGGGGCTCGCGTTGGCGGTCTGGAACGGAATGGCCGCATCGCCCGACAGGATCGAGATGTAGTAGCGCTTGGCCGGATTCAGGACAACCTGACCGGGACTTAGGGGCGTCTGTGCCGTGCCAGGCCTGCACACGCCATCGCCGACATCGCAGACCGCCGCCACGTGGTTCCCGGTGGCCGGATCGACGATTGTCTGGCCCGCTTCGCAGGCCAGGGCGGTGCCCGCCGGCCCGACGCAGCCGGTCGCCACCAGCGGCATGTAGCTGGTATGGAAGTTGGTACCGAAGGTCGGGACGATGCCTGTGGTTGCGAGACCGGGCGTAGTCGCGCCCGGGCAGCCCGCCGGCGGCGGGTTCGCCGTGCACTTGGGATCCACGTAGAAAGTGCGGTCCTCCTCGATGATCCAGCGATAGTCGGTGATCGCGGTGGTCTTGTTCTTGCCGTCCACGACGTTGACCACGAGACCGCTCCCCGGCGGAAAGATCAATGTCACGGTCGCGGATGAGGCGCTGACCACCCCCTGCGAGTTCTGCGCCTTGTAGGTGAAGGTGTAGGTGCCGGGCGCGGCGACCGACGCCTTGAATGCGCCGCTCTTGTCCACAGAAAGCGTCAGGCCCGCTGAGGGCACCGGGGCATTCCCGGCCGACATGGCGACCGTAAGCGGATAGCCCGCGTTGTCCCTGTCAACCGACAGGACGCCTGGAGAGTTGATGGCCAGGGACGTGGCCACGGTCGAGGTGTACGTGATGGGGTTCATCACGATGCCGCTGGCCGCCTCGAGCGCAGCGGGACCCAGAGTCACCGCGGCTGTCAAGCCGGAGGAGCATAGCGTCGTCGTACCCGTCGTCGTAACAGAGCCGTTCGCGCAGTAGACAAAGGAGTCCGAGGTGCCCGTGCCGGTGGGAACATAAGTGAAGGTGCCGTTCACATTCAGGGTGAGTGTGCCCGCGGTCGGCGCTGTCAGGAGTTGGACGCCGTAGACATTGGTGTCGTTCTTGATCACGCCGCTGGCCGGATCCGATACCACGAACGTCTGGCCTGCCAGCAAGGAGTTGTAGGTGTCTGGCCTGGCTACCGCAGTCGCGACTGCCGGGGAGGCCGGGACTCCCGCGCCATTGATGCCGATGTAAGCCAGCATCCCGCCATCGCGCCCGGTGCCGTTTCCCGACAGGCTCAACTGGCGGTCGAACACCGCAAGCGCCGACCCACCGGCGGCGGGTACATTCACCGTCACGTCGTAGGTCTTGCCGGCCGGGAGAAACACCTCGCTCTGCACGCGGGCAAGGCCCGGCAGCCGGTTGCCGTCTTCCGCAATCAGCGAAAATCCGGAGGGAGGTGTCGTAGCCGGAGCAACCGCCACGCCTGTTTGCGATCCGACGATCGAAGGCACGTGCATGCGCAAGCCGGCGTTCACGAAGCGCACCAGCAGAACGCTTCCGGCGGCGCTCGTGGCCGGCGAAGTCGGGAACACCGAGGCCGAGGCGTGGGTCTTGTCGAACGCGACGCCGTTGAAGAGGTAATACAAGGGGGTGTAGTTCACCGCCGGCGGATAGCATGTCTGGTAAATCCCGGCGCCCGAGGAGGGGTTCCCACAACCGCCAGGCAGCCCCGACCATACGTTCGTCTCGTTGAATCCCGAGGTGTTGACCGCGGCGTTCACCGCGGTGTTCTGCACCGGGTCGATCTCGCTCAGCAGCAGCGGAATCTCGGCGTTGTAGGTCACGGCCGCGACCGTGCCCACAGCGGGATAAGCGGTGCCGGGAGTGGCGCAAGTGGCAGCCGCGGAGCCGGGTGCGCAGGTGACTACCAGCATTCCGTACAGACCCATGGGGCCCTGGATCGAGGGATGCGTGCCGGACTGGATCAGGTACGTGCCGGGCTTCAGCGCAGGCCGTCCGACGCCGCAGACTCCCCAGCACAGGGGGGTCGCGGTGCCCGTGCCCGCGGCCACTGCCGCCACCTCGGTGGAGAACGACTGCACGCGTGGCCCCTGCGGGGGCGGCGTACCAACGCCCGACAGCGGCTGACCTGGCGGATTCCCGGCGATGGGCCAAGTGAGTGGCTGGGCGTTGGTGTGGTCCGGACCCGGCACGGCGTTAGCCGTCGTCCCAAGACCGCCGCCCAGCTGACCCACGATCACGAGCGAGGTGGGGACGGTATTCGCAGTGCCGCCCACCGGCGTAAACGAAAGATTGTTCGTGAGGTTGATGGTCAGGTCTTGCCCCGTCGGCACTGTAATCACGACCGGGGACCAGCCGGCCGGTGTCGTCGCCGTCGCCGCTGGCGCATTCGGATTCAGCTTGGCGCAGGTCGCCGTCGAGCCAGTGACCTGGGTCGCATCGCAGGTGTAGCCCCACATCGGCACCACCGAGCCATCCGGCAGCGTCAGGCTGGTTGGCCCCGCGGTCAGGTTGATCTGCTGCTGGGCGAAGGCCGCGCCGCTGGCCAGCAGCAGAACAGAGGCAGCGAGTCCCGCGTGCTTCAGGACCGACTTGTAGTTGTTGGAGCGCATTGCAGTGTTCCTCGCTTAATTCGATTCGTCTATCACGAACTCACGCGAATCGACGAGCATCATCATCAGCATGCCGCCGGGGAATATGTTGTTGGTGGTGATCTCGCGCTCGTTATGCGAGTGCCACATGAAAGCGAAGCCCGCCTCCGAGGTCGGTGGGTTGGCGATCGTGCCAGACGGCGGCGTGGTCCCCGTGGGGCCGGTCGCTCGAACCGTCGCGTTCGGGCCCAGATAGGGGCTGCCGCCGAACCACGCGCCGTTCGTGAACAGGTTCGGATCGGGCAGCGTTACCGGGCCACCGCCCGCGACATCGCCGAACGGCTTGGCCTGCAACGGCTTGTTGTGGTCCTGGCACCACTCCCAGAAGTTGATCGCAGTCGGCGCACCGGTGTTGTAACCGTTGGCGTCAGGAGTACAGGCAAGCTTGGCGTTGGGGTCGGGAGAGGCGGGATTGTGACCGTACGCATCCCAGTTCAGTCCCCTGCCGGTCCAGTAGAAAATCCCATCGAAGGCCAGCCCAGGCGTGGTGGTGGTCGTGAACAGCAAGGGGCCGGCCAGACTATTGGGATCGGTCGCGCTCAGGATCAAATTCCCGTCGCGCCCCAGAATGCGCACGTGATTGCCGTGCTCGTGGAACGGGTGCTGCCAACGGCCCTGGCCGATGACCCGCAGCAGTACCTGCTCGCCCGGATGCATGTGAGGATTGCCGTTGTAAGGCTGGTGCGGATACTGGAACGCGTAGTTGGTATCCATGTCGTCCGGCATGGAGCGGCCGTTGATCATGAAGTACGCGGGGTGGTAAGGCTCGGTCGCGACCTCGAGGCTGCACCCCACGGCGCCCGCCGTGCAGTTCCCCCTGGCGGTGACTTGCGCCAACGCCTGGCTGTGAATGTTTGGATCCATCTCGGAGAACTGGAACAGGTACTCCCGGTCGTAGCAGGTTCGGGCGTGGCTGTACGCGGCCGCCGCCAGCCGAAAATCACTTTCATGCCAGTGCGCTTCTGCTGTCAGATTCGAGGCGTGGAGTCCCGCCGTACAAGCGGCCGGCACGCTGGCCGGCAGCACAATGATCGCGCCGTACAGGCCCATCTCGACCTGCAGGTCGCCCTGGGTTCCGCTGTAGTAGGCGTGTGTCCCGGGCGAGGAAGCGGTGAACGTGTAGGTCACCGTGCCGCCCGGCGCCGCTTCGTGCGTCAGCAGGCCGACGACACCGCTCGTCGTGGTCACCTGAAAACCGGGAAACAGAATCGAGGTGTTGCCGGCCGCGGTGGGCAGATTGTTGGTCAGGTTCACCGTGACCGTCGCGCCTTGCGTGACGATCAGCGTCGGACCGGGAACCTGCATCGTCGGGCAGGTCGCGCCGGGCATCAGGGACGCCGGCGGGGCAAAGGTTGCCGACCCCGGCGTGCCGCCGGTGCAGCCATACCCCCACGAGTAGACCGCTTGCCCGTCGGGCTGGCTGATGTAAGCCGGTTGCGCGGTCAGATTGAACGTGGTCCCTTTGATGCCGGGAGCGGCGGCGTGCGCCGCAGCCGTGAGCAACAGGGCTGCCGCCAGCATCACAAGGGCCAGCAGCCGGTTCATCATCGCCTCTTTCATGGTCGCCGGGCTCATGGTCGCTCCCCTAAATGATGTGGACCTCGGTCATCAGGCCGCCGAAGTTCTCGGCGTCGTTTGACAGGTGGTCGAGATTCGGCGTGTACAGGTAGTACGTATCGCCAACCGCGTACGGTGTCGTGCAGGTACCAGCCGCCGCCCGCACCTGGCAGGCGTCGAGGATCACATCCAGCGACTCGCCGCCGCCGAGGGTGATTGAGTTGGTGTTGTAGTACAGATTGTTGCCGGCCTGGTCGCGCAGCATCTTGGCATTTATGCCGATGACGGTCATCGGAATCCCCAGCGAAGCGAGCGTCTGGTACTCGGTCACATCCAGATCGGAAATGCGCAGCAGCGCCTTCCCGCCGGCCGGGATGTTGATGATCGACGGGAGGGGCTGCGAGAAATGATTGACGCCATCGGCCGACTGCGTCTCCAGGGGGCCGGTCGTGACCGTATCCGGGTAGCTGCGCCCGTTCAGCAGGAAGTACTTGTCCTTCATGTCCGCAAAACCTTCCGGATTGAAGGTCATGCCGACGAAGTGAAAGTTCGGGTCGAAGCCGTGAATCTGGATCGGATACTCGACGTCGTAGGCAGTCGAGCCGTCCCCGTCGTTATAAGCATACTTGCCGCCGCCCGTGGCGGTCGTTTGCACCGCCGGCAGGGGATTGCTGCACAGGATATCGGCGGCGGAATTGCAAGCCGTGCGCGGATCCAACTGCTGTTGCTGGAGCGCCGCATACAGGGTGGTGCTGGCCGGAACCCGATTCTGTCGGGGGCGCACATAAATCTGCCCGACCATGCCCATCTGCAAGTGCTCGGGAGGCGTGATATGGCAGTGCCAGAAGTAAGTACCGGCATCCGGCGCCAGGTAGTAGTACGTGAAGCTGGCGCCGATGTTGATCGCCACCGAAGCGTCCGGCACGCCGTCGTAGAACGACGAGGCGTTGGGATAACCGTGGTAGTGGACCGTGTGCTGCTCGAACAGGTCCGGGCGCATGATCATCCCGACGTTGGTGAGGGTCAGGAAGAACTCGTCGTCCTCATCGATCGCCATCAGCGGCGCCGGAATGTTGCCGTTCATCACGCCGACATCCATGATCGGGCGCGGATCCACATGGCCGTTGATCGCGTTCCCGTTATCCGCGTCCGGAACCTGGCCGACAGCGCCGTTGTAGGACCCACCTGACCCGTCCGGAGCACCCGGCTGCAGCGGCGCGCCCGAATACAGGGTGTTGAAGACGCCCGGGAATTGCGTGCCGGGCAGGCCGGCGGCGATGTCCGCGAGCCCGGACAACGGTCCGAAGGAGAACAGGTACGTCTGGGTGCCGTCGCCCATCGACGCGTAACCGTCGCCGCCCGAGATCTGCTGGCACTTGATCGCCCCGTTCACGTGCGCCGGGGCCGCCGGATACCCGGCCGTGCCCGTGTACGTCGGGCCGACATAGGCGGGTTCGGAATTGGCCGCTGTCGGGTGAGTGATCGTTTTGGTCGGACACTGCACCCTGAAGCTCTGCGCGGCTGCCGGCAAAGTGATGAGCGCTAAGGTCAGCGCCGCGAACCCGCGGCACAGTAGCTGTGTGCTGAACATACGAACTCCCGACGTGGCCTGTCGGCACTGGCTGTGAGACCTGCGGACGCACCACATACATCGCCCTGACATAATGCGGTCGAAAAACAAGCGGCCGAAAAGATAGAGGCGCCGCAGTCGAAAAACACTCCTGACAATGCCTGCGCTCCGCGTCCAAACACCTTATGCCGTCTACCGCAAGACCCTACCTACCCGTGGGTATTAGCGGAACGGCCCGAAGGCGTCGGCTTAAGCTGAGCGGATGCAATTCCTTGGCCGGTGCGGGCCGCTGGCGTATGCGGCTCCGGCAGAAACCAACAACTTCATCGGACACCTATGGTGAGGTGGACAGCGCAGATGAAATTTGCTATTCGCGCTCCGGCCGGGCGAGGTACGCGGCGAATGTTAGTGTTAGTTTGTGTCCACTATTAGCCCGCTGAGTCTGACGGGCCCGATGACGATGAGGTAGTCCGGCACGAACTTGTCCAGCATGTTGCTCGCGCCTTCCGCCGGAATCGAGCAGGCAAGATACGTGTCCATTTGCGTGCGCTCGTCGACGACCGGAATGTGCTGGATAGCGAACCAGCCCAGCGAATAGTTCATGCGGACGGCGCGTTTGCTGCGGCAGGTCGAAGGGATAAGTCAGGGGCGCGACGCCGCGCCATGAGGACGGCACTGGCGCACTCTCCAGGCCGCCCATCAGCCCTGAGACAAACACGCTCTTGGGCACGGGCGCCGTCCCGCCGGCGGGCAAGGCTTGCAGATCCTCCGGCCGCAACCACAGCACCAGCGCGTCGGCGGCCGCGGCATCGCGAACTACGTCGGCGAGCTCGCGCGAAACAGGTACTTGCCGTTGATCGGCGGAATGACTATCCGCCCCTCCTCCGTGCCGAATCCGCTGCGGCGATGACAGTTCACGCAGGCCGCGGCCGGGTCTTCCAGCGGCTCGGACCCCTGCCGCTCACCGCGAAGAGGCTGGCCTGAGGGGAGAATTCCCTGGCGGTAGAGCGCCTCGGCGGCCGCCAGCTCGGCCTGGGGCACCCTGGGCTTCCCCCACGCGCTGGCCGCCAACAGACCATCTGATCGCCCTTGTACACATCGAAGGCCCGCTGCGCGGCGATGCTCGCCGCCATAGTACCGCTGTTAGGCGCGCGTGCCGGGCGACGATGCAACGAACGTGGAGGTGACGGCTATTGCCCGTTCGGATAGCCAGGAACCGGAACTCCGGGAGCCGGACCGCCAGGAGCCGGACCGCGAGGTGCCGGAGCGCCAGGGGCTGGGTTGCCAGGGGCTGGGTTGCCAGGTGCTGGATTGCCAGGTGCTGGGTTTCCGGGAGCGCCCCAGCGGCGCAAGCGCGGCTCGTACACGAACTGCCAGGCGCAGTAGCAGTCCTGGCCGGTGAAGCCCTGGTCGATGTCCGCGAAGTTCCGGCGTTTGATCGGCGCGAGCATCGAGGCGCTGTAGACTCCCTTGATGCCCCCCTGGGGCGCTGGCACGAGCTGCCAGTTGGTGCTGTTGGTCATCGGATCGAGGTACAGGCGCCTGAGGTAGCGCATCGGCACCGGCGAGCGGTCATCGGCGAGTAGATTCTCGAGCGTTGCGGGGTAGCGGTGGCCGTGCGCATAGTACCCCGCGATGGCCATGCGAAAGGCATCGCCAACGAACAACAACTGAGTCTCGCGCTCGCGCTGCGCGGTGAGCGACCAGACGCGCGCCGCCACGGTGAGCAGCAGGCCCATGAGCACGATCGCGGCGAGGAGCCCGAGGTACGTGAAGCCCGCCTGGCGCAAGGGGTGCGCGCGCATGGTGGCTCACCAGGAAGCGAACGGCGTGCCGTTGGCGGCGAGGTCGGGGGCGCCGCTGTGCAGGTCCTTGATGCCCGGGTGATCCGGATCGTCCGACTGCACGAGCGTCCAGGTGTCGGCCGCCTTGGTGAAGGGATCGACCGGAATGCTCTGTACGTAACGCTTCTCGGCGAGCGCCGCCAGCGTGTCGGGATACTCCGCGCGATCCGCGTAGTACTTGTCGATCGCCTCGCGCAGGATCGCCAGATCCTGCCGCAGCACGGTCTCCCGGGCGTGCCCGAGGGTGCGGAAGTAGCGCGGCACGGCGATCGAGAGCAGCGTGCCGATGATCAGCATGACCACCAGCAGCTCGATCAGCGTGAAGCCGCCTTCCCCTCCGGTGCGCGCCCTACCAATCATGGTAGTGGACCTCGTTCAGCCCGACGCCCTTGTCGAGCGAGTAGATGTCGTAGACATCATCGCCCGGCTGCGGATCGTCGGGCGGGCTCGCGTAGCTGCGCAGCCCCCAGCTCTGCTCCGGCGGCACCGTGCCGTCGGGAAAGAACGGGTCGCGCGGCAGTCGCCGCAGGAAGTACAGCATCACCTTCTTCTCGCTCGCCGCGTCCTCGACGCCCGCGTAGAGCGACTTCAGGTCCGGCGGATAGCCCGAGGCGCCCAGCTCCTTCGGGATGTGGCCGGTGTCGGAGGCCACCTTGTAGGCATCGAGCGCGCTGCGGATGTCCCTCAGCGCCGTGCGCAGCTGCGCCTCCTTTTCGCGCTTGGCCACGAGCTGCGCGAGCGGCATGGCCGCGGTCGCCATGAGGCCCACGATCGCGAGCGTGATGACCAGCTCGATGATGGTGAAGCCTCGTGTGTGCATGGGTCTCACGGCGGCGGCGGCGCTCACTGCGACGCGGGCTGGATCGCGATCTTGAGCGGCGGCGAGGCGCTGCTGCCGACTGCAGCCCCGGACCCGCCCAGCACGTTCAGCATCGCCATGATGTTGGTCGCCGGTCGCGCGGCCACCGCCTTGAACTGCAGCACCATCAGGCTCCCGCTGCCCTGCACCGGTTCGTCGGAGGTCGTGGTAACGTCCAGTTGCGCGCCGCTGCCGCGAGTGTCCACCTTCGGGTTGCCCGCGGCCGCCGGCACCATGTCGCCGGGGCTGGCGCTGACGAGCTGCAGCGCGCTCGCGTCGAAACGCAGCTGCGAGCGCAGGTGCGTGATCGACTGATCCGTGGCGAGGCGCACCGTCACCTGGAACTCCTCGCCCACTTTCGTCTCGCTCGGGCCCTCCAGCGTCAGCGCCGAGCTCGCGGCGGATGCGGCAGCGCCGGAGGCCGCTGCGGCCGCGGACGGGTTATTGGACGGCACGGTCGCCGGCACCGAGGTACTCGGTAGTCCTCGCGAAGCGGCGGCGGCCTTGAGAGCGGCCGCGGCCGCCAGGGCGGTCGAATTGGAGAGCGCGGCGCTCGCCGCCTCGCCCGGGGTACTCTCCGCGGGTGCGGCCGGGGCGGCGCCAGCGGGCGGCGGCGGCACCTCCGGCGGCAGGGCGCTGCCGGTGGGCGCGGGGGCGCTGCCGGCGGGTGGGCTGGTCGAGCCCTCGGCGGCGGAGCTGGCGCCGTAGGGGACGCTACGCGTGCGGGTCTCGGTGCCGTACCAGAACTCGGTCGCATCGCTCGAGGGGCGCGGTTGCATGCGGATGATGCGCGGGGTGATCGACAGCACGATCTCGTCCTTCTCGTGGTCGGTGTGATGCGTGCCGAACAGGTGCGAGAGAATCGGGATGTCGCCCAGACCGGGAATGGTGTTCGCCGTGCGGGTATCCGACTCCTGGATCAGCCCCGCCAGGATCTGGGTCTCCCCGTCCTTCAAGCGCAGGAGCGTGTTGGCATTGCGCGTGCCGATCTCGTAGGCGATGGTTCCCGAGGCGGTGGCAACCTGCTTCAGGATCGAGCTCACTTCGAGACTGAGCTTGATCGCCACGTCGCTGTCGAGGTAGATGGTCGGCTGCACCTCGAGCGTCAGACCGACGTCGAGGTACTGGACGCTGCCGGTGACCACCGGCGCGCCGGAGGCGGTGGGCGTCACGCTGTTGGTGATGACCGGCTCCTTGCTGCCGATCAGCACCTTGGCTTTTTCCTTGTTGCGCGCCCGGATCCGCGGGCTCGCCAGGGTGTTGACCAGACCCGCCTGCTTCATCGCATTAACCGTGACGGCGAGGGAGCCGGCGATGTTGATGGTGCCGGAGTTCTGGTGCGACAGGTCCGAGAGCACCAGCCCGGAGGTGCCGCCCGTGGCGGCCGCGGCAACGTGCGACGGGCTGAACGCCGCACTGGTGGGGTACTGGATGCCGAGATCCTGCAGGCGGCTGCGCGAGAGCTCCAGCACCTCCACTTCCAGCATGACTTCGGGCTCGGCCACATCGAGCGAGGCCACCAGCTTCTCCGCCATGCGCACGACGTCCGGGGTATCGCGTATCACCAGCACGTTGGTGCGCTCGTCCACGAACATGGTCTTGGCGGCCAGCACGGTCTTCAGCATGTTCTCCGCGTCCTTGGGAACGGCATTGGTGAGATAGAACGTCCGTACGATCTGCTGCTCGTAGTCCTTCTGCTTGGCGGCAATGTTCGGGTAGATCAACACCATGTTGTCGGCGAGGATTTGCCGCGCCAGCGCGTTCTGATCGAGCACCAGGTCGATCGCCTCCTCGACCGGCACGTCCTGCACGAAGATGGTGGTCTTGGTGTCGCTCTTGACGTCCTTGTCGAGGATGAAATTGATGCCGGTCTCGCGCGACAGCACCTCGAACACCATCTTGGTGGGCGCGTCGCGCAGCTGCAGCGTTACCTTGTGGTTGTCGCGGGTCTTCAGGCGCGGCGCCACCGTGATCGGCCCGCGTGCGGTGTTGATCGCGGTTGCCAGATCATGCGCCGGACCATAGCCCTGGTCCTCGCTCAACACGCCGCGCAATTTCGCTTCGGCCGCGTCGTAGTCCTTGCGCTCGAAGTCCTTGCGCGCCTCGGCGACGATCTCCCCGTGCCGCGCATCCCCTTCCAGGCCGGCGAGGCCGCGCTTGGCGCGGTCGTTATTGGGATCAAGAGCCAGGACCCGCTTGTAGTCCTGCGCCGCGACCTCCAGTTGATGAGCGCCGCGCGCGGTATCTGCCATCGCGATGAGTTGCTGGATCGCCGCATCACGGCGGGCCTGCAGGTCCAGCCGGAAGGTCATGTTGTGCGGATCGTTCTGCACCGCCTGATTCAGCAGTGCCACGCCGCTTTCGTACTCGCCCCGATCGATGGCCACCAGGCCGTCACGATGCAGGCGATCGGCCGCGCAGCCGACCAGCAAGCCCAGAATCAGTACTATCCCCGCAATGTGGCGCCATGTAGTCCTCACGGAGCGCCTCCTGTCATGAGTTGTTGTTGTTGGTTGAGAGGCTTATACGTGAAGACCAGAGCGCCGTTGGTGAACGCGTCCACAGTATAGGTATTGTCGAGCGTGTCGCCGATGTGCACGTCGTAGACGCGATCACCCTGGGTCAGGAAAAACACCGGCTTGGCGCCGTTGGGGGCATAGCTGCCCATGTAAGTGAAGGGCAAGGGCGGCGCCACCGGCTTCGGCGGCGCCACCGGCTCCGTGACCGCCGCAACGGGGGGGGGCGGCGGGGGCGCCACGTACCAGGAGTGACTCGCGAACAGGGCGCCCGCGGAGGTCTGGTCCACGACACGGTGCGCGAGCGCCAGCAGCGAGCGCGCCACCGGCACGGATACCGTGCTCGTCACGGCGTGCGTGGTGTGCGCTGCGGGCCGGGCGGCGGCCTTGGCGGGCTCCACGGAGTCCGAGTCCTTCGGGCCGAACGCCACGTACGCGGCGATCAACGCCGCGATGCCGGTCAGCCATTTGCCGCGCTTGCTCAGGTTCAAGGTCGTTACTCGCTGCGTACGAAAACCACGAAACCGATATCGGCGTTCACGATCTGGTCGCCCACCGTCTTGCGCTCGACGTGCAGTTTGGCGAGCGCGGCCGCCGGCACCGCGGTCAGGGTGTGATTGATGAACTTGCGGATGTCCGGATAACTGGCCTTGACCGGAAAGTCCAGGTCATAGCGGGCGAGCGCGCTCGCCTTCGGGGGACTGAAGACGTAGTGTCCGGTGTCAAGCGACACGCCGGCCTCCTTCGCCTGGGCATAGATCAGCCCGATCACCGCAGGGATCTGGTTGCGGGTCGGGAGCGATTCGACCAGCCGTGGCGCGGCCTGGTCGGCGCTCAACACGGCCGACGGGTGCTGCGCCCGCACGATGCTCGCGCTGAGCGCATCGAGCGCGAGACGTGCCGGCAGCAGCGTGCTGGTGGCGAACACCAGCGCCGCGACCAGCCCGACGAGCCCAGCCTGGCCGGCGGGACCGAGGCGCGCGATCTGGTACTGCAGGTGCGGCCCGAGCTGCGTGGCGGCCGCCTGCGCCCGGGCCAAGGCCGAGATGCGCGCCGGGAGAGCCGCTACGGGGCTACGCGGCGCGCCCGCGCCGGCCAGCACCGGCGCGGCCGGCACCGCCACCACGGCTCCCGCCGTGGCAGAAGTTGCCGCCTCGGGCTGGCGCTCCTCGAGGCTCACGGCGCTTCCCTCCATTCGGCGCTCATCGCGAAGCGCACCGGCCGTTGCGCGTCGTCGGTTTTCACCTCATGACTGTCGAGCATCGGGTAGCGCAGCAGGCTGCTCGCCTGCAGGCGCTGCACATAGGCGAGTGCCAGGGGCAAGTCTTTCGATTCGCCGGTGATGTGCACGTTGTGCTTGACGGGATCCGGTTCGATCGAAAGAACGGCGATCTGCCCCGAGGAATCACGGCTCGCGGTCTCGAGCTCCGCCAGCAGCTCCGTCCAGGGCGCCCCGAGCTGCTCGGCCATGCGCCCGGCGGCTTCGGCGAATCCGGCAGTGCGCGCGTCGAGCCCCGGCTCGTGGTGATTGCGGCGCGCGGCCGCCTCCAGTTTCAGTTCCAGGCCGGCGCGGCGCGCCTGCATGAGCCGGTATTCGGCGTAGGTGCCCACCGCCGCGCTCGCGCCCAGCAGCAGCAACAGCGCGCCCGCGAGGGTCAGGCGTGAACGCCGCGCGACGAAATCGATATTGACCAGGGGTGCGCTCATGCGGCCAACCGCCGGGTCCTGCCCAGACGCTGCAGAGTCGTCATCGGCCCGTTCGGCTCCTCGAGCCATTGCAGGCCGCTCCCCTGGCCGGCGTTCGCCGTGGTCGCTGCGACCTGACGCCAGGCGTGGGGAGCGTCGACGTACACCTGGCCCTCCTGCGGGCTGTTGCTGGCGAGCCGGCCGAAGGTCTGCAGGCGCTTGAGCTCGCGCATCCAGTCCGAGCCGATGCGCACGCCGTGAACACGCTCCCAGCCGTAGCGCCCGAGACGGGCCGCAGCGAGCGAGCCCTGCTCGACGCTCACGAACCAGGCGTTGCTCTGCGGCAGACAAGGCCGCCAGGCTTCGTAAGCGGCCACCAGCTGCGGCTGCAGCGAAAGCAGCGCGCTGCCGTGCGCGGCGCAGGCGGCGCGCACGCCGGCCAGCAGCTCCCCGGGAACCGCGCACGCCACCCGCGTCGCCTGCGGCGGGGCCTCCGAGATGCGTACGTCCCAGGCCGCCACGGCCTCCCCGTAGAGGCTGGTCAGGAGCTGCCGGCCGTGCGCGAGGCGCTCCTCCGCGGAGTTGAGCGCGGCGACCCAGGGGACGATGGCGTAACGCGCCCAGTGGTCGGCGATCACGACTCGCGTGCTCGCGCCAGTCCACGGGCTCTGGCCGAGCAGACTCGCGAATGCCTCGAGCGCCGCCGCCCAGGAATCGGTCCTGGGGCCCTCGAAGCGCTGCTCGTGCTCGGCGATGGGGGTCGGCTTCACGCCGCGCTTCATGCGCACCAGGCACAGGCGCTGCGGCGAGAGGTAGGCTCCGACCTCGTCACGCCATAATGGTGACACGGTTCACCTCCTCGACGGTGGTCTGACCACGGCGCACCAGATCGAGCGCCGCGGTGCGAATGAGGCGCACCCCGGCCTGGTGCGCCAGCTCCTTCAGCTGCCGCACCGGCACGCGGCTGACGATCGCCTCGCGTATCTCGTCGTTGAGCACCATCAACTCCCCGACGGCCTTGCGGCCGTGATAGCCGGTGCCGCGACAGTGCCCGCATCCGCGCCCCTTGCGGAACTTGTACGAGGCGCTGGTCACGATCGGGACATGCGATTCCTCGAGCAGCTCGCGCGAGGGCATGTAGGCCTCGGAGCATTGCTCGCACACGATGCGCACCAGGCGCTGCGCCATCACCGCCGACAGCGCCGACACGAACCCATGGCTATCCACCCCCATGTGCACGAAGCGGCTGACGACGTCGAAGACGTTGTTGGCATGGACCGTGGTGAAGACCAGGTGCCCGGTGAGCGCTGACTGGATGGCGATCTGCGCCGTCTCCGGGTCGCGGATCTCGCCCACCATGATCTTGTCGGGATCGTGCCTCAGGATCGAGCGCAGCCCGCGGGCGAAGGTGAGGCCCTTCTTCTCGTTCACCGGGATCTGCAGCACTCCCGGCAACTGGTACTCGACCGGGTCCTCGATGGTGATGATCTTGTCGCGCCCGGTCTGCGTCTCGGAGATCGCGGCATACAAGGTGGTAGTCTTGCCACTGCCGGTGGGGCCGGTGACCAGCAGCATGCCGTAGGGAAGCGCCGCGAGTCGGCGCAACTGCTCGACGATGCTCCACTCGAAACCCAGCACATCCAGGCGCAGGCCGCTCATCTTGGTGAGCGCCTGCTTGTCGAGGATGCGCAGCACCGCGTCTTCGCCGAAGATGCTCGGAATGATGGATACGCGAAAGTCGATCGGGCGGCCGTTGATGGCGATCTTGAAGCGGCCGTCCTGGGGAACACGGCGCTCGGCGATGTCCAGCTCCGACATCACCTTGATGCGCGAGATGATCTGCTCGGCAATCTCCACGCCCCGTACGGTCGCAATGCTCGCCAGCACTCCATCCAGGCGATAGCGCACCACCAGCCCGCTGCCGATCGACTCGAGGTGAATGTCGCTGGCGCCGGCACGCAACGCGTCGTACACGGTCGAGTGCACCAAGCGCACCACGGGACTCGTGTCCTCGCTGATTCTGACGTAGGAGAGGTTGTCGACCCCTTCCTCGCCCTTGGCTCCCTCGTCGGTCTCCGGCAGCACCGTATCGATGGCCCGCAGGGCCTCGGCGCGGCGCGCGATCAGGTTGGCGAGTTCCTCACGGGCCGCCAGCGCCCATTCGAGGGGCGCGCTGACACGCAGCTCCAGCCAGCCGCGCAACGCCTGATCGAACGGATCGGCAAACACCGCCAGCAGCCGCTCACCCTCATGTACCACCACGCAGTGGCGGCGGGTGGCATCCGACGGGGCCAGCACAGAGAAATCCGGCTCGAGCTGCGCCAGCTCGCCGCTGGAGACGAAGCGGTAATCGAACGCGCCGGCGAGTGCCCTCGCATAGCGATCGCCGGCCAGGCCGCAGCTCTCCGCCAGCACCTCGAGGACCGGGCGCTTCGCCTGCTGCGCCTCCTGCATGGCGCGCGCGATCGAGGGCTCATCGATCAGCACAGCGGGCGCGGCGGGGACTGCGGCCGGCGCGCTCCTGGCGGTGCCCGCAGCGCCTGCGGGGGCGGCAGTCGCCACCGCCGGCTTATCGAGCAGCTCATCCACCGCGGCGTTCATTTGATGCTCCCGGCGAGCTGGAAGATCGGAAAGTACATGAGCACGACAATCACCCCGATGATCAATCCGATCACAATCATGAGCACTGGTTCAATCAGGCGCGTCATCACCGCCACCCAGCGCGCCAGCTCCTCATCGAAGAAGTCCGCGATGCGCTCCATCATCTCGCCCATGTTGCCGCTGCGCTCACCGACGCGCAGCATGCGGGCCGCCACCGCAGTGGTGAGGCCGTTGCGTTCCATCGCCTCGGCGAGCGATTGCCCCTCGGTCACCGCGCGGGTGGCGGCGGCATAGGCGACACGCGAAGCGGCGAACACCACGCCGCCCGACATGCGCAGCGCCTGGACCACGGGCATGCCGCCGCGCACCAGCATGCCCACCGTGCGATACAGCCGCGCCAGCTGATAGACGTGCAGCTGGCGGCCGATCGCGGGAATGCGGGCCAGCCAGGCGCCGGCGGCTTTACGCACCGCCGGCCGTCCGATGCCGTAAATCGCCCCGGCGAGGCCCGCGATGGCGCCGACGATGACGAGTCCCGCATGCGCATCGATCAGCTGCCCCCAGCGCAGCAGCAGCCGCGAGGCGAACGGCAGGTCGCTGCCGACATCCTCGTAGATCGAGCTGAAGCGCGGCACGACGTAGCCCATGAGGAACAGGGTCACCAGCAGGCCCGCCGCCAAGAGCACCGCGGGGTAAATGCAGGCATTGACGAGCGTCTTGCGCAGCGCGTCCGCCTGCTCCTGGTAGGCGATGTAGCGCGTCAGCGCCTCGCGCAAGGCACCGGTCCTCTCGCTGGCGCGCACCGAGGCGACGTACAGGTCCGGAAAGGTGGCCGGATGCTCCGCCACCGCCGCGGCGAGTGTCTGCCCCTCGTACAAGCGCGCGAGGATGCGATCCAGCGTGTGTTTGGTGCTGTTGTTGGATTCCTTCTGCGCCAGCGCCTCCAGCGCCTCCACCAGCGACAGGCCGGCGTCCAGCAGCGACACCAGCTGCTGGCTGAACACTGCCAGTTGCAGCTGCGGCGCCTGGAACAGCCGCCGCAGCCGGCGCATCGGCTCCAGCGAGATGACCTTGAGGTCCTTGAGGGCAAGCTGGCGGCGCGCCTCCGCCTCGTCCACCGCGTCCACGACGCAGGAGATCACGCTCGAGCTGGCGTCCAGTGCCTTGATGCGAAACTCCATGGCGCTGATTCAGTAGTTCGTGAGATCGGCGTCCTCTCCGCTACCGCCAGACTGTCCGTCGCGGCCATAGGAGAGTAGATCGAAATCGTTCTGGTGCGTGCCCGGCTGCGCGTACACGTACGGGTGACCCCAGGGGTCCAGCGGCACGTCCTTCTTCAGATACGGACCCTCCCAGTTGGTCACACCCTGCGGGGCGACCTGCAGCGCCGCCAGTCCCTCTTCGGTGCTCGGCAGGCGCCCGACGTCGAGCCGATACTGCTCGAGCGCCTTGTCGAGCGCATCGATCTGGGCGCGCGCCGCCTTGACACGTGACTTTCCCACCTGGGCGAAGTAGCGGGGAGCCACGAAACCGGCCAGCAGGCCGATGATGACCATCACCACCAACAGCTCCAGCAGGGTAAAGCCGCGGGCGTGAGGTTTCCCAAAACGGGCAGGGTCGTACATCTTGTACATCGCAGGGGCCACCGTGTGCGCCCGGAGGCGCTTTAGCTGTGTGGTCTTGTTTGCCCCATGGTGGTCAAAAACGACCGCGCTAGCGAGTGGGCACGCGCTCTAGCTAACGGAGGGGAAGCACGTACGCCGAGGGTAGGTAATTACGGTAGATCAGCCGCTGCGCTGTTGGGAAAGGAGCTTATGGTAGACGCGCATGACCGCGGGTACATAATGACGGGTTTCGGAGAAGGGCGGAATGCTGCGGCCGTAGCGTTCGACCGCATCCTCACCCGCGTTATACGCCGCCAGCGCCAGTTCCATATCATTGCCGAATCGCGCCATCAGGTCGCGCAGATAGTGCGCGCCCGCGGTGATATTCTGTTCGGGATCGAAGGCGTCGGACACCCCGTAGCGCCGTGCGGTAGCGGGCCTGAGTTGCATCAGCCCCACCGCTCCGCGCTTCGAGACCGCGCGCGGGTTGAAGGCCGACTCCACCACGATCACCGCCCGCACCAGCTCCGGGCGCACCGCGGCGGAGCGCGCCGCCCGGTCGATCAGCGGATCATAGAGCGTGGACTTCGCCAGCCATTTGCCGGCGTGCTCGGCGCCCTCCTCAACCGGGGTGGCGAGCAGCAGGCGATAGCGATTGTCGACCGGCACGTTGCTGAAGTGGGTGACCCCGGCGCCGTCCACGAAGCTGTAAATGTCCGCGTGCGCGACCCCGCCCGCCGCCGCCGCGAGCACTGTCACAGCCAACCGAAGGGCCCACGGGGAGTGCATTGGCACTCTTTTACTCTCCGCCCGAAGGACATAACAGGTGGGGTAACCGTGTATCTTGTCGTAAGTGTGAACCATGCACCCGTGCCAGTGGTAGACCACCGTTGACTTTCCGGGCATGCTTCCCCGCAGGAAATAACGAACTCTCCCTGACAAGGCCTACAAGAATTATGGGGAGCAATACCGCAACGCATCTACCGGCGGGGTACATGACGCACACATCCGCACGCATCGTTCTGGTCGAGGATCACGCGATCCTGCGCGAGGGGCTGCGCGCCCTGATCGAGCTGGAACCGGACCTGAAGGTGGTCGGCGAAGCCAGCACCGGAGCCGAGGGCGTGCGGGTGGTGCAGGGCTCGAACCCGACGCTGGTGATTACCGACCTCGCCATGCCCGGCGGCTCGGGGCTGCGAACCATCGATGAGCTGCGCGCCGTGTGCCCGGATCTGCGGGTGCTGGTGCTCACCGCCTACTGCACGGACGAGTACATCGCGGCCGCGCTGGGGGCTGGGGCCGATGGCTACGTGCTGAAGGATGCCAGCCGCGCAGAGCTGCTGCAGGCGATCCGCTCGGTGATCACCGGCCAGAAATACTTTTCCGAGCCGGTGTCCGCACGGCTGGTGTCCGGTTATCTGCGCCGCAACGATCCGGCCAGCGACCCCTGCCCCAGGATCACGGAACGCGAACGCGAAGTGCTCACGCGCATCGCGCTCGGGGAGTCCAACAAGCGCGTCGCGGTGGCGCTGCGCTTGAGCGTCAAGACGGTGGAAAAGCACCGCGCGAATCTGATGCGCAAACTCGAACTGCACAACACCGCGGCCGTCACGCTGTTCGCGGTGCGTAACGGCCTGTTGCCGACCCGGGACACCGAGCAGAACTTCGAGGGTCGCGCTCTTTAAGATCTGCGGCCGCGCTCGGCGCCGACCTTTGAGTCACGCGGCGTCGGTCTTGCGGGCCTCGCTCGGACCGAGTTGCCATTCGATGCGCGCCTGAGTACCCACGCCGGCCGCGCCGGGCTGCAGCCGCATCTGTCCCCCCGTCATCTCGGCGCGCTCGCGCAGATTGCGCATCCCCCGCCCCGAGCGCATCGAGGCGCTGGACACTGACGCTTCCAGTCCCACGCCATCGTCGGTGACTTCCAACACCAGCTGGTCGGCGGAGCGCGCCAGCGACACCACCACCTGGCGAGCCTGCGCGTGTTTCGCCACGTTGTTGAGCAGCTCCTGCAGGCTGCGGAACACCGCGGTGCTGAGGCGCTCCGGGATGTCCGCATCGACCACCGCCACGGCCTCGCGCAGCGTGAGACTCGGATAGCTCTGCGCGAACTCGCGGCAGAACCAGGAAACCGCCGACGCCGCCCCCAGATCGTCCAGCACCGCGGGTCGCAGATTCATGGCGATGCCGCGGATCTCCTCCATCGCCTGCTGGAGGGAGGCGATGGCGCGCTGCAGGATCGCTTGCGAGTCGTGCGGGCGCGCCTGCTGCACCAGTTCGGCGCCGCGTTCCAGACCATACTTGATGGCGCTCAGCTGCTGCCCCACCGAGTCGTGCAGCTCGCGTGCGATGCGCTTGCGCTCCATCTCCTGCGCGGTGATCAGCTGTCGCGACAGCGCGGCGAGCTCGTTGCGCGAGCGCCGTAAGGCCTGCTCGGCGGCCTCGCGGCGCACGATTTCATTCTGCAGGTCACGATTGGCGTCCGCCAGCGCATCGGTACGCAGACGCACGCGCGATTCGAGCTCCAGATTGATGGTGCTCAGCGCTTCGCGCGCCAGATGCAGCGCCGTCACGTCCGCGAGCACCGCCACGGCCAGCGGCTCGGTGGCGGTGCTGGCCGCGCCGGGCGTCATGCGCCGCAGCTTCACGTGCAGCGCCCGCTCCAGGATGGCGTCGCGCAGCTCGAACTCCGCCGGACCCCCTGCCTGCAGGCTCAGCCACCCCGATCGCAGCGACTCGTCCAGCTGGCAGGCGTCCGCGCTGCAGTTGGGATGCAATACATCGTGCAGCTCGCGTCCGAGTACTTCGGCGATCGAGCCCAGATGCCAGCGCTCGCACACGCGGTTGACGCGCACGACGTGCCCCCTGCCATCCAGCAGGCAGATGAGGTCCGGGAGCGCATCGACCGTGCACTCCCATTCGAGCTTGGCGCGCGCAATGGCCGCGCGCACGCCCGGCGTATGCGCCGAGGCCACCGCGTTCTCCTCGCTGGTCTGCCCCGCGCGTTCACCACTCATGTGAATTCCGTCTGTACCAGCCGAACGACACCGTAGTCTAGCTTCACATCCGCCCCACTGCGTATACCGCGCGATCGCGGCAAACCTTGGGGGGACACTACGAAGCTCCCGGTAGGGATCCCCCGTAGAGTATTCGATCCCTCCTTAGCCTAACCTGCTAGCTGTGTCTTATCCATATGGCGTCGCCGCAGAGGAATGGTCGACCATGGCTGCCGCTCCCAAGGCAGCTCCTTTAGCGAGCGAGCCAGGGCCCCGCAAAACCCGGGTTCTCGTCGCCGATGAAGCCGGCATCATGCGCGATGGACTGTGCGCCCTGCTGCAAAGCGATGACGCCCTGGAGGTGGTCGCGGCGACCGTGATCCAGCGGGAGGCGCTGCAGAGCCTGACGACCTCGCAACCCGATGTGGCCATCGTAGATTTTGCGACGGATCTGAAGAGTGGTCCGGAGACGATCGCGCTTCTGAAGCGCCGGTGGCCGGAGGTGCGGGTCCTGGTCCTGACGGTGCGCCGCGACGAGATGTTCATCGAGACGGCGCTGCGTGCCGGCGCCGACGGTTACGTCCTGAAGAGCGACAGCCGCGCGGAACTGTTCAACGCCGTTCACCGCGTCGCCTCCGGCAAGGGCTACATCAGTCCCTCGGCGCTCGACCGGATGGTGACCGCCTACGCCAAGACCTCGGATCGGCTCCCCGGGCGACCGCGTCCGGCGGGTGCGCTCACCAGCCGCGAGCAGGAAGTCATCACGCTGATCGCCAAGGGGTATCGCACGCGCGAGATGGCACAGTTGATGTCGCTGAGCCACAAGACGGTGGAGAAGCACCGCACCAATCTCATGCGCAAGCTCGGCCTGCGATCCGCGGCGGCGGTCGCGGCCTACGCCATCACGCACGGGTTCGCCTGAGGGTCCTGTTCACTGGCCGCCTCAGCGCGGCCAGAGCACCGGGAAGAGCGCGTGCTCCATCGGTGCACCAGCTGGCAGGGTTTCGGTCAGCCCCGGATAGTCAGGTGAAGTCTTCCAGCGCCGGCGGCAGCCAGGCATTGTGGCCGGGCGGGCATCGCCCGCACAATGCCGCCGGATCCGGACCCGATACCCGTGGCACTTTGAACTTGCCCGACCCCCCACCGATTGTAAATTCCCCGTTCATGGTCGGGGTGTCGGGGCACAGGGACCTCGATCCCGACGACCTCTCGCGCCTGCGGGAGGCCGTGACCGGTTTCGTCCAGCAGCTCCGGGCACTGCTGCCGGATACGGAGTTGCGCATGATCGTGGGCATGGCGCAGGGCGCGGATCTGCTGGTCGCACAGACCGCCCTGGCGCTGGGGGTGGGGGTCGAGGCGGTGCTGCCCATGCCGCTCGACCAATACGCCGCCGATTTCGACGCCGAGACGCTGGCCTCACTCAAGGCGCTGCTGCAGCACCCGGGCATCCGCTGCGACGAACTCTCATCGGTCTCGATCGGCGAGGCGTTGCCGCAGCACTCCGCGGCGCAGCGTGATGCGATGTATGCGAACCTGACCGATGCCCTCATCCGGCGCAGCAGCCTGCTGCTCGCTCTGTGGGACGGCCGCGCGTCCCACCTCTCCGGCGGCACTGCCGACACGGTGCTTCGTTACCTCGGTGTGCGTACCGATGCGAGTGACGGTCTTGAGCCGATCGAGTTCATCGAGACGCGTGAGGAATCCGACTGCGCCGTCCCGCTGGTCTACTGGACACCTACCGCGCGCAGCGGCATCGCCCGTGCGTCGGACTGCCGAACGCCCTGCTTCCTGCTCGGTGTCGGAGAGAATGTGCTGCAGCTGCAGCGCACCATGCCGTCGTGGCTGAAGCGCCAGCTCGCCGACCTGAACAGCTACAACCTCGAGTTCCGCCGGCTGAGCGACGCTGCGCGTCTGCCGACCGCGCATTCCCTGATGGGGGCGCTGCCCGTGTCGGTGCCGCTGGCCGCCCGGGGCCCGCTCGAGGACATCGACGCGCAGTACCGCAAGGCGGACGCGCTCGCCGTCCATTATCAGCGCCGCTCGGACCGCCTGTTCGATCTGTTTGCGATCACGGCGTTCGCGATGGGCCTCGCGTACCTGGTCTACGACAAGCTGGTCGAGTCGCGGATCCTCTTGATCGCTTACCTGCTGACGCTGCTGGGGAGCCTGGGCGTGTACCACGTGCTGCAAGGCAAGCGCTGGTTCGGCAAGCACCTGACGTACCGGGCGCTCGCCGAGACTCTGCGGGCGAGATTCTATCTGCGACTCGCGGGCACGGATCACCGGGTGGACGCGACCGAGGTGCTCGCGCTATCGGGAATCGACAAATTCCGCGGTTTCGGCTGGATCGGATTCGTCCTCAAGGGCATCGAGCCTGCGGACGTTCGGGCCCTCACCTGCCATGAGCTGGACGTGCGCGAGGAATGTGGGGCGGAGCAGACGTGGATAGAGAATCAATATGAGTACTTTACGACCCGGGTGGCGCGCCTGGAGAAAGGCAGCCGCCGCGTGAAACGCCTGAGATACACCCTGTTCATCGCCATTCTGGTGGTGATCTCCGTGCTGTTCGCCTTCGGCGAGGTTCTGCATCACGTCGACATGGGCCTGGGCGTGCCGCTGAAGAACACTCTGACCTTCACCATGGGCCTGCTCGCGGTTCTGCTCGGCGTCTGGGAACTGCACCAGAACAAGATGGCGACCCGCGAGCTGCTGTGGCAATACCGCAATCAGCTGAGTCATTTTTCCCGTGCCAGGGCGCAGCTGGCGCGCGTGACCACGCGGCGCCGGCGCAACGACGTGCTGGCGGAACTGGGCAAGGACTCCCTGATGGAGAGCTATCTGTGGGCCATTCACCGCTATCATCGGGAGCACGAGCCGCCCGCGGCCGGCGGGCATTGAGTAACATCAACCCACCGCTACCGACACGGGTGCTGCGATGATCTATTTCCTGGCGCTGCTGCCGGCTACCGCGCTCACCATCGCCGGCTACTTTGTTCTCTACCTGTCGGCGCGCTCCGAGGGCGCACTGCGGACTTTTGGAAGATACCTCGGCTTCTGGGCCTTCACGCTGGCCGGCCTCGTCATCCTGGGCAGCATATTCGCCGCCGCTCACGGCCACCGTCACTGCCCGTTTTTCTCGATGCACGGCATGCACGAGCGCATGCATGGTTCGTGGCCCCCTGAAGGAGGTCCTCAACACGGTCCGCCCGCTGACACCTCCGTGCCACCGGCTCCGGCTACAGCTCCGAATGCAGCGGCTGCTCCCACCCCGCCGCCGCCCGCGCCGCGTTAGCGGCAGGCACTGCGCTCCGTTACGGGGAATGGAGGCCCGGGTCGGTGCCGATGGGTAGGCGAACTCGCCCGTCAGGCGCCCACGCCGACCGCTCACGCCAGAGTGCGTAGATCGCCGGATAAACCGCCAGCTCCAGAATGAAAGACGTGACGATTCCACCCACGAGGGGCGCCGCGACGCGCTTCATGATTTCCGACCCTGTGCCGCTCGACCACAGTATCGGGATAAGTCCCGTGCTCATCGCGGCGAAAGTCATCAACTTCGGCCGCAAGCGCTTGGCCGCTCCCTCAACGATCGCCTCATAGAGGCGCGCGCGCGTGAGCCGCTCCTTCCCCCGGCTCGCCTGCGCGAACGCCAAGTCGAGATAGAGCAACATGAAGACCCCGGTTTCGGCGTCGATGCCAAGCAGCGCGATGATGCCCACCCACACCGCGATGCTCATGTGGTACCCAAGCAGATAGACCATCCACACGGCACCTACTGCGGAAAACGGAACGGCCAAAGTTATAATCGCGGTCTTCGCGATCGACCGAGTATTGAAGTACAGGAGCAAGAGAATAAGGACGACCGTGATGGGAACGGCCAGCGACAGCCGCTGGCGAGCCCGCTCCGCGGACTCATACTGTCCGCTCCACAGGACCGTGTAGCCGGTGGGAAGCTTCAGCTTGTTTTGCAGTTCGTGCCTCGCCTGCGCCACGTAGTCGCCGGGTGAACGACCGCCGACATCGACAAACACATACTCCGTTAGCAAGCCGTCCTCATCGCGGAGCATGGCCGGACCGCTCACCATGCGGATGGTGGCCAACTCAGACAACGCCACCTGCCTGTTGCTGCTGCTCTGCACCAGCACCCTGCCGAGCGCTTCGAGGTCTGAGCGAAAATCCCGCTGGTAACGCACGTTTATCGGATATCGCTGCCGTCCTTCGATGAGGGTACCGACGTTGTCTCCACCTACCGCGGTGGACAGTGCGTTCTGCGCCTCCTCCATCGAGAGTCCGAACCGTGCGAGCGCGTCGCGGTCCCAGCTCACGTCCAGAAAATAGCCCTCGCCCGTGCGTTCCGCGAACACACTGCGGGTGCCCGGCACGCTGGCCAGCGCCGCTTCCACCTGCCGGCCGACCTGCTGAATCTGGTTGACGTCGCCTCCCTGGATCTTGAGGCCGACCGGGGTGCGGATTCCCGTCGCCAGCATTTCGATTCGACCTCGAATAGGCATGGTCCAGTAGTTGGACATCCCGGGGATCTTCAGCGCGGCGTTCATCTCGGAAATCAGTGTCTCCTGTGCAATGTGGTCAGGCGTGACGTGCCTCAGCACCGGGAGCACCCAGTTCGGCGCCCAGGACGAATACCAGGTCTGTGCCGTGCGCCACTGCGAATGGGGCTTGAGGACAATCACGCTTTCGAGCATCGAGAGCGGGGCTGGATCGGTCGCCGTGTCGGCGCGGCCCGTCTTGCCGAGCACATGATCCACCTCCGGAAAGGTCTTCACGATGCGATCGGCGGCTTGCAGCAGCGTCTGCGCCTGCGCAATCGAGATGCCCGGCATGCCGGTGGGCATATAGAGCAGGGAGCCTTCCTCCAGCGGCGGCATGAACTCGGCGCCGATCATCCAGAATACCGGCAGTGTGAGCGCCACCAGCGCCGCGGCGGCCGCGATCACCGGTACTTTCCAGCGCAGAATCCACCGCACCAGCGGATCGTACAACCGCATCAACGGCCCTGTGAGGGGATGCGTTTCCTCGGGGCGGATTTTCCCGCCCAACAACCGACGCAAAAATCCCTGTAACCGATTCTCGGTCGAGCCCAACGCGAGCGGCCGGCGGATGAGCAACAGGCGCAACGCCGGATCGAGCGTGAGCGTCAGGACAGCGGCGGCCAGCATGGCAAGGATGTTGGTCCACGCCAGCGGCCGGAACAGCTTGCCTTCCTCTCCCTCCAGCACCAGCACCGGCGCGAACGCCGCGGCCATCACCAGCAGCGCGAAGAACGTCGGACCAGCGACCTCTTTGACCGCCGCGAGAATGACCTCCTCGTATCTGAAGGGTCGTCCGGAGCGTTGGCAGATTTCCAGCTTCTTGTGCGTCTGCTCCACGACGACGATGGCAGCGTCCACGAGGGCACCGCAGGACATGGCAAGGCCCGCCATCGACATGATGTTGATGCTGACTCCCATGTATTGAAGGGGAATGAACGTCACGAGAATCGCGACCGGCATCGTGACAATCGGGATGACGGCACTCGGGAAATGCCTCAAGAAGAGCAATATGATGAAGACGACGGTGACGATGACTTCGATGAGCGTATCGCGGGCGTTTGCGATGGAGCGCCGAATCAGCTCCGAGCGATCGTAGACGGGCACCGCCTTGACGCCCGCCGGCATGCCCGGGGCAACGTCCGCCAATCGCGCCTTCACCCGCTCGATGACTTCCAGGGCATTGCTGCCGTCGCGCATGATGACAATGCCGGAGACGACCTCTCCCGTGCCGTCGAGGTCCGCGGCGCCGCGCCTGATGTCCGGACCGAGCACGACCTCACCGACATCCCTGATGCGGATCGGCGTGCCATTCTGACTTGCAAGAACGATGCGCTCGATGTCCCGGGGCGACTTGGCGTAACCGCGCCCGCGAATCATGTACTCGGCCCCGGCCGACTCGAGCAAGCGTGCGCCGATCTCACTGTTGCCGGCACGCACCGCATCCGCCACGCGGGAGATCGGGATCCGGTAGGCGCGCAGGCGATCAGGATCGACGTTGATCTGATACTGCTGAGTGAACCCGCCGAGCGATGCGACCTCGGCCACGCCCGGAACCGATTTCAGGTAATACTTGAGATACCAGTCCTGGTACGCGCGCAGCTCCGCCAGACTGTGCCCGCCCGATTCGTCCTTCAGGACGTATTGAAAAATCCAGCCCAGACTGGTCGCATCGGGACCGATCTCGGTTTTGACCCCCGGGGGCAGCCGCGAGGTCGCGCCGGCGAGGTACTCGAGTGTCCGGGCGCGTGCCCAATAGATATCCGTGCCCTCTTCGAAGATCACGTAAACGTACGAGAAACCGAAGTCCGTGATGCCGCGGACCGTTCGAACCCGCGGGGCGCCGGTCATCGCGGCAATGATCGGATAGGTGACTTGGTCTTCGATGATGTCCGGGCTGCGATCCCACCGGCACAGGATGGTGACCTGGGTTTCGCTCAAGTCCGGCGTGGCATCCAGCGGCAAATGCATCATCACCCAGGCTCCCCACAGGCAGCCCGCCGCAACGAGCGAAAGAATGAGGAGTTTGTTGTTGGCGCAGAAGCCGATGAGGCGCGTGACAGGAGTTTCCAACGTCTTCAGCCTCGCGAAGTCCCGTATGGTGCCGCTCGGACTTCATGAGCCGTCACCTCGGGTGCTGTCGGACTTGTGCCGCGGCGACCCGCGCGGAGAGATCGTTTGTTTGATTGTTGATGGCGGCTGCGCGGCCAACTCTGACAAGCTGCTTGACGCATAGCAACACCCCTGAAAATCAGCACGGCCCAGTATAGACCTGACCCCGCCTCCCGCGGGAAAACCCTCAAACAAATGTAGGTAGATGCCGGCAGAGACTTTAGGGTGTCAGTGTGGTCGACTCTACTGCGGGGGCATCGGTTGGAACTAACGAGTCGGTATTAACGAGAAAGGCGGTCGTCGAACCGCCGTCGAGCTTGCCTTACCGCCTTTGATCAACGGCCGTCGCCACTGGTGATCTGTCGTCTGGAACTATCCAAGACTTTCGATCACGTGGGTTCATCTTCAACGTCCCGTTGCGAGACGGGAGGGGAGTACGGTTCATGTCCGCGCAACATCGCAGAATTGGAATTTGGGTCTCGGGCTTAGTCCTTGGCGCGCTGCCACTCGCGGCGCTGGCGACTACCCTGAGCTCGTCGCTCGTCCCGAAGTTTGTCGACCCGCTGCCCCGTCTGTGTGCTGGGACGGGCACGACCCCCGCGACGCTGCCTTGCTTCGCGATGACCCCGACTTCGCAAACGACGCTCGATCATTACGAAATCGCTGCAAGGCAGTTTCAGCAGCAGATCCTTCCCGCGAAGGATACCAACGGATACCCGTTCAAGAAGACCACTGTCTTCGGCTATGGCCCGAACATAGCTGGAACAACGCCCGTTTGCGGTGAAGCCGGTGTCAACCCCGGGAGTTGCTTCCACTTTCCGGCCGGATCCATAGCGGCGCTGAAGGACAGGCCCGTCGAAGTCAACTGGTTCAATCAGCTCGCCGATAACGACGGGGCTGGAAACTTTGTGCCGTATCCCGCCGGCGCGCGCGTGCAGCAGAATATTCACTGGGCCAATCCCCCCGGGATTTGCGATGACGGCCGTCAACAGACCGATTGTGTCGGGCGCGGCGGGACGTACATGGGACCAATTCCCATGATTCCTCACCTGCACGGCGCTCTGCGTGTGAACTCTGCTAGCGACGGGATTCCAGAAGCCTGGTACCTGCCGGCGAACGTCCCGGCGGGGTTTCAACCGCACGGATCGGATTACTGCCAGGAGACAGGGGGCGCAAGGAATCTGAATTGCTCGTCCACGCCGGGCGCCGCACAGTTTCTCTACCCCAATAGCCAGCCGCCGGCGACGCTTTTCTTCCACGACCATACACTCGGCGTCACTGAGCAGAATATCGCAATGGGATTGGTGGGGGCTTATGTCATCCATGGCGTACCGCCGGACGACGTGGCGCCCGGCGTGGTGCCCTCGGGCGACTACGACATTCCGCTCGTGATACAGGATAAGCGCTTCGACACCGACGCGAACGTGTTGGTCGCGGAGGAAGGCAACATCGAGGTCGTGAACGGCAAGTCCTGGCCGTACCTCAGCGTCGAGCCGCGCAAGTACCTGTTTAGAATCGTGAACGGTGGTTTCAACAGCTACCTGCACCTGCATTTCAGCACGGCAGCGGTCAATTTCACTCAGGTCGCGGGCGAGCAGAGCTATCTGCCGAACCCGCAAGCGCGCAGCACGCTGCTGCTCGCACCCGGCGAGCGGGTGGGAGTGGTCGTCGACTTCAAGGGCGTGCCAGGGCGCACCTTCACCCTGCAGACGGATAGCGTCCAAGTACTCCAGGTCAGGGTGGGACAAAACGCGAACGGTGATACCGGCCCGGTGCCACCCGCCTTGCCCGCCTTTGCGTTCCCCGCTGATCCAACGACGACCATGGCCCCGACTCCTCTGAACGTGGCCCTGTTCGACTCACTCCTCGGCGCGGGTGACCAACATACCGCCGTCCCCCTGCGTTGGGATGATCAGACGACGGAATTTCCACGCACCAACACGCTCCAGGAATGGGACATCTATAATGCCTCGTCCCAGGATTCTCACCCGATTCACCTGCATGAAGTGGCATTCAAGGTCCTCGACCGCAGAAACCTCGACGGTTCATGCATCGCGCCTTGCGGACCCCGGCCGGGCGAGACCGGCCTGAAGGATACCGTGATCGCCGACCGAGGCCAGATCACGAGAGTCATGGTCGACTTCAGCTATGCCAACCCGGGTCTCTTTGCCTGGCACTGCCACATCACCCCGCACGAGGATGACGAGATGATGAGGCCGATGTGCATCATCGCGAAGGATCCGGCCCATCAACCCGCGAATCCCACTCTGGACGGTTTTGCAGGGTGCCCCTCGCAGTAAGGACCGCTGACAGGCTCCTGGCGCCGCTCGTGGTCCCCCGACCACGAGCGGCGGCAGCCCCCGAAGGACAACACGAACCAACCTTGAGGCCGTCCGCGCTCGCATATTCGGGTCGTCGCGTCTGTGCGTTCAACCCCGAGGCAGTCGCTGGGTCGCAGACGCCGTGTGCCGCACCGGGGAGTAGTGGCCAGTGAGAAAGGGTCTTTGGACGATCTCAATGCTGTTGGGCGGGACGCTCGCATTGCTCGTCGCACACAGCCACAGTCCTGCCAAGACTTCGCACGGCGGCGGTCCGCGGCGCATTCTCTACTACGTCGACCCGATGCATCCGAGCTACAGGTCCGACAAGCCCGGGATTGCCCCGGATTGCGGCATGCCGCTGCAGCCCGTGTACGCGGACGAGGTCGGCAAAGCGCTGGTTGCCTCCGCCCGCCGGCCAACAGCTAAGTCGGTGACTATCGACCCGGTCGCGCAACAATTGTTTGGCATCGGCGTCGTGACGGTGCAGGAGACCACTGGGACGCGCACCTTGCGAGTTCCGGGCAGAGTCGCCGCCGACGAGAGTCGCGTCCACCGCGTGAGCGTGAGCGTGGATGGGTTCGTGGGAGAGACTTACGACGACAGCGTCGGCCGCCACGTCAGGAAAGACCAGCGGCTCGCGGCCATCCATTCGCAAGAGTTCCTGTCCGCCGCCACGGCTTACGTCGCCGCCATCGAACGAGCGCAGGACAGCGCGGGGCAGGATACCGCGGAGAAGACCCGAGCGGTGGCGACAATGAAGAAGCACTGGTCCGAGAATCTGCGCACTCTCGGGATGAGCGCTGCGCAGATCGAGGAGATCGCGGCAACGCGGAAAATTCCCGCTGCTGTCTACCTCGTCGCTCCCGTCGACGGCTTCATTCTCGCCCGGAGCATTTCACCGGGACAGCGGTTCGAGCGTCACGCCGACTTCTACCGCATCGCAGACCTGACTCACGTCTGGATCATCGGCGAGCTTCTCGGCGGTGAGGATCAATACCTGCGCCCGGGTGTGCAGGCCAGCATCAAGCTGCGAAACCAGAGCAACACGCTTCCCGCTCGGGTTTCCGACATCCTGCCGCAGGTCGATGCGGTGACAGGCGCGGTGCAGCTGCGTCTGGAGGCCGACAACCGAAGTCTGGCTCTGCGTCCGGACATGCTGGTCAGCGTCGACTTGCCCGTGCCCGCACCGTCCGGATTGAGTGTACCGGCCGATGCCGTGCTCGATTCCGGGCTGGCGCAGCGCGTCTATGTCAGGCGTGGAGCAGGGAGCTTTGAAGCGCGCCAGGTAGAAACCGGCGAGCGCTTCGGAGACCGGGTGCAGATCCTCCGAGGCTTGGTAGAGGGCGAGCAAGTGGTCGCCTCGGGAACCTTTCTGGTGGACTCCGAGACCCGGCTGAGATCGATCACGCAGTGACGCGCGGGCGACAGCCTGCGCTCTAGAGTCGGGGATCAGCACGCGAGTGCCCACATAGCCCGGCCGCTGCTGCACGCCAGGCGATCTCGCGCGCGGCCTTGGACTGGCTCGATACCCGACTCGCCAATAACGGTGAGCACGATCGTCAACAGCAGCGGGAACAGGGCTCCGTTGAGCTGGCGAATTCCTGGTACAGCCGGCAACAGGACGTCTATCCTGAAGCATGCGGGTCGCCATGACCGCAGGAAAGCGCACGGTTATGCTCCCTGCCGCGGTGTCGCTACGTGGGTGCAATAATGGGGGTTGAGCACATGTCTCGCAGGGCATTTGTGAAAGGTGTGTTGGCCGGAGCCGCAGGCGGCGTCATTCCGCAAATTGCGATCGGCGCCGACGCCGCCGGGGGTGCCACAGAGCCGATCACGGATACCGGCACGACCGCACTGAGCCTGTCCGAGGCCTCTCGGCTCCTGCGGCAGAAGAAAGTCTCGCCGGTTGAGCTGACGCGGGCGTGTCTCGCCCGCATCGAGTCCCTCAACCCCACGCTCAATGCCTTCATCACCGTTACCGCCGAGTCCGCCCTGGACGCGGCGCGCAGCGCGGAGGCGCAGATCGCCCGCGGTGGCTGGAAGGGTCCGCTGCACGGCATTCCGATTGCCGTCAAAGATCTGCTGGACACAGCCGGCGTCCGAACCACAGCCGCCAGCGCCTTATTCAAGGATCGAGTACCGGTGCAAGATGCCGAGGTGGTGCGCCGCCTGCGCGCGGCCGGGGCGGTCCTTCTCGGCAAGCTCAACATGCACGAGCTCGCCTTCGGCGGGAGTTCGGCGATCAGCTATTTCGGTGCCGTGCACAACCCCTGGGACGTCGCTTACAGTCCGGGAGGCTCATCCGGTGGCTCGGCAGCGGCGGTGGCCGGCGGGCTGTGTTACGCCGCGCTCGGATCTGATACCGGTGGATCGATCCGCGAGCCCGCGGCCTACTGCGGCATCGTCGGACTCAAACCAACCTACGGCCGCGTCAGCACTTGCGGCGCCATACCGCTTTCATGGTCCCTGGACCACATTGGCCCGATGACGCGCACGGTGGCGGACGCGGCGCTGGTGCTCGAGGTCATCGCCGGCTACGACTCCCAGGACCCAGGCAGCGTCGACCTGCCGGTTCCCGAGTACGCCACGGACATCGCTGCCTCGACGTCCGCACTGCGCCTTGGAATTCTCAAGGACTACTTCTACGAAAACCTGCATCCCGAGATCGAGGCGGCCATGCAGAGCGCTCTGTCGGTTCTCAAGGGCCTGACGCGCAGCCTGCACGAGGTTGCGCCGCTCGCAACCGATGGGACCTATGCATCGGTGATGAAAGCTTACGTAGCGATCCTCACCGCCGAGGCGTACGAATTTCACAAGGACTACATCGCAAAGAGCCCGGAGCTTTACCAGGCGCCGACTCTCAAGCGACTGCGCGCCGGGGCGGACGTGACGATGTCCGCGTACATTCAGAGCCGGCGTCAGCTGGAGCAGATCCGCCACGCTGTGGCGCGGCGGTTCGATGACGTGGACTTTCTGATCACTCCGACCACGCCTGTCCCGCCGTTCACGATCGCCGAGCTCAGTGACCCCGACGCTGCCCGCCCGATGGAACTGCAGATGCTGCACAACACCCGACCTGTCAACATGCTGGGGTTGCCGAGCATCTCGGTTCCCTGTGGCTTCACCGCCGCGCGCCTGCCGATCGGATTGCAGATCAGCGGCCGCCCGGGTGCCGAGGCCGGCGTGCTGCGCCTTGCACACGCTTATGAGCGCGCCGCCGGATGGCGGAAAATAGACTGACCTCCGGCAAGGCAGTGAGCTTTGAGAGGACGAAACGGACTCAGCCGCCGCGCCAGTTCTCTGCGACCAGCTGCGGCAGATCGTGAAACCTGGGCTTCGGCATGCGCGCCGAGCACAACGCGTGCGCCCTACTCAGAGGGAAGCCGGGCGGCGAGTCAGCCATCGTCGGACCGGTGACAAGCGCTTAACGGGTCGCTTCTGCAGTCGAGCGACTCAAGCCGCGCGACCGTTCACGACACCGGAAAGCGCCACCCGGGATACGCGGAGGCGCCGCGCGAACTCGGTGACTGAGATTCCGCCACCCTTGCGGAGTACGGTGTCCTTCAGGATCTCACCGGGATGGGGTGGATTGTGCCTGCGAGGCATCGTCGTCTCGCGCAGTCTGGTTGCGATATGGTGCCGTCACCCTGCGCCAGACATCTCCTTGATTTCCCTGTACAGGATGGGGAGCCTCGTTTCGACGTCCCAGACGAGCTAGTCATCGACCTCTACGTACCCATGAATCAGGATGTTCCGGAACGACACGATGTTCTGATAGTAGGTGATTCGCCTCGCCGTATCGGGACTGACCTTGGCCCGGCGCGCAATCGCTTCGCCGATGATCTCGAACTGGTTCTCCCACTCGAACGCCAGTAGGCGCGCGCTTCAGGGCTGTTTGAGCCGTGAGGCAACCCGCTCACCCAGACGCGTGAAGTGTTTCGTATTCCAGGTATAGAGAGTTTGCGCATCGGCCTTCAAAGCGCACCGCGCGATCAGGGCATCGTATGTGGTCCCGCCCGTGATTCCATCGGCCGCCGCGCCCTCGAGGACTTTGAAATATTCCACCTCGTCAAGCGCGACGAGCGTCAGCCGCTCGCGGACATCGCCGAGAAAGAGCAGAGCCTCATCCGAACTCGCCCGGTCCTTCCCGGGCATTCCCGTGACCACAGAATAAGTCTCGGCTAGACAGTGCACCGCCGTGCAACCCGTTGCCTTCGTGTGACCCAGAAACATACGTATGCTCGGCTCGTGGTGCTCATGATCACCATAGAACGTGGCAACCAACACCGAGGTATCCAGAAAGGCGTCCATCAAGAAGAACCGCGCACAGCTCCGCGAGCGCGCTCTTCTCTCAAGCCTTCCAACACGCGATCCGTATCGCTGGCAGCAATTTTCCGGCCGCCGCGGAAGACCCAAACCCCCTGCTCCTTGCGCAAGGCCGAACTGGAGCGCACCGGACGCAGCATCACGCGTTCGCCGTCGGACTCCAGCGCCAAAGTGTCCCCGGGGACAAGCCCCAGCTCATCTCGCAACGGTTTCGGGATGACCACCCGACCGGCGCTATCTAGCGTCACAGTGGTATTCATAAATGGTATTGTCCCATGGTCCGTCCCATTTCTCAATGCCATATGACGTGGTAGTGAGGGGGTCAAATGCGCCAGTGCTATTCTCCTAACTTCCTGATTTCTCAAACACTCCGGAACATTGGAGCGGGAACTCGGCACGTACTTCCCTCGTTTCGGTGACATTGGCCATTTCGAGCCCGCCCGCAGCGGTGGACAGCCATCCGGCCGAGCAAGCCCATCAGAAAATCGACAGCTCGCCTACGGGACCTCCAACGAATGAAACGCGCCTTACCGCGCGGATCGCGACGCGGCAATTCAGAGCGACCGAGTCGCTACAGAAAGCGCTCGAACAGATAGTTCCGCAGCGTGATCTGAAAGTCCTCGCCGCGCTTGCGAGCGAGGTTGAGCAGGCGCGCGCGCACCGAGGCGGCACGGTCCCTGGGTTTCTTGGTCTTCAACCAGCCGCTTCCAGATAGGGACGCATGACGTTGGACACGCGGCAGATCTTGGCGAGCTCCGCGCTCACGGCCGCACGACCGTTCACCACACGCGAGAGCGCCATGCGGGAAACGCCCAGTCGCCTTGCAAACTCAGTCACCGAAAGCCCACCGTAAGCGTCCGGCCTAGGCCGTATTGACCAACGGCGGGTTACCACTTCCACGGGTGCTTTTTGAAGAACTCTTCAGCCTTGTCTATATCAGGGTTTGCGGCGACGCTGGCGCGCGACCTGCGTCCACAGGCGGCCCTCACTCCACTCCCCGACGGGATTTTTAGTGCTGTGTGGGGACGGCTGGTGGTGCTGCACCGGAAACCGCGTTCCCGAAATACAGCTGGTATTCCTCATTCATCGCGCGCACGGCGGGGTCGTGCGCCAGATCTTTGAGGAACAGGTCGACCGTGGATTTCGCCCACACCTCACCATCCGGTCCCAGGCCGTGCGTGGCATCGGCGGCCTTGCTGTTCAGGTATTCCTTGCGGGACAGATTCGCCGTGTACTCGCGCCGCAGCACCTGCTGGCCGTTGACATAGAGCTCATAGTGCATCGAGTGCTCGCCGGACATGACTACAGGCGATAGCCCCAGCGTGGCCACCGCCGCCAGTCCGCTGAAGACGTTCTTGGCGTCCACGTGAGCCGGACGCACGGTGTGATAGACGAGCAGCTGGATGGGTGAGCCGGGTGCCTCCTTGGACAGGTGCGCCAGCAGAGGACTGGCGTGCAGGGCATCGTAGAGTTCGATGCCTGCGCCGTCGCCCCGCAAGGCGACCGTCGGCAGGACGAGCGCACTGGGCTCCGCGGCGGGTCCCGCGGGCGGCGGATTGTCGTCAGCTCGGGACACGGCGGCTATCAGCGCCAGCAAGGCCACCAGGCCCCAGGTCCAGGTCGCTCGCCCGGCCCGCGCGAGGGCATGTGAAGCTATTGATAGCATTTGATACTCACCACCGCGGGCAGGACTTCGTCGATGGAGACCTCACCGGGAGCGTGCGCGTCTGCAGAGCCCTCGGTGAAGAGTACGGAATGCTGCTGGAGGAACTTTTCGACGTAGCGGGACTCGAGCGCAAAGTTGACGTTCTGAGGCAGTACGCCACTTTTCAGCAGCTCGCTCGCGTTCAGCGTGCCCACGGCCACCCCCAGGACATTTCCCCGGACATCAACGACCGGCCCGCCACTCGCACCCGGCTGAATGGGTGCCGAGAACTGGAACTGCCCCACCGAACCACTGAGGCCCGCCCGGGAGCTGAGGGTTCCCCGCGTGACGGTCGGCGTGTCCGTCATGAGGGTCTGCAGCGGGAAGCCGACGTTGATGACGCTCTCGGCGAGCTCCGCGTGGTCGCGAAGGCGCAGGAAGTGCTCGCTGTTCGCATGGGTTTCCAGCACCGCCAGGTCCAGCAGTGCACTGTTGGCGGTCGTGGTAGCGGCGACAGAATCCTTGCCGTAGTGCACGTCCACGCTTGCGCAGTCGTGCACCACGTGCGCCGCCGTCAGGATCTGCCCTGATCTGTTGAGGAAGAATCCGGTGCCGCTCACCGCCGGGTGTTCACGGTCGATGAGCTTCTCGATCTTCACGGCGGCCTCGCCCTGGCTGGGGTACTTGCTCGCGGTCGGGCGCAGTTGCGCCACGATTTCGGTCAGGGCGCGTGTGATGGCCTGCTCGGAGAGATTCCCCAGGTAATCTGGACCCCGCGCAGGTGACCCAGGGGCCCAGCGGATGAGGGTGTCGCCCTGCATCAGCGAAGCACCGCCCCCGTCGTAGACCTGGTAGTGGGCCGTGGCGATCACCTGCTGATCTTCCCTCTTCAGCGAGGGATGGATCGCCACCAGCAGCCCGAATGCAGGCGTCCCGGTCGGCTCATACATGAAGCTCGTTTTGAAGAAGTGCTGAGCGGCGCCGAGCGTCAGCTCCTCGAAGCTGGCACCCAGTTGCAATGCATTCGTCGTCTGGAAGCCACCCCCCGAGCGGAATGGGTTACGGAACTCCCGGATGTGCTTCGGAAGGTAAATTGCAACCGACGCATCGGTCGGCAGGGGCAGGTCCTTGGGAAGCGTCACGCCCTCGGCGCCGAGACTCACCGGCGGGCTGCCCATCACCATCCATAACGCCGCAAGAGCCACGGCCCACTTTCTCATTCCACCCTCCCCCGCTCTGAGCTTCGGATTCTACGCTGTAAGCGAGCTCAGCTCAGGGCGCCGGCACATCGAAGCTCTCATCCCCATCCATCCCCACCTCGCCGGCGAGCGCAGTGAGGGTGATCGCGCCCGGTGCGGCATCCTGGATCCGGAAGAACCGCTGCCCGCGGTCCGAGCGACAGTCCTTTGCTCGTGATGGTGCCGAACGGAACGACAGACCGCCCGATCCGTCCGCGTTGACCGCCTTCGTGAAGGACAACCATGAAGTTGTTACCCCTGACTTCCATTCGGATGTGGCATTCGGGTACAACACGGGACACGG
>Ga0209577_10000137_pt1 | contig 69101 bp, 59 predicted proteins | sample GraSoiAngelo_109_FD_185874 | JGI IMG/M metagenome (GOLD analysis project Ga0209577, IMG submission 185874) | Grasslands soil microbial communities from the Angelo Coastal Reserve, California, USA - 14_0903_12_20cm (SPAdes) (version 2) | ecosystem: Environmental > Terrestrial > Soil > Grasslands... | reverse complement strand
AATGCGGGCCGGATCGGAGGATTTGCCGACGCCGAGGCATTCGGTTCAGCACCCGCAACCAGCTTCACAATAACCATGTTGCCGGAGGGAAATATCTGAAAGTTCTGCGGCGTCTTCAAGTCGAGCACGACACGCGTGGTTGGGGGATTAGCCTCGAACAAGCCAACCCGAACGTCCTTGACGTCGCCGCGGTTCACAGAGAGATTGCGCAGCCCGCTTCCCGGAACAGCGTTTGGGAAATCAATGACCAGGCGATCAGGCCCGGTCAACACACGAGTCTGTGGAGTGACCTGCTGGCTGGCGTCAATCTCAATCTCAATGTCGTTGCGCGTCCCCAGCACTGTGACCCGACGGATGGTCGCAGACTGACCACTCGCTGCTCCTTCGATTTGCTGTGGGATTGCTGCCAGCGCATAGGATGGCGCGACCACACAAATGCTCAAGAAGCGAGCGAGAGCCGCCTTGGGGAGGGTGTACATATGGTCCTTTTTTGAGGTACTACGAGAATTCTAGCAGCGTAAGGCAAGCAGAGATCAGTACTTAGGTATTAGCCCCCTGTGGCAGAAACCTCGTATCCCCAATTCTCATGGTTTTGCAGCCGACGGTCCGGCGCGCGATTCGAGTATTTTCCCTAGAAGATCATCCTGTCCTGCAACCCTCTCCAGGTGCGGGTTTTGCTCTCCGCCATGATAAGGAATGGCGAAAGTTCTGAAGAATTGGGCATCTTCTACCAACAATTCCAATGATTGTTGCGAATTCTGGGATGCCCGCAGTGCCTCGCGCACCCCTTGTTTCGACCAACCTCGTCCATTGACGGCGACAAGCTTCATCCCCGGTCCTGCGCCAGCCAGATAAGCGGGCGAGCCCGGAATTACATCCACAAACTCTCCATTCTTGCCAACCAGCAAACCCAGGGAATACGTGAGGTCCACAATGTCGCTCAACTTCTCACGGGACTGAACAAAGGCATTCGGCTTGTCGTTATAAATCAGCCGCCAGCCTCCGCGCTCAATTCCGCCGAGCGGTGCGTGCGCGCTGGTTGAGGTCACTCTCTCCCTCAGCAGAGCGGCCCAGTTATAAGGAGTGACATCGTTCAAGGTATGCACAATGTCATCGAAGGTGTAGGGGACGACTTGCGGCGGTCCACTCTGCCCTCCATGAAAACGTCGGCTGAAATCGTCCAGCGAGCGCTGACCGTGCGTCTGCTGGCGAATAATCGTGTCCACCTCGAGCCAAATCAACTCGCCCTCAGGATAATAATCAAGGCTGCGCCGCCAACTCTCCCACTCCGGCCCTGCCATGCGCAGAATCTGAACTGAGCGCGCCGTATCTTCCAGCGGACGCCAGGTGCGGCCCACCCGGTGGTCCAGCATTGCCGCGGTCTCCGCGAGAGCTTCGCGATATTGCTCGGGAGACCACAGACCGCTGCGCGCCGTCAACACATCCCCCAAATACTCAGTAAGACCCTCGTAAACCCAGAGCAAATCTCCGATCATGGGCTCCTGATAATTGCGTGTTGCCAGGCCTGCCGGCCGGCGGTATTTGCCGTTCCATGAGTGGACGAATTCGTGCGGCAGAAGCCCGGCTTCGAGCAGGTGTAGGCTGGGATCATTTAGTGTGCGTTCCGCTACACTGTTGTCACTGGATTCGTGGTGCTCGAGCCCGTGATGTCCAACCTGATCGCTGAACGTGTAGAGAAAGTGATATTGACGGTAATGACGCGCTCCGAACAGCAGCCCGGTCTCAGCCACCAGTTTTTTATAACTTTCCAAATCTTGCTGCGTCATCTCGAGGTCGGGGTCGCTGTCACCGACCAGATCCATCAAGGGGAGCGGATTTTCTCCCGCCGAAGTGAGTTGTATCTGCCGGTAATGACTGCCGGCGATTAGTGGTGAATCCACCAGTTCGGTTAGTGAAACGGGATTGAACTCTACAACGCCGTCCGATTTGCGGTTCATCCCTAATGCACTTCCGAACTTCCACCCCGCGGGCAGCCGTACTGATGGAATAACCTCCACGCCGTCCGAACTCATTCCCTGCGGATAGAGCACGACCTGGTTCCAGTTCAGATCCAGAAGATTGCTCGATGCCGATGCCCCGGAAGCACCCGCGCTGCCCGCATTTGTGAGGTCATCGAACGAGACCACAATCTCCCTCAGGCCCGCAGGCACTTCAACGTGGAACGCATACATATCCACGGGATCGCGCTGCCATGGCAATGTCAGTCCCCCTGCCTCCATGCGCAGTCCGGTGAGATTAGCAATGGGGCCGCTCGGGCGGTGGTTTCCTGGAATCCACTTTGGATAAACCAGTGTCATGGGCCCCGGTTTGGCAGGCAGAGTGAGCTTGGCATGATAGATATTGCGCGGGGCTTCCGTGAGATCTACGAAAAGGCGAATGGATTCCCCCTGCACTACGCCGGAGGGAAAGATCGCAATCGAAATCAGAAAGAGCCTGGTTGCATGAAGAAATGGGCGCACTCGAACAATTGATCGAAACATAAGGTGTGAGGTTAAAGGAGAACCGCAAGGCGGGCAAGCAACCGTCGCAAATAGGTGCTAATTGCGGGACAATTTTGCACGATACCGCAGGTACACTCCCGCCAGACCTGATGAGACCAGCAGAATGGTTCCAGGCTCGGGCACAGGGGCCGGAGGCGGTCCCGGAGGCGGCGGGGAGCTCGGGCAATGTTTTTCTTTCTTCTCGTCGTCCACGATTCCGAGCTTCTTCTCGTGGTTCTCTTCCGCGGCGGTTTCGCAACCACCCGAAGAAATTGCCGGCGGGAAAACCGGCGGGAACCATCCGCCCCCAGGTATATAGGACAGCCCGGAATTAGGGCCCGGAGCTACCGCGGGATCCAGCCCGGGGAATTGAGGTCGCGTCAGCAACGCTGAATCGAAGCCCGGCGGAAACGGAATCTGCGTCGCCGTGCCGCCGTCAACTTTCATCGGTTGATCAAAGACCAAGGTTGGCGGTTCCTGTGGAGAGATTGCCTTCTGCGCCTTTTCCGATACCTGATTCCCGCAGCGCGTGCGCGCCATAATCTTGCCATCGCTGATCAGTTTCTCTCCCCGTGCCAGCCGAACTTTCTTCTTTGTCCAAAAGACACGGTTGTTCATGCGGTAAGAAAGGTAGACCAGCTTCGCTTCCTCCAGTCGCACCATTCTGGCTCGTTGATAGTCGAATCCGGCAAAATGCTGCGACACCAGCCGGTCCCGCACGCTAGCCCGCTCCAGTTCGTAGGAATCCTGCACTCCTCCCGGAATGACGGAGTAGGAATAGATAAGACGTCCCGGTTTTACAGCGGGGGCATGCCCTTGAGATTGTCCAGCCAGCAGAGCTAGGTTGTCGCTGGCGCTGCCCTGCAGCCACCGAGAACTCTGATTACTGGCGCGAGAAACCTCGGGCCACCCGAATCGCACAGGAACGGACCGCCACGCTGCCACCGCGATCATCACCACCAGCGCGAAACCCAGCATTGCCCGTCGCGCGCGGCGATGGCGACGGTGGCGGGACGTCCTCCGTCCACGCACACATTGACCTGCTGAGTAACTCAAAGACATCTCCTACACACTTCGCCCTGGGATTGGCAAGGGGAGCAAACCACTCCGTGCACTTGGAGTTCCACACCCCAGGACGGCCAGCCGCACCTAACCGGTAAGATCAGTTTCAGGGGAGCTGTCATCGTAGCAAACTGTGAAGTAGTTTGCACTTAAAAGACTGTGGATTTCGCTACATTTCTCGGGGAACTCACTGGGGGAACCAAAATCTACAACATGGACACTGCTGGCACCTGCCGAAACAGCGGCAATAGTCACAATTCGTGTCGGGTCGGCATTCGTGTCGGATCGGCTAAAACTATGAAAACTGCAAAGATTGCTGCTGCTAGGAACAGGAACGGCGGACGGAATGACTCTTACGCGACACGCGACTTATTTACCAAGTGAAGTCCGCTAGGCCGACTACGTTCTCGAATCTGGCTTGCTGAGTGGAGTGCGCGGCCAAGCTCGGCCAGCCGGCCAAGTTCCTGCTTGATTTGTTCAAGACGCTCGTGTCTCTCGGTGTGAGCGATCTGGCTTACCATGTCCCGTTCCTTTTCACGCCGATATTGCTCATTCAATTCTTGGATTTTGGCGATTTCGGTCCTGAGACCCACAATCTTCTCTTTGAGGGCGCTTAGATGATCCATAGTATTAAGAATACCAAAATCGCGCGTCCCGTGGCGATTTGTGAATGGTAATGTGCAGCAACATTGCCGGACGGCCACTGGTAAGAAGCCGGGCCATTGTCACGCTAAATGTTCCAAGACTAAAAAGGCCCAAATCTTTCGCCTCGGCCCCCTATTTCTCATTTTGTGCTCGCGTCGTTCCTGGGCCGCCATTTCCTTCTGCTGCCAGACTATCAATGTACCCGCCGGATTTTTGACCCCGTCATACGGCGGAAGGCGAATTCTTTCGCAATGCCATTTACGATAAAGAAGGAATTCAGACCTTGCTGCGACGAATCCTAGCGCTGAATCGACCTGCTGGCAAGACCGAAGCACACAATGGAGTTCGCACGCCCGCTGCGGAGGTGAACGCCAACACCGGCTATTTGCGCCCTTGCTTTTTTTGAGCCACCACCAAGCCGCGCGGCGTGGGCAACAACACAACGGAAATGAGGCCTTCGGCCTCCAGCTTGAGAGCCGCCTCGCGTACCAGTTTCAGGTGGGAACTGGCGTCGTGCATGAGGATCAAACCATATGGACTTATTTGCGGCAGGAAGCGCCGTACCTCCTGCTCGCGAATCGGCAAATCACTGTCACTGAAGAACAGATCGATGGTTGCCTCGACATTCATTTCCAGGCTGGACTGGTTGCGCAGCTCGATCCATTCGGCCACACCGGAGTTTTCGATCCGTGTTTTCGCATTTGCGTACACTACGGGATCGAATTCACAGGTGATGACTTTTCCACGCCCGTTCGCCTTGAGACCTTCTGCGATCCATAGTGTGCTGATGCCGCTGAACGTACCCGTCTCAACCACCAGCTCGGGTTTGATCGTGGTCACCGTGGTGCGCAGGAATTCAAGGACCTCCACCTCGGCGGTCATCGAATCGAACATGCTCCAGCGCTCCGGATGTGGACACTCCGGCGTGGCTCGATGATACTCCGGCTGCAACTCGTCACCACTGCGCTCCATCTGGCGCAAGATGCGATGTTCCTGTTTCTCTTTCTTGAAGAGCCGCTTCAGGTCGATCCCCATGCAGAGGCAGTATAACGATTGCAGAAGACAGTCAGGAGTATCGAACCAACCTTTTCAGAGGATAAGGTTCTTTACTATTTTCTCCTCTGTGTCTCAGTGTCTCTGTGGCCAATTGGCCGGTCGTTGGACTTTCATTTACATTTAATTGGTGCGCGAGATTTTACAGAAACGCGCCCTGCGTTTCGTCTTCGGGGCAAACGTCATTTCCATGCTTGGCAGCGGCATGAACACTGCTGCGGTGGCCTGGTTCATCTTGCAAGCCACTCACTCTGAGATGGCGCTAGGTACGCTTACCGTACTGCAGACCATTCCCGCGATGCTCATGCTGCCTTTCACTGGTGTCATTATTGATCGCGAGGATCGCCGCCGCCTGGTCATGATGCTGGATGCAGCTCGCGCCATCGTCATCCTCGTCGTGGCCATTCTTGCCTACGTCGGCAAGGTGCATGTCTGGCAACTCTATCTCATGAACACGCTGGTTGCTGCGGGCTTTTGGATGTTCTGGCCGACCATCACGGCGCTGATCCAGGAGCTGACTCCCGAGGGGCAGTTCGTTCAGGCAAATACTTTCTTGCTGGCTGGAATCCAAGGCGGATGGTTGATCGCCGGCTCGATGGTTGGCTTCGTATATAACCACATCGGCCTGGGAGGCGTGCTGCTCATTGACTTCGGTACCTACGTGGCCTCGTTCCTATGCTATTTCGCGGTTCGTAAGGGACACCACGTTGTGCCCCGCCCCGCGGAATTGCGGGCGGACATCCTGGCCGCTGAGAGTCAGTTCGAGCGCTTCTGGCGCGAACTGCGGGAGGGCATACATTTTCTGCGAGACCATCACACCGTAGTCCTCCTGGGCATCAGTTGGGCGCTGTTTCTGGGCGCGATGATGACCGGCGGCGTGGTTACGGCGCCGTTGAGCGACCGCATCTTTCACGCTGGTGCAGTTGGATATGGATGGCTCAACGCGGGATGGGGTGTGGGCGCCTTTCTGAGCGCGCTCTACGCTCCACAAGTAATCGCCAGACTGGGCGCGCGGCGCTCTATTGCAATTTCGATGGCACTATTGGCAGTGTGCATGACGACTTCTCCGTTCTCCCGAGTGTTGGCGATAGCCGTACTGCTATACGGATTGATGGGTTCGGCGCGCGGTATCAGCGGGGTCGCCATGAATACTGGACTCATGGAACAGGTGCCTTCGCACTTTATGGGACGCGTACAGAACACCTTCTACTTTGCCGGAACACTTCTGCAAGTTGTGCTTGCATTGCTGGTCGGAACGGTCGCATACAAGTTCAGCCTGGCTGCCGGGTTCGCCATCATCGGCCTGGTTTATGTTTTAGCCTTTATTAGCGCGAGCTGGCCCGCGGGTACTGCAGCAACCGAGGTATCAGCTGCAGCCGAATGATTTCGGATTACCCGAGACGAGAAGTCAGAAGACAGAAGAGCGGCATTGCCCCAACTATACTTCTGCATTCTGCACTCTGATTTCTGCCTTCGGTGCATTGCTGCTATCCTTTGCAGTTCCATTTTTCAGGAGATATGCATGTCGTTCAACCTTGAAGGTCGTACCGCGGTTGTCTTCGGAGTAGCCAACAAACGCAGTATCGCCTGGTCCATCGCACAAGGATTACACAAGGCGGGCGCGCAGCTTGCGATCACCTACCAGAACGAGCGCCTGGCGCTGGAAGCCAAGGATTTGATCGTCTCGCTGCCGGGCGCCGAAGCCTTCCAATGCGATGTTTCGAAAGACGACGAAATTGACCGGCTGTTCGCCACGCTTAAAGAACGCTATGGAAAGCTGCACGTCCTAGTGCACAGCATCGCTTTCGCTCCCGCAGAGGCCCTGAAAGGTGAATTCGTCGCTACAACGCGTGAAGGCTTCCGCATTGCCCATGACGTCAGCGTCTACTCGCTGGTTGCGCTCGCCCGAGCCGCTGCTCCTCTCATGGAAGACGGCGGCAGCATCGTGACACTCACCTATAACGGTTCACAGCGAGTCGTGCCCCGCTACAACGTCATGGGCGTGGCCAAGGCCGCGCTCGAATGCTGTGTACGCTACCTGGCCTACGATCTGGGCAAGCGCAACATTCGAGTAAATGCGATTTCCGCAGGGCCCGTCAAAACCCTCTCTGCGCGCGGTATTGCTGACTTCAGCGATATGCTGAAAGCCCACGCTGAACGCGCTCCTCTGAAGCGCAACGTGAATGTCAACGAAGTCGGCGCAACCGGCGTCTTTCTGGCTTCTGACGCCAGTTCCGGTACTACCGGCGCGGTGATTTACGTGGACTGCGGCTACAACATCATGGGATTTTGAAGGTAGTTCTCAGCGACGAGTTCTCAGCTTCCCTTGGTGCAGTCTAGCGTCGAATAGAAGTTCAGCGGCTGCTGATCCGGATCAGCCGTTCGTTTTCGCCCATTCTTTCCAGAGCAATCTCAACATCCCGCTCGCGCTCGAAGCGCGCAAATTTCTCTCCCCACTCAACTAAAAGGACACTGTTTTCGGCCACCAGATCATCGAGTCCCAGCGTCTCCAGTTCACGCTGCGTATCCACCCGATAGAGATCAATATGATAGAGATTTGCCCGCGGACCGCGGTACTCGTGGATGAGAGTGAAAGTAGGACTGGTGACATCCTCTTCGGAGGCGGACTGGAAACCCTCTGCAATGCCCTTGACGAGAGTAGTTTTGCCGGCGCCGAGTTCGCCGTGCAATAGAACAAGTTTGGGTGGGGCGAGGAGCTCGTATAGAGTGCGCCCGAAGGCGATCGTTTCCTCCGCCGAGTGTGTCGTAATCTCTCGCGTCGTAACCTCTCGCGTCATACCTGTCCGCAGACAAGTATAGCGAGGGCGTGCTCTCAACGCGGAAAGCGCCAGCGGCGCGGCCTACAGGCCTTTGTGCGCGGAAAACTGGCTCGACTGCGCTCCGAGGAAACTGCGGTCCGTCACCAAGTCCAGCGCCATGCGCAGCTTCTTATGATCGTCATCGCCCAGTGCGATGAAGCGGAACGGCTGCAGGCATCCGTTAGTGAAATGCCGCATTGGACTCAGCATCTCCGCCATGCCGTGAACCTGGCCCGAGCGCGTCTGGAATGCGACTTCGATGAAGTCGCCGTGTCCCAGCTCTTTCGCCAGCGCCAGAAGTCCACCGGTGACAGAAATGGTTTGGAGTTTGCCTCGAGCGCGTTGGCCGTCTTCTAACCGGATGGCAGCCGCGACGGAGTCGCCAAGCTGTACCCGGGCCGCGCGCCGCTGTGGGTGCGGTTGGGGGAAGTGAGTCATAGGCACAAGCACTATGACATGCTTTTGGTGCCGGTCACAGGTTACGGAAGCGAGTGTCCGGATTCCAACTTCACAACGGTTAAGCACATGCGTAATTGCAGTCGTAGCAATCGATTCGGATGGTTAACCAACTGGTTAATGTACGCTTGGACGCTACCAGACCTCACCCGTTGATCCTAACGAATTTTTCCTGGGCGTCGCGCTGCACCCGCCGGAATGCTTGCGGCAGTGTTTTGACAAGATCAGTCGCCACCAGGCAGTGTTCTCCCATAATCTCACGCGCGATGTCTCCGGCAAGACCGTGTAGATAAACAGCGGCAATCACCGATTCAAGAATCTTTGTCGAGTTTTGCGCGATCATACCCGCGATCATTCCGGTGAGTATGTCGCCCGTCCCGCCGGTGGCCATGCCTGGATTTCCCGTAGTGTTCACCCACACCGTGCCATCGGGGTGAGCGACCAGCGTGCGGTGTCCCTTAAGCACGACGATCAGTTCGTGATCACGCGCAAACGTGCATGCAATGTTAAGCCGGCCCCGCTGCACCACGGCCACAGTCGAGCCTACGAGACGCGCCATCTCGCCGGGATGCGGAGTAATCACCAGCGTCTTCCCCTGACCGTTCAACTTTTCAGCGTGTCCTTCAAAAGCATTCAGACCGTCGGCATCAACCACCATCGGAACCTTGTACTTGCTGACGAGCGTCCGTACGAGTTCTGCCGTCTCTGCATGGCGAGAAATGCCGGGCCCGACCGCCAGCACAGTCTCGTGTTCTACCAACGAGTCCAGGCGTCCGTCTTTCAGCGCGCGGAGCGAAATAGTTCCCGCTTCTGTTTCCTCCAGTGGTTCGGTCATCACTTCGGGATGAAAGCCAGCCACAGTAGCTAAGACTGATTTTGGCGTCGCCACCGTGGACAGGCCCGCGCCGACGTGCAACGCCGACATGCCCGCCATCGCCGCCGCACCGGCTTTTCCCACTGACCCGCCTATGACGAGCACACGCCCGAAGTTGCCTTTATTCGCAGCAAAAGGTCGCGGTCCCAGTAACCACACGATGTCCCGAGGCGTGATGGCATTCAGTCGCAATGCGGAAACAATCGCATCGTCGGGCGACCCTATGGGCGAAATTTGAATCACACCGCTGGTCAGTCTTCCGAAGACATGCGCCGGACGAGGAGCCGTAAAGGTGACGATAGCGTCGGCCCGCGCCACCGCGCCCGCCTGCTCGCCCATCACGTCCGCGTCGGCGCCAGAAGGAATGTCCACAGCTATCACTGGTACAGAGTTCGCGTTGATGCGGGCAATGGCTTCTGCGTAAACCCCGCTGACCGGCGGCCGAAAACCGGTGCCCAGGATTGCATCCACTACCACATTGCCCTGGAACATAGGAATCCCGTTATTCTTTTTCAAATCGCTGCCGAATGTCAGGTTTATTGGCGGAACCGGCAGTTTCTTAAACATCGCCGCCGCATCGCCACGCACCTCCGCAGAATCGGCCAGTAACAGGACTCCAACCTCTCTACCTGCCTCATGTAGCTTGCGGGCAGCCACAAAACCGTCGCCCCCGTTATTACCTTTGCCGCAGACCACACTGATTTTCTGTGCCGCAGGATATTCCGCGAGCACAAACTCCGCTACCGCCGTGCCCGCGTTCTCCATCAGCGTGAGCGAGGGGACGCCAAATCGTTCGCTGGTGATGCGATCAATCTCGCGCATTTCGGTCGCAGTAACGATTTTCATTTGCTGGCAGCCGCCATTTGCTCAAGCTGGCGAAGCTGGGATGGTTCCCCCATGGCGATCAGGTAGTCCCCTGGCTGAATATTGTCATCGGGCGCGGGATTGAATCGCATTCCTGACTCACGCTTGATGGCGAGAATTATCACACCACGGTCTTGTCGAATTCGTGAGCTCTCAATAGTTTTTCCCGCGAAGCCCGAATACCGGCTAACGCAGATTTCACCAATCTCAAGATCCATGCCGAGGTGTGTGGTTGCAGTATCGAGAAAGCTGACCACGTGCGGACGAAGAAACGACTGGGCGATGCGTTGTCCGGCGAATGAATAAGGAGAGACAACCGAATCGGCGCCCGCTGTCAGCAGATGCTTCTCGGCATCTTCTTCACTAGCCCGGGCAATAATCTTCAATCGAGGATTCAAGCCCCGCGCCGTGAGGACAATGTAAAGATTGGTCGCGTCCGTGGTAGTAGCAGCGACCAGGCCCCGCGCACGCTCAATCTGCGCCTGGCGCAGGGTCTGCTCTTGCGTCGCATCGCCTACCATGGTTAGCCAGTCGCCGCCGTAGCGCTGTGCCTTGGCTTCATTCTGCTCAATGATTACGAACGGCACCGGCCTGCGCGCCAGTTCCCGCGCCGCACTGCGCCCCACGCGGCCCGCGCCGCAGAGGATGTAATGGTCGCTGAGGCGGCCGATATCGCGTTCCATTTTGCGCCTTCCGAAGAAGTTCCGAAGTTCGAATTCTAGCAAAGCCTGGGTGAGTGCCCCGATACCGAGAAATACCAGCGAGACTCCTGCCCCGATAACGAACACATTGAAAACACGGCCCGCATGTGAGAGTGGATGGATTTCCTGATAGCCAATAGTGGTAAGCGTGGTCACCACCATGTAAAAGCCGTCAAACCACGACCAACCCTCAATGAAATGGAAACCCGCCGTGCCCGCGAGCATGACGCACGCCAGGGCCATGCCAATCAATCCCAGGTGGCGGAGAACTCTCATGAAGCTTTACCCCTTAGTTGCATTCAAAACTGCCCAACGATAACGGACTATAAAACAAAAAAGCCTTCCGCGCTGCGCGGAAGGCCTTTTGCAGCCACATCCGGGAAATTCAGTCTGCCATTACCTTTGGAGTCTTCGGTCCAGCCGTAGCCGCCGCAATCTGCACGCGGCTGTGATGGCGGCCGTAGAAGAAATACAACGCCATGCCAATGATCAACCAGATGATCAGCCGCAGCCAGGTATCGCCCGGCAGGCCGGCCATCATCAGCAATGAGATCAGCGCCCCCATGATTGGGACAAACGGCACCATGGGCGTCTTGAAGGGGCGCGGCAGGTTGGGATCTGTACGCCGTAACATCCAAACTCCTGCGCATACGATGACAAACGCCAGGAGGGTACCGATGCTGACCAATTCGCCGAGAATGGCGATGGGAATCACCGACGCAAAAACCGCCACGAAAATTCCCACAAAAATAGATGAAATGTAGGGTGTGCGGAAGCGCGTGTGAACCGTGCTGAACCAGCCGGGCAGCAATCTGTCTTTAGACATTGAGAAGAACACGCGGGATTGGCCGAGCAACATGACCACCATGGTGCTGGTCAGGCCGCAAATCGCTCCCAGCTTCACCAGCAGGCTGCCCCAGCGCACGCCTGTCTTATCGATGCCGACCGCGATCGGATCGGGAACGTTCAGGGTGTCGTATTTCACCAGTCCGGTAAGCACGCCTGCCACAAGAATGTAAAGAATGGTACAGATTACCAGCGATCCTAGAATACCAATCGGCATGTCGCGTTTTGGATCTTTGGCTTCCTGCGCAGCCGTAGACACCGCATCAAATCCGATATACGCGAAGAAAATTACCCCTGCAGCTCGTACCACTCCCGACCAACCGTATTTGCCGAACTGCCCTTCATTGGGTGGCAGGAACGGAGTCCAATTGGCTACCGCCTGCCCCCAGTGTTTCATGATGTAGTTCGCGCCCAAAGCAATGAAGATCAGAAGCACACAAACCTTGACGATAACAATCAGCGAGTTGGCGTTCGCTGATTCCTTAATGCCGATGACCAGGATGACTGTAACCAGTGTGATCCCAAGAAATGCGACCAGATTAAATACACCTGTCTGGTGCGGCAAAGTTGCAGGGTCAATATGATTGGCCGCAAGTGTCCGCGAGATCCGTCCTAACGCCTCCCAGCGTCCGTTGTACATCACGAACGGCGCGCCCGGAGTACCCGCCAGCCATGGTGGAATGTGAATCCCGAAATCCTGCAGCAGGCTGAGCACATAGCCACTCCATCCCGAGGCAACGGTTGCGGCGCCGAATGCGTATTCGAGAATCAGGTCCCAGCCAATGATCCAGGCAAAAATCTCGCCCAGAGTCGCATATCCGTAGGTATACGCGGATCCCGCAATCGGAATCATGGAAGCGAATTCGGCATAACAGAGTCCGGCAAACACGCAGCCAATAGCCGCAAGGATGAATGAGAAAACAATGGCGGGTCCGGCATATTGCGCCGCTGCGGCGCCGGTGAGAACGAAAATGCCGGTTCCGATGATGGCGCCGATACCCAGGGAAATTAGATTCGTGGCTCCCAGAGCGCGCTTGAGACAGTGCGCTCCAGTTTCCTGCGACTCTGCCATGATGATGCTTATCGGTTTCTTGGCTAGAAGATTAGCCATCCTGTTCTCCTGAATAATCAAATTACGATTCTTGCTCGATACCTAATCGGCCAAATGCGTAGACACGCGGTCCAGGTTCGAACCTCGTGACCACAGAAAGTACACCGGTATTCCCAGCAGAACGATGATCAGTCCCGGCCAAGTGTACTGCGGTTTATAGCGCAGTAGCACAACATCAATAAACAATGCCATCAGAATGTAAACGGCGGGCAACACCGGATAGCCAATTGCTCGATAAGGGCGGGGTACTCCCGGGCGGGTGCGCCGTAACACAAATAGTCCGAAAATTGTCAGGATGTAGAACACTAGAACCGCAAAAATAATGTAGTCCAGCAGTTGGCCGTAACTCCCGGAGACGCACAAAACGCATGTCCAGACCATCTGGACCATCAGCGAAATCGCCGGCGTTCTGTACCTCGGATGCAGCCGCGAGACACTGCGAAAGAATAGTCTGTCTTTCGCCATAGCGTAGTAGACTCGCGCGCCCGCGAGGATAAGACCGTTGCAACACCCGAAGGTGGAAAGCATGATGGCAATCGCCATCAACGATCCCCCCATCGACCCAAACATCTGCGTCATGGCCGCCGTGGCAACGCGATCTTCAGTGGCATACTTGATTCCGCGCTCGAAGATAGTCGCGCCATTGGGGTTTCCATTCAATGGCAATACGTTCAGATAAATGACGTTGCACGCCACGTAAAGCGCAATGACGATCCCTGTGCCCATTGCCAGCGACAAGGGCAGGTTGCGGCTGGGATTCTTCACTTCGCCCGCGGTGAAGGTCACGTTATTCCAGGCATCGGCAGAGAAGAGCGAACCGACTTGCGCAATTGCCAGGATAGTAAGCGTGCCTACCATTACCGCCGGCCCACCCATCCCAACCTGAATCGCATGCTGCGCGCTCAGTCCCGCGTTCCGCCAGAAATCTGTGAAGTTCGCCGCGACCGCTTGTGCATTCCGTCCGATGAATAGGCCTAAAAGAACAAACCCCAATAACGCAGAGGTCTTGGCAAAGGTAAAGATGTTCTGGATGAAGGCACCGGTTCTGATGCCGAAGATGTTGATCACCGAGAGCACTATCACCACTGCGATAGCGACCAGGTTTTGGGTGCTCAAGCCGATATCCATGTTGCCCAAAACCATTGGACCTACTTGAATGGGCGGTACCTTCCAGAAATGAACGATCCAATGGGAGGAAGCGATGGAAGGAAAGAAGATGCCGAGAAACTTGCCAAAAGCCACGCCCACCGCGGCAATCGTACCGGTCTGGATCACCAGGAACAGCGTCCAACCGTAGAGAAAACCCCACAGCGGCCCTAGCGCCTCGCGCAGATAAACATACTGTCCGCCGGCGCGGGGCATCATCGCCGCCAGTTCGCCATAGCTGAGCGCGCCCACGATGGTCAGGAAGCCGGTGACCAGCCACGCTCCGATAAGCAGCGCGGGCGAATTCACTTCGCGCGCAATTTCCGCGGAAACAATGTAGATACCTGAACCAATCATGGACCCGATGACCAGCATGGTGGCACTGGTCAGCCCCAGTCCTTGTACCAGTTCCGTGTCCCGGACAACTTCGGTGTCTCTCAACACAGTTGGGCTGATTGGATCGTTCGTGCGAGTACTCACGTCCCTCTCTTCGAAGCTCTCATTCCGCCGACGTTTGCCGGCGACCGTTTTTTTGATAGCGCCACGACTTTACCTCAGAACGCGAAAAAATGCCTCTGCTGATTTGCCCGGCTCTAGTAATAGATCGGATATCACCGCTACCGTGTCCGCTCCCGCTTCAATTACCGATCGGCAGTTCGAGCGCGTGATTCCGCCAATGGCTACCAGCGCTTTGCGTGTCAAAGATCGTGCCTTGCGAACACCTTCCAGCCCGATCACCGGGTCCGGTCTCGCTTTGCTGGTAGTAGAAAAAACCGGACCAATGGCAAGATAGTCGGCCGAAGTGGGGTCCGCCTGACCGACTTGCTCTGGATTGTGCGTGGAGACGCCGAGCCAGAGTTTGTCGCCGATGACGCGTCGCGCGCCCTCAGGAGAGAGATCATCCTGCCCAAGGTGAACACCATCGAAATCCGCCGCGAGGCACAGATCAGCACGATCATTCATGATCCCGCGTGACGTCGCAGTTCCCGCGCCTGCTCGAGCAGCTCGCGCGCATTGCCGACCTTGTTGCGGTATTGCAGCAGGGTGACGCCGCCAGCGATAACTTCTTTTGTGTAGGCAATCAGGGCGACGGTGTCCGCGAAACAAGAGGCGTCTGCAATGGCGTAAAGGCGGGGGAGGGCAATCATGATACAGATTGAATCGCAACTAAGCGGCGGACCCTTCTTTCTTTCCGGCATTCAGAAAGCGTTCGATAAACGTTGTATCCACACGCCCGGCACGAAAATCAGGGTCCGCAAGAATCTTGCGGTGAAGCGGAATCGTGGTAAACACGCCCTCCACGATAAACATTTCCAGAGCCCGTGACATGCGTGAAATGGCTTCCTCGCGGTCCTTGCCGCGCACGATCAACTTGGCAATCAGCGAATCGTAATATGGCGGGATCACGCCCTCAGCATAGGCCGCAGTGTCTATGCGCACCCCTGTCCCGCCCGGCGGATGAAACGCGGTAATCCTTCCCGCCGAGGGCGTGAATTTCTCCGGATGCTCAGCATTGATGCGGCATTCAATGGCATGCCCGCGATGCGTGATGGGCCCGTGCAGAACGTTGTCCATGCGTTCGCCCATGGCGAGCAGGATCTGGCTCTTCACCAGATCCACATCGGTCACCATTTCGGTGACGGGGTGCTCCACCTGGATGCGGGTGTTCATCTCGATGAAATACAGTCGTCGCTCCTGGTCCATTAGGAACTCAACTGTTCCCGCGTTCACATAACCGATATCCGAGAGCGTTTTGCAGAGGATGCTCCCGATTTGATCGCGCAATTCGGAAGTCATTTGCGTGGAAGGCGACTCCTCCAATAACTTCTGGTGCCGGCGCTGGATGCTGCACTCGCGTTCGCCCAGGCTGACGACATTCCCATAGGCGTCGGCCAAGACCTGGAACTCGATATGACGCGGACGCTCCACAAACTTTTCCATGTAGAGGTCGCCATTGCCGAAGGCTGCCGCGGCCTCCGACTGCGCCGCCTTGAATAAGGCCGGCAACTCTTCTTCACTGCGCACGATCCGCATGCCGCGCCCACCGCCGCCCGCGGACGCTTTGATGATCACTGGAAACCCGACCTGCCGCGCCCATTCCAGCGCCTCCCCATCGGAAGCGACAATTCCCTCCGATCCCGGAAGAATGGGCACGCCGGCTTTCTTCATTGCCGCCCGCGCTTTCTCCTTTTCTCCCATCAATCGAGTGATCTCCGGCGGAGGTCCAATGAAAGTGATTCCGCAGGTCTCGCAGACTTCCGCAAAGTTGGCGTTCTCCGCCAGCAGCCCATACCCAGGATGAATTGCCTCTACATTGGCGATTTCCGCGGCACTGATCACAGCAGGAATATTCAAATAACTCTGCGCCAATTGCGGCGGCCCAATGCAGATGGCTTCGTCGGCAAAGCGCACAGGGAGCGAATGGCGGTCAGCCTCGCTATAGATGGCGACCGTGCGGATCCCCAATTCCTTGCAGGCGCAAATGACGCGCAGGGCTATCTCCCCGCGGTTAGCAATAAGGATCTTCTTGAACATTCTGAAATCCGCTCAGAAAGAAAAAGGCGCGCCAGGCGCGCCGGTCAACAAATCTCGCAACTCACGTCCGCTGCCGGACGGCAAATAATTCCTGGCCATATTCGATGGGCTGGCCGTTAGTTACCAGCTTCTTCACCACTTCGCCAGCCACATCCGATTCGATTTCGTTCATTAACTTCATAGCCTCGACAATGCACAGCACCTGCCCCGCTTCCACCATATCGCCTGGCTTCACAAATGGCGGTGCCCCCGGGGATGGCGCTTCGTAAAACGTCCCAACGATCGGCGAGCGCACAATGTGGAGATTCTCCTCTACCACGGGCGCAGCTTCCTTGGTCGGAGCCGTCGTGGCCACGACCGGCACCGCTGGCGTGGTCGCCATTTCCGGCGTGACCGGTGGCGCCGAATGTACCGCGAAATACCGTGTATCCGGCGCGGCGGAAGATCCGCCCCCGCGCTTAATCCGCACCTTCACATCGCCGCGCTCCAACTCGAACTCGGCGATATCCTTTTCGATTAGGAACTCTATGAGTTCCTTGAGCTCTTTCTGGTTCATGCGAGAGTTGATTCTTGGTCCTGCAGCGAGACCGCTTTCCATTTGGGGTGTGTCAGCCGCCACACTGCCGGGATTGGTTTGGGCGCACCCATCTAGTGACAGGTCCTAATCAATCACTATGAATTCCTTGCTGGTGGGCGTCAGAACTTCACATCCCTGGTCGGTAACTACGACCACATCTTCGATCCGGACTCCCCATTTTCCGGGAATATAAACTCCGGGCTCAACGGTGATGATCATGCCCGATCGCAAGACTTCGGTTTGACCAGCCGCGACCCGCGGCGCTTCATGAATCTCCAGGCCTACTCCATGACCCGTAGAATGCGTGAAGTATCGGTCTAAACATCTCCTTTTCAGTGTCTTACGTGCCGCTCGATCTACTTCGCCAACCGCAATACCCGGCCGCACCTGATTGATGGCTGCCTGCTGCGCTTCGCGCACAGCTTCATAAATCTGACGGGCCTCTTGTGTGTGATGACCCACATACACTGTGCGGGTCATATCTGAACAATAGCCAGCGAGTATAACACCGAAGTCGCAGACCACGAATCCTTCAGCTGGAATCGGTTCCGCCGAGGCTCGCCCGTGGGGCAGAGCCGACCGCGGCCCGGCAGCGACGATGGTGGGAAAGGACATCTCCTGCGCCCCCGCAAGTCGCGCGGCGTACTCGAGTTCCGCGGCCACTTCCGTTTCTTTTGTTCCCGGTCGCACTGCCGCCAGGGCTCGATTAAAGAGACTCGCACCCAGGAGAACCGCAGCACGGATGCTGTCAATTTCCTCCGCATCCTTCAGCATCCGCAAACGCTCGACCAGCGGTGGCGCTTCCCGCAGGCGAAAAACCGGAGTCACCACATCTGCCAACTGCTTTCGGGCTAAGACCGTCATGTGCTCGGCCTCAAATCCCAGCACACCCGCCGCTCGTGCCAGCTTCTTCCGGCGGGTAACTAACCAGCTTGCAGCCGCCAGGAGCGGAGCCTTGCGACCGATTGCCAACTTCGGGCCATCAACCTCTTCTCGAGCCTGGGAGATATAACGTCCATCGGTAAAGAAGACACTGCCGCGTTCGTTTACCAGCAAGACTCCGGCGCTCCCGGTAAAGCCGCAGAGATATCGAATATTGGGGGCATGAGTGACGAGGAAGGAATCAAGCCGATGTCGCGAGAGCTCTTGTTGCAGCCGGCGAAGCCGGCCTTTGTGGTCCATCAAATGAGTTTAGCAGGGAGAAGCAAGAACTTAACCGCCGCGGACGATCGCCAATCCTGGATCAAACAAGATCGTAATCTCACCAACTGAGAAGCGAGGACTAACTTCTGTCTCTAAAAACAGAACCGCCGGGTTTCCTGACAGGTTCTTCAGGAAATCCGGCGACTGTTTGCTTCAACTTGTTGGTTATGTCTGGATGATTCGCGGAGTGATGAAGAAAATCAGCTCCTGGTTGGAGGTGCTGACCTGACGATGCTTGAACAGGTTGCCCAGAGCCGGAATGTTGCCCAGCAGCGGCACCTGGGTGATGTTAACCGAGTTCTGCGTCTGGATAACGCCACCAATCACCACCGTGCCGCCATCAGTAACTAATACCTGCGTGGTGGCCTGCTGAGTGATCAGTGTCGGGTTGCCCTGAACCGTCCGGCCGAAGTCAGGCGTCGTGTTCTCCACGTCCACGTTCAGGAAGATCGTGCCTTCTGAGGTGATCTGTGGAACCACGGTGAGCCGCAGGAAAGCGTCCACATATGTGACTGTCGGTGGGCCGCCCAACTGCGCCTGGGTCACGATGGGGACGCGTACGCCCTGGCGAACCAGTGCTTGAATGTTGTTCTGGGTTACTACCCGCGGACGCGAGAGAATTTTCAGCAAGCCGCGCGACTCCGCCATTGTAAGAATGGCATCAATTCGTACGTTGTTGCTGGCGTTCACGAATTGCAGGCCACTGGTCGGGCTGGTGACGGGCAGGTTCGAGAACAGAGGAATCTGGGTCCCGCTTGAGCCGCTGCCGGAGACGATGTACATCGGGTTGGGGGCGACACCAGCGCCGACGGCTGTGGGAGTAGTACCCACGCTCTGAACACCGCCCACAGCGCTGGGCTTGTTGCCCCAGCCAATGCCAAGCTGCGTACCGATATCGCGCGCGAAGCTGCGGGTCGCAGCCACTACGCGAGCTTCAATTTCCACTTCCTGTGTCTTGCGATCCAGTTGCGTGAGCAGGCGATCAATGCCCGGCATCACATTCGGAATGTCAGAGATGATCAGCGCGTTGGTACGGTCATCCGATATAACATCTCCGCGCTGGGTAAGGAATTTCTTGATGGTGGGAACCACGTCCTTGGAGTGGGCGTAGCTCAGGAAACGCGTGACCGTGACTTTATCTACGGCCATCGCCTCTGATTCCTGCTGGGCGCGACGTGCATCCGCTTCCTTCTTGAGCGTATCCACGGTCGCGATGCGCAGCACGTTGCCTTCGAGCTCGCGCGCCAGATCGTTGTTCTTGAGCACGATGTCCAGAGCCTGGTCCCACGGCACGTCATCCAACACGATGGTCAGATTGCCATGTACATTGGGGTCGAGCACCACGTTCAATCCGCTGATCTCATGGATGAGGCGGAAGAAATCTTTCAGATCTACGTCCTTCAGGTTCACCGAGATCGGCTCTCCCGAGTACTTGGGACCGCTGCTCGCCGGCGTCTGAGACATCTGTGTTTTCTGCTCCGCCGCCATATTCACTGCCGGCTGAATCGCCGGCGTCGTGGACGCGGAAGACTGTGCTGCCTGAGGCTGCATCGCGGCATTGGTCTTAGTGGCCAGGAGCTCCGAAGCTGGTTTATCAGCGAATCTCGCCGCTGCTTCGATCGCCCGGGCTGCGGGCTCAATTACGACAGGCTTCTTCTGTTCGGTTTCGCTCTTGGGTTTGAAAGACGGTTCGACAAATACAAAATCGTTAGCCGACGCGCGCTCCACAGGTTTCTTTTCGGTAGCTGTTACCGCACGCGCTATCACCGTCGGCTGATTCGCCGACTTGCTTCTCGCCACCACGGGCATGCTGGCCGAACTCTCACTCTTGCTGACCGCGGGCTTTAGAATGGCGGTCCTGGGAGCAGCCGACACGGCTTTGGGAGCGGCCGTCGTGCCGGATACACCGACCGTCGCCGGGGTATGCAATTTCAACACCAGTTTGCCATCGCTGCCGGGCACCAGTTCGTAGGGGCAGGCCTGGACCAGATCGACCACCACTCGCGTAGTGGGCGGGTTCTGTCCATCCATGCCGATACGTACCGACCTGACGCCATAGCTATCCACGCTGATGTGGTTCTGCTCGGCCGCATCCACGGTGTTGGGCAGATCCATCACCACGCGGAAGGGACGATCCAAGGTGCTCAGTTTCGGGGTCACCTGCCCGCGGGCAGTGATCTCGATGCTGATCCCATCTTCGCCATGCATCACGTCGAGCCGCTGCAATGCGGCCCGTTTAGTAGCGGCCGCGCCCGCGCTCTGCGTCTCAGCCGCTGCTGGCAATAAAACCAGAATCAGCAGCGGTAGGAAAACACCCAGCAGTTGCTTTCGCATCTCTTCTCTCCTCACGCGAAGCGCTTGGCTCTCCGCGTGTGTTTCGTCTAAATCGGTTTTCTGGTCCGTGCCCGGGCACGACCACGGCCGTGCTTTTACACAGCCGGCGTAATGATCTTCTTGGTCACATCACGGGTAAACGATTTGCCCAGTTTGTCCTGGACCGTCTCTTTGAAGATGATCGAGTCGCCCGTGATCTTCACCACGTATCCGTTGAATACCGGATCGTTCTCGCGCAAGAAATAAGCCTTGTTAAGGGAGTTCGTAACCACCGCGATCATGCCCGCGTCCGCCCTTACCACCCCTCGCAGGTTGATCTGCCCGATGTCCAGGCACTTCTTCCCGGTGCTGCAACCCGATCCCCCGGATTGGCTGACCACTGGGCTCAGAAAGGGATCTCTCTTTCCGGTCAGGGCATACTTCTTTTCCGGCTTGTTCTCTGCATTCGCGGTGTCTGTGGTGCCCGAATTGGCGGCCACACTCGGCTTCGGTTGCGCTTTTGAAGTTTTGGAAACCACCACTGGCTTCACTTGCGGAGCGGCCGCTTTGACCGCCGGCTTGCTGGCCGATTTAGCGGCGGGCGCCCTTTGTGAGACGGGCTTCACCGTTGCTGGTTTAAGCGTAGTTTGCTTGACCGTCGCTTGCTTGACCGTGGCCGGCTTGAGGGTGGCTGGCTTGACTGAAGCCGTTTGTTCCGTCGCCGGTAGTCCGCTGGCGACCGTTACCGGCGCTGCCTTGCTTACGCCGGCTTTGCGCGGCGAAGGCTTGGTTGTCGCCGCCCTGGCTTTCTTACTGTCGGTAGCTTGGGGCGCCTGTGCCTGCTGGGTTGGTTGAGTCGGCGCAGCTTGTCCCTGCACGCCCGCCAACGCCGCGTCGGAGTCGATAGCCTTCTTCTTCTCCAGGTTCTTCATGGTGTCGCGAGTGTTTTGAATGAGGTCAGGATTCTGCGCCCAGGCGGCGCTGGCTGCCATCATCGTCAATGCGAAAATGCCTGTCGTCAGCTTCATCGAATTCCCCTACCTTCTCACCGGCGTTGCAGCCTGTCCGGGTCTTCCTGACGTGCTGGCTACCGGCTCCATGTCATGGCTGAAGAATGTAGTCGCGGTACAGGTCGCTACCACACTCTCGTTAGGCGCGTACTGGTATGTATGTTTGGCCTTGGCATCGCCGGGCTTGCGCGTGGAGGCCACCAGCAGACTGGACACGTTCACAATCCGCTCCAGTTTGCCGACCCGGTCAAAGAAACCCAGCACCGAGTAAAACGGACCGTCCAATTCCAATTCGAACGGAACCTCGGTATAAAAATCTTTTGCGGTAAGCCCTTTGGCGGTGTAACGGCGGATCTCTATTCCCGCCCTCTGCGCCTCGCTCTCCATCATGCGGATGAATCCGTCAACTTCCTTTTCATCGGGCACGATGCGGCGTTCGATCTCCAGTTGCTGCTTCAAACTCGCCAATTGCCGCTCGATTTCCGCCAGCTTGGGACGATAGGCTTCCAGTTCGGCATTTTCGTGCAGCTTGTCTTGCAGCTTCTGCTGCGCTACGGTGTTCTGTTCGCGCTGGCTCTTAAACATGGTGAAGTACAAACCAGCCGTCACCAGTGCGCCTCCAGCCATCACCGCCGCCCACTGCTTGAGTCCGGACATTTCGCTAAAATTCGCCATGATCTCCTGCCCTTTTAGGACTTTGCTTTCTCGCAGGTCAGCGTGAACTGAAACGCCTGCATGTCCTTGATGGTCTCATCCTGCATGGTTTCTTTGATCTCGACATTTCTGAAGTATCCGGTCTTCTGCAAATTGCTGATCAGGTTAGCCACTGCGTCCGGGGTCAGCGCCATGCCTTCGATAGCCACGCTTCCGCCTTCATCCTTCAGGTTGTTCAACCAGACGGCTTCAGTGTTGTTGACGGTTTCACCCACCATGGCCAGCAGGTTCACCGGCCCGCCCTGGCTGGCTCGCAGAGAATCGATCACATCCACCCGGCGCTTGTAGCTCTGCGCCTGGCGCTGCCGCTCCAGATAACGGGCTTTCACGTCGGCCAACTCGCGGTTCTTCTGCTCGGCTTGCGACATCTGGGTAGCGATGGATTGCTTCTCTTTGTCCAGCCGGTACCAGTAGGTCAGGTTCAGGGCTGCGGCCAAGGCCAGCACCACCAGCACCTTCATTTTCGGCGATCCTGCGTCTCCGACTTCCATCGTCGGCATCGCAGAAGAGGCGCCGCGCTTGTTCTTTGCCTTGGGTGTTCCCAGCAGGTTGATTCGGATCATAGGCCTTCAAAACTCCTCAGGGCCAAGCCCACAGCCACCGCCAGCTGTCCGGGATTATGCTCCACTAGTTCGGCTCCTACCCCTTCCATGGGCGGCGCAATTTTCTGGAATGGGTTAAACAACTCCACCGGCATCGAAAACTCCTGCCGCAGCGACTCGACTAATCCGGGAACTTTGGACGAGCCGCCCGCCAGGTAAATCTTCTCGATATGCTCTCCTGACGAACTGGCGCGGAAGAAGTCGAATGTCTTCTGAATTTCGAGCACGATAATCTCGGTCACCTGCTGCAGGATGGGCGCTTTGGCGTCTTCGCTCACTGTGCCCACTTTCTTGCCCAGCTTCAGTGACTCGGCATCATCGAAGCTCAAGTCCAACTCCTTCTGCAGCGAATCTGTGTACTGGTGCCCGCCCACGCTGACATCGCGCGGGAACAAGGGCGTGGTGCCCTTGACGATGTTGATATTCATCACGCTGGCGCCCAGGTTCAACAAAGCCACCACCTGTCCCGGCGCGGGTTCGTAGTTGTATTCGTAGCAGTTCTGCAGCGCCAGGGCATCGATATCCACGATAGCCGGAGTCTTGCCCGACATCGAGAGTACGTTGGTGTAGTTGAGAATCTTGTCCTTCTTGACTGCCACCAGCAGCACGTCCATCTGAGGACTGCCGGCATCTTCGGAGAGAATCTGATAATCCAGGTTCACGTCATCCAGATCGAAGGGGATGTGCTGCGCCGCTTCCTTCTGAATGGTTTCCGACAGTTCCTGGTCGCTCATCGAAGGCAGCGAAATCTTCTTCACGATCACCGAATGTCCGCTCACCGCGGTCGCCACGTTCTTAGTCTTAATTTGGTTTTCGGTGAACAATTTCGAGATCGCGCTCGATACCGTGCCCGAGTCCACGATCATGGAATCCACCACGATATCCGGCGCTAGCGGTTCCAGTGCCAGGTGCGCCACTTCAATCCCGGCGCGCGTCCGTCTCAGCTCCACGGCCTTAATACTGGAGGAGCCCACATCCAGACCTACAATCGTCTTTGATCCGAATCCAAACATGTGCCCACCTTTACTGTGACCCGGCGGCACGTGCTGCCGCCTTAGGTTTCTTTTTGCTCCTGGCCTCCATCTGGCTCGACTTCTCTTCCATCCACTGGTCCAGCTTCGATTTCTTGAAGCGCCAGCGATTGCCCAGCTTAAAGGCAGGGATCTTCTGTTCCCCGACGTACTTGTAAAGCGTGTCCGGACTCACTCCCAGGTACTGCGAAGCCTGGCGAATGTTCATGACTTCTCGCGAGTCGGCCATAAGTTCAAGCCCCTTCCACAAAATCAGGCCCCGCCCAAGCCGGTATCTCCGGCCCGCAAGGCGAACTTGGGAGAAAATTCCTCGTTCAAAATTGCCTTCGAGTGAATTTTGGTGTGCTGAGCATATATCAACCCCGTACATGCGGAGGTCAAGGCGTATTTCCGGGTTTGTTAGGGTTTTATGGGTGTTTTCTGGAAAGTGATGAGCGCGTACCTGCACACTAGTGCTATATGTTGTATATCTCTAAAGATGTTACCCAATAGGAAGTAGTGTTTATACGAAGGGTTCGACACGCGGGTGAGAAACGTAACCAAAGTACTAGAGACGGTACGAAGGTAGCATGACGCGCGGAGATAATCTGTGCTTAACGGCTAACTAGCGGAATCCTTCATAGGAACAACCTGCGCCCGCCGGAGCGATACCAACCGAACCACACGCTCTAGAAGACCCTCCTTCTGCAATCTACCTCGATAAGGTAACCTGTTCGCGTTCGCGCAGGAGGGAACAAAAATTGCGCTACTTCGATCGCCTGCAACCATTGGCATTGCTGGCACTCCGCATCGCGCTTGGCGTCGTCATGATTGCGCACGGTTATCCAAAAGTGTTCGGTGGCACGCAGAAAGTGATTCACATGATCTCGAGCCTCGGCTTGCCGGGATGGATGGCCTACCTGGTTGCGGGGGCAGAGTTCTTCGGGGGCATCTGCGTTCTGATTGGACTATTCACTCGCTTTGCCGCGCTCACCATTTTCATCGACATGTCTGTGGCCATCTGGAAAGTGCACTTGAAGAATGGTTTACTCGGGCCAGGCGGCTATGACTTCCCTCTCGCGCTGGCAGCGATCGCTTTCGCTCTGATTTTTCTGGGAGGAGGCCCCATCGCACTCGATCATATTCGCGGCGGCACCGGCAGAGGCTGGTCTGCTAAGCCCAAGAAGTCCTGAATCCCTAACCGATAACACCAGCGTGTGGTGACAAATGGAATATCTGATCGGCTTGATATTGGCTTTAGCTGTCGCCGGTTTGGCCGCCATCACTGGCTTGGATCGGGAGCGGGCCTTTTATCCAACTGTGCTCATCGTGATCGCCTCGTATTACGTGTTGTTTGCCGCCATGGGAGCTTCTGGCCGGACGCTCGTAATGGAGATCGTGGTTGCCAGCGGATTTTTGCTGATTGCCCTAGTCGGCTTTAAGAGAAATCTTTGATGGGTAGTGGCTGCTCTGGTTGCGCACGGGGTCTTCGATTTTGTTCACCACGCGTTCATTGAGAACCCAGGGGTACCGCGCTGGTGGCCCGGTTTCTGTCTGATATTTGACGTGATCGTCGGCGGGTTACTGGCGATTCGTCTGATGAGATTCCCGAACGCTCCGCTCAACTCGGGCGCGCCGGATCGGCCCGCAAGTTAGCGCGAGCAAAAAAGAAGGAGACGCAATTGATGCGCCTCCCGAAACCACAACCTGCCCAAACCATTAGTGGTGATTCAGATATGCCGCTGAGGCAATCCGGTCGAACGGAACATTGGCCGGAATGTTATAACGCGCCATGATGTCCTGCATTTTGCGCGCATTCTCGTCGATGTCCTCGCGGTCGTTTTTGCGTCGCGCCTCCAGCCACTTCGCATAGTGCTTGTCGAATTTTTTCTGGTCATCCGCCGACAGCCTGGTGTACGACGCTGGTGCGCTGTAACCGTAGGCGCCGTTGCCGCCATAAGCGCCTGACGCATTGCTCGCGATCTGCTCGAACTGCACGCTGCTGGGAATGTTGTAGCGCGCCATGATCTCCTGCATTTTGCGCGCGTTCTCGTCACTCTCTTCCCGTTTGTTCTTGCGGTTGGCCTCTACCCATTCGGAGTAATATTTGTCGAATTTCTTCTGATCATCGCGCGACAAGCGGGCCGGAGCGCCATATCCAGCATTCCCGGCATAAGGGCTCAGGGAGCCGTTCGAGGCAATCTGGTCAAATTGCACGTCGGACCGGATGTTATACCGCGCCATGATTTCCTGCATGTGGCGCGCGTTCTCCTCAACATCTTCCCGGTCGCCCTTTCGTCTTGCATCCAGCCATTTTGAATAATACTTGTCAAATTCACTCTGGTCGTCGGGAGACAGCCGGCCTGGCTGACCGTACGCCCCGCTCGGATACTGTCCATAAGCATCCTGTTGCCATGCAACGTTCAGGGTTCGTACCGAGTACGATTGCGCCACAGCGGGCAAAGTAGTCAGCCCAACCAATACAGCGAAAATTCCCAGGAATCTTTTCATAAGTTCCTCCCGCGGAGCAATCTGGAGTACGCGGTAACCAGACTCGCCCCGCAACTAATGAGACGGAGAAATCTGAGTTGTCGGTTGGCTTGAACATCGAGAATTTTGCGGATGAAACCTGGGCAACCCCAACCGCGTGACGCGGTTAGCTACCCCTCCAAAATTTCTCGGCGGGTAAAAGGAGATGGACTCCCTTCCTGGGTGTGACTGTAATCGCTAATTACATCAGCAACGTTGCCGGTTAGCGAAACGTGACTTGAAGACTAGCCGCCTTTCTTCGTACCCTACTCACGAGAGAAGGCTCCTCAATGAGCACGCCTGAACGCCAGCTTCGTCTCGTGCAAGTCGCCTGCCTCCTTTTCGTTGCGGTGTGCATTTTTGTCAGGCATCTGGTGAAGCGTGAAACCCAGAGCGCTATCACCCCCACTCAGTGGCTCGTTATTGTGGCCGCGATCTGGGCTGCTGTTTCAGGGTTCACGGGGCAGCGCAGGATCGTTAGTGCCCGAACTCGGTCTCAACGAGCCTCAAGAAGATCGAGACCCTTTAGCCGATTGAGGGCAGGGCACCTCATGCGGCTTTGGACTGCAACAACAGTCGCCCTGTGGGCGCTTGTTCTGCGAAATCGGCGGTCCCTCACGGCTGGTTGATACTTTCTTTGCAGTCGGACTGCTTCTGCTGCTGGTGTGGAGGCCGGGAGCTAGTCCGACACCAACGCCGCCATGAACGTCGCGAGTCGAAGTGGAAATGCGTCGCTTTTAAAGCATCGCGGTTACCCCATGACCCTGAGCAGTCAAAGCCCGGGACAAAAAAAGGCGCACCTAAGGTGCGCCCCCCAAGCTTGCAATTTCAAACAAGACTAATTAGTAGCGATTAAAACTGCCGCCCTGTGAGGCAATCTGGCTGAACGGCACGTTGCTGGGGATGTTGTAGCGTGCCATCAGGTCGCGCATACGATTCTCCATGCTCACCGCTTCACCCAGATTATTGGTCTGGCGATACTGGCTCCAGCGTGAGTAGTAGCTATCGAAACGGTTCTGATCCTGCGGCAAAAGGCGCCCCTGATAGCCTCGGCCGTAATTTCCCCGGCCATATCCACCATTACCGTAGCCGCCGTTGTAGCCCCCATTGTTGCGATAGCCGCCATTATTGCGGTAGCCGTCGTCGCGATCGCGGTCGCCATCCCGGTCACGGTCGCGATATGCATCTCTGCGATGATTCCGGTTCCAGCGGTCGTGGTCACGATCCCTGTCCCGATCACGATCCCTATCTCGATCCCGATCCCGGTCTCGTCGCCGGTCGTCGTCGCGATCGCCCTGGCGGCGGTCATCATCCCGATCTTGCCAGGCTGGACTGCCGTTATAGGCAACGGTTGCGATCCCGGCATGCTGCACGTTCGATAAAATATTACGCAGTTGGTCAGTTGACACCCCATTCGGCGACTGCGCAAGCAAAGGCATTGCCAAGCCCAGCATCGCAGCCGCAATTCCCCAAAGTCTTTTCATGATTCCTCCTGCAAAGGGATTCAGGCGGAGGAGCAGAATCACCCTGCCCATAGTGAGAAGGGACGCAGGACACATTGGTTGGCCTCGCCTCTGTAAAGGAATGTAAAGAGAAGGAACTAGAGTGTAAGAAAATGTAAAAGAAATGAATCGTTACGCTAGAACTCCGCCAGCTTCTTCATCGCACGATACAAATCCTCGGCTTGCGGCAGGATCGCGTTTTCGAGAATCGGCTGATACGCGACATAGGTATCTTCCGCCGCGATGCGACTCACCGGCGCATCAAGATGTTCGAATAGATTTTCGGCAATGCGCGCCGCTATCTCCGCGCCATATCCCCAGCTAAGCGTGTCTTCATACGCGACCAGCGCCCGATTCGTTTTCCGAACTGACGCGGCAATCGCGTCCCAATCAAATGGATTGAGCGAGCGCAAATCGATCAGTTCCACTTTTACCTGATGCTCGCGTTCTAACCTTTGTGCGGCTTGCAAGGCGCGCGGCACCACGGCGCCATAAGTGATTACGGTGAGATCAGTTCCCGGCTGCACAATTTTCGCTTTCCCAAAGGGAACCATGTAATCCGGCCCGGGATAGGGCGAGCGCCCGTAAGCCTCCCGATACAAACGCTTGTGCTCCAAAAACAACACCGGGTCATCACAGCGAATTGCGGTTCGCAGCAACCCGGCAGCATCCAACGCATTCGAGGGAAAAACTACTCGTAAACCGGGAATATGGGTGAAGATGCTCTCGCCGCATTGCGAGTGATAGATTGCCCCACCGGTGAGATATCCGCCAATGGCCACGCGAATCACAACCGGCGCGGAGAAGGCATTATTCGATCGCCAGCGGATCAGCGGCAGTTCGTTGCGTAATTGCATCATCGCCGGCCAAATGTAGTCGAAGAACTGGATCTCGACCACCGGCTTCAACCCTCGTGTGGCCATGCCGGTCGCCCGGCCCACGATATTGGCTTCCGCCAACGGTGAATTGAAGACGCGGTCTGAGCCAAAATCGCATTGCAAGCCAGCGGTCAGCTTGAACACGCCGCCCTTACCTTTGATCATCTTCTGCTTCAAATATTCTTCGCGGCTGCAATCTGCCACGTCTTCGCCAAAGATCACCATGCGTTCGTCGCGCCGCATTTCGTCACGCAAGGTGGCGTTGATCAAATCAGCCATGGTTTTGGGCGCAGACGCCTTAGCCGGCGTCTTCTTGTCGTCGGCGGGAGCTTCCACCTTGGCGAACACCGGTTGCGTTTCGAATGCCGACGAAGTCGGGTCCAGGTCAGGCGAATAGATATATTTCTTAATTGAATCGGGTTGCGGAGGAGCCGCCTTCAACGCCTGATCCACCGCTACCTGAAGATCATCCTCGACCTGCTTCTCCAATTTATTGATTCCCGCCTCGTCGAGTATGCCCTCGCGAATCAGAAACATCTGCATGCGCGAGATGGGATCGCGCGCCGCGTCGCGCTGCCGTTCGATATCCGGACGATAGAGACGCTCGTCATCCGACAACGAATGCGAATAAGGCCGGATTACGTGGAAGTGGACGAGAGCAGGGCCATGACCGGCACGGCAATAGTCGACTGCTTGCTGCAATGCGGCGTAGCTGATGACCGGGTCGGTGCCATCAACTTCGTCAAAATGGAAATTAGGGAAGCCAGCCACGAGGCGCGAGATGTTGCCTCCGGCGGTCTGCACCTCAACCGGGACGGAAATCGCGTACTCGTTATTTTCCACGCAGAACAGGACAGGAAGCTTGCTGTTTGACGCGGTATTCATCGCTTCCCAGAACTCGCCTTCGCTGGTCGTGCCGTCGCCGAGAGAGACGTAAGTGACCTCGTCGCCGTGGAAGTTCACATCTTTGAATTGACGGTAATCTCCGCTGGCTTTCTTGGCAGCCTCCGGATGTCTGGCAAAATATCGCCCGGCTTCGGCGCAGCCCACCGCCTGGAGAATTTGGGTCCCGGTCGGAGAAGACTGAGTAACGATGTTCAGCCGCTTGTATGCCCAATGCGACGGCATCTGGCGGCCGCCGGAACTGGGATCGTCCGCTGCGCCAACTCCCTGTAGCAACATTTCGTAAGGAGTCGCGCCCAGCGCCAGACAAAGCGCGCGGTCACGATAGTAGGGATAAAACCAATCGTAGCCGGCCTTCAGGGCGAATCCGGCAGCAGCCCCGACCGCCTCATGCCCCGCGCCTGATATCTGGAAATATATCTTTTGCTGGCGCTTGAGCATGATCTCCCGGTCGTCAAGGCGACGGGAGGTGTACATAATGCGATAGGCATCAATCAGTTGCTGGCGGGTAAGCCCTTGATAGGTTCTACCCGCCTTTTTAATGTCTGCATCGCCCGCCAGCTTGGGATCGGTTTTCGTAATCGCCATGCGCTTACTTTCCGGGCAGAGGCTAACCGTGCATTGTAAATGCCAAATGCAAGATTGGGAATACAGCATTGGGAGTAGCACCAGCATCGTTTATCCTAAAAGCAAAATGATCAAGTTCAACCGGCAATTCGACCCGCAGGCCATCAAGCTGCTGATCTTTGACCTCGACGGCACTCTGATCGATTCCCGGCTTGATCTCGTGCACTCGGTAAATGCCATGCTGCGCCACTTCAACCGGCCGGAGCTTCCTGCGGAAGTGATCGCGACCTACGTAGGCGATGGTGCACCCATGCTGGTGCAGCGAGCACTGGGCGATCCCCGGGACCATGCTTATTTGAAAAAAGCTCTGGATTATTTCCTGGCGTACTACCGAGCGCACAAGCTCGATCACACCCACGTTTATGAAGGAGTAACACAAGCTCTTGCGACCCTGCGTCAGTCGCGAAATGGTATGCCACGCCAGATGGCTGTGCTTTCCAATAAGCCAGTCCATCCTTCGCGGGCGATTGTCGAGGCGCTCGGCTTGCACGAGTATTTCGTGTCGGTCTACGGCGGCAACAGCTTTGCGACCAAAAAGCCCGATCCGCTCGGCGCCAGGACAATCCTGAACGAAACCGGTTCACATCCGCAGGAGACCGTTATCATCGGAGACTCGTCGCACGACGTGCTTACGGGCCGCAATGCTGGCCTGTGGACTTGCGGAGTAACCTACGGCTTCGCTCCCCATACGCTGTGTGAAGCTCCGCCAGACGTGGTCGTGGACACGCCGCAGGAATTGGCGAAATTGTTTTCCCGCAAGTGATTGAAAAACGCTAACCATGATTAGCTAATAGCTAACATACCACTGGGAGCCGATTCTAGCCTCGCGGGGATGCCAGGTAGCCCTCAGGGTCATCCGAGTGGCGATTGTGGCTGTACGGGGCAGCCAGACCCAATTAAACGCTATTGCAGCACCGGACCGGAACCGCATTCTGGCGATTGCTGATTCCTCGCCTCACTTGTTTTCATTAGCTTAGGGCTATGTCAATGATTCTATAGGATCAGTCATGAACTGTGACAGCAGCGAGCGGTTTTCAAGATGAGGTAAACTGCATCCCAACCACCAAATGAATACCCATCTCAGCTTCACCGCGGCGGAACTGCGCAAGCTGCGTCGCTTGAAGGACCCCCACGGCATTCAGCGATACCTCGACGCGCTGCCATATCACCTAGCTGATACCGCGTGGTCGCCACGGCGTGTGCTTCGCGAGGGCACAGCGCATTGCCTCGAAGGCGCCATATTCGGCGCCGCCGCGCTGCGGGCCAATGGTTTTCCGCCGCTGATTCTGGATCTTGAAGCCGACCACGACACGGATCACGTGGTCGCCATCTACCGGGTGGACAACCATTGGGGCGCAATCGCGAAGTCAAACTTCACGGGCTGCCGTTATCGCGAACCGGTGTATCGCTCGTTGCGCGAACTGGCCATGAGTTACTTCAATTTGTACTTCAACCTGAGGCGCCAGCGAACCTTGCGGACGTTTTCACGTCCGGTGAACCTGGCGCGCTTCGACCACTTGAACTGGATGACGACGGAAAAGCCGATCTGGTTTATCGTTAACTATCTCTTCGAAATCCACCACTACAAACTACTCAAGCGCGGCGTGGCACAGCGCCTGCATCGAGTAGATGAGCGCCTCTTCCGCGCGGAATGTCTGGGGCGCGCCGAAAAGAAAGGTTAGTCCTCAGTGCTCAACGGAGAATAATTAGGTAAGCCCACTTGAAGCGCATCTTTTGGGAACTCATTGGGTTCTAATCCCGTAGTCCATTTTATGAAGCTGATCTGCGCAAGTCTGGTTCTTCTACTTCTAACTTCGGTAGCTCGACTGGCTGTCGGCCAGGAGAATTCACCTAGACAGTCCAGCGATTCCGATGCACCCGGCCTTCCCCCGGCCAGTGCCTCTGCTCCGAACGCACGCCCAGCCACCCCGACCACAGCAGCCACTGCTTTAACCTTCTCTCCCGGCGCGCTTTCGGGGGACCAAATCAGAGAACTCATTCAGAAAGTGGCCGACAACGATATCGAGAATGACAAGAAACAACGTAATTACACCTACATCCAGCGAGAAGAAGAGCGCAAGCTAAACCGGAAAGGCGAAGTGCAGTCGACGGAATCGAAGACGTCAGAAGTCATGATCCTGTACGGAAGCCAAGTCGAGCGCCTGATCGCGAAGAATGATAAGCCACTCTCTGAAAAAGATGCAGCCAAGGAAGACGAGAAGATTCGCAAGATCATCGACAAGCGCAAGAACGAGACCGAAGAACAGCGCAAGAAGCGTCTGGCGCACGAAGAAAAAGACCGTGAGGAGTCACGTCAGTGGGTGCGTGAAATCAGCGACGCTTACAATTTCCGCCTGGCCGGGACAGAGAATGTCGGCGGGCGCGACTCTTATGTGGTTGACGCCGACCCGCGGCCCGGCTTCCAGCCGCACCTCAAATACGCCAACTACCTGTCCAAGTTTCGCTTCAGAGTGTGGATAGACAGAGCCGAAATGCAATTGGTGAAAATGGACGCTGAATGTATCGATACGGTTTCCTGGGGACTGTTCGTGGCGCGCATTCATAAAGGAGCCCGCATTCGGGTTGAGCAGACGCGGGTGAACGATGAAGTCTGGCTGCCCAAACACGAATCCGTGAAGCTCGATGTGCGGCTAGCTCTGCTGAAGAATTTCAACGTCGACCAGGATACTACCTACCGTGACTACAAGAAGTTCCGTACGGATACCAAAATCGTCGGTATGGAAGAAATACAGGAACAAAAGTAAATGTCCAGCTGCAGACTTCAGCATTTTTGAGCTGCTGCTTGCCCGCGTGTCCCAATCCCGCACGTTATAATAAAAAGATTGTCACTCGCCGAAATTGCGCTCTGAGAGGGCGCGCTCGAAACGCAATTTATGGATTTCAGGCTCATCAGCGAATACAAACCGCAGGGTGATCAAGGCACGGCTATCCAGTCGTTGGTGCGGGGTGTGTTCGACCGCGAGCAGCATCAGGTTCTGCTGGGGGTCACCGGGTCGGGCAAGACTTACACCATGGCCAAGGTGATTGAGGCGGCGAACCGGCCAACCATCGTGATGGCGCACAATAAGACGCTGGCGGCGCAGCTCTATCACGAGTTCAAGACATTTTTCCCGCACAATGCGGTGGAATACTTTGTGTCGTACTACGACTATTACCAGCCGGAAGCTTACGTGCCCGCCGCGGACCTTTACATCGAAAAAGAAGCGACCATCAACGACGAACTGGACAAGCTGCGGCTCTCCGCTACCCGCTCACTGTTTGAGCGACGCGATTGCCTGATTGTTTCGTCGGTGAGCTGCATCTATGGCCTGGGTTCGCCAGAGGCGTACTACGGCATGCTGCTGTTTCTCGAAAAAGGGCAGAAGATCAAGCGTGAAGACATCACCCGCAAGCTGGTCGAGATCCTTTACGAGCGTACTGATGGCGAGTTCCGGCGCGGAACATTTCGGGTGCGGGGCGATGTCATCGAAGTCTTCCCCACTTATGACGACATGGCTTATCGCATCGAGTTGTGGGGCGACGTCATCGAGTCGCTTTCACAAATCGATCCCTTGTTTGGCACGGTCAAGCAGAAATATGTGCGCCTACCGATTTATCCCAAGACCCACTATGTGATGAAGCAGGAGACCAAAGATAAGGCCGTCCAGTCAATTAAAGAAGAGCTGGCGTGGTGGGAGGCTGAGCAGGAAAAGCTGGGGCACATAGTGGAGGCACAGCGGGTTCATCAGCGCACCATGTTTGATCTCGAGATGATCAGGGCAATGGGATACTGCCACGGCATCGAAAACTATTCGCGGCACTTCACCGGGCGGCTGCCAGGTGAGCCTCCGCCGACGCTGCTGGATTATTTTCCCCGCGACTTCCTGATGTTCATCGACGAATCGCACCAGACCGTGCCGCAGTTACACGGCATGTATCACGGCGACCGCTCGCGCAAGGAAACGCTGGTCGAGTACGGCTTCCGTTTGCCTTCGGCACTGGATAACCGTCCGCTGACCTTTGAAGAGTTCGAGCACCGCATGAATCAGATGATCTACGTCTCGGCAACTCCCGGACCGTATGAGCTGACCAAGTCGGCGGGCGTGGTCGTGGAGCAGATTATTCGGCCGACAGGATTGATTGATCCGCCGGTGGAAGTGCGTCCGGTGAAGGGGCAGATTGATGATCTGCTGCACGAAATTCGCGAGCGCGTAGCCCGCAAAGAACGTGTGCTGGTCACAACCCTTACCAAGCGCATGGCCGAAGACCTGGCGGAGTACTACGCCGAAGTCGGCGTCAAGTGCCGCTACATGCACTCTGAAATCGAGACGCTGGAGCGAGTGAAAATCCTGCGCGACTTGCGTAAGGGCGAATTCGATGTGCTGATCGGGATCAACCTGTTGCGCGAAGGACTCGACCTGCCGGAGGTTTCGCTGGTAGCAATTCTCGATGCCGACAAAGAAGGATTTCTGCGGTCGAGCGGATCGCTGATCCAGACCATCGGCCGCTGCGCCCGAAATCTGAATGGACGGGCAATTTTATATGCCGATGTGATGACCGACTCGATGAAGAAAGCTCTCGATGAGACCAATCGCCGCCGCGCCATTCAACAGGCTTACAACGAAGCCAATGGGATTACGCCGGAATCGATCGTGCGGCCACTGGAAATGTCGCTGGCGGGAATCATTCAGGCCGATTATGCCGACCTGACTGGGCCGGAGGCTGACGGAATTCCAGAGTTCACATCGCAGGAAGAACTGGATGGCTATATAACGAAGCTCGAAAGCGACATGCGTGAAGCCGCCAAACGGTTTGAATTTGAGAAAGCGGCCAGGTTGCGGGACACCATCAAGGAGCTGAGAACCAAAGAATTTCTTTTTGCCTGAAGAAAGTCAGAAACCGGAATATAGAAGCTCTCTTATCTTCCCGATTTCGCAACGCTCGCCATGGATTTCTGAAAGACTGTATAACCCGCGTCGGTTTGCGCATGCCAGCTCACATCCATCCCTGGGAGTTTTTCTCCCTGCCCCAGGAAAAGATAGCCTCCCGGTTCCAGATAAAGATGCAGGCGCTGGGCGAGCGCGATGCGCTGCGCCATGGAAAAGTGTCGCATCACGTCCATGCAGAAAATGCAATCGAAGCGTCCGATGTAGCCAGGATCAGCGAGATTCGTCTTGGTAAAGGTCAGCAGGTTGCGCAGCCGCGGCTTGGCAAGAAAGTGCTGGCCAATCCTGGCAAAGTAAGTCTGAATGAGAGTGCTGGGCACGTGTGCCAGCGCCTGCTGCGGGTAAAGTCCGCGCTCCGCGACCGCCAGCGCCGACGGACGAATGTCGCTGCCGACGATGCGAATGTTCCAACCCTCCAGCACCTTCGCGGTCTGGCACACCGTCATGGCAATGGAATAGGGCTCTTCGCCACTGGAGCAACCCGCGCTCCAGATGCGGAGCGGATGAGAACTTTCGTTGGATTTGCGAGCATGAAGGTCAGGTAGTACTTTCTTTTCGAATATCTCGAATGCAGCAGGAGGGCGGAAGAATCCAGTCTCACCGTCGAGCAAAGATTCGAGCAAGGCTTCACATTCACTGTCCCGGGACTGAATCAGCTTGAGCAGGTCCGGCGCCGAATTGAGATGGCGGGACTCTAAAAACTCTGCGATTTTGGCGCTAAGGGTTTCGCAAGAACCTTCGAGCAGAATGCCGGCCCGTCGCTCCAGCAGCACACGCAGCTCAGATAACTCGTGCTCGAGAACCGCAACGCTAGTGGAAAGCTTGTGCATTTCCTTCGTGTGTTTCCGGCCGCCTGCTTCCGGCCAGTACACGGGCGAGACGCCCGCGTCTACATTGCATCCTTGCGTTTACAAACCGACGCTCGCAACCCTTGACTTTGTATTGTTTTCTTTTTCTGCCTGGCGCTCTACAAAACTGAGTTCTTTTTCCAGGGAGGAGAAGCGCTGCAGGATTTCGTGCATCCGCAGAGCCATATTGCGAATGGTGTCGATTTGCGAGCGCGCATTGGCTGAAAGACTGCCTGGCTCAATTAGCAATAACTCGGAATTACCCAGGACTGATGTGAGCGCATTGTTGAGACTGTGGCGCATTTCCAGCATGTAGCGGCCGAGCGTCGCCTGGCGCTCGAGCGCGGCTCTTGCGTGCTCCGTCTTAATGGCACGGGCAACCGCCTCGGTCCGGCGCAGGGCTTCGGTGGAAAGCAACACCAGCGCATCCAACCAGCCCTCGTGCTGCCGCAACAAAAGCACACGCGGTTGCGTGTCTCGCACGACCTGGGCAGTCTGGACATCGTTACAAACGAACACCACTGGCTTGCCAGTTGCCTCCAGCGCTTTGAGCAGTGGGGTAATGGCCCGTGGGGCAATCGCCCCCACAATCGCCAATTCAAACGCACCCGCGTCGAAACCGTGACAGAGGTCGCCACTCATCAGGGTGAATGGTGGCACACTGCGTTCAGTCTGCCAGCGGCTGGTGACCTCGCGGGAGAAGTCCGCGTCATCGGAAATGATCATTATGGTGGGCTGGTCCACGGTTTATCGTCCTTGCCATCTTCTTCTGAAAGCGTCAGCCGTCGTTGTCGTCACCGGGGGATTGCTGGGGGGAAGAATCGTCCTCGTGCGCATTCCATTCCTGCGAATTACTCGCTACTTCAAACTCGGGAACTGTGGAAGCACTTGCCGCGGAATTTCTGTTGGGCTGGGCTGCTGGACCGGCCGAGGCCGTAGCTGCGCGCGCCACCTTAGAAGCTGCGCTCGCAGTTGCCGGGGTTTTGCCGACTCCGTTCTTGGCCAGCGCATCGTCCACAGCGGCACGGAGATCCACCAGCATGCGCAACGGTTGCCCAGAAGAGTATTCGGCGTGAAACATGACTTTCCAGGACTGGCAAATCATACGCAAGCGGGCGACCGGCTCTTCCGCGGAAAATTGTGCTCTCCGGCAGTCCAGGGTACTTACGCCATGGCGCTCCAGATCCCGCAGTCCGTCAAGAATAGCGTTGAGGTCTGCATGCATCAGGTGAAAGAAGACACGCCGCATCATGAAGCTGAAACGGGTAAAGGCCACCATTGCGGCGGGCAAGAAATATTTGTCCCCGCATTGCACTTTCAGTTTTCTTCCTTGCTCGAGAATGCCGCTGTGCAGCAGCTCGCTGAGACGCCGGCAATGTTTGGCGGACTGCATTAACTGCTCCAGTGGCTTGAGCCAAGGCGGCAGCACAGAGTCGACCGCACCCAACGCCGGTTCCAGGACCTGGGCAACGTATTCCAGATCCACATCTCCGTCATCGAGACCGGAGGGAGCGCAATGGGAAAAGAACTGCACCAGCAGAAAGTCGATCTTGTCGCGATCTGATGCCGACCTCTTCTCCTTTTGTAAGTGGTGCACCAGAATGGTCTGCAGGACTTCTTGGGTGGTGAGCGGTGTAGTTTGCAGAAACTGCCGCAACTGGTGGACCTGAATGCGTTCATCAACCTCGCGCAGCCATTGCTTGGCCAGTTCGACAGATTCTTGCGGCGGCGCTTCCACTCCGGCTTCCAGGTCACTACAGGCGGGGAGGTCGATGACGAACTCCCGCGCCAAGGCGGAATAAATGGGAAACAGAAGGCGCGCGGTGTGCCATTCCGCAGCCAGTCCACTCAGTTGTGATGTGGCAGTCATGATTTCACAATCCAATTGGGGACTTCATGGGTGAAGCGGGCGGCAACCGCCGTCTGCCCGTCGTGGTATTGCACGGCGACTACAGTAGCTTCGGCGTCGAGCGAACTGTCACGGTTCTGTAGCCGCAGGATTTCCGAAAATTCCAAAGGTATGTTGGAGACGAAGAGGACTTCGCGAGGCGTGCCAAACTCGATGATGGTGTTTTCTGTAGATGTCCCAGTTTCGCAGCCGGTGCGGGTCAATTTGATCGGAATCCGCACAGGTGTCGCTTCGGGGAAAAATTTCGCAAGCCGGCCGACGAGGCTGGGTTCGGGCGAACGCGCGCTAGCTGTGGCCTCTCTTGCCAAGGCGTGACCTCACAAGTTGCACTTAACAGCGGTCCGACTCCCATCTTCCCGGTTAGGAAGACTGTTTAACGGGAGCCGTGGGACCGCACCGTACTTCAAGAGTGCACGATCACAGCCAAAGTCCTGAAGTGATGTGCGGCGCACTAAGTTATTGATGATTATGCGGAAGTCGGCACAATGAGGGTGGCAAGGTGAGAGATATCTTAGGCGAATGTCTCACAATGAAACACCGTCTCAAGCGGGAGCGGCTCGCAGGTCTCACGTTTTGCTCGCGAACGAAACGATTGTAGCCCCACATTCACTGCAGTGCTTGACTCGAAGCTGAAGCCGCCCGTGAACCGATGTTATAGCGTTTGAGCTTGCGATAGAGGGTGGCGCGGCTGATACCTAGCATTTTGCCGGCCAGAACTTTGTCTCCCTTCACCTGCTCGAAGACGCGCTGAATCGTGGCTCGTTCGATGTCCTCCAGATCGGTCGAGGTAAGCCCGCTGGATGATTCAGCGAATAACTCCGCCACCGGGGAGGCGGAAGCGATGGCGGGTGGCAGGTCGTTTACGTCAATGGTCTGATGGTCGCCCAAAGCGACGGCGCGTTCGATGCAGTTTTCCAGTTCGCGCACGTTCCCCGGCCAATCGTATTGCAACAACGACTTCATGGCTGAGTTAGTAACTTGAATGGCATGGTCTGGGGCATAGCGATCGAGAAACCAGTGCACCAGCATAGGAATGTCTGAGCGACGTTCCCTCAGTGCTGGCACGTGAAGCGTCACCACGTTCAAGCGGAAATAGAGATCTTTGCGAAATGTCCCGTTGCGATATTCCGACTCGAGGTCGCGATTGCTGGCGGCGATGACACGCACGTCCACCTTAAGCTTCTGATTGCTGCCTACCGGGCGTATTTCTTTTTCCTGCAATACGCGCAACAGTTTGGCCTGCATCTCCAGCGGCAGTTCGCCGATCTCATCGAGGAAGATGGTGCCCCCATCCGCCGTCTGAAAGAGCCCTGATTTCGACTTGAGGGCGCCCGTAAAGGCTCCTTTTTCGTAGCCAAACAATTCGCTCTCGATGAGCGTAGGCACTAACGATCCGCAGTCGACGGCTACGAAGGGGCGAGTGGCAAAGGTTCCGCGAAAGTGAATGGCGCGAGCCACAAGTTCTTTACCCGTCCCGCTCTCGCCGGTAATGAGGACGGGCGTACGGGTGTCTTTCAATCGCGAGATGAGACGCAGTACATCTTGAATTTTGGCCGACGAACCCACAATGCCATGCAGTTTGGTTTCGGTGTCCATGCGCTCGCGAAGAAAGCGATTCTCATCCACCAGGCGGACTTTTTCCGCCATCCGCCGTAGAAACAGGCGCAACTCCTCGAGCGGCGAAAAGGGCTTGGTGATGTAGTCGTAGGCCCCCAGCTTCATGGCTTGTACGGCAGTTTCAATCGAACCATGTCCTGTCATCACCGCCACTTCGGTACGCGGTAATAGTTTCTTGACCTTCTCCAGAAAATCCAATCCCGACATGTGAGGCATCACCATATCGGTGAGAATCATATGGGCGGGCTGGTCCTCCAGCAGGGACAGAGCGGACTCGCCATTGTCAGCTTCCAGGCAGGCGAAGCCGAGCGATTCGCCGACGGTTACGCAGAGCTTGCGGATGCTCTGCTCATCATCCACGATTAAGAGTCGGATTCGAAGATCGTCGCTGCTCACAAAGCCTTCCCCATGGTTTTCTCGACAACCGAGATAAACTGGCGCACCCGAAATGGCTTTTCCACGCAGGGGGCGCCGGTCTTGCGCAGGGTCTCCACCGTCTCTTCGTTGGCGATATCCCCAGTGATGAAAACGATGCGCGATACCAGTTCCGGGCGGTTCTTGGCGATCCAGGTATGAACATCCACGCCATTCACGCCTCCTGGGGTACGCATGTCGGAGACGACACCGAGAAAATCGTCGCCAGCTTCGAGCAGTTCGAGCGCTTTGATGCCCGACTCAGCGCAGACGACGGGATAACCGCTGCGCTCCAAAGTGGCGAGAACATAGGCCATTACGCCGGGTTCGTCTTCAATCAAGAGGACCGGAAGAGGCAGGGGTTTTGCGGCAGGTTGACTCATCGTTGTATCACTCCGGCGGCGGCCCCCAGAGAGGCCGTTTCAGCGAGGGCAGGCAGGCGGACAATAAAAGTCGCGCCCTCTCCCCCGACGTTGTTGTGGCATAGAATCTCGCCGCCATGTTCGCGGACGATTCCGTAGCAGATGCTGAGACCCAGGCCAGTTCCCTTCCCTACTTCTTTGGTAGTGAAGAATGGATCAAAGATGCGGTCAGGAGTGGCAATCCCCTCGCCGTTATCGCGGAACGAGACCTCGACGAAATCCCCCAGGTTTGCGGTCATGATTTCAATACGGGCCAAGCGGCCGGTTTCGCGCACCGCGTCATAGGCATTGTTAAGAATGTTGAGAAAGACCTGCTGCAATTGATGGGAATCGCCGATCACATAAGGCAAATTCTGATCGAATAGCTCCACCACATCGATGCCATGGCTGGTGAAATCATAAGAGCGCAATTGCACGGTGCGGATGAGAATGGTGTTGAGTTGAACAGGTTTGCGCTGTGGCGGGTTCTGGCGCGCGAAGCTGAGCAGGTTTTGCACGATTTGCTTGGTGCGCTGGGCTTCTTGAAGAATCACTCGCAGATCCTTACGGGCGCTTTCCGGGACCTCGGCATTTTCCATGAGCAGATCGGCAAATCCAAGAATGGCCGTGAGTGGATTGTTAACCTCGTGGGCGACGCCCGAAACCAGTTGGCCTACCGCTGCCATCTTCTCGGCGTGCATGAGTTTGGATTGCAACATGGCCGCGTCGGTGATGTCGGTCATTACCACCACGATGCTGGTGACGGACCCTTGCTCATCACGCATGGGGCTGAGATTGACGGAAAACTGGCCCAACCGGCCGTCGCCACGGTAGATTTGCAGGTCAAGATTGTCTACTTGATGACCGGCCACGGTGGCATTGAGAGCATCGCTTAGGACCTGGCGGCGAGCCGGCGCCGCAAGTTCAAGCAGAGGCCGTCCTAGAATTTGTTTTTGTTCATAACCGGCGTCATACCAGCGGCGATTGCCATAGCTGATCAGCCCGGCGGTATCCACGACCAGGATGAGACTCTGGGTGTGATTCAGGATCTTGCTGGAAAAATCACGTTCGCGCTGCAGTTCAGACTGAAAATTCTTCAGCCCCGTGATATCGAGCATCAGGCCGCGGTACTGGACGACTCGGCCCTGCGCGTCCAGCACGGCGAATGCGTTGATGAGCACGTGCACAGCGGAACCGTCTTTGCGTCGAAGCGTCTCCTCGTGATTGCGCAACACCCCATGTTGCTGCATGAATTGCGCCAGCCGCTCCCGCACCTCGGGGGACGAATAGATTACGGCGTTGATATCCACTTGCAACAGCTCCTGCCGGCTGCCATAACCCAGCATGCGGACCAGCGCATCGTTCACTTCAATAAAGCGTCCTTCCGGCGTCGAGAAGAAAAGGCCCTCCTGAATGTTGTCAAACAGTTCTCGATAGCGACGCTCCGCTTCGCGGCGATCGGTGATGTCTTTGAGAACGTGAATGGTCTGAAGCCTCTCATTGTTTGCCCCATGAATACGCGAGGTCGAGACCAGATAAGTGCGCTCCAGCACGGGATGAACAAATTCATCGGTGCCATCACCAGTTCGACAGAATGGACAAGAGTGAGGGGGAGCTTCGGTGGCCAAGGCCAGGAGCGCCCGCATATTAAGTCCCACCAGTTGAACCGGCTCGACCCCGATAAATTCCGCCAGCGAACGATTCACACGCAACACATTGTGGGCCTCGTCATGGACCACGATGTAGTCGGAGATGGCATCGAAGATTTCCATCCAGTGCCGGTTGGCTTGATCCATGCGAGTGAAAAGGCGGGCGTTTTCCAACGCCATCGAGGCGTGGCTGGCGATGGCGTGAAGTAATTGCTGATCTTCCTGGCCGAAAGGCTGATCACGATCGGCGAGGCAAAGCACCCCGCCGAGATCTCCCGATGAACTGGGTATGCGGACCAGCGTGCAATCCGTCCAGCCCAGGGCCGAAGTAAATTCGGAACCGAGCAACTCGGTCGCGCTGGCCCGCACGATGTCTTCGCTGCGCTCCAGCAACAGCTTAGTAAGTGCCTGGCTGAAGCGGCGCAACAAGGAGCGGTCATGGCAAACCACCCGGGTCGGACCCTGCAGAACAATCGTTTCGAGCACGCCGTCCTGCGACAGCGCGAGAGCCACACCCCGCGCGCCAGTGATGTCCGCGGCGCGCGCTGCAAAGCTTTTGGCGAAGTCAGGTAGATGGAGTAGCTTGCCCACTTCGAGGGCCAAACCCATGAGAGCTTCCGCTCCCTGGCGGTGCTGCTCAGAAAGGTCCAAGTTGCGAGTCAACTCCAGGGCGATCGCAACTTGACCCGCCAGCACGCGCGCCCGGCGGATGTCTTCCTCGGAAATGCCTTTCCGATCGAGGCGATCCAATACGCCGAACATGCCTAAGATCTGGCCGTCAGAACCCAGCAGGGGCACGGCCACTATCTGCCGAATGGGGAGTTGGGCAATAAATTCCAGGTCTGCACCCACAATCTTGCTGGCATCATCGGCCCAGAACACTTCTTTGGCAGCCAGGGTACGGGTGGCAACTCCCTCCGGCAAAATGTGATCCACGCGGCTGGGTTTCCCTTTGACGGTAGCCCAGCGAACATGGAAGGCGCTACGCTGCATCAAGCCAACGAAGGAAAATTCAAATCCGAGGAAGTCAGCAGCTCGCACTACGATGGCTTGCATGAATTGATCCAGCTTGCCGATGGAACCCAGCTCTGAGGAAATCTCCAGCAACTGATGCAGTTCCTGGGCGTGCGCCCGGGCAGTGCCGTAGAGTTCCGCGTTGGCGATCGCCACGGCGCCGAAGCCGGCAATCACCGAGACCAGCGACTTCTCTTCGGAGCTGAAGGTTCCCTCCTGCCGCGGATAAATCAGAAGCGCACCCTGGGTTCGTGAAGTGCGGAAAGGGGCGGCAATCAGCATTCCCGAGGGCACTATGTCCCCGAATGCATGCGACTCGGGATCGATAGAGACGGTGATAGGTTCGCCTGCCGCCACCGCCCGCCCAGCCAGATCAGCCGAGAAACGCAGAGCCCGACGATCATGCCGGGCACGAATGGAATTGGCGAACTGAGGCGTCTCAGCGGCCACAGCACGCAACTGGAAAGGACCTTCCTGACGCAACAGAACGCATACCAGCCGGGTGCGCAGCAGAACCCGAATCCGATCCGCCAGCGCTTCGATGACCGCCGAGACATCCGGCGTGCCGTGCAGCGCGTGTGCCACCTCGGCGAGAATCTCGACCCGCCGATGTTCTTCGCGGGAGGCTTGAGTCAAGCGCGTGGCTTCGAGAAGGCTTCCGAGTTGCCCCGCGAGGATAGTGGCTTTAGCGGCTAGGTCTTCAGTGAAGAAATTGGCGTCGGCGTCATGCAGAAACGCGGCGGCACCGATAACCTCATTAGAAACTACCAATGGAGCAGCCATCATCGAGCGGGCCTGAAATGCGGCCGCCATGGGGTAGCGGTGCGGATCCACGTCATTGACGAACACCGTGCGGCGGCTGCGAACCGCTTCCATGGCGACGGCACTTTCGTCAGCCTTGAGCCGGGCTCCGCGGAACCTTTCGGCCAGCAAGCCATCCGCTTCCGCGCCAACTAGTTCGTCGGGAGAAGCAACTTGCCAGAAATAGACCCCATTGACCTGAAAAAAATCGCGCGTGGCACGACAGAACAGTTGAATGAGAGAGTCGCCAGAAGTGCCCCGAGCGGCGGCATCGGAAATGCGCAAGAGCAACTTTTGAAAAGAGTCGCTGGACGGGGGACCAAACTCCGGAGTTATCGTCGTGTTCCCGGGCTGCATGGTCAGAAGAACACCGCCTGCTCACCTCGCTCAAACTCACAAGTGCTTGAATATAAGGGAAAAGTATCGTGCGATCTCATTTTGAGTCAAGCAAAATAGGGGCGGGGTGTCTAACTGTGAATCTTAAGCGCTGGCTGTGAGGTGTCTCAAGATGAGAGATAAAGCAAGTCAGGAACGCTTCAATGAGACGTTTCTCATGACTGGAGAGCCTCATTCTAGCTGTCTTTACTGGCTTAAGTAGTCATCGTCACAGCTAGTTAACTCACGTAACCAATCGCAGGTCGAGGCTGGCATCGGCATTGCTCATAAAGGGTCACTACTTTTGTCCGAGGAGGAACTGTGTCTTCAGCAAGGGCGCTGTGCTGGCAGACGGCAGGGGTCTTAACGATATTAGCGGGCATGACATGTGCGATACCGCTGGCAACCGCCGCGGAAAAATCGGTTGAACTGACTCGTAAGGCCAAGACAAAAGTGGCGGCCGTCTATCCCGATCTGGCCAAGCGAATGAACATTACCGGCACGGTGAAAATTGAGGTTCTGGTGGCAGCGAATGGAACTGTCAAAACCGCCAAGGTATTGGGCGGACATCCCCTGCTGGCGAATGCTGCCGTAGATGCGGTCAGGAAGTGGCGTTTCGAAGCCGCATCCGAGGAAACGTCAGGGGTAGTCGAATTCAAGTTCGCCTCCGACCAGCAGTGATGCAGATTTACCAATGGAGGAGTCCCGAAAGCGAGACTGAGATACAAGTGCGATCTGCGAAAAGGTACTTGATGGAGGAACAGCAATGACAATCGGCAAGAAACTCTACCTTAACTTCGGAGCCGTCCTTGCGATGGTCGTGGTGCTGTTTCTGGTGAACCTCACGGCGGTGCAGCGGGAGCATTCGGCCAAAGCGGCGGCGAGCGCTTCGATCGAGTTGGCCGATGCCACCGACGCGGTCAAGTTTCAGATGATGCAGAACCGTCTATACCTGAGTAATTACCTGTTGAGCGGGGACACCCGCGAAGTAGAGCGGATGAATGAAGGCATCCGCTTCTTGAACGAGAAATTACTCAAGGCGGAAGGCTTTTCGAATTCAGACCAGCAGAAATCGGCGCTTGAGAAGGTCCGGCAGCAGGAACAGAATTGGCTAAAAGAATTCGCCACCCCGCTGGTAGAAAAACGCAAAGATGTGGATGCCGGCAATGGTACTGTGGCTGAGCTGCAGATCTTTTATTTGCAGAAAGATGCTTCCGCCTGGGTGAAAACCTCCACCGAGTACCTGGACATGGCGGACCAGGAAAGCAAAAAGATTTTGGAGGAACGCCGCAAGTCGGACGAGACCGCCGCCACCGCAACCGTACTGGTCGCTTTATTCAGCACTCTGCTGGCACTTGGTCTGGGAATCGCAATCGCCTATCGGAGTTCCAAGACCATCACCGAACCCCTCACCAATCTGATGATGGTGGCCAGGCAGATCGGAAATACTGGTGACCTCGACCACACCATCGACATAGAGCGCCAGGATGAAATCGGCGAACTGGCCCGGACCTTTGGCAATATGGTGATTTATCTGAAAGAGATGGCTGCGGTTTCCGAAGCGATCGCCGGCGGCGACCTGACCGTGCAGGTGCAGCCGCGCTCCAAGCATGACACTTTGGGCAATGCGTTCTTCCGCATGGTGGAGGGACTGCGAAGCCTGGTACGCAACGTGCGAGACGCGTCCTCGCAAGTGGCCAGCGCTTCCAACCAGGTTGCAGGCGCCTCCGACGAGTCCGCCAAGATCAGCCTGCAGGCCTCCTCCGCCATTGATGAAGTCACCAGCACCATGCACGAGATGAGTGTGAACGTGCAGAACATGGTGAAGAGCACGCAGACGCAAGCCTCGAGTGTAAGTGAAACCTCGGCTTCGATTGACCAGATGGTGGCCTCGATCCAGCGCGTGGCAGATACCGCCAAGGTATTGCTGGACATTTCCAATCGCTCGCGCGAGGAAGTGCACAGCGGCATCACCACTATGGAGAAGGCCACCGATGGCCTTAACAAGATCAACAACACCATTCACTCCTCGGGTGAAATCATTGACGCGCTGGGACATCGTGCTGATGACATTGGAAAAATCATCGAGGTCATCGACGATCTCGCAGAACAGACCAACCTACTGGCGCTGAATGCTGCCATTGAAGCCGCCCGCGCCGGCGAGCACGGACTGGGTTTCGCGGTGGTGGCCGACGAAGTGAGAAAGCTGGCGGAAAAATCAGCGCAATCCACCAAGGAGATTTCCGAACTGATCCAGAGTATTCAGAAGGAAGCGCGCAAGGCCGTCGAGAACATGGACAAAAGCACCAACATTGTGAACGAAGGCTTGAACCTGGGTCAGGAGCTGAATGCGGCGCTGCGCAAGATTTCCAACGTAGTCACCGAAGTTTACAAGTTCGCCCAGGAAATCGGGGCGGCCACCAACGAACAGTCGCACGGTTCTTCGCAGATCGCCAGGGCCACCACCCGTTTGAACGAGATCACCCACGAAATCAATTCGGCGGTGGAGGAACAGGCGTCGGGGGCACAGGCAGTCGTAAAAGCCATGGAGCGCATGCGGGAACTGACGCAGCAATCCACCTCAGGCTCGACCGAACTCGCGGCCTCGGCCGAACAGATGTCCAAGATGTCGCGCGGACTTCTGGAATCGATGGATCGTTTCGCCTTGCGCGACGCCGACAGCGGACATGTTGCACACCGCGAAGAAAAACCGGCGGCCAAAACCGTGGCCCGTTATGCCACTGCAGGACAGAACTAGCGCGAGAGCATGACCCGGGAACTCCATATCGTCGGATTCAAAGTGGGCCGGGAGACTTACGGCGTGCCCATTACGTCGCTGCATGAGATCGTGCGGGTACCGGAGATCACGGCAGTGCCGGACGCGCCCGAGTACATGGAGGGCGTAATTAATCTACGGGGCAAGATTGTATCGGTGATTGATTTGCGCAAGAAATTCGGCGAGAAGCAACTGGCGGTAAACCGGCGAAACCGCATTCTGGTCGTGGAATGGAACGGTCGCCTTTCCGGATTGATTGTCGATTCAGCCTCGGAAGTGTTGAAGATTCCAGCCGGCGATGTGGAACCGGCCCCGGCGGTACTGCAAGAGGGCGGGCTGAACTGTGTGACCGGGCTGGGCAAATTCGGCGGCCGCCTGATCGTGCTGCTGGATATGAACAAGCTGCTCGAACATAGCGCCGTACGGCAAAGGAATGCCGCCGGCGAGGCCAAGAACATTGGGACGGGCAAAGCAGAGGTGCGGGGCGCCGGCGTGAAATAGGTAGATCCAGGCAGGATTGGACAATCCATGAGCACATCAATGGCAGCCCTGACCGACGCGGAACTGAAACTACTGCAAGCGCTCGTCTACCAGGAATGCGGCATGCATTTCGACGAGCGCCGGATACACTTCCTGCAAGACCGTTTGCAGCGCCGTTTGAAAGAGTGCCAGGTCGACTCGTTCTATAGCTATTACCGCCTGCTCATCAGTCAGGAGGGCAAGGACGAACTGGCGCGCCTACTGGAAAACCTGACCGTCAACGAAACCAGTTTCTTCCGCAATAAGGCCCAACTGGAATTGTTCCACAAGTATGTGCTGGAAGATCTTCTGCGCCGCAAGCACGAGAGCCGCGATTATTCCCTGCGCATCTGGAGCGCGGGCTGTTCCACCGGTCAGGAACCGTACACGCTGGCCATGCTGGTGGCGGACGCCCTGGCTTATTACTATCTGCGTAACCCTTTGCCCTATGAAATGCCCCTGCCCAAACCGCTGATTCCTGGCCCGTGGCGGATCGAGATCACAGCTAGTGACATTAGTTATTCGGTACTGCGGGTGGCTCAGCAGGGCGCCTACAACGAAAACCAGATGTCCACCGTGGATTACAGCTACCGCCTGCGTTATTTCGATAAGGTGGGCGACCACTACGCGGTCAAAAAGGCGCTCAAGGAACAGGTTCACTTCGATTTCCACAATTTGAAGACGGAATATTTGCCGCAACGCAATGATGTGATCTTCTGCCGCAACGTCATGATGTATTTCGACGAAGCTGAACAGAAACGGCTGATCGACAAGTTCTACCGCTGCCTGAACCCGGAGGGCTACGTGTTCGTGGGACATGCCGAGAGTCTGCTGGGGCTGACCGACAAATTTCAAATGGTGCACCGCAACAGTGGTACCGCATATCAGCGCGTGGAGATCAAATCGTGAGTACCGGTCGCGATGAACGGATGACAGAACTCCGCGAGATCTTCTTCGAGAGCGCCCAGGAACTGTTGCAGGCGCTGAACGATGAAGCCTTGAAACTGGAGAAGGAACCAGGTGACGCGGAGATTGTACGCACCATCCGGCGGATTGTGCACACTCTGAAAGGCGATGCTGCGGCCTGCGGTTATCGCGAACTGAGCGAACTGGCGCACGATATGGAAGACGTCCTGGCGCTGCAAACTGCTTCCGCGCATACTTCCCTGCCCCAGGTCGCCTTCACGGCCGCAGACGTGTTTGGCGCCATCCTGACGGCTTACCGCCGCCGGGTCAAAGTGCCTTCTACCGAGCCTTTGCGGAAAATGATTCACGCTATGGCAGAGGATGCGGGGAACGTCCCGGCCCCTAAAAAGAAGCTGGCGGGAAACAAGACATCCCGCTCGAAGACGCCCGCGACACGGGACAGCGCCGGGAACCGCCGCGAGGAATCGGGGGTGCCCGCCCGAGCTCGATTGGCAGCATGGAACGAGTACGAAAAGCTGGCTATCCAGAGGGCTCTGCGTCAGGGTAAGAAGGTATATCACGTTCTGGCAGACATCGATCTCGATTGCGGCATGCCGATTGCCGGGCGTCAACTGGTGCAAGTCGCGCTGAGCGCGATCGGCGAAATCCTGGCGATTCGACCGGAGGCAGGGGCATCGCAGGCGGAACGGCTGGTGGAATTCGCTGTGGCGAGCGACAAAACTGCGGAGCAGATCGCCGCCAAATGCCAGGTTCCGACGGTGATTTCGAAGGTCACAGTCGGGCTCATTGCAGATGCAACGGGAGCCAAAGATCCGAATTTTGCGATCCCCCACCCCATCGCGACGTTTACGAGCGAGTCGGCGGCGAAGCTAGAGCATTCTCCGGCGAGCCAGCCACTCTCAGAATCCGAAGACGATCAGCAACCAACCACGCCGTCGCACATGGCCTCGCTGGCCGACAATATATTGCGAGTAGACGCGGAGCGCATCGACAACGTGCTCAACCTGGTGGGCGAGTTGATCATCGGCAAATCCATGCTGCAGCAGACGCTGAATGATTTCGCCAAGCGCTTTCCCAAGGACCATATGCGCGGCAAATTTGCCGATGCCATGGCCTTACAGGGACGAGTACTGAATGATCTGCAGCGTTCGGTGATGAAGATCCGCATGGTGCCGGTGGAGCAACTGTTCCGCCGCTTTCCCCGCTTAATACGAGATGTAGGACGGCAATGTGGGAAACAAGTGGAGCTGGTCATAAGCGGTCAACACACAGATTTGGACAAAAGCATCCTAGATGCGATTGCGGAACCAATTACCCATCTAATTCGCAATGCGGTCAGCCACGGTATCGAGAGCGCCGAGGAACGGCAGCGGGCGGGCAAATCACCGAATGGCACAATACGGCTTCAGGCCTACCATCAAGCCAACCAGGTGGTTGTGGAAGTCAGAGACGATGGCCAGGGCATTAATGCCGAGCGGGTAAAAACCAGAGCCGTCGAACAGGGAATGATTACTGCGGAGGCAGCCGCCCAGCTGAGCGAATCGGAAATTCTGGACTTGATCTTCCAGCCAGGGCTCAGCACTGCCGAACAAATCACTGAGGTTTCCGGGCGGGGTGTGGGTATGGATGTCGTGCAGAGTGTGTTGCGCCGCCTGAAAGGCACCGTGGAGGTAGAGACCAACCCGGGCCGCGGCACCGCCTTCCGGCTGAAACTGCCGCTGACTCTGGCAATTATCAAAGCCTTGTTGTTCCGCGTAGAACACCGGCTGTATGCCATCGCGCTCAGCAGCGTCGCGGAAATTGCGCGAACTATCGAATCAGAAATTCACCAGGTGGACAACCGCGAGATTTTGCAGCTACGTAACCAGGTATTACCGATGGTAAGGCTGGGAAGGCTCCCCGTTGGTGCGGATCATGGATCGCACAAAATATTCGTACTGGTGATCACATCGGGTGATAAGAAGTTTGGGCTCATCGTAGACCAACTCGAAGGCGAGCAAGAATTAGTCATCAAGGCACTGGATGACCATGCCATCTCCACCGACTTGGTGAGCGGGGCCTCCATTATGGGCGACGGCCGGGTGGTCATGATTCTGAATCTTTCGGCGGTGGTGGAACATTTCTCTCGTTCCCGCTTTAAGTCCTCCGGAGTGCTGGGATCCGGAATGCTGCTTTCTCACGAGGAGCGCTCTCCTCTGGGGCCAATTGACAGAGGAGCGCAGGCATGAACGATCCGACCCGAGTGCTGGTGGTGGATGATTCCGCACTGATGAGGAAACTCATTCCCCAGATCCTCGCGAGTGATGACTCCATCAAAGTGGTGGGCACCGCCATGGACGGCACATTTGGATTAAAGAAGATTGCTGAGCTCAAGCCGCAGGTGGTCACGTTAGACCTCGAAATGCCGGGCTTGAGCGGCATCGACACTTTGAAGGAAATCATGCGGCGCTACCGGGTGCCAGTTATCGTGGTCAGTTCGCATAGCACGCAAGGCGCCTCGATTACGCTTCAGGCCCTGGGACTGGGTGCATTTGATTTCGTAGCCAAACCGCAAGACGTGTCGGCGCGCATGCCTGAGATCGCAACGCAACTGATCACGAAAATCAAGGCCGCCGCTGAATGCAATGGCTCCCGAATGAAGCCGCTGCCGGAAGATGGGCGCCGCGCGGAGAAGCCTTCGTCGGTTTCTACCAATGCTCCGACCCGCGTGGTGGCAGTCGGGATCTCGACCGGCGGTCCGAACGCCTTGCAGTACATGTTGTCGCAATTGCCTGGTGATTTCCCGGGAAGCATCGTGGTGGTGCAACACATGCCCGATGGCTTTACCGACATGTTCGCTCGCCGCCTAGATGAGAGCTGTGCGATAAAAGTCAAGGAAGCAAGATCCGCTGACCTATTGTTGGCGGGACGGGTGCTGATCTGTCCCGGCAGCCGGCACATCAAGGTAAAGCGATTGCCTTTGGGAGATGTAGTGGTTCTGACCGATGATACCCGGGTCCACGGACACCGGCCATCGGCCGACGTGTTGTTCAAGAGTGTTGCCGAAGAATTTGGGTCGCGAGGCATCGCGGTGTTGATGACTGGCATGGGCGACGACGGCGCGGAGGGCATGGGGTACGTGAAAGCGGCCGGCGGCATGACCATCGCACAGAGTGAAGACTCATGCGTGGTATTCGGGATGCCGAAAGCGGCTATCGACCGAGGATATGTGGTGCGGATCGTGTCTCTGGACGCGCTTGCAAATACGCTGCAAGCACATTGCGCGCCCGAACGGGGACATGACCAAAGACTTGAGAGCGGCGGCAGCGGCGGCAGAGCGGCAGGCGCCGGACGAGTTTGAAGTTCCCGGCCGTCAACCTGACGGCCAGTGCTGAAGGTAGGTAGGAGGAGGTCGTGTTATGGAACAGTTTGCGCCGGTACGACGCAGCAAGGACGGACAACCGGTCCGTTACTTAATCGTAGATGACTCGGTTTTCGCGCGTAAGAATCTGGCGCGCATGATTGAGTCATTTGGTGGGCAGGTAGCTAGCGAAGCGGGGGATGGTTTGACGGCCATCACGGAATATGACCGCACTAGTCCTGACATTGTGCTCATGGATATCACCATGCCCCAGATGGAGGGCATTGAGGCCGCGGAAAAAATCGTACAGCAGCATCCCGAGGCCCGCATTGTGATGGTGTCATCCGTGGGATATCAGGAAAACATCGTCGCCGCGCTGCAGCGAGGTGCGCGCCACTTCGTACAGAAGCCGGTCAAGCCGGATGTGCTTTACGAAGTGATCAAATACGTACTGGGGGACGATGCCGCAGTAACTAATGCTGCCGGCGCGGGAGCCTGATTTATGAAAATGGAGTTGATTCAGCCGTTCATCAACGCGGCCGACGCCGTGCTGGCGCAGGGGCTGCAATGTACTACGTCCATTGCGAACCTCAGCATGGAGGAAGAGGCGTATCGTCGTAAGGGAATCGCCGCTTTGGTATGGCTTACCGGAGACATCGAAGGGCGGATCATTCTTGATCTAGACCCTGAAACCGCAGTGAGGGTGGCCAGCCGTATGGCCGGCGGGGAGCTGCCGGAATCCGATGAACTGGTGCAGGAAACCGTCTTTGAGCTGGCCAACCAGGTGATCGGCAATGCCATTACCTCGCTCAACGATCAAGGATTTCATTTCAGGGTGCATCCCCCCGTTCTGCACACCTCGGAAGAAGGTAGCCGAAGCAGTGAAGATACCGAAGCCCTCGTCATGTGCTTCGAAACCATCAGCGGCAAGATCTTCATGAATATCGCGCTACGATATACCGGTCGCCGCCATCCCGATCGCGCGGCGGTTGCTGGATAACAATCCATCTGTTGTCGAGCCATTAAAACGAAGTAGGCACTCGCGCCAAAGCTCATGCTGCATGCTCAAGGGGCGCTCTCACCTGCACGCGCTGGCGATCATCACTTCCCCGGATATCCCTGCTCATCCAATCAAGCCGTCTCTGCCGCTGACGACCAATGAAGTATGGGGCTCGCCAGGCTGGTATCAACAAAGAAACTGCGGAACGACGCTAAGCTCAGGGGCCTGCGATAACGAAAACCGGGTTCTGGGGCGGCGGAGGGAGTCCGGGCCCGGGCGGATTTGCGGCGCTCACCGGAGCCGGCAAAGTGTATATGGTGCCGTTAGGGTTCCGCAGGGCCGTGTCATCAGATGTCCGGATGACGGCAACACTTCCCGCGTCGCAACTTGCCACATAGACTCGCGAGCTATCCCCGGAAGTCGCGGTAGAGATTCGGAATCGGGCAGAGCCGCAACCCGTGACAACTGGCAGGCTGGCTAAGGAAATGCCTTTTGTGATGCTGTTGCTGGAAGTATTAATCACCGTGACTTGCTCTGCGACCGAGTTTCCGCTGAGCACGAGACTGGCAATGTAAGCACGTGTCCCATCCGGCAAAGCACTCACAGTTAGTGCAGAACATCCGGCGGGGCACGGCGCGTTCGGGCCAGCGGTTAAGTCAATCGTGGCCAGCAGGTTATTCGGGGGATCCGCTGCCGCATTGAGGATGGTAACTGTTCCCGCTGTCGGGTTCGTGATATAGAGACGGTTTGAATTCTTCTCATACATCATGAAATTCGCGCCTGCGCCGGCGGAAACCGGCGTACCGGGGTTCACCAACGCATCGGTATTTGGGTCGATGACTGCTACATCCCCGTTGCCTTGGCTCAGCACGTAAACACGGCCGCTATCAGAGCGGGCTAACGCCCACAGCGGAGAATTAATGGTCGGATCCGTAATCGTGGTGTTAACAGTTTTATTGAGAGGGTTAATGCTGGTTACCGAACTATCGCCCTGGTTCACCGCGTAGAGCTTTTTGGCGTCCGGAGTCTCAGCGAGGGCTACAGGGTTCGTTCCGACCGGAATAATGTTGGTTACAACATTTGAAGTGATGCTAACGGCAGCAACAGTGTTGGCGCCCGAATTGGCCACATAAACGGTGCTGTTCTCAGTTGTGTGCACAAAAACCGGCACCGAGCCGGTGGGCAAACTGGTGAAGACGACGGATCCAAGACCAGTGACCGAACAGGGCAGAACTGAGCACGGTGGCGCGGGAGAAAAACTCGCGACGGTGTCGTCCAGACTGTTAGCTACGAAAACATGAGCAGTTCCGGAGGGCTGCACAGCGGCGTGTACCGGCCCTAATCCGACTTTTGCGGTTCCGATGTTGCTATCGCCTGAAACATCGATTTGCATGCCCGTTCCCGGATTAGCCGGGCCATTGCTGTTTACTACGAAGACGGCACGGAAGTTGCTGGAATCGGGCGGCGTGACAGTGTTCGGAATCACGATCGGACGGAATGTGTCTCCGCAGCTAACGCATACCATGGTGGAAAGCAGAACTGTGGTCACACGAGCCTTGCACAACAATGTCATCGGCACCCCGCCGCAGAAGCTCGAGTGTTCATTAATGATCCCGGAAGAGTTTCCATTCTAAACGTGAAGTGGAGGGGAGCGCCAGCGAAGCAGCCGGAATGCAAAGTGTCGAGGCCGAGAGCTGAGCGCTGAGGTGACGGTGAATGCTAAATGGCAGTGCTGAAGGCTCGCTTCTCACGCCTGCTTGCGACTGGATTTCCGAGCTGCAAGCGCAGTCCCGCGAACTGCCGCCCTCGCTGCCGGCTTCTTGCCTTCGGTTTGCGCCAGGCTCTGCTTAAGGGCAGCCATTAGGTCCACCACTGGCGCGAGTTTCTTCGGTTTCTCTACTGCAGCAATCTCACCGCCCTCAAGTTTCGCCTCGATCAGTTTTTTCAGGTTTTCCTGAAATTCGTCGTGATATTTCTCCGGATTCCATTCGTCGGCGAGGGCTTCAATCAACTGGTGGGCAACTTTGACTTCTGCTTCTTTGAGCTCTACGTCCGGAGCGCCGAAATCTTTGACCTCGCGAACTTCTTCCGCGTAGTACATGGTATGAAGCATCATTCCGCCTTTGTGAGGGCGAAGAAATACTGTGTACTCGCGGTTGTGCATGGTAAGTTTTGCAACGGCGACAAATTCACTTTCTTCCAAGGCTCGCGTCAGCAACGCGTAAGGGCGCCGACCGGCTTCCTCGGGAACCATGTAGTAGGACGATTCAAAGTAAACGGGATCCACTTCGGTGGACTTCACGAACTCCAGGATTTCCATGGTCTTGGCAGTTTTGGGTTCGATCTTTTTGATCTCTTCGGGTTCGATGACAACGTACTCGTCTTTGCGATATTCGTAGCCTTTGACGATCTCGCTGCGTTCAACCACGCGGTTGTCTGCCGGACAGTAGAGCTGCTGCTTGATGCGCTGCATGTCGTCACGATGAAGCATGTGAAAGGAGATAGCGGAACTGCGCGCACCGGAGAAAAGACGCACCGGCATGGATATCAAACCGAATGTCAGGTAACCTGACCAGACTGAAGCCGCCATAGTAGCCCCCGAGTCTTCACCAAGATAGAGCCGGCGCCAGAGCCACGCCAAGGTACAGAGTTTAGCCTACAACGCTCCATTTTGATGCACATTACGGGCGGGGGAATATAAACGTAAAGCACCAGAATTGGTGCAAGTCGGAACTCAAGCCCAATAACTGGTAGTTACCAGTCGGTGCCAGTCGGGGTCTTGAAAGCGCCCATGCTGGAAGGAAGATCGGCTGGATGATGGCAATTGTTGGGTGGTCTACGGGTGCCGGTTTGCAATTATGGCCTGCGTTAGCCATAACGACGGCTTTTGCCATACTTGCATGGCTGATCAAGGGGGTCAATAGGTCCGGAACTGTGGCGGGAGCGGTAGTCTCGTTCCTACTGCTCCGGAGTGCGGGGCTGGGGGCGTTCGCTGTGCTGGTTTCGGTTTTTGCTCTCACCTGGATCAGCACACGATTCGGCTACGCACGAAAACTACACCGCGGAACCGCTGAGAAGAGTAACGGCCGGAATGGATTCCAAGTACTGGCTAATTTGGGGATTGCAACATCTTGCGTAGCGCTATTCGCCATTACAGATAGACAAGTCTTCTTACTGGCTTGTGTAGCAGCATTGGCGGAAGCGGCGGCGGATACGGTTTCCAGCGAATACGGACAAGCTACCAGCGACACGGCACTCCTGATCACCACTTTGGAGCGAGTGCCAGCAGGTACCGATGGCGGCATCAGCATGGGCGGAACGGTTGCCGGAATCATAGCCGCGATAGTGGTCAGTTTCGTTGCCCTGGTTGCCGGTCTTCTTGCCTGGCGCTGGTTGTGGGTGTCAGCTACAGCGGCAGTAGTTGGAATGTTGGCGGATAGCCTGCTGGGCGCGAGCCTGGAGCGCAAGCACGTCTTGGGCAACGATGCGGTCAATTTGCTGGGTACCCTTATTTCTGCTCTGCTCGCAGCTGGCCTATTCATGTTCCTGAATCAAGTTTTCTGACCGTTGTCACGTTTCCTGTCACCGTAAAGAGATTTGCGACATTTTGACCTGCACAATAAGTGTTGCATTTTTTGATTTCTAGGCTAGAATGCCTCACCATTGATTTGTGCCACTTTGAGTCGAACCTATAAAGCATTAGTTGGAACAGCGCTCCTGTGGCTGGTTGCCAGCTGCCCTTTGTTGGCGCAGCGAGGGGCGCTGACGGCTCCCCGGAACGTCGCGCAGTTGGCCCAGCAGGCCGCCACGATCGTGCGCGGACAAGTGATGAGCGCGCACGTCGAACCCCATCCCCAACTTACCAATCTCAGCACCGTGGTTGTGACCTTGCGGGTCGAGAAGAATCTGAAAGGCACCGCGACTTCCGCGCTCACGTTCCGGCAATTCATCTGGGACATCCGCGACAAATACGACGCTGCCGGCTATCGCAAGGGACAGGAACTGCTGTTGTTGCTCAATAAGACCAGCGAATACGGGCTGACGAGCCCGGCTGGCGTCGAGCAGGGTCGATTCGGAATTTCGCGCGATGCCAAAGGAAATCTCACAGCCGTTAATGGACACGGCAATGTGGGACTGTTTGCCAATTTCGCTGAGCAGATGAAGCGACCCGGCCTGAAACTTTCTCCACGAGCCTCGGCGCTGGTGGCGCGGCACCGCCAAGGCCCAGTGCCGCTTCCGGAGCTGGAGGAAATCATCAAGCAGTTCGCGGGAGCCAGGTAAATGCGACGACACCACTCATTCCGGTGGCGCATGGCGGCGCCTGTTCTCGCCACGTGCTGTCTGCTGATGATTTCGCCGGTTGCGCTGCACGCCGGAGGTCCGCTTTTCGTCGGCGGCCCGACTTTTGGCGTGGATGGTCAGCCCTTTACCTGGAACCCGGCTACGATGCCGATCAAGTATCGCGTGGATGGCGGTCCCATGAGCGTCGCGCCCTCCGGCCAGGTTGTGATCAGCAATGCCCAAGGCATTACGCGGGTGCAGCAGATGCTTCAAACCTGGCAGAACGTCTCTACTGCGGCGGTCTCCTTTAGCAACGCAGGATCAATTCTGCCGGTTGCGGGTTTCAGCGATGGCGACGTGAGTAGTGCGCCGGAGTTCGCTGCCGTGGCCGGCTCGTGCCAGAGTGGCGCCCAGAGTCCAATCATCTTCGACGCCAACGGTCGCGTGCTGGCGGAATTGGGGGCCGACCCGCTCATCATTGGCTTCTCAGGGCAATGTGCTCTGAGCAAAAGCGGACAAATTATTTCTGATCTGGTTCTATTGAACGGAGCGTTTCAGGATGGAGTAACACAACCGCAACTGGATGCTAACCAATTCAATGAAGCCATCATTCATGAAATGGGCCACTTCCTTGGATTGGACCATTCTCAGATCAATCTGGACCTCTTTCTCAATGCTCTGAATGCGGGTCAGTTCGGCACCTGCGATCTTGATGATCTCGCTGGTTTGCCACTGATGTTTCCGATTTCTTTCTGCCAGGCACGGCTGGATGCCGGCCTGCCCCAATTGGCGCCAGATGATATGGCGTGGATTTCGAAACTCTATCCGAGCACTAACTTCGCCAAGACCTACGCAACAATTTCGGGAACCATTTTATCTTCTGACGGGCAGACCCCGGTACAGGGAGTAAACGTCATTGCGCGGCAATTGGACGATTCCGCGACTTCCAAAGATGAATCGCGTCGCGTCGCCATGTCGGTGGTGTCGGGATACCGGTTTACGCAGAATCCAGGTCAAACTGTGACTTCGAATTATCTGCCGTGCACTCCGCCCGGACAGAGAGGTTGTCCAGTTGGCGGCTTCCTCGATGACAACAGCGCCGGCGATGTTTTCGGGTCACGCAACAGTTCGTTTATTGGTAGTTACGACATTCCTGTGCTCGCCGGGGCAAGTTACACGGTAGAAGTGGAATCTGTCTTCGGTGCATTCATAGGGGGGTCGGGGGTCGGGCCCCTGCGTTTGCCGATTGCGTTGCCCGGCGGGATTCCAGAGTTCTGGCACCAAACGGAAACTTCATTTGATGATCCCACACAGGCTGATCCGATCTCGACCAGCCCCGGACAGACAATCCCCGGCACGGACGTCATCCTTAACGGTACGCAACCGACGTTCGATCAATTCGAGGATCCCGGAGCAAACTTGTTGAGGCACGACTTGGTGCCAATGCCCCGAGAAGATGAACTGCAGCAGCGGGAGGATACATGAGGTCGAGGGCCCTCGCTGTCTCTAGTCTGGGTGTGCTGCTGCTCTTTCCGGGCTGCGGAGGAGGAGGATCAAACCCCGCTCCGCCCCCACCGCCTCCACCCCCACCTCCGGCTTTGCTCCTGGCGACTTCCTCGCTGCCGAACGCCGTCGTGGCACAGATATATCTGGCGTCCCTGGTGGCCAGCGGAGGTACACCGCCGTACTCCTGGACAGCAACCGGAACGCCTCAGGGTCTAACCGTAGATGCCTTGGGTAATATCATGGGACGGGCGGTGGCAAGCGGTTCGGCGTCGCTGAATGTCCAGGTAAAGGATTCCGGATCTCCGGCGCAGACAGCAAAAGGGACCGTATCGTTGACGATCGAAGCGTCGCTCCCGCTGGCAGCGCAGACCTCTGTTCTCCCCAAAGCTGCAGTAGGCCGTGTTTATAACGCTGGGCTGGCTGCAATCGGAGGCACACCACCATATGCGTGGACCCTCGGCAGCGGCACTTTACCCGCCGGACTAACATTGGATTCGCGGGGCCTGATCAGTGGCACGCCATTAGTCACAGCGGTTGGAACCGTTAGTCTTAGTTTCGTGGTTACAGATTCGGGTTCGCCCGCGCAAACCTCAAGTGCCTCTCTTAACCTTATGGTCACACAACCGCTGGGACGCAACGATTCCATCGCCACGGCTACCCTTATCACGAATGGGACGTCTAACGCTTCCATCAGCCCTTATTCGGATCCGAGCAGCACTGGCCCGGACAGTGACTATTACAAGTTGACGGCGAACCCGGCAGCGACTGTGAACGTAGAAATCTTCGCGGCGCGTCTCTTCCCACCTAGCCCACTGGATTCGGTGATTGAGATACTTGACGGTACCGGTAAACGCTTTACAACCTGCAAAGATCCTATCCAAGCATTCCTGGTACCGCCGGCCGTTATCGATCCGAATCCAAATGACTTTAATGATACGTGCATCAACGACGACGACCCGAACACGAATACCACCGACTCGAGCTTAGGTTTCCAAGTACCAGGCACATCCGGCGGCCCGCCTGTCACCTTCTATGTCCACGTCTTCGACTGGCGTGGCGATGCGCGGCCCGACATGCTCTACCAAATTCAGATCAGTGGTGCCAACTAATCCTCAGCGACGCTGCTAACTCCAGTTCCCAGGTTCCTCGGTTGGGAGAAGGCCAATGGCCAGATTCCGCCGGGCGCGGTGGTTATGGCCCGCACGGGATGGACCTCTCGCCGGAACTCCGACAAAGAATACCGCAATGCCAACCCGAAAGGCCGATATCGCAAGTTTGCCCACCCACAAGATCTCGAGCGCGACACTGTCACCATTCGCAACCTGATTCCTGATTTTGTAGCTTTGACTGGAGAGCGCTTTCTGGCCACGCTCGGCCGCGTCTAGAATGTCAGCCGATTACGTCTCGCTCCTTGAGCAAAAAGCCGATTGGGAAGTTCTTCCTGTAGCCCGTTGGGCGCGAAAAATCGCGAGGCTCGCTAAGCTGCGCTCACTGCCCGGGACTGCCGCACCCGCTCGTAAATCCGCACATATTCCTTGGCAGAGAAGTTCCAGGAGAAATCCTTATTCATGCCGTTCCGCATGAGCACCTGCCATGATCCCTGATCGCGATACGCTTGTAGCGCCTGCTTGATCGTCAGCAGCAACGATTCGCCGCTATATTCCGTAAATTTGAAACCCGTGCCCTTGCCGGAGCGCGCGTCCCAGGGCTCGATGGTGTCGTCCAAACCTCCCGTGGCGCGAACGATTGGCACCGTGCCATATTTCAAGCTATAGATCTGGTTCAGCCCGCAGGGCTCATACTTCGAGGGCATGAGGAACATGTCTGCGCCCGCTTCAATCTTGTGCGCAATGGCATTGTCATAAGCAATCTTCACCGCAATCTTCTGTGGAAATTGCTTTTGCATGCGCAAGAACATCTCTTCATATTCCTTGTCGCCAGTGCCCAGAGCCACAATAATCATGTCCTCGCGCGCCAGCCGGTCCATGATCTGCGCGATCAGATCAAAACCTTTCTGGGCCGCGAAGCGCGAGACAATACCGATCACCGGTGACTTGGAATCGGCGTTCGTAACCCCGAAAGTGGCGAGCAGATCCTGCTTGCACTTTGCCTTGCCACTGAGATCCTCGGGGGAATACTTCGCGACGATGAACTTATCGGTCTGTGGGCTCCATTCATCGTTATCCACGCCATTCAGGATTCCTGTAACGGTGGATGCCCGGTCGCGCAGCACGCCCTCCAATCCAAAGCCATATTCGGTGGTCTGAATCTCCTGGCTGTACTTGCGGCTCACGGTCGTAATGAAATCGGAAAATACCAGCGCGCCTTTAAGAAAATTCACATTACCGAAAAATTCCAATTTGCTGATGGTAAAAAGATCCCATGGCAACATAAGCAAGGGAAGAATGTCGGGCGGGAACAGCCCCTGGTAGCCCATGTTGTGAATCGTAAAGACAGTGGCAACATCACGGAATGCCGGATCTTCTGAATACAAGGTGCGTAGCATCACCGGAACCAATGCGGATTGCCAATCGTGACAGTGAAAAACGTCGGGCACACCAAGTATCTTGGACGCTTCTAGAAGCGCGCGGGAAAATAGAGCAAAACGCTCCGCATTGTCCGGGTAGTCGCCCGCCGAAGTACCATAAAGGGCGTCACGATCAAAAAAAGGAGGATAATCCACAAAATAAAATTTTATGCCGGAACGGTTTCCGCCCGTCACGACCGAACAGAAACGATAGCGATCGTCGAACGGAACCGTAATACTGCGCACCACGATCTGCGCATCCGTAAGTTTGGTTTGGCGGTAGCGGGGAAGGTAGACGCTGACCTGGTGACCCGCCGCGGCCAATGCCCGCGGCAAAGCGCCCACAACGTCGGCCAAACCGCCGGTTTTGGAAAAGGGAACGCATTCCGAAGCCGCGAATGCAATATGCATGAGGACACACCTCCAAGCAGAGTCCGCTGCCCGGCGCAGGCTATTATGATTACCTGCTCAGCACCTTTGATACTGCGCTGGGGAAACTAGCGGGATGAACTTGTAAGTCTAAATGGCGGAGAGAAAGAGGGTCAATGTGCAGAGAGTTGTAACCGCAGAAAAAGTTCGTAGTCACAAGCCAAAATTGGGACAACATTTTCTCGCCGACGCAGCCGCCGCCACCCGCATTGCGGACGCGCTCGGCAACATCTCACAGAGCACCGTCCTCGAAATCGGACCTGGGCGCGGTGCCCTCACTTCCCTGCTCGCCAGGCGTGCCCGCCGTTTGATTGCCATTGAACTAGACCGCGTGATGGCGGCGCAACTGCGCATGAAATTCTCCACCACATCCAATGTGGAAATAATTGAAGGCGACATTCTTGCCATCGACTTCCATACTCTGTTCGGACCAAAGCCGGGCTCTTCCCGTCCTGGACTGGTGCATACCCCAGAGCGGGCTCGCGTTGTCGGTAACATTCCCTACTACATCACCTCCGACATCCTGCTCCGGCTTTTTGATTTCCGGCAGTACATTTCGACGATCGTAATTATGGTGCAACGCGAAGTCGCCGACCGAATAACTGCCAAGCCGGGCGGGAGCGAATACGGGCTCCTCTCTGCCACGGCGCAGCTCTATGCCAACGTCGAAAAGCTCTTCACTCTTCAACCGGGCGCGTTCTCCCCGCCACCTAAGGTGCAATCATCCGTCATCCGTCTGAACATCTCTCCCAAGCTGGCCAGCTTGAAAGTCCCGGAAGACAGCTTCATTGAGTTCCTCAAATTATCTTTTGGGCAAAAGCGTAAAACTCTCTGGAATAATCTGAAGTTGAGTTACCAGCCAGAGGTGCTGAAGGTCGCACTACAGAAAACCGGAATCAAGCCCACGGTCCGAGCTGAGGCTTTAACGTTAGAAAAGAGCGCTGCTCTGTTCCGAGCTCTGAGCAGCAGCCCACCAGCGACACCGAGCAAGGCGCCGTAGGAGTGCCCTATGAACATGACGGTACGTCATTCAGCAGTCGCCGGTCGCTTCTATCCCGACGATCCCGTCACCCTGCTCGCCGAGGTCCAGTCCTACACAACGACGGGCAAAGAGCCGATCCCAGCTCTGGGTTGTGTGGTGCCCCACGCCGGATACATGTACTCGGGTCATGTGGCGGGGGCAGTCTATGCGCGTATGCAAGTTCCCCAACGCTGTATCTTGATGTGTCCCAATCACACCGGTATGGGCCAGCCGCTTTCGATCATGAGCCAGGGAAGATGGCAGACGCCGTTGGGGCATGTCCCAGTTGATTCCGAACTCTCGGCTGCGCTTAAGGAGCGGTTTTCTTTTCTTAGCGAAGACGCTGCCGCACACCGCGCCGAACATGCCGCTGAGGTCCAGCTACCATTCCTGCAAGCCTGCCAGCCTCACCTCAGTTTCGTGCCGATCGCGCTCGGTACCAGCCGGTTCGAACTGCTTGAGGGACTAGGCGAAGCCATCGCAGATGTTATTGCCCAGCAGGACGAGTGCGTGCTCGTCATCGCCTCCAGCGACATGAATCATTACGAGTCGGACGCGGTCACCCGCGTCAAAGATCACAAAGCCATCGACCAGATTTTGGCCCTGAATCCCCGTGGCCTGTTTGATGTTGTCATGAAAGAACAAATCAGCATGTGTGGATTCGGTCCGACCGTCGCGATGTTGACTGCTGCCAGCCGGTTGGGCGCGACCTCGGCCGAACTGGTCAGATACGCGACATCTGGTGATGTATCCGGCGACCGCGACATGGTGGTGGGATACGCGGGCGTGGCGGTGCGATAGACGGATTTTAATTCCAATGCCAGAAAAAAAGGGCGACCCGAAGGTCGCCCGGACTTCTCCACCTTGAGATTAACGGTGCGGAGAAGAGGACGAATGTGGCGCAGATGCATGCGGTGCCGGTGCTGACATCCGTGGCGCCGGGGCAGTGGATCGCGAACTCGTGCCACCAAAGGACCCCATATTGCGAGCACTGGGCGACATCATGGTGACTCTGGCCGGTGGCGTAGTACGAACCGTCATAGACCCCGACGTCCCGACTTGCTGCGAAACTCTCCCCAGATTGCGCACGCTGCCACGCGGAACACCCATACCGGCCGACCCTTGGTCAATTACAAGGGTACGACGGGGCGGCGCACCCGGCGAGCTAAATGGCCCCCTGCCCACGGCAACCGTCTGCGTCCCGCCCCTTGCAGGAGGGTGTGGCGGCGTGAATCGGACTGGCGGATTGACGACTGGTGTCACAGCAGCGAAGTTATTCCAACCGCCCGGCTGCCACAGCCATCCGTAGTTCGGAACGAACGCCCAGTTGCCATAATGATACGGCATCCAGCCCCACGGATACGCAGATACCCACGTATAGCCGAAGCCCGGAGACCAGGCCCAGGCGCCGTTCATAAACGGATCCCATCCCGCGCCGGTGAAATACGGCTGCCAGCACAGGCCATAGCCCGGAACGTTGTAGTAATTGCCGTAGTAGTTCAGGTCGCTGACGCCGTAACTGTAAGGCATCGAGTTGCTGTATGAGTTGGCGTTCAAATAACGCTCGTGATACTGATCCTGCTGTTTGTTCCAATTGTCGTCGGGATCGGTCTCGAAATTCTTGGCTACGGTATAACGATCCTGGTCAGCGAGATCGAACGTAGCAGTTTGCTTCTTGCCGACTTCGACCGTCCCCGACGGGCCCTCAACTTCCACGTTGCCCTTTAACACTGCGAGCGTCGCGTCGGTGTCTTCCAGATCCACACGGAAGTGAGCGGCATGCGTCAGCCTCACCGTCTCGCGAGCGAAGTTTAGCGACAGTTCACTATTCTTCTGGCCGGTGAAGTTGACGTAGGCGGTGCCTTCTTCAACCTTTACGTTAGTATTTTTGGAGCCGGAATCTCGCAGCGAAAGTTGGCTGAATTCAATCCTGGTGTGCGGTGTAATCCGAACCACACTACCGTCCTCGAACTCCACCTCGGCGCGGCCATCATCTTTGGCCCACAGCTTTGTGCCTTCGGTAATCGGCATATTCAGGAAGGCTTTCTCGTATCCTTGACCAGTGTTTCGATCAATCTGTACAGTGCCCTCGACGTCACTTAGCCGCACAATGCGCGCCTGTGAATCGGCCAAAGCGGGCATGGTAAGCAGGCCACACGCCAACGCCCCTAGCATCAAAACTGTGATGCTCAGTCTACGCATGGACATAGTTGTCTCCTGGGAGTATCCCCTACTAGATTAGAACACGAATACTCCTTCCGAGTTGCATCTTCTATTTATCGTCGGCTACAGCAGATAGGGGCACAACAGGGTCAGCTGGCTATCCCGGCAGCCTCGCAACAAGGAAAAGGGCGGTCTAATCAGCCCTCAAAGACGAGGCGCCGCCCCCCCGGCTCCTGCCAGCAGGCGCTGGGCGCGCGATCGTACTACGTTGATCACGGAGGGATCGTCTGCGATCTGTCGCAGGACTTGGGCTACCGCCTGAACCTCGTACAAGCTGTGCGAATTGACCAGCTCCTCCATGCGCTTCAGTTCCTGATCGAGGGCAAGTTTTTGGTAGTGATAGTCGTAGCTCAGTCGCCGACCAAACTCCAGCGTCGTCGACACCGTCTGGAACACAGCCGTGATCTCTTGCACCGGAGCACTGGGAGAATAGTCGAAGGTGATCTGGCCGTTCTTCGCAGCATCTTTATAGGCCAGAGTCTTCTTACCGGTCGAAGCTATCCGGTGCTTGCGGGAATCGGGCTGCTCCTGAAAGTATTTGGCGCGCGCGGCAAGATCGAAGACTTTGGCTCGCGTCGCAGCCGACAAATCGAAATCAAGTTGAAATGAATCGCGATCCTCAGAGTCAGGACTGATCCTGGCAGTGGATTCATACCTGGAGTGCCCGTTGCTATCGACTTTGAAGGAGTAATGATCGGGATCGGAACCGGGAAAATCCAGGGTAAAACTTATGCTTGGTAATTGGGTCGGAGATTCATCAGGCGAAGCGGAGGGCGTTTGCGCCCCCAGCGCGCAAAAAACAGTGCCCAGCGCCCATATGAAGATGGCGAGGAGCCTCCTCATGGCCGCCGCCCCGCGAAAACTATCCCTGGCAGCGGATCCGTATTCGTCAACCCTTGGCAATGTCATGTCGCAGCACGCTGCCGTTCGAGCGTGGCCGAAGTGTGCAGGTGGCAGATTGCGATGGCTAATGCATCGGCCGCATCGGCCGGTTCTGGAATTTCTTCCAACTCCAGAAGCTGCCTGACCATGTGTTGAACCTGGTTCTTTTCCGCCCTTCCATAGCCAACCACTGCCGACTTGATGCTGAGCGGCGAATATTCTGCCACTTCCAGTCCAGCAGTCGCCGCGGCTAGCATGGCCACTCCACGAACCTGTCCCAGCTTTAGGGCCGATTTCACATTCAGGGCGTAAAAAACATCTTCGATAGCCACGTTATCTGGTTGATGCTCGCGGATGATCTCAGCCAGCCTTTGGGAGATGCGAGACAACCGCCGTGGTAGCGGCTCGCGCGCAGAAAGCTTGATGGCACCACTGATCAGACAGACCAGCCGGCCCGAGTCCTCCAGTTCGACTACGCCGTACCCGGTGTACTCCGTGCCGCAATCAATGCCGAGAACCCGCATCGGAGAAAGTTTACAGCAGCTCTGCCCACCCCGCTATTGGCATTCAGCAGTCAGCAGTTAAGCGAGGTCATAACGTGGCTCATTAAAGTCACGGCGCGGGGACGTGCCAGTGCAATGGCGGAGACAAGCTCTCATTAAATTATTCTCCCGTAAAGCTCGGGTGATTGGGCTCGAGCAGAAGGTGGCTAGTTTGTTTTTTGAGCAGCAGCGGCGCGTTCCTTAGCATGCGTGACCAGGGCGGCGAAGCCTGGGTCGCTGTGAAGTGTTTGGAGGTCGGGATCCTTCTCCATGTGGAGAGCAATATTAGGCGCGAGTCCGTGGTCGACTGCCTCTCGTAGTAGCGAGAGCGCCTCGGCACGTTTACCCTTATGCAGCGCGATGCCACCCAGGTTGTATGTGGACATTGCAGTGTCTGGATTGTCCGGCCCAAGGACGCGACGCTGAATGTCCTGCGTTTCGTGTTCTAATTTCTCTGCCTCGTCATAGCGGCCCTCGAGAAATAAAAGGTTAGCTAGATTGTTCATCGACATCAGGGTGTCTCGATGGTCGGGCCCGAGGACGCGGTGCCGGATACTAAGCGTTTCGCGTAGCAGTTCCTCCGCCTCGGTGTGGCGATGTTCCTCGGCCAGAGTGGTGGCGTACCCATCCATCAACGCGAGTGTGTCGGGATGATCGGGCCCGACGACACGACGCCGAATGTCGAGGGTGTCGTGGTAAAGCTTTTCCGCCTCGCCATAGTGGCCCTCGTCAAAAAAAATGCTAGCCAAGATAACCATCGACCATAGTGTGTTTGGGTGCTCGGGCCCGAGAACGCGGCGCTGGAGGTCGAGCGTCTCATGTTCTAGTTTCTCTGCCTCGTCATAGCGGCCCTCGTTATACAGGATGGTAGCTAACTGGCTCATCGAACTGAGCGTGTCAATGTGTTCCGGCCCAAGTACCCGGCGTCGCATGTCCAGAGTCTCGCGTCCCAACTTTTCTGCCTCGGCGTAGTGGCCTTGTTCCCACAGGAGCCGGCAGACACCATTGATCGACGAGAGGGTGTCAGGATTCTGTGGCCCCAGGACGCGCCGGCGGATGTTGACGGCGTCCGTGAGCAATGACTGTGCCTGGGGGTAGAGTCCGAGGCTGTCATACACCCCTCCCATCACGTGCATCATCTGGGCTTGGACCTCGGGATCTTTGGAAAGCCCGGTATGGATGTCTTTCGAGGCCTTGTCGAGGATTTCGCGGGCCGTGATACTGTTGCCCCGGGCTTGGCTAGGCTCCGACACCTTGAACATGTTGGTCATGAACTCCGAGACCCGCTTCGACGTCTCGGCCTCCCGGTTCGCCCGGTCGCGCTCCTTCGCAATGCGGTGCGCCTGAAGCGCCATCATTGTCGCGAACCCGATCAACAGCACTAGGGTCGCCCCCGCTACTCCCACGCCGAAGCGATGCCGGCGCATGAACTTCCCGGCGCGATACATCGCGCTCGGCGGCCCTGCCAGCACAGGTTGATCCTGCAGGTGTCGCTGGAGGTCGGCTGCCAGATCCGAAGGGGAACCATACCGTCTCGTCCGATCCTTCTCCAGCGCCTTCATCGTTATCCAGTCCAGTTCGCCACGCAGATGCCGTTCCAGCGACTGCGGTTCCTCTTGGCGCTTGGCGGCCGAGTCCTTCGAGGACTCACCTAAAGACCTGATTTTCGTGCTGGGACGGGGTGGCTCCTGCTGGGAAATCTTTCGCAGCATTGCTTCCATTCCCGCCTCTCGCAATTCCTGTGATCCGAAGGGCAACGCACCCACCAACAATTCATACAGAATCACGCCTAGTGAATACACATCCGTGCGGGTGTCAATATTGCGCTCGTTGCGGTCGGCCTGCTCCGGACTCATGTAGTCGGGCGTGCCCAGCACCCCTCCCGCTTCGGTGAACATCGTAATTGCGGTCAGCCGCTGCCCTGTAGCTTTGGCCAGCCCGAAGTCGATGATCTTGGGTACGGCCTTGTGGTCCACTTCCTCCACCAGCACGTTCGAAGGCTTCAGATCGCGATGGATGATCGCCTTCTGATGCGCGTGCTGGACCCCCTCGCATACCTGAATGAACAGCCCAAGCCGCTCCTTGATCGTCAGCCGATGTTTGTCGCAGTAATCGGTTATGGGAAGGCCGGGCACGTATTCCATCACGAAATACGACCGTCCCGCCGGCGACGTTCCGGCGTCGAAGACTTTAGCTATGTTGGGATGGTCCATCAACGCCAAGGCCTGCCGCTCCGAGTCAAATCGCGCCACCACGGCTCGGGTGTCCATGCCCGACTTGATTAACTTGAGTGCGACGGTACGATGAAACGGTTCGGTTTGCTCCGCCCGCCAGACTTCGCCCATGCCGCCTACTCCCAGCAACTGGATCAACCGATAAGGACCCATGCTGGCGAAAGACACTTGGACTGCGCTCTTGCTTACAGTGTTGTCACCGGGAGTATCGGGCATGCGCGTTTCCTCCAAGGAAACACTGGAACGGAACATTGCGGATTACCGCAAACGCAACCCAACGAGGTTGAGAGGACAAAAGCACAAAAAGTAAAATCATGATAAGGAAGGATTGGCGCGGACGCAACTTGACACCAGAGAATCTGGATTCCGCCCTTCATCGGCGCGGATGATCTGCTTTAGCAACATCTCGGCGCCCGCAGCTTAGTCCCCTCGCGCTCCC
>Ga0209577_10000135_pt1 | contig 69294 bp, 69 predicted proteins | sample GraSoiAngelo_109_FD_185874 | JGI IMG/M metagenome (GOLD analysis project Ga0209577, IMG submission 185874) | Grasslands soil microbial communities from the Angelo Coastal Reserve, California, USA - 14_0903_12_20cm (SPAdes) (version 2) | ecosystem: Environmental > Terrestrial > Soil > Grasslands... | reverse complement strand
GGCGCCCGAGGCCGCGGGCTATCCGACCGCGGACGAGCTCATCGCCGACCTCCGGACCCTGGAGGCGGGTCTCGCGGAAGCGCAATGCGCGACACCCGCCGAGCTGCTCGTGCGCCCGGTGCGCCGAGAGGTTGAGGCCTTCCGGTTCAGCACGTTCCGCTTGGACATCCGCGAGAACTCCACACGCCTGAACGAGGCGCTGCGCGCGCTCTGGCGCGCCCGCCACGCCGCCGAGCCGCCCGCGCCCGACTCTCCGGAATGGCGCGCCTGGCTCCAGGCGGAGCTGGGGCGACCGCTCGGCGCCGACCGCGACCCGCTCGAGCTGCCGGCAGAGGGCGGAGCCGCCGAGACGGCTGGGATGTTCCGCCTGATCCGCGAGACGCGCGATCGGCTCGATCGCGAGGCCATCGGCAGCTTCGTGCTGAGCATGACGCATACGGTCGCCGACGTGCTCGGCGCCTACGTGTTCGCGAAGCAGGCCGGTCTCTTCGCCGATGCCGCCGGCACCGAGAGCTGTACCCTCCCCATCGTGCCCCTGTTCGAATCCATCGACGATCTGCGGCGCGCCCCGGACATCGTGCGCGAGCTGCTGCAGGTCCCGCTGGTGCGGCGCAGCGTGCGGGGGCAGGGAAGCGTGTTGGAGGTGATGATCGGCTACTCCGACTCCAACAAGGACGGCGGGTTTCTGTCGTCCAACTGGGAGCTCAGCAAGGCCCAGCTCAGGCTCACCCGGCTGGGCCGCGAGTGCGGCATCCCCGTCGCCTTTTTCCACGGCCGCGGCGGCTCGGTGAGCCGGGGCGGCGCCCCAACCGGCCGGGCGATCGCGGCGCAGCCGGCGGGCTCGATTCGGGGCCGCCTCCGCATTACCGAGCAGGGTGAGGTGGTGTCGTTCAAGTACGCCAACCGCGGCACGGCGGCGTATCAGACCGAGCTGTTGGCGGCGAGCGTGCTCGAGCACTCCCTCAAGTCGGAGCGCGAGCAGGCGCTCGTACCCACGACGGAGTTCGACGAAGCGATGGAGGCGCTCTCGGGCGCGGCCCACGCCGCCTATCGCCGCCTCGTGGACCATCCCGGTCTCGTGGCCTACTTCCAGGCGGCCAGTCCCCTGGAAGAGATCGCCCTCTTGAACCTCGGGTCGCGACCGGCCCGGCGCTTCGGCGCCCGGACGCTGGCCGACCTGCGGGCCATCCCCTGGGTGTTCGCCTGGACGCAGAACCGCCACTTCATCCCGGGCTGGTACGGCGTGGGCACGGGGCTCGCGACGTTCCTCGAGGTCCGCGGCAGCCGGGGCGAGGCGCTGCTCAAGCGGATGTTCGACGATTTCCGCCTGTTTCGGCTGATCATCGACGAAGCGGAGAAAACCCTGGCGTACGTCGACTTGGACATCGCGCGCGAGTACGCCGCCCTGCTGGCGGACGACTGGGGGCGCGCCGAGATTTTCTCGCTCGTGGCCGACGAGTATCACCGCACCACGGACATGATCCGGCGTCTCGCGGGGTCCGGCGACCTCGCCCGCCGGTTCCCCCAGTTCCGCCGGCGCCTCGAGAGCCGCCTCCCGATACTCAATCAGGTCAGCCGGCAGCAGGTCGACCTGTTGCGGTGCTATCGGGCCGGCCAGGAAGACACCCGACCGGCGCTGCTCTTGTCGATCAACTGCATCGCGGCGGGGTTTGGGACCACGGGCTAGGGCGTTGCACGTTCCAGGTTACAGGTTCCACGAGATGCAGGCGGCGTCGCGTGTAACGTGCAACGTGTAACGTGCAACTATATTTCCCCCATGCACGACTCCCTCTACTTCACCGACCAACACCTCCAGGTCCGCGACATGGTGCGCGACTTCGCGCAGCAGGTCGTGAAGCCGAGCGCGCCGCGGTACGACCGCGACAGCGCGTTCCCTTGGGACAACGTTCGCCGCATGGCGGACCTGGGGTTGTTCGGCATTCCCTGGCCGGAGGAGCTGGGCGGCTCCGGCATGGACTATCTCTCCTACATCCTCGTCATCCACGAGCTCGCCAAGGTCGACGCCAGTCACGCCATCACCGTCAGCGCCCATACGACGCTCGGCACATCGCCGATCGTCGATTTTGGGACCGACGAGCAGAAGATGAGGTTCGTGCCGCTGCTCGCGACTGGGAAGGTGCTGGGCGGCTTCGGCCTGACGGAGCCCGGGGCTGGTTCGGATGCGGGGGGGACGCAGACGGTCGCGGTGGACAAGGGCGACCACTTCGTGTTGAACGGCTCCAAGATCTTCATCACGCACGCCGGCGTGGGCGAAATTTTCGTGGTCACGGCACGCACCGACCCGGCCGCCAAGAAGACGCACGGCATCAGCGCCTTCATCGTCACCAAGGACACGACCGACCTGGAGCAGGCCAAACGGGTCGGCGTGGGCCATGACCCGTCGCTCCCCAAGTGCCCGGGCGTCTTGGCGGCGAAGAAGGAGGACAAGCTCGGCTGGCGCGCCTCGGATACGCGCGAGCTCGTCCTCCAGGACGCGATCGTGCCGAGGGAGAACGTGCTCGGCCCGCTGAACAACGGATTTCGCCAGTTCCTGCACACGCTGGACGGAGGTCGCGTCGGCCTGGGTGCGCTCTCGCTCGGCATCGCCGAGGGAGCGCTCGAAGAGTGCCTGCGCTATACGGGGACCCGCAAGCAGTTCGGCCGGCCGATCGCAAGCTTCCAGGGCGTGCATTTCGCGCTCGCCGACATGGCCACCGAGATCGAGGCTGCGAAGCACCTGGTGTACCACGCCGCGTGGCTCAAGCAGCACGGTCAGCCGTTCAAGCGCGAGGCGGCGATGGCGAAGCTGTACGCGTCCGAGCTCGCGATGCGCGCCACGACCAAGGCGGTCCAGCTGCACGGCGGGTACGGCTACACCACGGATTATCCGGTGGAACGGATGATGCGGGACGCCAAGATTTGCGAGATCGGTGAAGGCACGAGCGAGATACAGAGAATCGTTATCGCTCGCCAGCTGCTCGGAGACCTCGTCGACTAGTCGTCACTAGGGAATCGTCATTCCAAGATTGCGCACGAGGAAGGCGAGCCGATCGGCCTGCTCCTCGATCACTTTGCTCGTGGGTTTCCCGGCTCCATGACCCGCCTTCGTCTCGATCTCGATCAGCACGGGCTGCGGTCCCGCCTGCGCGGCCTGGAGCGCTGCCGTGAATTTGAACGAATGCCCTGGCACCACCCGGTCGTCGTGATCGGCCGTGGTGACGAGCGTGGCCGGGTAGCGCGTCCCCGCCCGAATGTTGTGGAGCGGCGAGTACTTGTAGAGGTAGGGAAACTGGGCCGCGCTGTCGGCGGAGCCGTAGTCGGTCACCCAGGCCCAGCCGATCGTGAACTTGTGGAACCTGAGCATGTCCATCACCCCCACCGCCGGCAGCGCCGCGCCGAACAGCTCGGGCCGCTGCGTGATCGCGGCCCCGACCAGGAGCCCACCGTTCGATCCGCCGGCGATGGCGAGCTTGGGCGTCGCCGTGTAGCCCTGCGCGATCAGGTACTCCGCGGCCGCGATGAAGTCGTCGAACACGTTCTGCTTCTTGTCCAGCATCCCCGCCTGGTGCCACTCCTCGCCGTACTCGCCGCCACCGCGCAGGTTCGGCACGGCGTACACCCCGCCCATCTCGAGCCACACGAGCGTGGCGACCGAGAAGCTCGGCGTGAGGCTGATGTTGAACCCACCGTAGCCGTACAGATACGTCGCGTGCGAGCCGTCGAGCGTCAGACCCTTGCGGTGCGTGACGAACATCGGCACCCGCGTGCCGTCCTTGCTCGTGTAAAACACCTGCTTCGTCTCGTAGCCCGACGGATCGAAGTCGATGTTCGGCGCCTTGAAAACGCTGGTCGCCCCGCTCTTGAAGTCGTAGCGGAAGATGGTGGTGGGATACAGGAACGACGTGAAGGCGTAGAACATCTCCGCGTCGTGCCGCTCGCCGGTGATGGACCCCACCGTGCCGAGCGCGGGCAGCACGAGATCCGAGAGGGGCCGACCATCGAGCGCGTACAGGCGTAGCCGCGACGACGCGTCGTGCATGGCGCTCGTCACGAACACGTCGTGGATGATGTGCACCTCCTCCAACACGTCCGCGCCCTGAGGAATGACCTCGCGCCAACGGGCACGCTCGGGATGCCGTGTGTCGACCGCGATGATTCGCTTGCGGGGCGCGTCCAGGTCGGTGAGAAAGTAGAATACCGGTCCGTCGTTGCCCACGAAGGCGTAGCTCGCGTTGAAGGCGTCGAGCAACCGCACCACGTCGCCCGTGACCCTGGGGTGTGTCGGGTCTTTCAGATCGAAATAGTAAATCCGGTTGCGCCGGTCGGTGCCGAGCCAGACGTGCAGCACGGCATACCGACCATCGTCGGTGACTTCCGCGTTCATGCCCCAATCGGGCTGGTCGGGTCGCTCGTAGACCAGAACGTCCCGCGTCTGATCCGTCCCGAGCCGGTGATAGTAGACCTTCTGGAACCGGTTGACGTCGCTGAGCGCCTTGTCTCCGGGCTCGGGGTAGCGGCTGTAGAAAAACCCGGCGCCGTCCTTGGTCCATGACGCACCGGAAAACTTGATCCAGCGGAGGTGATCCGGCAGGTCGCGCCCGGTGGCCACGTCGCGCACCCGGAACTCCTCCCAGTCGGAGCCGCTCGCCGACGTCCCGTACGCGACGAGCCGGCCGTCTTCGGACACCGCCAGCGTCGACAGCGCGACCGTCCCGTCCGACGACAGGAGGTTCGGATCCAACAGCACGCTCGGGTCTCCCGTCAGTGCCGCCTGGGTGTAGAGCACCGACTGGTTCTGCAGGCCGTCGTTCTTGAAAAAGAAGTAGCGGCCGGCCTTGTGAAACGGCGCGCCGTACTTGGGATAGTCCCACAGCCGGCGCAGCCGCTCGCGGATCCGCTCGCGCGCCGGGATGCCGGCCAGATATGCCTCGGTCACGCGGTTTTCCGCTTCGATCCAGGCGCGCGTCGCGGGCGCGTCGGGATCTTCGAGCCAGCGATACGGATCGGCTACCCTGGTGCCGTGATAGTCGTCCATCACGTCGCCCTTCGGGGCGGGCGGATATTGGACAGTTTGAGCAGCGGTGAGCGTGGGCAGAGCGCTGGTGACGAGGCCGGTCAGGAGCAACCCCCTGGCGAAGGACTGGAGCAGTGATTGTAGCATGGGCCAATAAATTTGCCCCGGTTGACGTAAGTTGCAAGGGCGCTTATATTTACAGTATGCATTGGATTCGAGGGCCGTTTTCGCTCCCCGGCGCCGCCGCAACGTCGCCCGGGCGACTCTCGTCCAGTCGGTTCGACTCATCCAGGTCTGATCACAGCGGCATGAGTTTCTGCTGGAACAATCGTAGGATCCCGACCGGCTGTTGGCCGACCGGGGTCGAGGGCACTTGCTTTGAAACGGGAAATTCTCATCAGCGGGACCGCTCGCGAGACTCGCGTGGCGATCCTGGAGGACGACCGCCTTGTTGAGCTCCTGGTCGATCGTCCGGACGCCCGCCGCATGGTGGGCGATATCTACCTGGGCACGGTCGAAGCCGTGCTTCCGGGCATCCAGGCGGCGTTCGTCAACATCGGGGCGGAAAAGAGCGCCTTTCTCCACGCCTCCGACCTGATCGAGGCGGAGGAGGACGAAGAGCCCTCCGATCACGACGACGACGACAACGGCAACGGAGGCGGGGACGGCGGCGGGGGAGGGGGGGGCCGCTCCTCCCGCCGCCGCCTCCCCAACGTCGCCGACGAGCTGAAGCGCGGCGACGCCAAGCTGGTCCAGGTCATCAAAGAGCCGATCGGCACCAAGGGACCGCGCGTCACGGCGCAGATCTCCCTGGCCGGACGGTTTCTCGTATACATGCCGTTCGCCTCCAAGGTCGGCGTCTCCCGCAAGATCGAGAATCGTGATCAGCGCGCCAAGCTGCGCGAGCTCGTCGCGAAGCTCGTGCCAAAGGATTCGGGCGGCTGGATCATCCGCACCGTCGCGGAAGACCTGACGGAGCAGAGCTGCAAGCGCGAAATCGATCACCTGTACGGCCTGTGGAAGAAAATCAAGCGCAAGTCCGGTTCCGTCCGGTCGCCGGCGCTGCTGCAGCGCGAGACGTCGCTCACCCGCGGCATCATCCGTGACCTGTTCTCGGACAAGGTCGACTCGCTGCTCGTCGATTCCAAGATGCTGCACAACGAAGTCGTGCAATACCTCAAGCAAATCGACCCCGACCTGATCGAGCGGGTCAAACTGTACGAGACCGAGACACCGCTGTTCGACGAGTACGACGTCGAAGCCGAGATCCGGGCGCTCTTCAAGGCGCGCGTCGAGCTCCCCACCGGCGGATACCTGATCATTCAGCCGACCGAGGCGCTCGTGTCGATCGACGTGAACACCGGCCGCTACACGGGCAAGAAGGACCCCGAGAGCACCATCGTCAAGACCAACCTCGAGGCTGCCCGGGAGGTGGCGCGCCAGCTGCGGCTGCGCGACATCGGTGGCATCATCGTCGTCGACTTCATCGACATGGAGTCCCGCGGGAATCGCGACAAGGTGCTGCAGGAGCTGCGCATCCATCTCGGTCGCGACCGGGCGCGCACCAAGGCGTTCGCCGTCTCCGAGCTCGGGTTGATCGAGATGACCCGCCAGCGGGTGCGTCCCTCGCTGTGGCACTCGATGACGGCGGAGTGCCCGACCTGCAACGGCACCGGGCGCGTGTTCCGGCCCGAGGTGGTGGTACGCCGCATGGAGCGCTCGCTCAAGCGCGCCGGGGCGGAGCACAAGGAGCGCCAGCTCGCGGTGCGGCTGCACCCCGATGTGGCGCTGTACCTCGTGGAGCAGGAGCCCAACTTCCTGCGCCAGCTCGAGAAGCAGACCGGCCTGGAGCTCGAGGTGCGCGACGATCCGATGATGCGGCTCGACGAGTTCCGGATGATGGCGAAGCCGGCGGGGCGGGATGTGACGGAACAGTATGCGGTGGCGTGAAGCTTGACTATCCATATGCCCCCCTCTAGCTTCCGCGCCCAATGAGCTACGCCATTTTTTCGACGGGTGGGGCGCAATTCCGCGCCGAGCCCGGGGTCACCATCAAGGTCCCGTTGCTCGCGGCCGAGCCCGGGAGCAAGGTGACGTTCGATCAGGTTCTGCTCGCGAGCGATGGCAAGCAGGTGCATGCGGGAAAGCCGGTGGTGAAAGGGGCGAAGGTGACCGCCGAGATCGTGCGCCACGGCAAGGGCAAGAAGATCAAGATCTACCGTTTCGCCCGGCGCACCGGCTACCGGCGCCACGGCGGGCACCGCCAGCAGTTCACGGAAATCAAGATCGCCGACGTCAAGCTCAAGGGCGACTGAGGGAGTACATGGCACACAAGAAGGGTGTCGGGTCCTCGCGCAACGGCCGCGATTCCGGGCCGAAGTATCTCGGCGTGAAACGCTTCGCCGGGGAGCTCGTCACCGCGGGCACGATCCTCGTGAAACAGCGGGGAACCAAGTTCCATCCCGGCTTGAACGTGCGCCGGGCCTCCGATGACACGCTGTTCACCGTCGTCGACGGCCAGGTGCGGTTCGAGCACAAGAACAAGAAGCGCTACCGGGTGAGCGTGGTGCCGGTGGCGGCGAAAAACTAGGGCGGCGGAGGGCGGTGGAAGGCGGCCCTCCACCGTCCTAGTACGCAGGCGGCAGTTTCCGGTACCGCTCCAAGAGCTCCGTCTGCCGGCTCTTCAAGGAAACCTCCTTCCCGCGGATCAGCACGTGCTCCACCCCGGTCGTGAACTCGAACGGATCGCCCGACCACACCACGACGTTGGCGACCTTGCCGGGCTCGAGCGAGCCGTAGCGATCGGCCACGCCGAAGATCTCCGCCGGCGACAGCGTGACGGCGCGCAGCGCCTGCTCCCAGGCCATGCCATAGGCGACCGCGTTCCCAGCCTCCTGGCGCAGGTTGCGGGAGTTATGCGAGTCGGTCTCCATTAGGGCGACTTTCACGCCGGCGTTGGCGAGCAGCGCGGCGTTTTCATACCGCACGCCCAAGGCGTCGTACGACGGGATGTTGTCGAGCGGCTCGACCAGGGCGGGCACGCCCGCGCGGGCGATCTCGCCGGCGATCTGCCACGCCTCCTGCGCGCCCGCGAGCACCAGCTTCAGCTTGAACTCGCGCGCCAGCCGCAACGCGGTCGCGATGTCGCTCCGCCGGTTGGCGTACGCGATCAAGGGCTCCTGGCCGTGCAGCACCGGGAGCAGGGCCTCCAGATCCACCGCCGACGCCGAGAGCGGGCGAATCTGGGCCCGGTTGAAATCGGCGCGGCGCCGCTCGTACTCGAGCGCGTCCCGGAACACGCGCCGGACGCGCTCGGCCAGCGCCGCCCGCGAGCCGCCGGCGTAGTCCTTCCCGGTCTCCGAGTCGTCGAGGACGACGCCCGCCGGCGATTTCACGAGCATCTGCTCGATCGTGGTGCCGTCGAGATCGATCAGCACGGCCTGCCCGCTCACGAGGTTCCCCGTGGGCGTGGCGAGCACGGTCGTGATGCCCTCGATCCGCGTCACCGGGATCAGCACCGACGCGGGGTTGATTCCCTCCGCCACGTTGAACGCCGCGGCGATCGTGTCACCCCGCACCGCGCCCTCGCGCGTCCCCGCCACGGCACCGATCTCGACCAGCCCCACCTGGCCCGCACCGTCGATCAGCCCCGGCGTCACCCACTTTCCCTGCGCGTCGATGCGGGTGGCGTCCGACGGCGTGGCTACGCCGGTGCCCACCGCGACGATCTTGCCGTCGCGGATCAGCACTGTCGCGTTGGTGAGCTTGGGACCCGAGACGGGGTACACCGTTCCCCCCGTGATGGCGATCGTTTGCGCGAGCAGGAACGCGATCATCGGTCGCTCCCCGGCGGCGGTACCTGGCCGAGCTCGAAGTCGGTGCGCGGTTGGTGCGTGGCGTCGCCGCGGTCGTACACCAGCCAGCCGTCGTTGTAGACCTGCACGGCCTTGGCGTACACCGAGAAGGGATCGCCCGACCACACGACGACGTCGGCCATCTTGCCGGGCTCGAGCGTGCCTATAGCCGAGTCGAGCCCGATGGCCCAGGCGGGGTTCGCCGTGACCCACCGAATCGCCTGGTCGCGGGTGATGGGAATCCCCGCCCGTACCCCCGCATACATCGCCTTGGCCGCCTCCTGGTTGAGTCGCTGAATGCCGCTCGGGCTGTCCGAGTGGATGTTGACGCGCACCCCTGCCTGCTGGAGCAGCGCGGCATTCTCCTTGATCCCGTCCATCGCTTCTTCTTTGAAGCCCCACCAGTCCGCCCACACCGCGGCGCCCGTACCGGCCGCCGCCAGCAGGTCGCGGATCTTGTACGCCTCCACCGCGTGGTGGAAGGCGCGGAACGGGAATCCGAACTCGCGGCCGAGGTCGAGCATCTGCGCCATTTCATCGGCGCGATAGCAGTGATTCTGCACGTAGATATCGCCGCGCAGCACCTCCGCCAGCGTCTCCAGCTTGAGGTTGCGATCGGGGAGATCGCCCTGGTGATCCTTGTTCCACTTGTCCCACTTGTGCCGATATCCCTCGGCCTGGGCGAACGCGTTGCGGTAGCCCGCCATGTTGCCCATGCGCGTCGACGGCCCGCCTTTCTGCCCGTACACGCGCTTGGGATTCTCCCCGCACGCCATCTTCAGCCCATAGCGGGCGCCGGGAAATTTCATCTCCTGGACCGTGCGGGCTGGGATGAGCTTCAGGATCGCGCTCCGGCCGCCGATCAGGTTGGCCGAACCCGGAAGCGCCTGGATGGTCGTGATCCCTCCCGCGATCGCGAGCGGGATTTGCGGGTCTTGCGGCCAGAACGAGTGCTCGGCCCACACTTCCGCGGTCACCGGATTCGTCGCCTCGTTGCCGTCAGACTCCGCCTCGGTCCCGGGGGCGGCGTACACGCCGAGGTGTGAATGCTCGTCGATCAGGCCGGGTGTCACGAATTTCCCGGTCCCGTCCACCACGATCGCCCCAGCGGGAGCATCGACCTTCGCCCCGACCGCGACGATGCGGCCGTCCTTGAGGACGATCGACCCATTGGGAATCTCCGGACCGGCCGCGGTCATGATCGTCGCATTGCGGATCAACACCGGCGGATTGGGATGACGCTGGTAGGTCGAGGGGTACTGCTGGCGATCGACGCTCGAAGACTCGCCCGTCGCCGGCTTGGCCGGCGCCTGGACCGGAGCGGGAACCGGACCCGCCTCGCGAACCGGACGGGCCGCCCCGCTCGCGCACCCGCCCATCATGATGACGGCGAGCAGCAGAAGCCACGCTTTTCGCATGCTCGATGTCCTCCCTGTTCTCGCTACCTCACGAGCTCGATGACCGCCGGTTGCCCGACGAATTCCTGCTTCACGACGCGGTGGGGCGAGTCGACACTCACGTACAGGACGAGCGGGATCCTGGGCCCGGTGACGTCGACCCGGTACGCCTGGAACGTGCCGGCGGGTACCACCACCGTTTCCGGCTGCCCCACCTTGAACGTGAGGACCTTCGTCGCGACCTCGCTGGGCGTGAAGACTGCGAGTCGGAGCGTCTGGCCCGGGGCGAGCACCAGGGACGATCCGACGAGCGGCGCGACGTTCTCATCCACGATCCCCGGAGGCACCGCCGTGTCCACCGGAACTTGTTGCACGCTCCCGTCGGGCTGGGGCACGAGGTTGTTGCCTTTCACGCGTCCGCCGCCGTAGACCAAGTGGGCTTCCACCTTCGTCCCCTGGCGAATCATGACCTGGTCGAGCCGGCGCGCAGCGGCATCCGCCGCGGAAAACACTACGGTGGTCCGCTGGTCGAACATTCCGTTCCCCGTGCCTGCGTGCTCGGAGTACACCACCGAGTCGCCCACGTGGGTGATGTCCGCGACCGCGAACCCGCGCGCCGTTCCCTGGACAACCACCTGCGAGCTCTCAGTGCGGGACTCGAGCTGACGTGGGTCGAGCGTGACGGTCGTCACCGGAGGATTGAGATCGCCGGGCGTGAGCGCCTTGCCGTCCACGTCCACGATGCGGACGGGACCGATGGCCTTGAGCCGGTCATACAGCCTGGCGCCGTCGCCTACCACCACGATGGTCAGCGCGCTGCGGCGGAACAGCCGCGCGGCCGCGGCCCGCGCCTGGAGCCCCGTGACGGCACTGAGGCGCTCCCGATACAGGCGCAGGTAGTCGTCCCCCAACCCGAGGAGCTTCGCGTTCGCCACCTGGGTCGCGATCTGGCTCGGCGTCTCGATCGTGAGCGGAAACGAGCCCACGAGAAAGCCCTTCGCCGCCGTGAGTTCCGAATCGGGAATGACGACCGTTCGTATCCGGTCGATCTGATGCAGCAGCTCGACCAGCGCGCTGTCCGCCACGTCGGTGCGCACCTCGGCGGTCGCCTGCCAGTAGCCCAGGCCGCGGTGCCGACGGAGCGAGGCGTACGCGCCGTACGTCCAGCTCTTCTGCTCGCGCAGGATGAGGAACAGCCGGGAGTCGGCGCCGCCCCCGAGCACCTGCGACGCGACACGCCCGGCATAGTAGATCGGGTCGGTGGGCAGAATCGTGGGGTTGCCTGCCACGATGTTGGCCTGTGCCGAGCCCGGCCGGTGCACCAGCAGGAGCTCCGGCGCGAGGCGCGTGACGGGGGCGGGCAGGGCGGGGCCGGATGGCGGCGCTCCGCTCCAGCCCGCGAACGCTTTGGCGATGAGGTCCCGCACCTGAGCGTCGGTGACGTCGCCGGCCACCACGAGGAGGGCGCCCGCCGGCCGCAGCCGCTCGCGCGCGAACTGCGCGACGTCTTCCGCCGTGACGGCGCGGTAGCTCTCGCGCGTCGGGGTGCGCCCGTAGGGATTGCGACCGTAGATCTCGCTCGCGAAAAAGCGCTGCGCCACGGCCCCGGGCTGCGACAGCTGGAGCGCGAGCGCAGAAAGTGAGCGCGTGCGGGCCAGCTCCATCTCGCTCGTCGGGAACGTCGAGTGCAGTGTCACGTCTCCCAGCAGGTCGAACACGAGCTCGAGCTGGTCGCTGAGGGCGTCGACCGAGATCGTGAGGAAGTCGTCCGCCGAGCTCGCCGACAGATGCCCGCCTACTCCCTCGATGGTCGAGGCGATCTGCTCGGCGGTGCGGGTGGCGGTACCCTTGGAGAGGAGCTCGGCGACGAGCTCGGACAGCCCTTCCTTGCCCGCCGGGTCGTAGATGGCGCCCGCTCTGAACGAGACCGTCACGGAAACGACAGGCTGCTCGTGGTGCTCGATCACCACCACTGCGAGCCCGTTGGGCAGCGTCGTCTCCTTGAACGGCGGGAAGCGGACGGGCGCGAGCCGGGTGGGTTTGGGTGGGGTGGTGGGGAGGCCCTGGGCGGACAGCCGGAGGGCCGGCACGACGGCCAACAGCGCGAGCGCCGCCCGTCTCACTGCTTCACCCCGCTCGCCGCCGGCTTCACGATGATCACCAGGGCGTTCGCCGGGTCGAGATACTTTCCCGCCACACGCCGGATGTCGTCGGCGGTGACCGCCAGGAAGCGCTCCAGGTCGGTGTTGATCTCGGCGGGGGACGCGTGGAACATGTCGTAGTGATGCAGCTCTTCGGCCTTGCCGAGCGTCGTTTCGCGCCCGTGAATGAAGCCCGAGCGGAACGTGTTCTTCGCCTTCGTGAGCTCTTCGCCGGTGACGCTGCTGGCCCGCAGGCTGTCGAGCTGCGCCGCGACCAGCGTATCGAGCTTGAGGGGATCGACGCCCTGGTTGGCGATGGCCAGCGCCAGCAGCACGCCGGGCCCGCGCCGCGAATCGAAGGGGTTCATCGCCACCTGCGTGCCGAGCGCCGCTTTCTCCCGCCGCACGACCGCCACGTTGAGCCGCGAGCTCTCGCCCTCTCCCAGGATCACGTTGAGCAGCTCCAGCGCCGGCGTGTCCGGATCGGCGTGCGACGGCACCCGGTAGATGCGCATCACCGCCGGGAGATTGGCGTGCGCGTCCGTGAGCTCTCGTCGCATCGGGCCTGACCCGACCCGGCTGGCGCAGCTCACGGAGGGCGGATCGGGGTGCCGTGGAATCTCGCTGAAGTACTGGTTGACGAAGCGGCGCAGCTCGAGCGGCCGGAAGTCACCGACCACGACGAGGGTCGCGTTGTTCGGGGCGTAATAGGTATCGAAGAAGGCCTGGACGTCGGACAGCTGGGCGGCGTTCAGGTCGTCGATCGATCCGATGACGGTGTGGGCATAGGCGAAGCACGTGGCGCTGTCGAACGGCCACGTCATGCCGTCGATGAAGGCCGGCGCATACGGCTGATTGTCGACCCGCAGCCGGCGCTCTTCCTTCACGGTCTCCCGCTGGTTGTGGAAGTTCTCGTCCGTGATGGCGAGCGAGCGCATGCGATCCGCCTCCAGCCAGAGCGCGAGGTTCAAGCGGTTCGAGGGGATTGTCTCGTAGTAGTTGGTGCGGTCTTCCGCCGTGCTGCCGTTTTCCGAGCCGCCGGCGCGCGAAATCAGCTGGAAGTGCTCGCCCTTCTTCACGTGGGCGGAGCCTTCGAACATCATATGCTCGAACAGGTGCGCGAAGCCGGACCGACCCGGACGCTCGTTGCGCGAGCCGGTGTTGTACCACACGTCCACCGACACGATCGGCGCGGAATGATCTTCGGAGTACAGGACGTGCAGGCCGTTGGGAAGCGTGAACGCCTCGTAGGAGATGCGGCCGGCCTGGGCCGCCAGCGCGGGAGCGGGCCAGCCGCCCCAGATCGGCAGATGCATCAGCAGACCGATCAGCACGCCGCCCGGGATGCCCACACCACGCATACGGCCGCTACGCATCGATCGCGACCTCCCATGCCGGACGGAAACCGTGAACCCCGTCACTCGGGGGTGGGAACCACCGGCCCCGAGTGCACCAACTCGAACGCGAACACCCCATCCAGGGTCTCGCCTTTCACCACGCGGCGCGGCGCGGACCGGGTCGCAAAGATCCGGAAGTTGCCGCTCTTGAGCGGTTGGACGTCGAACCGCCCCGCCGGCACCCGGATGGTAGTGGGCGATTCGGCCACAAAGCTCAGGGTCGTGAGCGAATCACCGAACTCCTTGTACGCCGGGACGCCCAGTGAATCACCCGGCGCGACGTTGCTCACCGCACCAGCGATGAAGACGTAGTCTGCGAGCACCGTGCCCGCCGCGAACGGCCGGCTCACGGGGATGATCTTCAGCTCGCCGCTCTTCGTGCCCACGCGGCGGCGCCCGGAGATCTCACCGTGCCTCACTTCGAGATCGTGCTCCACCATCACGGTGTCGCTCGTGGGCGAGAACAGGTCGATGTGGTGAAACGTGGAGACCGGCGCCCCCGTGAGCCGGTCGAGCACCACGCGCTCCCGCTCCTCCTCGACGGGCCGGAATTCCGAGCGCGCGGTGTACACGAGCTGCTGGGTCGTCTCGAGCGGCCGGATCTCGTACTGCCACACGGCCCAGCCGCGCTCCTGGCCGCGGAAGTGGAACACGAACGAATCCCGCGTCGCCGGGACGGCGGCGAGATCGAAGCGAAGCGACTGGGAGCCGGAGCCTTGGGCGGCGGACGCCGCCGGGCTAGCGAGCAGCAGGAAACAAAGCCAGCGCATTGGTCTCGAGAATGGCCTTCTTGTGCGGGTCGCTCAGGGGCAGCGCGAGGAACTGATCGATGTTCACGCGCATGTCCTTCACCCCCGGACTCGGCCAGTCCGTGCCCCACACGACCCGGTCGGCGAGCTCCGAGAGACGCGGAAAGTACTGCAACAGGCGTGTGGGCGGAATCCCGGAGACGTCGAGCCACATTCGGGAATGACGGCGCAGCACGAAGAACGCCTCTTCCATATACAGCGGCCGGCCGCCGTGGGCCATCACGATCGTCAGGTCGGGAAAGTCGATCGCGACGTCGTCGAGCTCGAGCGGGTTGCCGTACTTGGAGCGCGCGCCCGGGAAGATGCTCGTGCCGGTGTGGATCATCACGGGCAGGCCGCGCTCCTCGCAACGCCGGTAGATGTCCCCCAAGGCCGTCAGGCCGTCGCTGTACGCGTTCGCGGGGAACCGCTGGTGCGGCGGATGGATCTTCACGAGCCGGATCCCCAGGTCCACCAGGCGGTCCACGTCGCCCGCGGCATCCCGCGTGAAGCGCGGGTGCACGCCTCCGTAGGGGAGCAACCGCTCGGGGTTGGCACGGGCGTACTTCGCGGAGAACTCGTTCGCCGCGTCGGTGAAGCCCATCACGTCGGGCGAGGGATAATTGACGAGACCCACGCGCCACACGCCGGCGCGGTTCATCTCCGCCAGCAGGGCCCGGGGGTCCTCCATGACTTGGATCATGTGATCACGATCCACGTCTTGGCCGCGCCACATGACCGCGAGCGCCGCGGGCTTGAGCTCGCGCCACGGCTGAACGTGAACATGGACGTCGGTGATCCGGGTCAGGGAGAGACTCGTTGCCGACCTGGGGGCACTCATGGGGCGAAGAAGCTACCGCACGACGAGTGTGGGTTCAACCGCGCGTGCCGTAGTTGCGCGGCCGCGACACTGCGCGCCGTGCGGCCATCGCTTGACGTGACGCCGGTCCAGCGCGCGCGGGTATCCCATAAGGAACGAAGCTGCGACGGACGGGAAACCAACCTGGGGACATGCAATGCGACTGCGCGTGACGACGCTGGGGATGGGAGTGCTGATCGGCGGCGGATGCGCGGGGGATCCGCCGAGCATCGCCGGCCGCTACGACCTGGTGGCCGTCAATGGCGCGGCGCTGCCATGTTGCACCCAAACCGATTCGAGCGGGACGCGAGTCACGTTCATCGACGGGAGTCTGACGCTCGGGGACGCGCTGCCGGAGCCATTCGGGGCCACACCCGCCGGCGAGATGCCCAGCTCGTGCGTGCACGAGATTCCAAACGGTGCGCGGATCGACACGAGCGGCGTCGTCACGCTCCCCGATGGCAGGCAATATCGGATCCCGACGTGCACGGAGCTGCACCACGCGCCCTACACAATGATCGTCACTCGGCAGTACGACTACGCGGGGGACAGCTCGAAGAACGTGTCGGCCACCTCCTCCGGCACGTATGCGTGGGGCGAAGGGGGGCAGGCACACGTGGTGGCATTGTTGAATGCCGATCTGGTCGGCCAGGTCATCGTGTCGCTCAGCGCCGTGGAACTGACGGTGGGCCGGGCGAATCTCGGGCGAGGAGCGGCTGCGACTCCGTCCGACCCGGTGTATCGGTTCTTGCGCGCCACACCTTGACGCGCCGACCTCACGCACCCCAGGAATAGAATCCCTTTCCGGTCTTCTTCCCCAGCTCCCCCTTCGCCACCTTGTCGCGCAGGATCGGGGGCGGCTCGAACTGCGGCTCCTCCAGCGTGCGATACAGGTAATCCGCGATCGCCAGGCGGACGTCCAACCCCACGAGGTCGGTGAGCTTGAGCGGTCCCATCGGATGGTTGTAGCCCAGCTCCATGGCCTTGTCGATGTCTTCGGCCGAGGCCACGCCCTGCTCGAGCATGCGCATGGCCTCGAGGCCCAGCACGAGCCCCAACCGGCTGGACGCGAACCCGGGCGAGTCGTTCACGAGGATCGGCTCCTTCCCGAGCGCCCGCGCGAACGCGACCGCACGCTCCACGGCCGCCGCCGCGGCGCGCGGGTGTCGCACGATCTCGACCAGCTTCATCGCGTGGACCGGATTGAAAAAATGCAGCCCGACCACCCGACCCGGGTCGCGCACGGCGCCCGCGATGGCCGCCACGGAGAGCGACGAGGTGTTGGTCGCGAGCAGCGCCTCCGCCGGGGCGGTGCGCTCGAGCTCGACGAACAACCGCTGCTTGACGCCCAGATCCTCGACCACGGCCTCGATCACGACGTCGGCCTCCCGCACGGCGGCGGAGAGTTCCCGCTCGGGGCGGAGTCGGGCAGCAACGGCGCTCAGATCCGCCTCGTTCAGCTTGCCGCGCTTCACGCCACCCTGGAGCAGATCGCCGATCCGGCGAATCGCCAGGGGAATCGCGTCGGACCGGTTATCGGTGAGTCGGACGTCGAACCCCGCAAGCGCCACCGCGTAGGCGATGCCGTGACCCATCGTGCCCGCACCCACGACCGCGACCGGTCCGGCGCTCATGCCGCGCGCGCGTCCACCGTGCGGCGTCCGACCTCCGGCCGATTGGTGCAGATCCCGTCCACCCCGATCTCGACGAGCTGCCGCATCTCGGCCGCGTCATCGACGGTCCAGACAATGAGCTGCATGCCCGCGTCGTGCAGGGCGTCCACCAGCGAGCGATCGACCAGCGTGCGCTCCTGCCACAGAATGGTCGCACCCGCGTCGCGCAGCAGGCCCAGCGGTCTGACCGGGTATGAGCTGCTCAGCACGCCACGACGCAGGCCGGGCCACACGGTGCCCAGCCGAAGAACGACCCGGTGGTCGAACGCGTGCACCGCGTAGCCTGGTGGGTTCGGGCCGTCGCGCAGCACGCTCAGGAGGGTCTCGTCGAACTGCGGTGGCAGCGATTTCACTTCCACGAAGACCTGCAGCGCGCGGCCGAGCAGGGCGAGTACGTCCGCGAGGGTGGGAACCGGCTCCCCGTTCGCGAGCCGCAGCTCCGTGAGCTGCCGCCTGGTCATTCGGGCGATGCGGTACCCCGCGATCGCCTCGTCGTGATGCACCACGATGACGCCGTCGGCGGTGACGTGCACGTCCAGCTCCACGGCGTCGGCCCCCAGCGCCGCCGCGGCGCGGAACGCGGCGAGGGAGTTCTCCAATTCGCGAGCCGACGCGCCGCGGTGCGCGATGACGAGCGCTCGTTCCGCGCGGCTCACTTGAGCAGGCTGTCCGCCTTCTTCGACTCGATCCAGCCGGGCTCCTTTTCGATGTCGTGCACGATCTGGTAGTGCTCGGGCTGAGGCAGCACCGTCTGCAGGTACGCCTGGTACTTCGCCACATCGTCGATCGGCTCGCCGTCCACCGTGTAGCGCTGGTGGGCGTACACGCCGATCTTGCGGTTGAACTTGGTGTCGGGCACCCGCAGCCAGCGCTCGCGCTCGGGAATGAACATGTTGAGCCGTTCAATCAATTTTGTGATCTCTTGGCGGTACAAGTCTCTGCTGTACTCGTTGAGCTTGGCCTTGTCCGGCTCGCCCTGGTTGTCGCGCTCGTCGTAGCGGCCCTTCAGCCCCCACACATAGGCCCAGTGGGCGGACGACGAATTGTCCGTGCCGAACAGGTCGAAGGCCGTGGGGATCCACTTGTAGAAGAACCGCTGCATCACTTCGGGAGGCATCTTCCCGGCTTTGACGATGCGGATCAAGCCGTTGTTGCCGGTGCCCAGGTGGAACGACTCTTCCTTCAGCATCGGATTCATGGAGCGCGACAGCGGATCGAACGCCGAGGTGGAGAGCATCGTGAGCTGGAACTTGCCGTCCCGGTCGATGAACTGCGTGTAGGTGAAGAAGTCGAGCCAGTTGTCCACCAGCTCGTTGAACGATCCCAGCAACCGCTCGCCTTCGTCGGCGCGCCGCTCCAGCAGCTTGGCCGCCTCGCGCTTCCCCTCGTCGCCGAAGTGGCTGCACAACAGGTAGGACATCTGCCAGCCGTGCCGCATCTCCTCGGTCATCACGCGCATCAGCGCCAGCAGATCGTAGTCCGACGGGGCGTGGGTGAGCAGATTGCGCTGCTGCTCCACCGAGGCGAACTCCGTGTCGCCCTGGTAGACGATCAGGTTCAGGAGCGCATCGCGGATGCGCTGGTCGGGGATGTGCATCACGGTGGGCCACTTGCGCTGGCCCTTATAGTGCCCGAACTCGATGTGGGGCACGTCCTGATCCCCGAACTTCGCCTCGAAGTTGAAGCTGCGCAGATCGCCCTGCGGCAGACCGATGCCGTCCTGCCAGTAGCGAAAGTAGTCGATCCACTCGTCGAAGTTGTTCAGCTTGCGTACCATCAGCCGCTCCTCTTCGCGATTGACGCCCCGCCCGCGATGCGCTCCCGCACCTCGGGCGTGGCGAATAGTTCGTTCTGTTGAGTGATCTCGAGGTCGAGCACCGATTCCAGGGCGCCCGCCTCGCTCCGGTACAGAGCCGTCTTGGCCCGGCGCACCGCACTCGGGGGTTGGGCAGACCAAGATTCGGCCAGCGCGCGGGCGTCGGACGCGAGCCGGGCGTGGGGCACCACTCGGTCGAACAGGCCCAGGTCGAGGGCCTCGGGGGCGGGCACCATGCGCGCGCTCCACACCAGCTCGAGGGCCTTGGACGTCCCCACCAGGCGGGGCAGGAAGAACGTCCCGCCCCAGTCGGGCACCAGCCCGAGCTTGTGGAACACCTGCCCGATGGACGCCTGGTCCGACGCGATGCGGTAGTCGCACGCGAGGGCGAGATTGGCGCCGCCCCCCGCGGCCGCGCCGTTCACGACGGCGAGCACCGGCTGCGGCGCGGCCCGCAGCGCGAGCGCCACGTCCTTGCCGGCCGCGACCAGCGCGGATCCGTCCCGCCCCAGCACGCCCAGATCGGCCCCGGCGCAGAACGCCCGTCCGGCGCCCGTGATCGCGATGACGCGTACGCCGTCGCTGCCGCTCAGGAGACGCAGTGCTTCCAGCAGCTCGTCGCACATGGCGCGGTCGAACGCGTTCAGCTTCTCCGGACGGTTGAGCGTGACGCTCCCGATCCCGGCCGCGATCTCCACCAGCACGCGCTCGTAGGCCGCCATTACGCCCGCTCCACGATCATCGCGATGCCCTGGCCGACGCCGATGCACATGGTGGCCAGACCGTAGCGCCCGTTGGTGCGACCGAGCGCGTGCACCAACGTCGTCAGGATGCGCGCGCCGGTCGCGCCGAGCGGGTGCCCCAGGGCGATGGCGCCGCCGTAGATGTTCACCTTCGCGGGGTCGAGCTCGAGCTCGCGGATGCAGGCGATGGCCTGCGCCGCGAAGGCTTCGTTGAGCTCGGTCAGGTCGATCTGCTCGATCTTCAAGCCGGCGCGTTTCAAGACCTTCTGGGTCGCCGGGATCGGGCCCAGACCCATGCAGCTCGGGTCGACGCCAGCGACGGCGGTCGCGACGATCCGCGCGACGGGGTTCGTGGGCCGTGACGTGACGAGCAGCGCGGCCGCCCCATCATTGATCCCGCTGGAGCTGGCTGCCGTCACCGTCCCGTCCTTTCGGAACGCCGGCTTGAGGTTCGCGACGCCCTCGAGCGTGGTCCCGGCGCGGGGATACTCATCCTTCGAGAACGTCGTGCCGTCGGGGAGGGTGACCGGAACCAGCTCGTCGGTGAACACGCACGCCTTCAGGGCCGCCTCGGCACGCCGCTGGCTTTCCACGGCGAACGCGTCCTGTTCGGCGCGCCCGATCTTGTGGCGGTCCGCCACCACCTCTGCCGTCTCGCCCAGCGAGATCGTCCATTCGGGCTTGAGGCGCCGGTTCGTGAAGCGCCACCCCACGGTCGTGTCGGCGAGGTCCGGAGCCCGGCGGCTCCACGCCTCGCCCGGCTTGAGCATCACGTAGGGCGCGCGCGTCATGTTTTCGACGCCGCCGGCGATGAACACGTCGCCCTCACCCGCCTTGATCGCCTGCGCCGCGCTCGCCGCCGCCTGCAGCCCCGAGCCGCACAGCCGGTTCACGGTCTGTCCCGGCACTTCCACCGGCAGCCCGGCCAACAGCAGGGCCATCCGCGCCACGTTGCGGTTGTCCTCGCCCGCCTGATTGGTGCAGCCGAGAATGACGTCATCGATGGCCGACGGCTCGATCCCCGAGCGCTCCACGATGGCTCTGATCGGCACGGCAGCGAGATCATCCGCTCGTACTCCGGCCAACGCCCCGCCGTGCTTGCCGACGGGCGTGCGGAGGGCAGCGCAAACGAAAGCCTCGCGCGTCACGTTTCCCGTTTCCCGTTTCCCGTTTCCCGGGTTCTCACAGTCCCACCCAGACCGTCTTCGTCTCCGTATAATTGTCCAACGCCTCGCGCCCCAGGTCGCGCCCGAACCCGGAAAATTTGTAGCCACCAAACGGGGCCGCGGGATCGTAGAAGTTGTACGTGTTGACCCAGACGGTGCCGGCCTTGATCGCGCGGGCCACGCGGTGCGCTTTCTGGACGTCCCTCGTCCAGATCCCGGCCGCGAGGCCGTACAGCGAGCGGTTGGCGAGCTCGACGCCCTCGGATTCGTTCTCGAACGTCAGTACCGACAGCACAGGACCGAAAATCTCCTCGTCGACGATCTTCATGCCGGGCCTGGCGCCGTCGAACACCGTGGCTTCGACGTAGAACCCCTTGCCGTTCACCTTCGCCGCTTTGCCGCCCGCCACCAGCCGAGCGCCTTCTTTTTGTCCGGTCGCGATGTAGGAGAGCACGGTTTCCTGTTGGCGCTTCGAGACGATGGCGCCCAGCCGGGTGCCCTTGTCGAACGGGTCGCCCGGCGCGAGCTGCTTGGCCCGCTCGGCGAGCTGTGCGACGACCTGATCGTGGACCGAGCGCTCCACCAGCAGCCGGGAGCCCGCGGCGCAGACCTCGCCTTTGCCGTAGAAAATGCCGTTCTGGGCGCCGCGCACCGCGGCCGCGAGGTCCGAGTCGGCGAAGATGATGTTGGGGCTCTTGCCGCCCAGCTCGAGGGTCACCCGCTTCACGGTCGCGGCGGCCTCGCGCATGATCCATTGACCGACTGCGGTCGACCCCGTGAAGGCGATCTTGTCGACGAGAGGGTGGCGTACCAGCGCGGCGCCGGCCGTCGCGCCGGGCCCCGGCACGACGTTGAGCGCGCCCGGCGGCAGACCCGCTTCGAGCGCGATCTCGCCCAAGAGCAGGGCGGTGAGGGGAGTTTCGTGCGCCGGCTTGAGCACCACGGTGCATCCCGCGGCGAGCGCCGGCGCCACTTTCCACGTCGCGAGATTCAGCGGGAAGTTCCACGGCACGATCGCGCCCACCACGCCCACCGGCTCGCGCAGCGTGTAGGTGAAGAAATTGCCGCTCACGGGCAGCGTATCGCCCGTCAGCTTGTCGGCCCAGCCGGCGTAGTAGCGGAACGTCTCGATCGCCATCGCCACGTCGATCTTCGACTCGAACAGTGGCTTGCCGTTGTTCCTGGTCTCGACCTCGGCGATCTCCTGGGAGCGCTGCTCGAGCAGCTCGGCCACACGGTACAACAGCTGGCCGCGCTTTCGGGCCGGCAGCTCCCGCCAGTCCTTGGAGTCGAGGCAAGAGCGCGCTGCCCGTACCGCCGCGTCGACCTCCGCCTCGCCCGCCTCGGCGACCTCCGCGAGCGGCTCCTCGGTGGCGGGGTTGACCAGGCAGTAGCGTTTCGCGGCCGCCCGCCACTCGCTCCCGATCAACAGGTCGGTCTTCACCGGCCCTTGAACTCCGCGACGCGCTTCTCCACGTACGCCGCGATGCCTTCTTTCGCGTCATCCGATTGGAACAGCTGCTGCTGCAGCTCGCGCTCGAGCGTCAGGCCCGACTCGAACGGCACTTCGGCGCCGGACTGCACCGACCGCTTGATGAGCCCAACCGCCTTGGAGGCCTTGTGCGGCGGGGTGAACTGCTTGGCGTAGAGCATCACCTGATCCCAGTAGTCGTCGGCGGGGAACACCTCGTTCACGAGGCCCAGCTCCTTGGCCTTGTCGAACGAGAACGTCTCGCCCTTCACCATCATTTCAATGGCCGTCGACTTCCCGACGATGCGCGCCAGCCGCTGCGTGCCACCCGTCCCGGGGAGGACGCCCAGGTTCACCTCGGGGAGCCCGATCTTGCCGGCGTTTTCCTTCGCGAGGCGCATGTCGCACGCCATCGCGATCTCCAGGCCGCCGCCCACCGTATGCCCGTTCAACGCCGCGATGGTGAGCTTGGGCGTGTGCTCGAGACGGTTCAGGGTCTCGTTCGCATGCAGGCAGAAGAAGTACTTGTAGCGGGGCGTGATGCTGTTCAGGTAGGCGATGTTGGCGCCCGCCGAAAAGAACTTCTCGCCGTGGCCCCGCAGCACCAGCACGTGCGCGCTGTCGTCGAAGCGGGCCTGGAGGATCGCCTCGTCGAGCTGATGCATCATCTCGTACGTGTAGGTGTTGGCCGGCGGGTCGTCCAGCTCGATGATCGCCACACCGCCCTCGACCATGTAGTGCACGAGCGTCTTCTTCTCGACTTTGGGTTCCGTCATCGTCGCCATGGGACGTCAGCCTCCGTGTACCGGGGAGGGGGAGCGCGCGTCGGCGAAGCCGCCGATGAACACGCGCGCGATGAGCCCCGCCAGGCGTTCGGGATCGATCTCGCCCGCCGGGTCGTACCAGTTGTAGATCCAGTTCATCATGCCGAACAGCGCGTACGCGGCGGCACTCCGCTCCACGGCCGGCTCGTCGGGCGCCACATCGCGCAGCAGGCTCTCGAGCAGATCCACGTAGCGGCGCTTGATCGCGTTCACCTTGCGCAGGCGCTCGCCCGTCAGGGAATTCGCCTCGTGCGACAGCACTTTCGTCTCGGCCAGATTAGCCGCGAAAAACGTGACGTGGTGCCGGATGAACGCCTGCAGCCGGTCCACCGGATCGGCATGCCCGCTCCCCAGGGCCGCGAGCGCGGCCTCGGCGCCCGCCAGCACGCGCGTAAAGCAGCGCTCCTGGATACGGTGCAGCAGCTCCTCCTTGCCGCGGACGTAGTAGTACATCCCGGCGAGAGACATCCCGGTCGCCGCAGCGAGGTCGCGCATGGTGGTGGAGTGGTAGCCCTGGTCGGCGAACACCTTCGCCGCCCGGGAGAGGAAGTGATCCAGCCGCTCGTCGTATGGGCGCATGTGGTTTCGAACGATTGTTCGAATTCGAAAACTAAGACCGTGGGTGGAGGGCGGTCAAGGGCGGTGGAGGGCGGTGGAGGTAGCCAGGCACCGCCCTCCACTGTCTTTCACCGCCCTACACCGTCTTAATTTTCACCGTATCTCCCACGTCTACCGTCCCGAGCGCATGCCTCCCGCGGAGCCCTTCGCCGCCGTCCCGAGCCCGACTGACGCGGCGCTGATCGCCGCCTGGCAGGGCGGTGACGAGCAGGCGGCGGCCGAACTGGTCCGGCGCCACGCGCGCGCGCTGGCGCGATTTCTCGCGGGCGCCGGGGCGCCGGAGGAAGACCTCGATGACCTGGTGCAGGAGACGTTCATCCGGGCGTTCCGAGCCGTGGGCTCGTTCCGCGGGCAGTGTCGCTTTCGCACCTGGCTGCTGGCGATCGGCGGCAACGTGCTGAAGGACGCGCACCGGCGTGCCAAGCGCGGCCGCGTCGTGCCGCTCGGCGACGACGTGCGATCGCCGGACGGCGACCCGCACGAGCGGGCCGTCGCCGCCGAGGCCGAGGGGCGACTGGGCGACGGTCTGCGCCGGCTGTCGCGCCTGCAGCGGGAAGTGTTTCTGCTGCGGGCGCAGCAGGGGCTCGAGTACGACGAGATCGCCGCGGCCTTGGGAACGACCCCCGGTGCCGCTCGGGTGCACTACCACCACGCCGTCAAGCGCTTGAAGGAGCACATGAAATGAACGACGACGGCACGTTACACGACGCCACGTTACAGGACGCGGCGCGCCGGCTTGGCGCCGACGCGGCCGACCGACTGGACGTGGAGCGCACCGTCCAGGCCGTCTTGGCGCGCCTGCGCGAGGAGCCGCGCGCGCCGCTGCGCGCGGCATGGGCGTGGAGCCGCCCGGCGTGGCTCAAGATCGCGGCGGCACTCGTCATCGTCGCCGGCGCGGGCATCGTGATGCGGGGGGTACGGCAACCCCCCTCGGGCGCCGCCGCGCCGGTCGAGACGGTGGACCTGAGCGACATGTCGGCGCCGCAGCTGCGCGAGCTGCTGCGCACGGTCGAGCTCCCGGGTACGCAGGAACCCGTGTCGTCGCAGGACGTGGGGCTCGAGAACTTGAGCCCGGCGCAGCTGCGGACCCTGCTCGCGTCCCTGGAAATGGAAACGTGATGAAACACGTCGCGTGCGTTCTCATGCTCGTCCTGACGCCCGCGCTCACGGCACAGGTGCCGGGCGACTCGGGCGCTGCGCCGCCCGCAGACGGGGAAGCGCAGCGGCTCCGCGCACAGGTGCGCCAGCGTTGGGCCGAGCACGTGCGCTCGACGCTGGAGTTGAGCGACGCTCAAGCCGGCAAGCTGGACGCGACGGAGCGGCGCTTCGAGGAGCAGCGCCAGCCGATTCGCGCACGTCAGCGCCAGATCAACCAGGCGCTCCACACCGAGCTCGCCGCGCGAACGCCGAACGAGGATCGGGTGAAGCAGCTGATGGGCGAGCGTGAGCAGAATCAGCTCAAGTTGCAGCAGGTCAATCGGAACGAGGATCGCGAAATGCAGGGCTACCTGACGCCGGTGCAGCGGGCCCGCTACCAGGAGGAGCGGCGCCGGTTCCAGGGACGCATCGTCGATGCGCTGCGCCAGCAGCGCGAGCGGCGGCAGAACATGCCGGCTCCGCGGGCCGGACCGCGGCGTCGCCCGCCGCGGTAACGAACCCACCTAGGCCTGCAAACCGAACGCCGCGGCGAGCGCTTTCAACGCTCGGGCGCGGGCCTTCGCCAGGGTACGCGGCGCGGGCCGGCCGGTGCGCACCTCGAACGCGCGCCAGTCCGCGTCCGACCAGGCGACGGCGGCCAGCGCGCCGCAGCGTGGGCAGCGCATCGCGGGTGCGGGGCCATCCAGGCGTGCCCGGGCACAGCAGCTGGGGCAGACGCCGTACTTGCGGGCCCCCCCGGTGCCGGCGGCGGCGCCCCCGTCCGGTCCGGGCACCACGGTCCAGGCCGGCGGCCGCAGCGGCAACACCTGCACGAAGGCGCGGGGAATGTGGAGCAGGCGGTGGTTGACGTCGACGATGGCTTCGACGGGAGTGAGGTCCACGACGCGGTACCATGCCCCGCGGCGCAACGGGCAGTCCTGATCGGCCCGGACCCGGGCCCAGTATTGTACGTGCGGCATGCGCGCTCTCCGAGCGACAGTCGAGATGAGTTCCAGGGCGTCCGCGCACCCGGTGGTCGCGCGTGGCCCATGAAGATGGCGGCGGCGGGCGGTTCGCACTGTGACATCGGACACAGTGCAGTCGATTCAGACGCTTTCCGGCGGCGAGGGGCAGGGTGCCGTGCGCGGCGCCGAGGCGCTAAGTTGAGCCGGCCAGCGGGCCCGGGTGGCGGAACTGGCAGACGCGCCGGACTCAAAATCCGGTGGGGGCGACCCCATCCGAGTTCGATTCTCGGCCCGGGCACTCATCACGGATAAAGTCCGTGGTTGACGTAAACCTCAACCGTCGGCGGAAGCTCCACTACCACGACCCCGCCCGCGTCATCCCACGACATCGTGAACACGGCCATGCGCCACGTCTTCGCCGCTCTTGCCTCGTGTCTCCTAGCGTACGCGTCATCGCCACTCAGTCTCGCCGCGCAGACCACCCTGGCGAGACGCTTTGAGCAGTTGCTGCGGACGCAGTACCAGGCATTGGCCGACGCCGATACGAGTACCCTTGGCCGCGGTCTGGCAACCGGTCTCGTCTGGGTCGTTGCGACCGACGGTACCGAGTTGACTAGGTCCGACCTCCTCGCCGCCGCGAGCCACCGCCAAGTACCAGCCCCGCGCTTCGACATCGACAACGTCCGCGTACGGCTGCTGGGTGATGTTGCCCTTGTCGACTATCGTCGCGGGGATCATCGCCAGGTCGGCGAGTACGAGCGGACAACTTGGACCCGCGCGCTTGACGTCTTCGCGCATCAAAGCGGGCGCTGGCTTCTCGAACGCCACACCCAAACGTGGCTGGTGGTCCCCGTGACCCCCGTTGAGAGGGATTCGGCGGCGCTCGCTGGGTTCGTCGGGCGCTATCGGATCGGGCCGGGCTACGTTGACGACGTTCACTGGGAAGGACGGCACCTGGTGGCGACGGCATCGGGTCAGACGGCGGGGGCGACCCTGGTCCCCGTGTCGGTGACGGCCTTCAGTCCCGATGGAGTAGGCGCCTTGATACTGTTCGAGCGTGACACAACCGGGCGCGTCGTGGGGTACGTGCAGGCGCTCCCCGATGGGCAAGTAGTGCGCGCGTCTCGGCTTCCGTAGCGAGCGAGATCACCGTGACGGAGGCGGCGCCAGCGCTCAGCTACATGTCATGCGTCACGAAGAGGATGCGTGCGTCACGCTGGGCGATCTTCGCAACCACCACTCCGTCGCGCGCGGCCAAGTCGAAAGAGGCGCCGTCCAGAACGATTACCGGGCACGGCCCCAGCGCCTGAGTGCTGTGGCGTACAATGAGCAGGCGGCTGCGCGGCGACGGTTGGGGAGTGGTGAATGCGATGCAGCTCGGAGCGCTCCCGGTGACCGTCCACACGCTGTCCTGCAGCGTCGCAGCAAACGGTTTCTCGGCCGTGATCATGTTCTCACCGTAGATCGGAATCCACGCGGCGATGGCAATGCGGACTGCCGCGGCCGAATCCGGCACGAAGCCGCGAGGAGGTACGTAGCCCTGGGGACCGGGCTGCTGGGCACCAGCCAGACACGGCACTAGGAGCAAGGCTAGAAGGATGGTAGGAGAGCACATGGGTTCCTCCGTGTTCACGCACCTCGGGGACACTTTAGTCGCCCAGTACCGGACTCGCAATCGCGGCGCCAACCCCACCACGACATCCGTGCCACCTTCACCCCGAGCCGGTGAGTTCACTTCTCCGGCAGCCGGTTGACAATGAACTGGGAGATGCGGCCGGCTGCGGGCGGGTCGAGGTTCGCCAGCACCGCCACGACGTAGCCGGCCGTGGGGCAGACCTCCAGTTCGCCATTCATCCCGGGAGCGCCTCCGCCGTGACCAAAGCAGCGGATGCCGTTGACCGTCCGATCCTCGAAACCGAATGCATAGCGGCCGCCGCCCGGCGTATCCACCTTGCCCGTGGTCAGCATTTCCGCATACCGCGCGTCCAGCAGCTGGCGTGCTGCCAGGGCATTCGCAAACTTCACGAGATCTTCCACCGTGGAGTATCCGCCGCCCGCAGACGTGCCCCGGTACGGCAGCGTCTCCGTGTTGGGATGCTCTGAGCCTCCACCCATTCTCGTGTATCCCACACTGCGGTCGCCGACCGCCTGATCTTCCGGTTCCGAGCCGCTCGAGGTCATGCCTGCTGGTTTGTAGACGTGGTCTCGCACGTAATCGTAGTAGCTCTGGCCGCTCACTTTTTCGATCACTGCGCCGAGCAGAATGAAGCCGTAATTGCTGTACTCCCACTGGCTGCCCGGCTCGAACTTGAGCGGGCGGCTGCCGTACAGCTTCACATAATCGTCGAGTGTGCGCAGCTCCAGGCGGTGTGCCTGAAACTCCGGTCCAAAAATATCGCCCGTGCCGCCGGTATGCGTGAGAAGATGATAGATCGTCACCTTCGCGGCGAGGTCTTTGTTGGGGTAATCGGTCAGGTATCGTCCCACCGGATCGTTGAGCCCCAGCTTACCCGCCTGCACGAGCTGCAGCGTCGCCGTGGCGGTGAACATCTTGTTCATGGAGCCGATACGAAAGCGCGTCTGCAGCCGGTTCGGCGTCTGGTGTTCGCGATCGCTCAGCCCGTACGCCTCGGCGAGGACCGACTGGCCGTTCCTGGCGATCAACACCGTCCCGGAAAAACGGCCCGCAGCGGCCTCCAGATCCAGCCGTTTCCGTACCGCCGCGATCAGGTCGCCCACGCTCAAATGCGGGACGGGAAACGCGGCCGGACGTGGCACCGCAGCGATTTCGAGACCGACGATCCTGTGAGGCTCGGCAGGCTCGACCACTACCAAGATTCGAGCGAACTGATCGGAATTCCGTCCCTGCAGGAGCAGCTCGGCCGTGTCCGCCGTGGATGGCTCCACCTGCTTCACGTCGAAGCCGCCCGTCATCTCTCGAAACGCCATCTCCCGGTCCACCGGCTGAGGGTCTGACGGATAGTTCTTATCGATGAACTCCTTGTAGGCGTCGCGATCACCGCGATTGAAGAGCGCCAGCCAGGCTGCGAACTGCCGTCCGGCAGGCGTATCCGGTACCGTCCCTTGGCCGAGGCACTGCGCGGAGAGACACAGCAGCAACAGAAGGAGCCCGCCGTTGACCCGCATAGCGGTTAATCTAGATTGGAGTCTCGATCCCTGTGAGAGTTCGACCCTCTTCCTCCCGTCGGTCCACTCGTAGCCTCGGCGCCGGCCTGCTCGTCGCGGTCGCGACCGCCTGCGGCTCCCGCGGCGCGGAGCGCACCCTCCTCGCCACGCGTGTCCCCGTGGCCCGGCTCGATTCCGTCCTCCAGGCCGCCGACAGCGTGCGCCTGCCGCTCGGCGAAGCGCGGATTCTCGCGGCCGTGGCCGCGGAGAGCGGGCTCGCCGGGCGCACTCAGCACGATACGATGACCGTTGGCGAAATCCTGACCTGGGCCCGGGCCGAACAGGCCCGCAAGAAGCAGGTGGACGCCGCCGCGTCGGCGGCCGAACGGGCGCGCCAGGACAGCATCAGAAAGCTGCTCGAGCCCCTGCTCGCCGTCACGATCGTGAAGAAGATGTACCTCCCCAAGGACCCCGCGTCCGAGCAGTACGAGGACTACATCTCGCTCGCCTTCGCGTACCAGAACAAGAGCACGAAGCCGATGCGCGCATTCCAGGGCGACGCGACGTTCCTCGACACGTTCGGCGACTCGATCTACAGCGCGCACTTGAAAGTCGACCTGGCGCTCTCCCCGGGGCAGACGCGGCGCGAGCCCGCCCGCATCGTGCGGTTCAACCCGTTCCGCGTCGCCCATCAGCGGCTGCGCGACACCCCGCTCGAAAAGATGAAGCTCGTGTGGCAAACCACCGACGTGGTGTTTGCCGACGGCACGCGGCTCAGTCTCGCCACGGATCACGAAGTCCTCTAGGCAATGGTGTGGCGACGACGCCACACAGCGCGTGTTTACGGCGACGCGCTCTTGCAACTCTTACGAAAATGTGCAGTTTGTGCAGTCAATAGTGCTCCTGAACCGGAACCTTCTTCCGAGGCTGCCCCATGACCGACGTGCCCCTGTCGGACGCGCAGCTGGTCGAACTCATGGTCGCGGGTGACCGCCGCGCCCATGAGCAGCTCGGCGACCGCCACCGGCTCTCTTTGTACGCCCGCGTGTACGCCCTGCTCGCCGACCCCGCGGCGACCGAGGAGGTGCTGTCCGAGACGTTCGAGCGCGCCTGGCGCGCGGCCCGACAGTTCAATCCCGGCGCCGGGAGTGCGGCCGCGTGGCTGTCCGAGATCGCGCGCGACCTGGCGCAGCGGCGCCAACGTCCGGCCATCTCCTGAACGCAGGCTGTCCGGTTCGCTGAGGACGCGGTATCTTGAGCATGCGTCCCGATGACCGCGTCCTCGCCTCACACGTTCCCGTCGCGCGCCGCCGAGCAGCTGCTCGGCGCCCCACGCGAAGTCCGGATTCCCCGCAACGGGGATCGGGACCTGTGGTTCAAGGGATGGTGCCTGGGTCACGCCGAAGGGCGTAAGGGCGCGGCCACAGCCACCAGCGGCGTGGACGTCGACATCTATCTCACGGTAGGGAAGCGGCTGGTCGCGCATGTGTGCCAGTGGTCTCTGCGGCATGGCGCGGGGCTCGCTGAAGAGCACCGCGTTGCGGCCCTGGAATCCCCTTCCCAAACAATCGACTGGCTCAAGCAGGACAATGCCGGCCGGCTCGGCTACCTCGCCAAGCGAGCCTGGGTCCAGGCCTGCGCCACGTGGCCGGGTCTGCGGAGCGAGGCCGTCGAGCGGGTGGAGTGACGCGTCGGGCTTTCACGCACGCGAGTGTCGCGTCCACGCTTCTTCTCACGCACCAGAAGTCCTAATTCGTGTTGGATCCTCGCAGCACTCGCGCCGCGCCACCTCGCGGCAACATCTCGACAGATAAGCAGTTACACAATGAACCGCGGCCGCACGACTCGTGCGAAGGCAAGGCTCGACCCGAGCCCGGCCCGAGACCTTGCCCATGCGTGCCTGCTGTACACTCGCGCGTGCCGCCCTGATCGGCGGCACGAGCGCACTGCTCCTCGCCACCTGCCGTGACGACAATCGTCTGACGGAACCGCACGCGCCCCGCACGCCCGGCGCTCCCAGCTTCGCCACCATCACCAACGGGCAGGTGCTCGTCGGAGCGGGCAACATCGCCCGCTGCACGAGCAGCGCCGACGAAGCCACGGCGAAGCTGCTCGACGCGATTCCCGGAACGGTGTTCGCGGACGGGGACCTGGCCTACGACAACGGCGCGAGCGATAAGTTCAACAACTGCTACAACCCAACCTGGGGTCGTCATAAGGCGCGCACCCGCCCGACGCCGGGTGAGATCGAGTACAAGACGAGCGGCGCGTCCGCCTATTTCAATTATTTCGGGGCCGCGGCGGGGACGACGGGGCAGGGCTACTACAGTTACGACCTGGGCGATTGGCACGTCGTGGTGCTGAACAGCGAGAAGGGGACGGCCGCCGGTTCAACCCAGGAGCAGTGGCTCCGTGCGGATCTCGCGGCCAGTTCCCGACGCTGCACCCTGGCCTACTGGCACAGCCCGCGGTTTCACTCGGGCGGCAGCGGAAACACCGTCGTCAAGCCGTTGTGGGACGACCTCTACGCGGCCGGTGCGGAGATCGTGATCGGCGCGCACTTCCAGAACTACGAGCGGTTCGCGCCCCAGACTCCGGACGGTACGGCGGACACGGCGTTCGGAATCCGGGAATTCGTGGTGGGCACGGGCGGCGCGGGCCACAACTCGTTCGCATCGGTCGCCGCCAACAGCGAGGTCCGCAACAGCTCGACGTACGGCGTGCTCAAGCTCACGCTCAGCGCGGACGGCTCCAATGCCTACACGTGGGAGTTCGTCCCCATCGCGGGATCGAGCTTCACCGACACGGGATCGGGCGCGTGCCACGATCCCGCGCCACCGCCCCCCCCGCCTCCGCCCCCACCGCCCCCCCCACCGGGAGGGGTCGTGCTCGTGGGCGCCGGCGACATCGCCAACTGCAGCTCGACCGGGGACGAAGCCACCGCGGCGCTGCTCGACACCATCGCGGGCACCGTTTACACCTCCGGCGACAACGTCTACCCCGACGGCACGTCCAGCGACTTCGCCAACTGCTACAACCCGACCTGGGGCCGCCAGAAGGCGCGCACCCGCCCCACGCCCGGGATCCACGACTACAACACCTCCGGGGCTTCCGCCTATTTCAGCTATTTCGGCAGCGCCGCCGGGACGGCAGGGAAGGGCTACTACAGCTACGACCTCGGCGCCTGGCACGTGGTGGCGCTCAATTCGCAGATCGATATCAGTGCCACGTCCGCGCAACTCGCGTGGCTGAAGAGCGACCTCGCCGCAGCATCGGGACGCTGCATCGTCGCCTACTTCTATCTCCCGCGCTTCAGCTCGGGCACGACCCACGGCGGCACGACCGCCGTGCAGGCCGCGTGGCAGGTGTTGTACGACGCCCACGCGGAGCTGGTACTGAACGGCCACGAGCACAACTACGAACGCTTCGCTCCGCAAACCCCGACCGGCGCCGCGGACCCGCAGTCGGGCATTCGGGAGTTCGTGGTGGGCACGGGCGGGAGCGAGTCAGGTTATCCCTTCGGAACCCCCGCGGCAAACAGCGAAGTCCGCAACAACACGACGTTCGGCGTGTTGCAGCTCAGGCTCGATTCCGCGTCGTACTCATGGAAGTTCGTGCCCGTCGCCGGCAAGACGTTCACCGATGCCGGCACGGCCCCGTGCCACGCCGGCCACGGCGGGCCCACCCCGCCGCCCCCGAATCAGGCGCCGACGGCGCGGCCGGGCGGGCCGTACGCCGGCGCCGTGGGCGACACGATTCATTTCAACGGCAGCGCCTCGTCGGACCCCGACGGCAACACACCGCTCACCTACGCCTGGACATTCGGCGACGGCGCGACCGGCAGCGGCGCGACGCCGACGCACGTGTACGCGGCCACCGGCACGTTCACGGTGACCCTCGTCGTGACCGACAGTCGCGGCGCGGCGAGCACCCCGGCGACGACCACGGCCACTATCGGCTCGACGCCCAACCAGCCGCCGGTCGCCCGGCCCGGCGGCCCGTACACCGGCGTGGCGGGGGGCACGGTGCAGTTCGACGGCAGCGCGTCGTCCGATCCCGACGGCAACACACCGCTCGGCTACGCCTGGACGTTCGGCGACGGCGCGACCGGCACCGGCGCGACGCCGGCCCACGGCTACGCGGCAGCCGGGACGTACTCCGTGACCCTGGTGGTGACCGACAGTCGCGGCGCGTCGAGTGCCCCGGGCACCACGTCGGCCACGATCGCGACGCCTCCGCCTCCGCCGCCGACCGATTCGGCAGTCACCCTGATCGTCGCGGGCAACATCGCGAGCTGCAGCAGCACGCGCGATGAGCTCACCGCGCAACTGCTGGACACGCTCCCGGGGACCGTATTGGCGTTGGGCGACGCCGTGGTTCCGGACGCGAGCGCCTACACGAGCTGCTACGAACCGTCGTGGGGCAGGCACAAGGCTCGCACCTACAACACGCTCGGGAATCACGATTACTACAACGGCCACGTGAGTGGCGTGTGGGACTACTGGGGCGACCGCGCGGGCCCGCGTAACCTCGGCTATTACAGTTTCGACGTCGGCGCGTGGCACATCATCGTGCTCAACTCGAACGGGAGCTTCGTGCCTGACGGCGCCGGCTCGGCGCAGGACGTATGGCTCCAGAACGACCTCGCGGCCAACACCAAGAAGTGCACCCTCGCGACGTTCCACCAGCCGCGCTTCTTCTCGTCGGATACGCCGGGATGGACCAGCGATGACGGGGTGAAGAATTTCTGGACCCGCCTCTATGCGGCGGGCGTCGATCTCGTGCTGAACGGTCAGCAACACCAGTACGAGCGCCTCAAGCCGATGACGCCCGACGGCCTCGTGGACAACGTTCAGGGGATCCGCTCCATCGACGTGGGAACCGGCGGCGAGAGCACGGCGCTGCCCGTGGCGATTCATCCCAATAGCGAGGTGATCTCGGACGCGTTCGGGGTCTTGAAGGTCACCCTGTTCGCCGATCATTACACGTGGCAGTTCGTCCCCATGCAGGGCGAGAGCTTCAGCGATCAGGGCTCGGGGACATGTCACTGAGGCTCACCCGAGCCGCCGTTGTGCTTTGCATCTCGGTCGCCTGCGTCGAAGACGACCATCGTGCCCCTACCTCCCCGCTCGGGCCGGCGGCGCAGAGCGCCGCGACGCCCACGGCGACGGTGACGCTCGTGGGCGCCGGGAACATCGCGCGCTGCGACCGCACCGACGACGAAGCGACGGCCGCGCTGCTCGACTCCATCCCGGGGACGGTCTTCGCGCTGGGTGACAACGCCATACCGGGCGGCACGCTCGCGAGCTACCAGAATTGCTACGGGCCGGGCTGGGGACGTCACCTGTCCCGCACGCGTCCAGTCCCCGGGAACCACGAGTACGACTCGAGCACCGCCGCCGCGGGGTATTTCGGCTATTTCGGCGCGGCCGCGGGCGACCCTGCGAAGGGCTACTACAGCTACGATCTTGGCGTCTGGCACGTCATCGTGCTGAACAGCGTGAATGCGTACGTCGCGACCAGCGCCGGCTCACCCCAGGAGCAATGGCTCAAAGCCGATCTGGCCGCGACGGCGCAGCCCTGCGTGCTCGCCATGTGGCACCGGCCGCGGTTCTACTCCAACACCGACACCGTCTTCTACGCGACCGACGCGGTCAAGCCGTTCTGGAACGACCTCTACGCCGCCGGGGCGGACCTGATTCTCAACGCCCACTCCCGCGACTACGAGCGCTTCGCCCCGCAGACGCCGGACGGCGCTGCGGACTCGGTGGAGGGGGTCCGCGAGATCATCATCGGTACCGGTGGGGAGGGGCTCGACCAGCCGAACACCAATCGCATTGCGAACAGCGAAGTGAACATCAGCCAGGTGTACGGCGTGCTGCAGCTCACCCTCGCCGACGGATCGTATGCGTGGCGGTTCATTCCCGTCGCGGGCCAGACAGCCACGGATTCGGGGAGCGCCGTCTGCCACCACGCCGCCCCGCCGCCGGCGAACCAGGCCCCGGTGGCGGTGCCCGGGGGTCCCTACTCCGGAGCGGACACGATTCACTTCGATGGCAGCGCGTCCTACGATCCCGACAGCGCCACCCCCCTCTCGTACGCCTGGAGCTTCGGCGACTCGAGCTCCGGGAACGGCCCCGCGCCCGTCCACGTCTATCGCGCCCCCGGCAGCTACACGGTCACGCTCACCGTCACCGACACGCTGGGGGCGAGCAGCGCTCCGGCGAGCACGTCCGTCACCGTGAGCGGTCCGGCCAACCAGGCCCCGGTGGCCGTCCCGGGCGGTCCCTATGCCGGAGTCGACACGATCCGGTTCGACGGCGGCCGCTCCTCCGATCCGGACAACAACCTGCCGCTCTCCTACTCCTGGACGTTCGGCGATGGCGGCACAGCCACCGGTGCGACGCCTACGCACCTGTACCTCGCATCCGGTACCTATTCGGTGACGCTGAGTGTGACGGATGCGAAGGGCGCCGCGAGCCAGCCCGCGACCACCACCGCGAACGTGAGCGGCCGGGCGGACACCGCCGTCGTCGTCATCGTGGCCGGGAACATCGCAAGCTGCGGAGAGGCACAGCGCGATACGGTGATGGCGAACCTTGTAGCTGGGATCCCGGGAACCGTGGTGACGCTGGGCGACGACGTCTTTCCCGACGCGGGCTACTATCTGCAATGCTACGACCCCACGTGGGGCCAGCTCAAGGCGCGCAGCTACTCGACCCTCGGGAACCACGATTACTACAACGGCAACGTGAATGGCGTGTGGGACTACTGGGGTGACCGGGCCGGGCCGCGTGGCTTGGGATATTACAGCTTCGACGTCGGCGCCTGGCACATCATCGTGCTCAATTCGAACGTCGATCACGTCCCGAACGGCGTCGGCTCCGCGCAGGACACCTGGCTCCGGAACGACCTGGCCGCCGACACCAAGAAGTGCACGCTGGCCACGTTCCACCAGCCCCGGTTCTTCTCGTCGGACACGCCGGGCTGGACCCGCGACGGCTCGGTCGAGCCGTTCTGGAACCGCCTCTACGCGGCGAACGCGGATCTCGTCCTGAACGGGCAGCAGCATCAATACGAACGGCTCGCGCCCATGACGCCGGACGGTGTGCTCGACACGCTGCGCGGGCTCCGCTCGATCGACGTGGGCACCGGCGGCGAGAGCACCGCGATGCCGGTGGCCTTACATCCGTACAGCGAGGTGATCTCGGACGCCTTCGGTGTCCTCAAGCTCACGCTGTACGCCGACCACTACACCTGGGAGTTCGTGCCCATGCCCGGCGAGACGTTCACGGATCGAGGCTCCGGCACGTGCCACTGAGTGGTTGACGAAGGATGCCGACGGCATTCCAGTGGGCCCGCCTCAAGGCGGACGTGAAGTCTCCGCTGCGCCGGGGCGCCTGGTACCGCATCCTCAAGCTCACCCCCGCCGACGCGATCCTGGACGTGCGAGGCAAGCCGGTCAGCGTGCGCCGCGGCGATCTGCAGTTGTCGCCGACGCCGGCGCTGCGCTGGTCGGTCGTGGCAAGCCCCAAGAACTCCCCGCGATTCCCCACGTCGTGGGGACCGCGCTACGCCGTGTGCCCCAATTGTCGCGAGCGGGCACGTCTCGAGGGCCAACCCGCAGGCATGCGCTGCCGCCGCTGCAACGGGTTTTTCGAGATCGCCTGGAACGAGCGGGGTCGGTCCGCGGGATAGCCGAGCGCGCCGCGGGGACGGTGGTTACGGGGCGAGGATGGTGATCGCCGCGGTCGACGTCGCAATCGCGTTCGGGGCAGTCGCCCTAAGGAAGTAGCCCGAGCTGGCCTTATCGATGACCAGGTCGCCGAACGACGCGACGCCGCGCACGGCGGCGACCGAGAGCGTGCCCGAAAGCGTGCCACCCACGGGATTGGTGCCGATCGCGATGGTGACGGTGGCGTTGAAGCTGGTATCCGCGCGGCCGAGCGTATCCGCCGCCCCCACGAGCATGGCCGGCGTAAGGATTTCCCGCGCGGTTCCGGTCAGGGGCTGCTGGAGAATCACGAGGACATTGGACCCGCTGCCGCCCCCCCCGCCCCCCGAAATGACGATCCCCGCGGAGGTGGTGATCTGGTCATACGGGCAGGCCGCTGTCACGAACGCCACCAGGGCGACAGTCGCCGCCGAGAGTCTCGTTCCCATTGTAGTCTCCCCGCCTCACGCCCTCACATGATTGTAGAAGGCTCCGTACGCCGCAAGAGCCCGGGCGACCCCTTTGTCCACTTCTCCCGCGACATACACCGCGAGCTTCCCCGTGTGCTCCGCGAGGGCGGCGGCGCCCGCAGGCACATCGCCCGGTTTGAGCCCCCGGTAGCGCTCGACCAGGCCGGCACCCACGGCTTCGAGCACCCACGGCTTCATCTCGACGGTGGCCTTCGTCACGACGACGCCGCGCACCGCTCCCTGCGGCGTGAAGCCGACCGCCACCTCGATCGGGCCATGGGGCGTATCGACCCGAGCGAACGTCAGGGCGCCCACGTCGGTCCCCCCCGCCTTGCCCCTGTAAAAGGTGAGCACACCGTCGTCCGGACTCCAGTCGACCAGCCCGTGCAGCCGGTGCGCATCCGGATCGCTCAAGTGCACCTCGCGCGCGACGTAGGAGTCGGCGCCGGGGAGGAGCGTCTGCACGGCGTCAGGCCGCTTCACGAGGACCACGACGGGAGTGATATGGAGGACGGCGGCGATCGCCGCACCGCGCAGCAGCAGATTCATCGGTCTACTCCTCTCGTACGAAACCACATCTGTTGGATGGCCAGTGCGGCGACGGCGACATAGCCCAGGCCCATGGCCCATCCTCCGATCAAGGTGACGGGCGCGAAGCGGCCCGATACGAACTTGGTGAGCCACATCCCCGCGAAGTCGAGCCACGGAGCCGAGAACAGCAGCGTGATGAGGGCCACGGCCCAGCCCTGGGAGAGCGACAGCCCCGCCACCACGAGCGACAGCGCCGCGGCGATCACGCCGTACATCGGGACATGGACGTGCGTGTCCTGTATCAGCAGGTTGGTGTCAACCTCGTGTACCTCGGGCCGCGCGAACTCCGCCATGGACATGGCGTGCTCCATCACCATGGTCGTCTCGGGCGGCATCGGCATCGGCATGGCGCGTCCCCCGTAGGTCGCCGCCACGCGCTCGGGCGTGAACCCCGCATAGAGCGAGACCATCAGTGCCCCGAACACGTACGATATGCCGAGCGTGGCGAGCAGACACGTGACCAGCCACTTGATGGGAAGGTCGGCGCGTCTCAGGTCGTAGAGCATGACGCTTCCTCCACTAGAAGACGTACACCAGCTCCACCACGCCCTTCGTATCCGAGCCCTGCAGCGCCCCGGTGGCATCGGGAAAGAACGGCTGCGACGACCAATCGAACCGTAACCCGGCGCGCACTTGGATTTGGGGCAGGTGGAACCGGGTGTGCTCGATGTTGCTGAAGATCCCTTCCCGGGCGCTGCTGGAATACCACATCGGCCCGAGCGTCACCGAACGCAAGATCTGCGGCGCGCCCGTGAGCAGACCGTTCGGGTCTTCCAGCTGATCGTAGCGCGCGCTGAGCCCGAGATCGCGCGTCACGCGCAGGAACCCGGTGGCGGCGCCGCCGCGCCACGTCGGGTTGCCGCCGCCCTGCTGCTCGCGGCCGATGTTGACCTCCGCGCCGAGGATCAGCCGTCCCCGGTCGATCGTGAGGTCGCCGGACACGAGCGAGCGCTGATGCGCGTCGGTCGAATCCCGCTCCGGCCCATACACGCCCGTCACCCCCAGGGTGACCCAGGGAATGGCGATCCACTGGGCGCGCGCGAGGGCCGTCTTGCCGCGGTTATTGTCCCGGGCGACGTCCCAGCCGTTCACTCCGGCGGCCCAGACCTCGAATCGTGGGGAGGCGGTGTAGTGCACCTGCACGCCCGTGAGCTTGCTCGGGCGGGCGTACGTGAAGGTGAACGAATGGCTGGCGATCAGGTTGAGCGGCTCGTCGTCGCGCTCGAACCCGATCGGCGCGTCGAAGCGCCCGAAGGCCACGGTCCAGCGGTTGGCGCGCCGCGGCGTCCAGCTCACGAGCAGGTTGTCGATCTCGGTGGACGCCTCACCGCCGTCGAGCGCAGTCGTCAGCTGCGCGAACAGGTAGACGTCCCCGACCGGCTTGAACAGACTCACGCCAATCTTCCCGGCGGTGAGGGTATTGCTGCGGGCGAGGCGGGCGTAGTCCGCGCCACCCACCGCGAAGCCCGTGACCGTCACGGGCTGAGGCTCCTCGAACGTCACCGCGCGCTCCTGCGCGGCGGCGGGCGCCGCGACGCAGCACAGCAGGGCGCACCAGGGCGCTCTGCGCATACGTGTTTCCTCCGGATTGTACGTGGCTAACGGATCAGGTCAGCCGAGTGCGATCGGAGGCGGAGGAGTCGGGGTGAAAGCCGGGGAGGAGGGAAGAGGGAAGAGGGACGGGTGCGCCGGCTCGACGACGGGCGGCAGGGTAGCGACTTGGGGCACGAGCGGCGTGGGAACCGCCGTGGAAACCGCGAGATCGAGCCCGCCGGTCATCTGGTCGCAGAAGCAGGGGCCGTCGGCCGGGGTCGGCGGATGCCGACCCGCCATGTGATGCGCGGCATGATGGCGGCAGGCGAGCCATTCCCGGACGGTCCCGCCGCCCGGGCCCGCGGCGACCCAGGACGCGGCCGCCAGCGTGAACAGCACGAGTCTCGGAGTGCCGCGCATCGGGTGAAGTGTACGGCGGCCGTTTCCGCTGGCGCAACCCCCGCCGGGCCGTGTAGACTGCACGCTTCGCGGCGAGCGTGGGGAGATGGGCGAGCGGATCGAGTTCCGGGATGGGCGCTGGGTGGTGCCGGACCACCCCATCATTCCGTTCATCGAGGGAGACGGCACGGGACCCGACATCTGGCGCGCGGCGCGCCGGGTGTTCGACGCGGCGGTGGCCAAGACCGCCCGCGGCAAGCGGCGCGTCGAATGGCTCGAGGTGCTGGCCGGCGAGAAGGCCTTCAAGGAAACGGGCAACTGGCTGCCCGACGCCACGCTCGACAGCATCCGGGCGCATCGGGTCGCCATCAAGGGCCCGCTCACGACCCCGGTGGGCGGCGGGATCCGGTCCATCAACGTCACCCTCCGCCAGCTGCTCGACCTGTATGCCTGCATCCGTCCGGTGCGCTATTTCGAGGGCGTGCCGAGCCCGATGCGCGAGCCCCAGCGCCTCGACGTCGTGATCTTCCGGGAGAACATCGAAGACGTCTATTCCGGCGTGGAGTACCGCGCGGGCAGCGGGGAGGCCGATGCGGTGATTGGCTTCCTGAGCGAGCGGTTCGGCGCCAAGATCCGGCCCGGCAGCGCGATCGGCATCAAGCCGATGTCGAAGTTCGGCTCGCAGCGCCTCGTGGTGAAGGCGATCCAGTACGCGCTGCGCGCCGGCCGCCGTTCGGTGACGCTGGTGCACAAGGGGAACATCATGAAGTTCACCGAAGGCGGGTTCCGGGAGTGGGGATACGAGATCGCCAAAGAGAAGTTCGGTGACCGCACGGTCCCCGAATCGGAAGCGGGAAGCGGGAAGGGAGACGGGGGAAGGGTGATCATGAAGGACCGCATCACCGACGCGATGTTCGCGCAACTCGTGCTGCGGCCCGACGAGTACTCGGTGATCGCGGCTCCCAACCTGAACGGCGATCTGCTCTCGGACGCGGCGGCCGCGCAGGTCGGCGGCCTGGGTCTCGCGCCCGGCGGCAACGTCGGCGACGGGTACGCGGTGTTCGAGGCCACCCACGGCACCGCGCCGAAATACGCCGGGCTCGACAAGGTGAACCCCGGGAGCGTGATCCTGTCGGGCGCCATGATGTTCGAGGAGCTCGGCTGGGCCGACGTGTCGGAGGCGATCGTGCGGGGGCTGGGCGGCGCGATCCGGTCGCGCCACGTCACCTACGACCTCGCCCGGCAGATGCCCGGCGCGACGGAGGTCTCGACCTCGCAATTCGCCCAAGGCATAATCGAGCATGTCTAAGATGGCCGGCACGATCCTCACGGCACCGCTCGCCCAACTCGAGACGCCGCTGCTCGCCGTCGCCCTGGCGCAGGGCGGCGCGGTCCCCGCGTCGCTCGCGGAGCTCGACCGCGCGGCGGCCGGGATCGTGGGGCGCGTGATCACGAGCGGCGACTTCAAGGGGAAGCGCGATGAAACCGCGCTGCTCTACCCGGGCGGCGCCAAGCCGCAGCGCGTGCTGCTGGTGGGGTTGGGGAAGCCGGGAGACGTGACGCGCAACAGCATCCGACGGGCTGCCGCCGTCGCCGCGAAGCGCGCGCGGGCGCTGGGTGCGACGCAATTCGCGTTCGCGCTGGCGGCCGAAGCGCGCAACGGCATCGCGGCCGCCGACGTGGGGCAGGTCGTGGTCGAAGGGGCGGCGCAGGGCTCGTGGGCCTTCACCGAGCTCAAGGCCGCGCCCGACGACCCGAAGCCGGAGGTGGAAGCGGTCGCGATCGCGTGCGACGCGACAGAGGCCAAGGCCGTCGGTGCCGGCGAGCGTCTGGGCGAAGCGACCGCCGCCGGCCATTTCCTGACCCGCTACCTCCAGATGCTCCCCGGCAACGTGTGCACGCCCGGCTACCTCGCCGACCGTGCCAAGCAGCTCGCGGACCAGCACGGGTTCAGCTGCACCGTGCTCGACCGTGCCCAGATGCGGCAGGAGAACATGGGGGCGCTGCTGGCCGTGGCGCAGGGCAGCCAGCAGGAGCCGCGGTTCATCGTGCTCGAGTACCGCGGTGCGGGAGCGACGGACGCGCCGGTGGCCCTGGTGGGAAAGGGCGTCACCTTCGACTCGGGCGGGATCTCGATCAAGCCGGCGCAGAACATGGAGGACATGAAGTTCGACATGTCCGGCGCGGCGGCCGTGCTCGGTACGTTCGAGTCGCTCGGGAGGCTCAAGCCACGCCTCAACGTCGTCGGCCTCATCCCCTCGACGGAGAACCTCCCGTCCGGGACGGCGGTCAAGCCCGGCGACGTGGTGAAGAGTCACCTCGGGAAGACCATCGAAATCATCAACACCGATGCCGAGGGACGGCTGATCCTGTGCGACGCGCTGTCGTACGTGCGCCGCTTCAAGCCGGCGGCCGTGATCGACATCGCCACGCTGACGGGCGCCGTCGTCGTCGCGCTGGGGCAGGTGGCCATCGGCATGATGGGGAACGACGACGCCCTCCTCGCCGAGGTACGCGAGGCGGGGGAACGCGCGGGCGAGCGCTGCTGGCCGTTGCCGCTGTGGGACGAGTATCGCGACCTGCTCAAGTCGGACATCGCGGACATGAAGAACTCGGGGGGGCGGGGCGCCGGCTCGATCGCGGGCGGCTGGTTCCTGCGCGAATTCGTGGAGGGCGTCCCCTGGGTGCACCTCGACATCGCCGGGACGGCGTACACCGAGGGCGACGGGCCGCACCAAGTCAAGGGTCCGACGGCGATCGGCGTGCGGCTCTTCACCGAATTCATCCTCAAGCGCGCGGGGGCGTGACCCGCGGCCTCGGCTGCGCCGCCATTCTGCTCTCGCTCGCGGCCGCGGCGGCGGCGCAAGTCGACACCACGGCGCGGCGGGACACCACCGCCCGGGATTCCACCGCCCGCCGCGACAGCGCCGCGGCCGACTCGCTGCCGCGTTATCTGCCGGTGTTCCCCGCGCCGATCCCTCCCGGGCCCGCGCCCCGCGGCACGCGCTACAGCTTCACCGCCGACTCGTTCGCGCTCTCGAACATCCAGACGCTATCCGACTTGCTGGCTCACATTCCCGGCGTGTACGTGGCGCGGGGCGGCATCTACGGCGCGCCGGAGCCGGTGCTGTACGGCGGGCGCGGGCCGGCGGGGCTCGAGCTGTTTTGGGACGGCGTCCCCTATGTTCCGCTGGGGCGCGATTCGCTGTATCTCGACCCGGCCCGCATCTCCCTTGCCCCACTCGAGCGGGTGGACGTCGTGGTGCTCCCGGCATCCCTGCGCGTGTACCTGGTCACGCTGCGACAGCGCTCGACGGCGACCGCGTCCCAGGTGGGCGTCGCGAGCGGCGAAGTCAGTACCGCGAACTACCGGGGCGCCTACCTGCGCCGCTGGCGCTCGGGAGTCGGCCTGTCCCTGGTGGCCGACTACAACAACAACGACGGCGTCTCCGGGTCCTCCAACACGCCGTTCAACTCCGTCGACCTGTGGCTCAAGGCGGAGTACCTCCCCAACCGCCACCTGGGCGCATCGTACCAGGTCCTGAGCTCGACCTGGCACCGCAGCGGTGGGACCACCACGGCCGACTGGCGCAGCCAGCGGCGCGACGGGATCGTGCGACTGTTCGCCGCGTCGCGGGACGACGGGCTGGGGCTACGGGCACAGGCGAGCTTTGCGACGGCGAGCACCAGCCGCGACGCGGCCGTGCTCGACCGCCACCTCTCCCAGGGCAGCCTCGAGGTCACGAGCGCGTGGCCGCGCGCCCACCTGGGCCTCGCATTCCGAACCCTGGACGAGGCGCGGCCCTGGCAGCTCGAGGCAAGCGGGGGTTGGAGTCCGCTCCCGGAGCTCACGCTGTGGGGCGACGTGCGCCGCGCCCGCTACAGCCTGGGGCGGACCGGCGACCGCGCCCACATCGCGGCGGGCCTCGCGCTCCCCGCCGGCCTCTCCGTGCACGGCGACGTCGCGTGGGCCCACGACCTCCAGGCGCCCGTCGATTCCGCCGACACGCTGCAACGCACCCTCGACGTCGCCGGCGCGCTCCGTTGGGATCGTGACTGGATCAGCCTCGAGGTCGGCCAGACGCGACGCGATGCGTTCGCGCCGATCGGCGTGCCCGTGGGCTTCGGGTCGGTGAGGCGGCTCGGGCCGGTCCGGCCCACCAGCTATTTCACGACGCACGGCGTGGTGCGGCTCCTGCCGGGACTCGAGCTCGCCGGCTGGTATTTCGATCCGATCGTCGAGGGCGGGAACGACTTCCAGCCGCCGTATCACGCGCGGGTGTCGCTCACGTTCTACTCGCGGTTCTGGCGGGTGTACCGGAGCGGGATCTTCGCACTCCGGGTGGAGGCCGCGTCGGAGTCGTGGAGCCGGGGCAGCGCGGGGCTCGACTCGAGCGGCGCGCCGCTCACTCTTCCCGGCAAAACGTTCGGGGAGCTGAACGTCGAGATCCGCATCGCCGGCGTGACCATCTTCTGGATCGAGCGCAACGCGACGCTCGCGACCGGCAGCTACGTGCCCGGGCTCGACTACCCGCGCCACTATCAGTTTTATGGGGTGCGATGGCTGTTCACGAACTGATCGGCTAGCTTTAGAGTCTGTGCCGCGGAGCATGACGGGTTTCGGCTCGGCCGAAGGCAGCGTCCTCGGCGGGCGGCTCTCGATCGAGATCCGCTCGGTGAACCACCGCTATTTCAACCCGCAGCTGAAGCTGCCGTTCGAGCTCGCGGGCACGGAGAGTCAGCTGCGCGAGCGCTTGCGCCAGCTGCTGGATCGCGGCCACGTGACGGTGTCGGCGCGCTGGATCGAGGCCCCGGCGGCGGAGGCCGCGGTCACGGTCGATCTGGCTCGAGCGCGTCAGGTGCTGGAGGCGGCGAAGCAGCTCAAGAAGCAGCTCAAGCTCAAGGGTGACGTGGATCTGGCCTTCGTGGCGCGGCATCCCGACGTCCTGGCGCTGGAGCGGGACGGCGCGGCGGCGGAATGGAACGAGGTGGCGCCGATCGTCGAGCGTGCGGCGCAGCAGCTGGTCGCCATGCGGGCGCGCGAGGGCGCGGCGCTGGCGACGGAGCTCATGGGTCGGCTGGAGGCGCTCGCCGCCGGCGCCATCGCGGTCGAGCGCCGCGCGCCCGAGCGTCTCGGCGCCGAGCTCGCCCGCCTGAAGAAAGCCGTGACGGAGCTGGCGGCCGGGGTGCCGGTGGACGAACAACGCCTCGCGGTCGAGGTCGCCCTGATGGCGGACCGGGTCGACATCACCGAGGAGCTGGTGCGGCTGCGCACGCACCTCGCGGCCTGCCGCGAGGCGCTGGGCGGCGACGGGGCGGTGGGGAAGCAGCTCGGGTTCCTGGCGCAGGAGCTGTTGCGCGAGGTGAACACGATCGGGTCCAAGGCGAACGACGCGGTGATCGGCCACTTAGTCATCGCGATGAAAGGCGAGCTGGAGAAGTTCCGGGAGCAGCTCGAGAACCTGGAGTGACGCTTCCCCCGCGCGTCGTGGTCCTCGCCGCCCCGTCCGGCGGGGGGAAGACGACCATCGCACGCGAGCTCGTGACCCGACACCCCGGCCTGTTCGGGTACTCGGTGTCGGCGACCACGCGGAAGGCGCGACCCGGCGAGCGGGACGGCGCGGCGTACCACTTTCTCACGCAGGACGAGTTCCTGCGGCGCCGGGACGCGGGCGAGTTCCTCGAGTGGGCGCCGTACGCGGGCGAGCTGTACGGCACGCTCCGGAGCGAGGTGGAGCGGGTGCTCGCGAGCGGGCGACACGTAGTGCTCGACGTGGAAGTGCAGGGGGCGCGGCAGGTCCGGAAGGCGTATCCACGACCGGCGTCCGTGGTCACGTTCGTGATCCCGCCCTCGCCCCGCGTGTTGATCGAGCGGCTCCGCAAGCGGCGCACCGAGACGGAGGCGGAGCTCTCGCGGCGCATCGACATCGCGATACGCGAGGTCGAAACGGCGCGGCGCGACATCGGAGACGTGTACGACGGCGTGCTCGTCAACGACGACCTCGACACCGCGGTGCGGGAGGTGGTCGACCTGGTGCAGGGGCGCGACGTCGCACCGCACCCGCCGCGGGATACGGGGGATTTGCTGTCCGCCTTTGTGCGACAGCTCAGGACCGACGCAGCCCAACTGAGTCAGTCAACCGGAAGGAGCAGGTGATGCGGATCGTGACCCCGAGCGAAGTGGCCGCGCAGACACAGAACAAGTATCTGGGCGTCCTCGTGGCCGCCAAGTTCGCCCGTTTCGTAAACGAGTTCCCGCGCGATCGTTCGGTGGATTTCGAGGAGAAGCTCACCACCCGCGCGTTCGACGAGCTGGTGCGCGGCCGGCTCACCTACAAGCTCGTCCGGCGGCGGCGCCAGGAAGGCTGATGCCGTTCGCCGGCCGGCACGTCCTCCTCGGCGTGTCGGGCGGAATCGCGTGCTACAAGAGTTGCACGCTCGCCCGGCGCCTCGCCGAGGGTGGGGCGACGGTGGACGTGGTGCTCACCGCGTCCGCAGCCGAGTTCGTGCGGCCGGTCACCTTCGAGGCGCTCACCGGGCGCCCGGTGCTGACCTCCCTGTGGCAGCCCGACCGCGCGCTCGCGCACATCGCGCTGGCGCGCGAGCCCGACCTGGTGATCGTCGCTCCCGCCACGGCGAACCTGCTGGCGCGCGCCGCCCTGGGGCTCGCCGACGACCTGCTCACGGCACTGCTCCTGGCGCGCACCGGGGCCGTGCTCGCCGCGCCGGCCATGAACGACGCCATGTACGCCCATCCGGCCACGCGCGCCAACGTGAAGACGCTCGCCGGACGCGGGTGGCACTTCGTGGGACCGGATACCGGACCGCTCGCGGAGGGCCCGAGCGAGCGGCCCGGCCGGATGAGCGAGCCCGAAGCGGTGCTCGCCGCCGCGGCGCGGCTGCTGCTGCAGCGCGCCCCGTGGCTGGGCAAGAAGGTCGTGGTCACCGCCGGCCCGACGCGGGAGCACCTCGATCCCGTGCGCGTCGTCACGAACCCGTCGAGCGGCCGCATGGGATATGCCATCGCCGAGGCTGCCCACGCCCGCGGGGCCGACGTCGTGCTGGTATCGGGACCCTCCGACCTGCCGCTGCCGTTGGGCGTGACCGCCCATCGCGTCGAGACGACCGCGGAGTTGCAGCGCGCCGTGGAGAGTCTCGTGAAGCACGCCGATCTGCTCGTCATGGCTGCGGCCCCCGCCGACTATCGCCCTGCCCAGCCCGCGGCCGGCAAGCGCCCCCGGGCGAGCGGCGCGCTCACGCTCGAGCTCGAGGCGACCCCCGACATCCTCGCCTCGCTCAAGCCGCGGCCGGGGTGCGTGGTGGTGGGGTTTGCCCTGGAGGCGGCCGGGGCGCAAGGGGGCAACGGGGTGGCGCGGGCCGAGGCGAAGTTGCGCGCCAAGCATCTCGACTACATCATCCTGAACGACGCGCTCGAGCCCGGCGCGGGGTTTGAAGTCACCACGAATCGCGTCACGATCATTGGGAAGAGCGGCACGCCCATCGAGCTGCCGCTCCTCGACAAGCGCGACGTGGCGGAACGAATCCTCGACGCGGTGGAGCAAGCGCTGACGTGAGCGACGGGCGGGCACTGGCGCGCGAATTTCTGGAACAGCAGCGGTTGCTGGGGGGCGATCCGGTCATACTTCCGGATGGGCCCACCCCGGGCTTGCGCCCGGGGTCAGTTAGTCCCCCAGACAGTTCACTAACGCCGGGCTTGCGCCCGGGGTCAGTCAGTCCCCCAGACAGTGCACTAACCCCGGGCTTGCGCCCGGGGTCAGTTGGTGCCCAAGACACTGCCGGACTGACCCCGGGCGCGAGCCCGGGGAAAGCCAAGGCCAGACCTGCCCAGCACGACTCCGACCTTCCCCCTCCCGGCCTTTCCTACGATCCCCCCGGCGGCGACCTGTTCTCGAACGACCCGGTGCCTCAGGCTGGCTCGCTCGGCGCGATCGCCGAGCTGGTGGCCACGTGCACCAAGTGCCGGCTGTGCGAAGCGCGTCGGCACCCCGTCCCCGGCGAAGGGGCGGCGGACGCGCGCCTGGTGGTGGTGGGTGAGGGCCCGGGGCGTGTGGAAGACGAGACCGGCCGGCCGTTCGTGGGGCCCGCGGGGGAGCTGCTCACCAAGATCCTCGCCGCGATCGAGCTGCCGCGCGAGCGGGTATTCATTTGTAACGTGGTCAAGTGCCGGCCCCCCGAAAACCGCGTGCCCCAGTACGACGAGATCGCCGCCTGCATCCCGTATCTGTTCCGCCAGATCGAGCTGGTGAAGCCGGCGGTGATCCTGGCCATGGGCGGCACGGCGGCGCAGACGCTCCTCAACACGAAGCAGTCGCTCGGCGCGCTGCGCAATCAAATCCACCGCGTGCGGGGGATCCCGGTGATCGTCACCTACCATCCGGCCGCCCTGCTCCGCAACCCCAACTGGAAGAAACCGACCTGGGATGACGTCCGCATCGCCCGCCGTTTCATCGGCTGAACGCCACTCCGAGCTCGCCGGCCGCCAGATTCCGTGGAGCAACGAAGCGGAGCAGGCGGTGCTCGGCGCCATGCTGCTCGACCAGGATGCGGCACTCAAGGCCGCCGAGGTCCTCGACGACGCGATGTTCTATCGCGAGGGACACCGGCTGCTGTTCCGCGCCATGGTCGCGCTCACCGAGCGCGGCGATGTGATCGATCCCGTCACGCTGCGCGACGAGCTGATGCGCCGCGGCGACCTGGACCGGGCCGGCGGCATGGAGTATTTGGGCGGCCTCATCGACGTGGTCCCGACCGCCGCGAACGTCGAATACCACGCCAGGATCGTCCGCGACAAGGCCGTGCTGCGGCGGCTGATCGAGGCGGCTACCTCGATCATCCAGGATGCGTACGAGGGTCGCGCCACGTCCGCCGAGGTGCTCGACAACGCGGAGCACCGGGTGTTCCAGGTCGCCCAGCTGCGGCGCTCCGAGGAGTTCGTGCGGCTCAAGGAGCTGATCTGGCCGACCATGGAGCGCATCGAGCAGCTCCACACGAGCCAGGGCGCGCTCACCGGCGTCGCGACCGGCTTCACCGACCTGGATCGGCTCACCGCGGGCTTCCAGCGTGGCGATCTGGTGATCATCGCGGCGCGGCCCTCGATGGGCAAGACGGCCTTCGCGCTGAACATCGTCCAGCATGCCGCGATCGAGCACACCGTGCGGGTCGCGGTGTTCTCGCTCGAGATGTCGAAGGAGCAGCTGGTCCAGCGGCTGCTCTGCTCCGAGGGTCTGGTGGACGCCCAGCGGCTGCGGCGCGGCCAGCTGCGCGACGACGACTACCCCAAGCTCGCGCGCGCCGCGGGCCTGCTCGGCACCGCGCCGATCTGGATCGACGATTCCGCCATGCTCACGCCGCTGGCGATGCGCTCCAAGGCGCGGCGCCTCAAGGCGGAGCACGACATCGGCATGGTCGTGGTGGACTATCTCCAGATGATGCAGGGCCCCACCGACGCGGAGAGCCGGCAGCAGGAGATCTCGTTCATCTCGCGCTCGCTCAAGGCCCTCGCCAAGGAGCTGGACGTGCCGGTGGTGGCCTTGTCGCAGCTGTCGCGCGCCCCGGAGCAACGCGGCGGTGAGCACCGGCGGCCGCAGCTCTCCGACCTCCGGGAATCGGGCGCCATCGAGCAGGACGCCGACGTCGTATGCTTCATCTACCGCCAGGAGTTCTACGACGGCCCCACCGACCCCAAGACCAACGAGAGTCTCGAGGGGCTCGCCGAGCTGATCATCGGGAAGCAGCGCAACGGGCCCACCGGCACCGTGAAGCTGTTCTTCAAGAAGGAATACACGCGGTTCGACAACTTCTCGTCGCGCGAGGCGCCGCCCGAGGCGAGCCGTGGCTAGGCCGCACTCGGTGTTCCGCTGCACCGACTGCGGGGCCGAGCAGCCGAAGTGGGCCGGCCGCTGCGACGCCTGCGGGGCGTGGAACACACTCGTGGAAGAAGCGGTCGGGCGGACGAGCGGAGGGGCGGACCGAAAGCACGCCGTTCCGTCCAGCAGTCCGCCGGTCCGCCTGTCCGCCCTCGGAGCAGGGCCGGGAGTCGCGCGGTGGCGGACCGGGCTCGCGGAGTTCGATTACGTGCTCGGCGGCGGCATCGTGCCCGGATCGGTGGTGTTGGTCGGGGGCGAGCCCGGCATCGGGAAGTCCACGCTGCTGCTGCAGTGCGCCGCCCGTCTGGAGCACGCCGGCGTCCGCACGTTGTACGTCTCGGGAGAGGAGTCCCCCGACCAGGTGCGGCTGCGCGCCGACCGCCTCACCCTCGACGCCGGCGCCGTGCACGTGCTGGGAGAAACCCGGCTCCAGGCGATCACCCACCACGCGCGCGCCCTCGACGCGCAGGTCGTGTTCGTGGACTCGATTCAGACGACGTACACCGATGACCTCGAAGGCGCGCCCGGCAACGTCGGCCAGGTGCGCGAGTGCGCGGCGCGTCTGATGCGGCTGGCGAAGGAGACGGGCCCCGCCGTGCTGCTCGTGGGACACGTGACGAAAGGCGGCGGCATCGCGGGGCCCAAGACCCTCGAGCACATCGTGGACACCGTGCTCTATTTCGAGGGCGAGAGCACGCTCGATCACCGCATTCTCCGCGCGGTCAAGAACCGGTTCGGGTCGGTGGACGAGATCGGCGTGTTCGCCATGACCGGCGCCGGCCTCGAGCCCGTCGCCGATCCGGCGGCGGCGTTCCTCGCCGGTCGCGCCAGCGGCGTGTCGGGCTCGGCGGTGACGGCCCTGATGGAGGGCACCCGACCGCTGCTGGTCGAGATCCAGGCGCTCGCCGCCAAGACCGGCTTCGGCACGCCGCAGCGGGTGGCGACTGGGCTCGACCACCGCCGCCTGGCCGTGCTGCTCGCCGTGCTCGAGCGCCGCGGCGGGCTGCCGTTCGGCGCCCTGGACGTGTTCGTGAACGTCACGGGCGGCGCCCGCCTGGTCGAGCCGTCGACCGATCTCGCGGTTCTGGCGGCGCTGGTGTCGAGCGTGCACGACCGCCCGCTGCCGCCGGACGCCGTGTTCCTCGGAGAGGTGGGATTGGGCGGGGAGGTTCGTCCTGTGGCGGCCGTCGAGCGGCGGCTCAGCGAGGCGGTGCGCCAGGGCTTTCGTCGCGCCTTCCTCTCGGCCCGCTCGCGCGTGACCCTGCCCGGTCTCGACGTGATCGCGGTGGACGGCATCGGTGACCTCACCCGACGCTTCGCGGCCTGATGTAGGGGTGGTGATCGTGGCGGCGGGCGCGGGCGCTCGCGCCGGACCGGGAGAGCCGAAGCAATTCCGTCCCATCCTCGGTGTCCCGATGCTGCTGCGCGCGCTGCGCCCCTTTACCTCGCACCCCGACGTCGGCCACGTGGTCGTCGCCTTGCCCGCGGGGTTCGAGACGCGCCCCCCCGACTGGCTCGGGAAGCTCGTGGGTGAGCGTCTCGTGCTCGTCGCGGGCGGCGCGACCCGGGCTCACTCGGTGCGCGCGGGGCTGAGCGCCTTGGCCGCGCACGTGGGCATCGTACTGGTCCACGACGGTGCGCGTCCCTTCGTGACCCGCGATACCATCGACGGCGTGCTGGACAAGGCGCGCGCGGGGATCGGCGCCGTCGCCGCCATACCGGTTTCCGACACCGTCAAAGACGTCGAGCAAGAGCGTATCACCAGAACCGTAGCACGAGACCGTCTGTGGCGGGCGCAAACTCCACAGGGATTCCCGCGAGCGATGATCGAGCGGGCCTACGCGGAACTCGCGAACGGCGATGCCGCGCCGACCGACGACGCCGAGCTGTGCGAGCGCGCCGGCCTGCCCGTGGAGGTCGTCCCCGACTCGCCCTATAACTTCAAGGTGACCACGGCCGACGACTTCCGGATCGCCGAGGCGCTCGCCCGTGAACTGCGGTGAAACCCGTCCCGTTCCGCACCGACGACGACGTGGAGGCCGCACTGGCGCAGACGGTGGCGCACCTTGGCGCGGGCGGCCTGATCGCATACCCGACCGAGACCGTGTACGGCCTTGGGTCGCGGCCGCGCGCGTCGGAAGTACAGGCGCTGGCCCGCCTCAAGGGCCGGCGTCCCGACAAGCCCTTTCTGCTGCTGGTGGCCGACCGGGACATGGCGGAGGAGCAGGGGCTCGCGTTCAGCGAGGCCGCCGGCGCGCTGGCGCGGGCATTTTGGCCGGGTCCCCTGACGCTGGTGCTGCCCGGAGGCAGCGGCCGGCTCCCCGACGCGCTGCGCGGCCCGGAGGGGGGGATCGCCGTGCGCTGGACCTCGCACCGCGGGATGGCGCGGCTGGTGCGCGCCCTGGGGGAGCCGGTGACGTCGACATCGGCTAACTTGCCTGGAGCGCCGCCGGCGCCCGGCGCGGAGGCCATCGCCCGGGACTTTGCGCCGGCAGTGGAGGCGGGGAAGCTGCTCGTGCTGGATGGCGGCGTGCTGGGCAACTCGCCTCCGTCGACGGTGGTCGACTGCACGCAGCCGGCGCCGCGGCTGATCCGTGAAGGAGCGCTCACGCTCGCCGAGCTGCGGCGCGCGGCCGGGCGGCTCGCCCCCTAGGCGCCAGACCCGAGGAGTCGAAGACGAAACGCATCCTGTTGGTGTGCACCGGCAACATCTGCCGCAGCCCCCTCGCGGCGGCGCTGCTCGAGCGCGCGCTCGTGGAGCGCGGCAGCGAGGGGCTCGCCGTGTCGTCGGCCGGCACGGGTGCGTGGGACGGCGCGCCCGTCTCCGAGGGGGCCTACCTGGTCGGGCTCGAGCGCGGGCTCGATCTCTCCGGCCACCGCGCGCGCCTCTTGACGCGCGAGCTCGTCGAAGGCGCCGACCTGATCCTCACCATGGCGCGGCACCACCGGGCGCGGGTGGACGAGCTGGGCGGCGAGGGTCGCGTGTTCGTGCTGGGCGAGTACGCCGGACGAGAGGGTGACGAGGCGGAAGTCAGCGATCCGTTCGGCGGCGACCTGGACGTGTACCGCGACACCTGCACCGAGCTCGAGGGACTCATCCAGGCGGCGGTGGAGCGCATCGTCAAAGAGTTCGCGAGTGGAAGTCAGCGCTGACACGCGTCTGCTGGTGGTGCTCGGCGATCCTGTCGCCCACTCGCTTTCCCCCGTGATGCAGAACGCGGCGATCCGTGCGCTCGGGATGGACGCGGTGTACGTCGCCCTGCCCACGCCGGCCGCCGCACTCCCCGGCCTGCTGGCGGTGCTGCCCGCAGTGGGCGGGGCGGGGAACGTCACGGTGCCGCACAAGGAGGCGGCGGAACGATGTCTCACGCGGAAAACGGAGCTGTGCGCGCGCGTGGGCGCATGCAATACGTTCTGGACGGAACGCGGAGCGCTGGTGGGGGACAACACCGACGTCGCGGGCATTCTCAACGCGCTGCGGCAGCTGGGCGCCGACGGCGGCGGCAGCTGGCTGCTGGTCGGGACGGGGGGGGCCGCCCGAGCGGTCGCGGTGGCGGCGGCGACGGCCAAGGCGGACCTGCATGTGGTGTCGCGCGACGCGGCACGAGCGCGCGTGTTCACCGACTGGGCACGCGGCAGCGGGGCCCGCGCCGAGCCGGCGCGGGGTGCCTTCCAGCCCGACGTCGCGATCAACGCCACACCGCTGGGCCTCACAGACGCCGACCCGCTGCCCCTCGACCCCCAACGGGCCCGGCGTCTCGCCGCCGCGCTTGACCTCGTGTACGCGCCTGGTGGCACGCGCTGGGTGCGCACGCTGCGTGCGGCGGGGGTGCGGGCGCAGGACGGCCGCGAGGTGCTGGTGCACCAGGGAGCCGCGGCCTTCAGCCGCTTCTTTCCGGATCGGGCGGCGCCCCTGGAGGTGATGCGCGCGGCGGTGGACCGTGCGCTCCGTGTATAACGCGCTCGACCAGCTTCTCTTACCGGCCGAGTGCCTGCTGTGCCGCGCCCTGCTCTCGTTCCGCGATTGCCATCGTGTCGTGTGCGACGTCTGCCGCCACCGCTGGCGTCCGGTGCGCGCGCCGTGGTGCGGGCGCTGCGCCCAGCCGGAGCCGCTGTTCGGCCGCTGCCGCCTGTGCGCCGACTGGCCGGCAGCCTTGGTGCGCGCCCGTACGGCCGTGTGGCTCGACGCGGGAGCGCGCGACGCGGTACACGCGCTCAAGTACGGGGGCCTGCCGCGCATCGCCGCCGACCTGGCCTCCGCCATGGTGTCGCTCGATCTCCCGGGGCGCGAGGCGGCCTGGCTCGTGCCGGTGCCGCTCGGGCCCGGGCGCCTGCGCGAGCGCGGCTACAACCAGAGCGAGCGCCTGGCGCGCGCCCTGAGCCGACGCTGGAACCGTCCCGTGGTCGAACTCCTCGCCCGGACCCGCGACACGGTCACCCAAACGGCGTTGACACCCGAGGCGCGGCTGGCGAACGTGGCGGGGGCCTTCGCATTGCGGATTGGCGATTGCGGATTGCGGATTGACGGCGGGAAATCCAACTCCGCAATCCGCAATCCGCAATCCGCAATGAGACGGCCATTGATCCTGGTCGACGATGTCTTTACGACCGGCGCGACGCTCGCCGAGGCGGCGAGGGCGCTGGAGCGTGCCGGAGCCCGCACGGTTCTGGCCGTGACCTTCGGGCGGGCGGTCGTGCCGGACTTCACCTAGGGGAGCGCAATGGCCGTGCGTGTGGGGATCAACGGGTTCGGTCGCATCGGGCGCAACGTGCTGCGGGCCGCGGTGCTCATGAAACAGCAGGCGCTCGAATTCGTGGCGGTGAACGACATCACCGACACCACGACGCTCGCGCACCTCTTGAAGTACGACTCCGTTCACGGCCGCTTCCCCGGAACGGTCGAGGCACAGGGCGACGCGCTGGTCGTCAACGGCAAGCCCATCAAGGTATCGGCGATCAAGGAGCCCGAGAAGCTGCCGTGGAAGGCCCTGGGGGTGGAGCTGGTGCTCGAGAGCACCGGACGGTTCACCAATCGACCCGAAGCCGATAAGCACCTGGCGGCCGGTGCCCGGAAGGTGGTGATCTCGGCGCCCGCCAAAGGTGAGGACATCACGATCGTGATGGGGGTCAACCACCAGAAATACGACCCGGCGAAGCATCATGTCCTCTCGAACGCCTCGTGCACCACCAACTGCCTCGTTCCCGTGGTGAAGGTCGTGCTCGACAACTGGGGTTTCAAGCACGGCTTCATGACGACGATCCACAGCTACACGAACGATCAGCAGATCCTCGACCTGCCGCACAAGGACCTGCGGCGCGCCCGTGCCGCCGCGCTCAGCATCATCCCCACGACCACCGGCGCGGCCAAGGCGACGAGCCTCGTGATCCCGGAGGTGAAAGGCAAGATCGACGGCATTTCGCTGCGCGTGCCCACTCCCGACGTGTCGATCGTGGAGCTGGCGGCGGAACTCGAGAAACGGACGACCATCGAGGACGTGAACGGCGCTTTCAAGCAGGCGGCCCGCTCGAGCCTGAAAGGCATTCTCGACGTGAGCGACGAGCCGCTCGTCTCGACGGACTACATCGGCAGCTTCTACTCGAGCGTGGTGGACGCGCTCTCGACCAACGTGATCGACGGCACGTTCCTGCACGTGTCGTCCTGGTACGACAACGAAATGGGCTACTCCGCCCGCTGCGTCGACCTGCTCGCGTACCTCGCGGGCAAGTGAAAAAGCGCAGCCTGCGCGATCTGCCGCCCGCGGCCCTGGACGGCAAGCGGGCGCTCGTCCGGGTGGATTTCAACGTGCCCTTCAAAGACGGCGCCGTCACCGACGACACCCGCATCCGCGCCGCGGTGCCCACGATCGCGTACCTGCGGGAGAAGGGCGCACGAGTCGTGCTGCTCTCGCATTTCGGCCGCCCCAAGGGCCCCGACCCGAAGTCGTCGCTCAATCAGATCGTGCGCGACGTCGAGCGCGTCCTGGGAACGCCCGTCGAGTTCATCGCCGATCCGGCGACCGGCGTCGCCACCAGCCGCCGCCTCCCGCGGGGCGGCGTGGCGCTCGTCGAGAACACGCGCTTTTGGCCGGGGGAGGAGGCCAACGACCCCGGCTTCGCCCAGACGCTCGCCGCCCTGGGTGATTTCTACGTGAACGACGCGTTCGGCTCGGCCCATCGGGCGCACGCCTCCACGGAAGCGGTGGCGCGCCTCCTCCGGCCCGCGGTGACGGGCTTTCTGATGGAACAGGAGCTCCGCTACCTCGGTGAGGCGCTGGATCAACCCCGGCGGCCATTCGTGGCGGTGCTCGGCGGAGCGAAGATCTCCGGGAAGATCGACGTCATCCAGGCGCTGCTCCCCAAGGTGGATGAAATCCTCGTCGGGGGCGCGATGGCGAACACGTTCTTCCTCGCCATCGGCTTTCAGGTGGGCGGGTCCCTCGTCGAGCGCGACAAGGAGGACCTCGCCAAGGGGCTCCTCGCCAAGGCCGGCGCCAAGCTGATCCTGCCTCGGGGCGCGGTCGTGGCGCCGAGTCTCGCGCGCGCCGCCGAACGTCGGGAGGTGTCGAGCGATCACATCCCCGCCGACTGCGCCGTGTTCGACATCGATCGGCCCACCCGCCTCGACTTCCGCGCCCGGATCCTGAAAGCCAAGACCATCTTCTGGAACGGCCCCATGGGCGTGTTCGAGACGCCGCCGTTCGACGAGGGGACCCGTGCCGTCGGAGAAGCGCTGATCGAGGCCGGCAAGCGCGGCGCCACGACGGTCGTGGGAGGCGGGGACTCGGCCGCGGCCGTGGCAGGGCTCGAGGACAAGCTGAGCCACGTCTCGACCGGCGGCGGCGCGTCGCTCGAGTTCCTGGAAGGGAAGCCCCTCCCCGGGGTCGCCGCCCTGGAGGACGCGTGAGGCGGCTGCTGTTCGCCGCCAACTGGAAGATGCACCTCGGCCCGGATGACGCGCGAGCCTACCTGAAGACGTTCCGCACCCGGTACAACCGCCACGAGGACCGCGAGGTTTGGTTCTTCCCACCGGCGGTGTCGGTGGAGGCGACCGCCCAAGCGGCCCGCGAGCGCACCGATCTGCTGGTGGGCGCCCAGGACCTCTACTGGGAGCCCAAGGGCGCCTTCACCGGCGCGATTTCCGCCCCGCTCGCCTTCCAGGCCGGTGCGCGCGCCACGCTCGTCGGCCATTCGGAGCGCCGTCACGTGTTCGGCGAGACCGACGAGGACACCCGTCGCAAAGTGGCGGCCGCGGTGACGGCCGGGCTGGTGCCGATGCTGTGCGTGGGCGAGACCCTGGCGGAGCGCGACGCCGGGCACACCCTGGCGGTGGTCGTGCGCCAGCTCGCCGGCGCGCTGTCGAGCCTCGACGGCCCGACGCTCTCGCGTCTCATCGTCGCCTACGAGCCGGTCTGGGCGATCGGGACGGGGCGCAACGCCACGCCGCGCGACGCCGCGACGGTGCATCGGGAGATCCGTGCCTGGCTGGCAGGGCGCGGCGCCGCCGCTCCCCGGGTCTTGTACGGCGGCAGTGTGAACGCAAAGAACGTCGCCGAGCTGCTCGCGGAACGCGAGTTGGACGGCGTGCTGGTGGGCGGCGCGTCGCTCGATCCCGACGGCTGGGCGCAACTTGTGCAGACCGGCGGCGCGTAGGTAATTTCCCGGCGCGATGTACAACCTGCTGCTGTTCTTCCTGGCCCTGGACGCGTTGATCCTCACCACCGCGGTGCTGCTGCAGGCGGGGCAGGGCGGTGGCTTGGCGTCGCTGGGAGGCGGCGCCGGCACGGAGCAGTTCATGGGCGGCCGTCAGGCCACCACGCTGCTCACCAAGATCACGTGGTGGTGCGCCGGGATCTTTCTCTCCGTTTCGCTGATCCTCGCGGTGATGTCGTCGAACAGCGCGGCGCCGCGCTCGGTGCTCGAGGGGAACATTCCCGCGCCGGCCCCCGTGCAGCCCACGCCGCTGCCGCTTCCCACGACGCCACCGCCGCAGGGCGCCCCGCAACCCTCTAACAAGACACCGCCCCATCGCTGACCGTCGCCCGGCCTACGTGCTGCTCGAGGACGGCGCCTGGTTCCCCGGTACCGCACCCACCGACTTCGAGTGCACGTGCGCCGAAGTGGTGTTCACCACCAATCTCTCCGGGTATCAGGAAGTCTTCACGGACCCGTCCTATCTCGGCCAGATCGTCGTGATGACGGCGCCGATGATCGGGAACTACGGGATCAACCCCGACGACGTGGAATCCGACCGGCCGCGCGTGGCGGCGGTCGTGCTGCGAGAGCTGTCGGCGCAGCCGTCGAACTGGCGGGCCACCGGGACGCTCGCGGACTGGCTGGCCACGGCGCGCGTGCCCATCGTCGCCGACGTGGATACGCGCCAGCTCACACGCCACATCCGCTCCAAGGGAGCGATGCGAGGCGCCGTGGCACTGGGCGAGCGGCCGAGCGACCAGGTGCGCGCCGCGCTCGCCGCCAGCCCGTCGATGGACGGCCTCGACCTCGCGAGCCACGCGACGATTGGCGCGGAGTACACCGAGGGGCCGCTCGACGCGCGTCAGCACATCGTGGCCTACGACTACGGCATGAAGCGCAACATCCTGCGGCTGTTCCTCAAGAATGGCTGCCGCGTGACCGTCGTCCCGGCTGGCACTCCCGCCAGTCGCATCCGCGAGCTCGGCGCCGATGGCCTGTTCCTCTCCAACGGCCCGGGCGATCCGGCTGCGGTGCACTACGCCATCACAACGCTGCGGGAGCTGGCCGACGGCTCGCTCCCGATTTTCGGGATCTGCCTGGGTCACCAGTTGCTCGGGTTGGCACTCGGGGGCGACACGATAAAGCTCCCGTACGGCCATCGGGGCGGCAACCACCCGGTGCGGGATCTCGCGACAGGACAAGTACTTATCACGTCGCAGAACCACGGTTTCGCAGTGCGGGGCGACACCGGCGGCGTACCAGGTGCCAAAGCGCTTCAGGTCACCCACCTTAACCTCAACGACGGCACCGTCGAAGGGGTGAAGCACCGGGAGTACCCGATTTTCGCGGTGCAATACCACCCGGAGGCTTCTCCGGGGCCACACGACGCCCAAGGGCACTTCGAACAGTTCCTCCAAGCTCTTGACACACAATAGGTAAGCCCGTATGTTGGCCCCTCGTCTTGACTGCCCTTGGGCCCTTCAAGGGGGACGGATGACGAAGGCCGACCTAGTGGAAAAGGTCACCGCACAAATCGCGCGCACTGCCGGTCCCCTGATTTCCAAGAAGGACTGCGCCCGCGTCGTCGACTCATTTCTGGACGCCGTCAAAGCGGCGCTCGCCGAGCAGCATAACATTGAGATTCGTGGGTTTGGGACGTTCAAGATCCGGCAGCGCAAGACACGCATGGCGCGCAATCCGCGCACCGGCGACCCGGTCGAAGTTGCCGCGCGTCCGGTGCCTGTGTTCAAGCCCAGCAAGGAGTTGCGCGCGATGGTCGCGGAAGCGAGCGAGCGCGTGACGCCCTGACGCATGGCGCGAGCGATTGCGCGCGGCCCGGACTAACCGTCTGGGCCGCTTTGTTTTGCACGGTGTAATCAAGACACCCCACGTCCCGGAGCGATGCACCGGTGCGCCACCTGCTCATGTTGCTCGTCGCCGTCCCGCTGTCGGCCCAACGCGCCGCACCGGTGCAATACGAAATCTCGGTGCCGGCGCCCGCGACGCGTCTGTTCCACGTGCGCGCGGACTTCCCGGCGCACGGCAAGGACACGCTGTACCTGTCGCTGCCGGCCTGGAGCCCGGGCAACTACGAGATCCAGAATTACGCGCGCTACGTACGCCACTTCGGCGCGAAGACGCCGGCCGGTCAGACGCTGTTCTGGGACCGCTTCGACAAAGACACGTGGCGCGTCACCACCGCCAGAGGCGAACGGGTCAGCGTGGAGTTCGACTACTTCGCGGACACGATCGATCTCTCGATGGCGCGGCTCACGGGCGACTTCGGCGAATTCCTGGGGACGAACCTGTTTCTCTACGAAGAGGGCCAGCTCGACCGTCCCGCCGAGGTGCGCTTCGCACTCCCCACGGGATGGCAGGTGACCACTGCCCTCGGGGGGGGCGGGTCGGGCAGCGGATCGTACGCCGCGGCGAACTATCACGAGCTCGCCGACGCGCAGACCTTCGTCGGGAAGTACAGCCTCGACTCGTTGTCGGTGGACGGCAAGTGGATCCGCATCGCTGTGTGGCCGGCGGACGCCTACACGTCCGGCGTGCAACGCAACATGCGCGCCGACCTGGAGAAGATCGCCCGGACGGAAAATGCGTTGCTCGGCGGCGCGCCCTATGATCGCTACACGGTGTTCTTCAACGTCATCCGGGAGCCGGTGAACTTCGGCGGCGGGCTGGAGCACGCGGCGTCGCAGTTCGACATCATGCCGCAGGGGGCGTTCGCGGACGCCGCCGGCACGCTCGGCGACTTCATGGTGCCGTTGATGGCGCACGAGTATTTCCACTTGTTCAACGTCAAACGCATCCGGCCGGCCGAGATGTGGCCCTACGACTACCACGCGGAGCAGTTCACACCGCTCTTGTGGTGGTCCGAGGGCGTGACCGACTATTACGCCGATCTCACCAACCTCCGCTCCGGGTTGTGGACCACCGAGCAGTTTCTCGGCAACGCCGCGCAAAACATGCAGCAGGTCGAATCGGCGCCCGAGCCATGGAGTGAAGAGGATGGCAGCGTCGCGACGTGGATCAACGAAGTGTTCGTGAACAGCTCGCAATTGTACTACCCGAAGGGCTCGCTGACCGGGATGCTGCTCGACGCGTCGATTCGCGATGCCAGCGACAATCGGCACAGCCTGGACGACGTGATGCGGGCGTTGTACACCCGCTTCTACGAGAAGCAGAAGGGGTTCACGACGCAGGACCTGCTGGGCCTGCTGCGGGAGTACGGGCTTCCGGACGTCGACGCATTCTATCAGCGCTACGTGAACGGCCGGGAGCCGCTGCCCTACGAGTCGCTGCTCGCCAAGGCGGGCGTGGCGGTCGCTCGCCGGACGATCTCCAACCCGTTTCTCGGGGTCAACGCCCAGCCCGACGAGACGGCGAAGCTGGTGGTGCAGAGCGTGGTCCCGGGCAGCGCGGCGGACGCCGCCGGGCTCGAGCCCGGTGACGTGCTGCTCAAGGTGGGAGAGATCGACGCCCGCCCCGACGGCGACTGGGGCGCGCGGTACCGGGAGCGCTATCGCGGTCAGAACGGGCAGCCCCTCACGATCAGCGTCACCCGGGGCGGCAAGCCGTTGACGCTCAACACGCAGGTGCGGGAGCGAACGACGGTGTCGTTCACGCTCACGCCGGTGCCATCCCCCACACCGAAGCAGGCGAAGATCTGGCGCGGCCTCGCGACGGGTTCCACGGGGAACTGACGGCGGCTATCTTGCGAGCGAACATGACGGTCACGGGAACGGGGACGGCCACGATCCGGGTGCGGTTGTTCGCGCGCTACGCGGAGCTGGTGGGGCGCACCGAGGCGGCGGTCTCGGTCGCTCTCCCGGCCACGGTGGGCGACGTAGTGCGCCGCCTGCGCGACGAGGTCCCCCAAGCGCGTGCCCTGCCGGAGCGCCCGCTCGCCGCCGTGAACCTGCGGCAGGTGAAGCTCGACGCGCGGGTGCAGGACGGAGACGAAGTCGCGTTGCTCCCGCCGATTGCGGGAGGGTAAAGTATCGCGACCCATGACCTATCTCACACCGGTGCCCATCTCCCACGACGCCCTCCTCGCCGAGGTCTCGTCCACCGCGTGCGGCGGTACCTGCCTATTCCTGGGCACCGTGCGCGACGGGCCAGACGAGCACGGCGTGACGGCGATCGAGTACTCGGCGTTCGAAGAAATGGTGGAGGCCGAGTTCGCCCGTCTTCTGGCGGACGCGGCCGGCCGCTGGCCCCAGGCACGCATCGCCGTGCGGCACCGGCTGGGCACGATTCCGTCGGGCGAGGCGAGCATCGCCATCGCGGTGGCGGCGCCACACCGGGCGGAAGCGTTCGAGGCCTGCCGCTTCGTGATCGAAGAAGTCAAGCGTCGCATCCCAATCTGGAAGAAGGAGCTGCGCGTGGACGGCAGCGCGACGTGGGTCGATCCCTCCGGCCGACCCACGTCCTCACCCCCTGTCCCCCTCTCCGCGACGCGGAGAGGGGGGACCCATGACTGACGCCGTCCGCGATACGCTCGCCCGGTCGCTCGGGAGCCTGCGGCTCTCGGTGACGGACCGCTGCAACTTGCGGTGCCGCTACTGCATGCCGGAAGACGAGTACGTGTGGCTGCCCCGGGCCTCGATCCTCACGTTCGAGGAGCTCGACCGCCTGGTGCGGGTGTTCTCGAGGCTGGGCGTGCGCAAGGTGCGCCTGACGGGTGGCGAGCCGTTGTTGCGCCACGACCTCCCGGCGCTGGTGCGCCTGATCGCACGGATTCCGCAGATCGAAGATCTGGCGCTGACCACGAACGGCCTGCTGCTCGCGAAGCAGGCGGCGGCGCTGCGCGCGGCGGGCCTGCAGCGCGTCACCGTGAGCCTCGACACGCTCCGCCCCGAGCGGATGCTGGCGTTCGCCAAGAGTGCGCGGCACGATGAGGTGCTCGACGGCATCCGCGCGGCGCGCGCCGCCGGCTTCGAGCAGGTGAAGCTCAACAGCGTCGTAATCCGCGGCTTCAACGACGACGAGCTGGCGGAGCTGCTCGAGTTCGGCCGCACCCAGGGGGCCGAGGTGCGGTTCATCGAGTACATGGACGTGGGCGGGGCCACCCACTGGTCCATGGACCAAGTCGTGTCGCAGCGCGACATGCTCGCGGCGCTGACACGGAGCTACGGCCCGATCGCGCCGATCGCCGGTAACGGGCGCGCCCCCGCCGAGCGGTTCCGCCTGCCGGACGGCACCACCTTCGGGATCATCGCCTCGGTCACTGCGCCGTTCTGCCGCACCTGCGACCGCAGCCGCGTCACGGCGGACGGAACGTGGTTCCTGTGTCTCTACGCGGGGCAGGGCGTCGATCTGCGCGCCCCGCTGCGCGGTGGCGCCTCGGACGAGGAGCTGGCGGCGCTCATCCGGGCCACGTGGCAGGGTCGCACCGATCGCGGGGCCGAAGAGCGACTCGGCGTGGCCGATCGCGGCGCGCTCTACCGGATCGACTCGCTGCGCGCCGATCCCCATCGGGAGATGCACACCCGGGGCGGGTGAGCTCACCCCCTGACCCCCTCTCCACGTTGTGGAGAGGGGGAATGAGCCCCTAGCTTTAGCGCGCATGATGAACACGATCACCGTCGTCGGCGCCGGCAACGTCGGCGCCACCGCCGCCCAGCGCCTGGCCGAAAAGGAGCTCGCTCGGCGAGTCGTCCTCGTCGACGTGATCGAGGGCGTGCCCCAGGGCAAGGGGCTCGACCAGTGGGAGTCGGCGCCCATCGAGGGCTTCGACACCCGGGTGCTCGGTGCCAACGACTACACGGCCGCGGCGGGAAGCGAGCTGGTGGTCGTCACGGCCGGCATCGCGCGCAAGCCGGGGATGAGCCGCGACGACCTGGTTCGCACCAACGCCGATATCGTGAAGCAGGTCTCACTCGAGATCAAGCGACATTGCCCCGACGCGATCGTCCTGGTGGTCTCGAACCCGCTGGACGTGATGTGCTGGGTGACGAAGCAGGTCACCGGGTTCCCGCGCGAACGGGTGATCGGCATGGCAGGTGTGCTCGACACCGCGCGCTATCGGGCCTTCCTGGCCGAGGCGCTCGACGTGTCGGTCGAGGACATTCAGGCCATGGTGCTGGGCGGGCACGGCGACACCATGGTGCCGCTCGTGTCGTACACGACCGTCTCGGGGATTCCCGTCGGCCAATTGCTCGACAAGGCGACGCTCGACAGGATCGTCGAGCGCACGCGCAACGGCGGCGCCGAGATCGTGTCCTTCTTGAAGACCGGCTCGGCCTATTACGCCCCCTCGGCGGCGGTCACGCAGATGGTCGCAGCGATCGCCCACGACAAGAAACGCATCCTGCCGTGCGCGGCCTGGGTGGAGGGGGAGTACGGGGTGCGGGGGGTCTACCTCGGCGTGCCGTGCAAACTGGGGCACCGCGGGCTCGAGCAGATCCTCGAGGTGAAGCTGTCGACTGAGGAGCACGCGGCGCTCAAGAAATCGGCCGACGCCGTGAAGGAGACGATGGGGGCCGTCAGGCTCTAGGCAGCTCCTCGGACGGCTGCTTTCAAGTAGTCCCGATTCAACCGCGCAATGAAGTCGATCGAGATCTCCTTCGGGCACGCCGCCATGCACTCGCCGTGGTTGGTGCAGGCCCCGAATCCCTCCGCATCCATCTGCGTGACCATGGTCACCACACGGCTGGCGCGCTCGGGCTGCCCCTGAGGCAGGAGCCCGAGGTGCGACACCTTGGCGGCCACGAACAGCAGCGCCGACGCGTTGGGACACGCGGCCACGCAAGCGCCGCACCCGATGCACGCCGCCGCGTCCATCGCGAGATCGGCGTCCTGCTTCGCGACGGCGACGGAATTCGCCTCGGGTGCGCTCCCGGTGCGCACGCTGATGAACCCACCCGCCTGGATCACCCGGTCGAATGCGCTCCGGTCCACGACCAGGTCCTTGAGCACGGGGAACGCCCGCGCCCGCCACGGCTCGATCCACAGCTCCGCGCCGTCGGGGAAGGAGCGCAGGTGAAGCTGGCACGTGGTGGTAGCCCGCTGCGGCCCGTGCGGCCGGCCGTTGATCACCATGCCGCAGGCGCCGCAGATCCCCTCGCGGCAGTCGTGGTCGAAGGCAATCGGCTCTTCCCGCCGCCCGATCAGCTGCTGGTTCAGCACGTCGAGCATCTCGAGGAACGACATGTCGGCGCTCACATCGGACACGTCGTAGCGCACGAACTTGCCCAGGGCCGCGGGCCCCGCCTGGCGCCACACGTGCAGCGTCACCCTCACGTGTAGCTCCGCTGCGACGGATGGACGGCCTCGAACTGGAGCGGCTCCGTGTGCAGCAGCGGCGTCTTCCCGACGCCGGTGAACTCCCACGCGGCAACATAGCCGAACCGCTCGTCGTCGCGCCGCGCCTCACCCTCCGGCGTCTGATACTCCTCCCGGAAGTGGCAGCCGCAGGACTCGTCGCGCTCCAGCGCGTCGCGGCACATGAGCTCCGCGAACTCGAGGAAGTCGGACACGCGGCCCGCCTGCTCGAGCGCCTCGTTGAGATCCTCGCCCCGGCCGCCGACGTAGACGTCGTCCCAGAACTCCTCGCGCAGCACGCAGATCTTCTGGATCGCGTCCTTCAAGCCGGCGGCGTTGCGGGACATGCCGCAGCGGTCCCACATGAGGCGACCCAGCTCGCGGTGGAACGTGTCCACGCTGCGACGCCCGTTGACCTCGAGGAGCTTGCGCGCGCGGTCGGCGACTTGGGCCCCCGTCTGGCGGACCGCGGGGTGCGTCGCGTCCAGCTTGGGCAGCTTCGCCTGCGCCAGGTAGTCGCCGATCGTGTACGGGAGGATGAAATAGCCGTCGGCGAGCCCCTGCATCAGCGCGCTCGCGCCCAGGCGGTTGGCGCCGTGGTCCGAGAAGTTCGCTTCGCCGATCACGTGGAGGCCGGGAATCGTGCTCATCAGGTTGTAGTCCACCCACAGGCCGCCCATGGTGTAGTGCGGCGCGGGGTAGATCCGCATCGGCGCCCGGTACGGGCTTTCCGCCGTGATGCGCTGGTACATCTGGAACAGGTTGCCGTAGCGGTCCGCGATCGCGGCCTCGCCTAGGCGTGCGATGGCGTCCCGAAAGTCGAGGTAGACGCCGTGCCCGCCCGGGCCCACTCCGCGACCTTCGTCGCACACTTCCTTGGCCCGCCGGGACGCGAGATCGCGCGGGACGAGGTTGCCGTAGCTCGGATACAGGCGCTCGAGGTAATAATCGCGCTCAGTCTCGGGGATGTCGCCCGGCGCTCGAGCGTCGCCCTTGCGCAGCGGCACCCAGATGCGCCCGTCGTTGCGCAGCGACTCGCTCATGAGGGTGAGCTTCGCTTGGTGGTGGCCGGTCGGCGGAATGCACGTCGGGTGGATCTGCGTAAAGCAGGGGTTGGCGAGCGCAGCGCCGCGCTTGTGCGCGCGCCAGATGGCGGTGACGTTGCACCCCTTCGCGTTGGTCGAGAGGTAATAGACGTTGGAGTAGCCGCCGGTCGCGAGCACGACCGCATCGGCCACGTGGGCCGAGATCTTTCCATCCACCAGGTTGCGGGTGATGATGCCCCGCGCCTGGCCGTCCACGACCACGACGTCGAGCATCTCGGTGCGCGGGTACATGCGCACCTGACCGGCGCCGATCTGGCGGCACAGCGCATGATAGGCTCCCAGCAGCAGCTGCTGCCCCGTCTGGCCGCGCGCGTAGAACGTGCGCGACACCTGCACCCCGCCGAAGGAGCGGTTCGCGAGCAGCCCGCCGTACTCCCGTGCGAACGGCACTCCCTGGGCGACGCACTGATCGATGATGCGCGCGCTGATCTCCGCCAAGCGATACACGTTCGCCTCGCGCGAGCGGAAGTCCCCGCCCTTGATCGTATCGTAGAACAGGCGGAACACCGAATCACCGTCGTTCTGGTAGTTCTTCGCGGCGTTGATGCCACCTTGGGCGGCGATCGAGTGCGCGCGCCGGGGCGAGTCCTGGAAGCAGAAGCAGGAGACCGTGTAGCCCAGCTCGGCGAGAGAGGCGGCGGCCGACGCGCCGGCCAGCCCCGTGCCGACGACGATCACGTGGTGCTTCCGCTTGTTCGCCGGGTTGACGAGCCTCAGCTCGGCGCGGTGCCGCTCCCACTTTTCCGCCAGCGGGCCGCCGGGCGTGTTGGGGCGCAGCTCCATCGTCACCGTAACACTCCCCCGAGCACTGCCGCGGGAATGGCGATGTAGCCCGCGGTGATCGCCGCCGCGATCCCTCCCGCCACGCGGCGCCGCCAGGCGACGGTCGGCGGCCGGTTCAGACCGAGCGTCTGGAGCGCGCTCCACAGACCGTGATAGCAATGCAGGCCCACCACCACCACCGCCACCATGTAGGCCACCGAAACGGGCCAGCGCTGAAAGCTCGCCACCAGGTTGTGGTACACGTCGCCGGGCACGAAGCTCGGGTTGAGGCCGCCGAAGGTGAGATCCAGCAGGTGGTAGACGACGTAGACGAAGATGATCACGCCCCCCCACCGCATCGTGCGGGCGGCGTAGGTCGTCTCCACCGGGTCGAGGCGGTGGTAGGCGACGGGACGCGCCCGCCAGCTGGCCCGCGTCACCCCCACGGCCGCCCAGATGTGGCCGAACAGGGACGCGAGCAGCACCGACCGGACGATCCACAGCACCCACCCGCGGCCGAAGAACGGCGCGCCCACCGTACGCAACCCCTCCGCGTAGGCGTTGAAGTGCTCCGGTCCCTGGAACACCTTGAGATTCCCGAGCAGGTGACCGACGACGAAGAGGAAGAGAATCCCGCCGGTCACGGCCATCACGACCTTCTTGCCGACGAGCGAGCGCGTGAGACTCGGGCGAGTAGTGCCTGCGGAGAGCGTAGTCATGAACCGTGGGATGATACCTGCTCCGCGGCTGGGCGGGCAAGCCGACGACGCTATCTTTCCGGAGTTGCCCGATCCGCATCCACCCGGAACCAAGGGGAGTCCCGTGGCCATCGCGCAATCCATGATCGTCTCCACGACGTTCGACGTGCAGGGCCGCAGGGTTCGTGAGTACAAGGGAGTCGTGCGCGGCATCACCGTGCGCGCACCCACCATCTCGCAGGGCATCCTCGGCGGCCTGAAGAGCATCATCGGAGGGCAGATCGGCGCCTACACCGAGATGTGCGAGCAGGCGCGGCAGGCCGCCTACGACCTGATGGTCGCGCACGCCCGGCAGGTCGGGGCCAACGCCGTCCTCGGCGTCAGCTTCGACGCGTCCGAAGTGGCGAGCCGCTCGTCGGCCACGGAAGTGCTCTGCTACGGCACGGCGGTGGTACTCGAGTGAGCGTCCGGTCCAACGCGACATCCGCGGCCGCGCCGGCCGAAGGAGCGCCGGCACCGCGCGCGCCGGCGCCCGTCGCAGGCTCCGCGGGTCGGACCCGACCCACCGTGGTGATCGTCGGCGCCGGCTTCGGCGGGCTCCGCGCGGCGCGGGCGCTGGGGGACGCACCCGTCGACGTGGTGCTGGTGGATCGTCACAACTACCATCTGTTCCAGCCGCTCCTGTATCAGGTCGCCACCGCCGGCCTCGAGCCCGAGCAGATCGCGCGGCCCGTACGCGCGGTGCTCCGCCGCCAACGCAACTTCGAGTTCCGCATGACGGAGGTGACGGGCCTCGACGCGCGTGGGAAGCGCGTCGTCACCACCGACGGTGCGATCGCCTACGACTATCTCATCCTCGCCGTGGGCGGAGAGACGAACTATTTCGGCCTCGAGGGCGTCGTGCGGCATGGGTTCGGCCTGAAGGACATTCCCGAAGCCATCCGCATCCGCAACCACGTCCTGCACGCCTTCGAGCGGGCGATGCTCGAGCCCGACCCCGAGCGTCGCCGGGCCTGGTTGACGTTCGTCGTGGTGGGCGGCGGGCCGACGGGCGTCGAGATGGCGGGCGCGCTCTCGGAGCTGATCCGGCTGGTGCTGGTGAAGGACTACCCGCGCCTCAACGTGAAAGACGTGCGCGTGCTGCTGCTCGAGGCGACGGACCGTCTGCTCGGGCCCATGCCGGCGCGCCTGCGGGAGGCCGCGGCCGAGACGCTGTGGCGCAAGAAGCACGTCGAGGTGCGCTTCGGAGCGACGGTCGCGGACTACGACGGCGAGCGGGTGCTCCTGAAGAGCGGGGAAGTGATCCCGGCGCAGAGTCTGATCTGGGCGGCGGGCGTCCAGGCCGTGTCCCTCACGGCGCGGCTCGGGCTCCCCACGGTGCGGCAGGGACGGGTGGCCGTCGCCCCCACGCTCGAGGTCCCGGAGCATCCCGACATCTACGTCATCGGCGACGCCGCCTATCTCGAGGTCGACGGGGCGCCCCTGCCGATGATGGCCCCGGTCGCCATCCAGATGGCCCGGACCGCGGCCGCCAACATCCGCCGCCGTCTCGCGGGACAGCCGCCCGCGACGTTCGACTACCACGACCCGGGCTCGCTCGCCACCATCGGCCGTAACGCCGCCGTCGCCTACATCCGCGGCATCGCGTTCACCGGCTTCCCGGCCTGGGTGGTGTGGCTGGTGGTGCACATCATTCAACTGATCGGGTTCCGCAACAAGCTGTTCGTGCTGCTCAACTGGGCGTGGGACTATTTCTTCTACGAGCGCGCGGCCCGGCTGATCACGTCGATGGACTGATATGTGGCAACGCGGCCACACGCGTCGCGCTGGTTCCGCGGCCACACCGCGCCGTCGCACGTCCCGAGGGCCAGCCCTCGCACGTGGAGTCACAATGCCCGGCACCTGACTTGCGGCCCATGAGGGACGCCCCACTCCTTTCGGAGCAGTCCCATGAACCGCCTCGTGCTCCTCGCTGCCGTGCTCGCATCGGTGGCCGCCTGCACCGATCCGTCCGCGGTGTCGCCCCGCCGTCCCAGCGCACAAGCCGTATCCGCCCCGAACGCGGCCGACGCCATCGACCTCGGCACGCTGGGTGGAAACTCCACCACGCCACGCGCGCTGAACAACGGCGGCCAGGTTGTGGGCACGAGCGTAGCCGCCGACGGGCAGGCGCACCCCTTC
>Ga0209577_10000131_pt1 | contig 70435 bp, 80 predicted proteins | sample GraSoiAngelo_109_FD_185874 | JGI IMG/M metagenome (GOLD analysis project Ga0209577, IMG submission 185874) | Grasslands soil microbial communities from the Angelo Coastal Reserve, California, USA - 14_0903_12_20cm (SPAdes) (version 2) | ecosystem: Environmental > Terrestrial > Soil > Grasslands... | reverse complement strand
CCGGGGCGGGGCCCACGCCTGCTCCGCGCCCGCCTCCAGGGCCCGCACGATCACCGCGGCCACGTCCTCGGGTCCGACGGCGAAGGGCGCGGCGTCCATGCCTGCGGTCATGCGGGTGCGGACGAAGCCGGGGCGCACAACCAGCACCCGGGCCCCGCTGCCCACGAGCGAGTCCCCGAGGCCCTGGAAGAAGGAGTCGAGGCCGGCCTTGCTCGATCCGTAGATGAAGTTGGAGCGCCGGGCCCGCTCGCCGGCGACCGACGACAGCACGGCGAGCACGCCGTGGCCCTGGGCCCGCAGCTCGCCGGCGACGGCCAGGCCGACCGAGGCCGCGCCCGTGAAGTTGACGCTGATGACCTCCACGGCCGCGGCGGGGTCCTTCTCGCCCGCCTCCTGGTCGCCCAGCACTCCGAAGGCGACAAGGACGAGGTCGATCCCGCCGTGGCGGGCGAAGACCTCCTGGACCAGGGGGGCATGGGTCTCGGGGGCGCGGGCGTCGAAGGCCACCGTCTCGACCGTGGTGGCGCCGATGGCCCGGGCCTCCTCCGCGGCCCGCTCCAGCCCGGCCTGGTCACGCCCCGCCAGCACGATGGTGCGCAGGCGCCTGGCGACGAGGGTCCTCACCGTGGCCCGGGCGATCTCGGAGGTCCCTCCGAGCACGAGGGCGGACTGGGGGGCGCCCAGGGCGTCGTTCACGGCATGGCTCCGGCGGGCTCCTCGAGCAGCCCGAGGCGGCGAGACAGGTCGGACCGCAGGACCCCTCCAGGATCGACGCGGCGGCGGGTCTCCCGCCACTCGTCCAGCCTTGGGTACATGCGGGCCACCAGCTCGGGGCGAAGACGAGAGTCCTTGGCCAGGTACACCCGTCCGCCGGCCCCGGCCACGATGTCGTCCAAGCCGTCGAGCAAGGGTCCCAGCCCCGGTACCCGGGCAGGCACGTCCAGCGCGAGTGTCCATCCCGGGGCGGGGAACGACAGGGGACCGGGCGAGGCCGGCCCGAAGCGCTTGAGCACGGCCAGGAAGGACGCGCACCGCGCCTCGCTCAGCCGCGTCAGGGCCAGGCGCAGCGCGTCCTCGGCTCCGAAGGGCACGACGATCTGGTACTGCAGGAACCCTCTGCGCCCGTACAGCCGGTTCCAGCCCCCGATGAAGTCCAGGGGGTGGAAGAACGAGGTCAGGGGCTGCAGGCGACCCCGCTCCAGCTTGGGCGCCTTGCGGAACCACAGCTCGTTGAAGGCCCGGACGGTCAGGCGGTTGAGGAGGCCGTCAGGCGCGAAGGGAGGAGCGTGGACACGCTCCGCCGGATCGAAGGACAGGGCCCCGGCCCGCAGGCGGGCGGGCAGGTCCGACAGGGTGGCGTGGTCGCCCCTGGTCAGAACGGACCGTCCTAGGGCCCGGCCCCGGGCCACGCAGTCGATCCAGGCCACCGAGTACCGGTAGCGGCGGTCGCCCTCGTCCATGCGGGCCATCACGTCGTCCAGGTCCGACGCCCTCTCCGTGTCCACTCTTATTCGCGACGTCTCCACGGGCAGAAGGCGCAGCGACGCCTCCAGCACCAATCCGGTCAGGCCCATCCCTCCTGCGGTGGCCCAGAACAGCTCGGCGTCGCGCTCGGGGTCGAGGTCGAGCTCGCCCACGGGCGTGGACAGGCGCAGCCCGGTCACGTGGCGGCAGAAGCTGCCGTCGACATGGTGGTTCTTGCCGTGGATGTCGGCGGCCACCGCCCCGCCCACCGTCACGTGCCTGGTGCCGGGGGTGACGGGCACGAACCAGCCCCGGGGCAGGAGCAGGCGCATGAGCGTGTCCAGCGACACGCCGCCGCCCACCCGCACCTGACCCCGCTCGAGGTCGGCGGCGGCGATGCCGTCGAGGAGGGCCGTGTCGAGCACGAGGCCGCCGGCGTTCTGGGCGGCGTCGCCGTAGCTCCGGCCCAGGCCCCGGGCGATCACGCCTCGGGTTGGGGCGTCGTGAAGAGCCCGCGACACGTCGTCGGCCTGAGCCGGGCGGGCCACGAGGGCTCGGGTCGGAGCCGTTCGACCCCAACCGGACAGCACCTCAGCCGGCATAGACCCCGAGGGCGAACAGCAGCACCCACACGGCGCCGATCACCTGCAAGGAACGGTCGGCTAGGACCACATCCTCCGGGGCGCCCCCCTGGCCGCCGTCGATGAGCAGGGCGTAGCGGAGGATGGCGATCACGAAGGGCACGATCGAAAGCTCGAACCAGGTGGCGGCGTGGCCCGAGCTCTGGGCCTTCTCGAAGGCCCAGAGGCAGTACGCCGTCATGGTCACCCCCGAGGCGACCGAGCGCACGGAGCGCAGGTAGGCCAGGGAGTAGTGGGCCAGCGAGGCGCGGTGGGCGCCCCGGTCCTCGTTCAGGTCGAGGTGCTCGGCCTGGCGCTTGCCGGCCACCATGAACAGCGAGCCGAAAGAGGCCACGATCAGGAACCAGTTGGAGAGGGGCACGTCGGTGGCCACGCCCCCGGCGATGGCCCGGATCACGAATCCCGACGCGACCGCGGCCATGTCCAGGACGGGCTGGTGCTTGAGGTAGAGCGAATAGGAGAAGGTCACGGCCGCGTAGACGGCCAGGGCCAAGGCCAGGCGGGCGTCGACGGCCAGGGCCAGGGGCAGGCTGAGGGTCAGCAGACACGCACCCACCGCCTTGGCCAGGCCCACGGGGACGTCGCCCGCGGCCACGGGTCGGTGGCGCTTCGTCGGATGGAGCCTGTCGGCGACGTGGTCGACGGCGTCGTTCAGGAAGTAGGTCCCCGACGCGGCCATGGAGAACAGGGCAAAGGCGGCCATGGCCCGGGCCGCGGTTCCCGCGTGGAAGAGCACGCCGGCGGCCCCGGGGGCGGCGAACACCAGCACGTTCTTGACCCACTGGCGGGGCCTGGCCGTGCGGACCAGGGCCGCCCCCATCCCCAACCGGCGCGTCCCCCGACCGGGCTCGGCTGGAGAGGGCTCGGAGAGCAAGGGCCAAGGCTACCCAGTGCGCACCCCCGGCAGCCCGCCAGGGGGGCCCGTCTTGGCCGCCCAGCCCGCTCAAAAGGTACTGAAGAAGGTCGGGATCGCCGCCGATATCCACCTTTGTGCCTCGGCGGATGCGATCCCTTGCCCTTGCCGCGCTCGTCACCCTGTCCGGTGTCGCGGGCGCCGGGTTCGTTCATTCCGCGCCGGCCGGCGCCGACGGGTCCGGCGTCCCCGGCGCCCCGGTGGGGAGCGACTTCTGGCTGGCCACGGCCACGGGTGACGTCTGGAACTTCGGCCACACCCACTCCTACGGATCGGCGGCCGGGCTTCCACTGCACAGCCCCATCGTCGGCATAACCCCCTCGGCCGACCGCCTGGGCTACTGGCTGGTGGCGTCAGATGGGGGCATCTTCTCCTTCGGCGACGCCGCCTACTACGGGTCCACGGGAGCCATCCGCTTGAACCAGCCCATCGTGGGCATGTCCCCCACGCCTCAGGGCACCGGCTACTGGATGGTGGCCAGGGACGGGGGCATCTTCGCATTCGGCGACGCCGGTTACTACGGATCGACCGGGGCCACCAAGCTCAACCAGCCCATCGTGGGCCTGGCTCCCACCAAGTCGGGCCACGGCTACTGGATGGTGGCCAGGGACGGGGGCATCTTCGCCTTCGGCGACGCCCGCTTCTACGGCTCCACCGGAGCCATCCACCTCAACCAGCCCATCGCGGCCATGACCGCCCGGCCCGACGGCAAGGGCTACTGGCTGCTGGGGGCGGACGGCGGCGTGTTCAACTTCGGCGACGCCGCTTTCGGCGGTTCCATGGGGGCCAACCCCAGCCCCGACCCGGCTCAGAAGATCGTCTCCACCGCTGACGGCGGCGGGTACTGGATCGTCGACCAGAACGGCACCGCCAACGGCTTCGGCCACGCCACAGGGGCGCCTCCTGTCCAGGGGCTCATGTTCCGGGCCCTGACGAGGGGCGACAAGGCCGTGCTGTTCGCCTTCAGCCAGTTGGGCAAGCCCTACATCTGGGGCGGCAACGGCCCCGACGGCTACGACTGCTCGGGGCTGACCCTCAAGTCCTGGCAGGTGGGCGCGGGGACCAGCTTCGCCCGCGTCGCCAACGACCAGTACCACACGGCCGGGGGCCCGGTGGCCCTCACCGACCTCCAGACCGGCGACCTCGTGTTCTGGGGATCCAACGCCAACGACTGGGCGAGCGTGTACCACGCCGCCATGTACGTGGGTGGCGGGCGCATCGTCGAGTCCACCGGGGATCACGTGCAGCTCAACTCGCTCGACCAGTGGGGCGGCGACGTCATGCCCTTCGGCCGGCGCCCGTAGGGCTCAGGCCAGCAGTCGCTGCATCACGGCGACGTCGAGCCAGCGCCCGAGCTTGCGCCCCACCTCCTTCTCCACGCCTATGAGGGCGAAGCCGCAGGAGCGGTGGAGGGAGACCGAGGCCTGGTTGTGGCCCACCACCCGCCCGATCACGGAGTGGAAACCGTGCATGGTGGCCAGGCGCACGAGCTCGCCCAGCAGGCCACGACCGACGCCCTGGCCCCGGTGGTCGCCGTGGACGTATACCGAGTCCTCCACCGTGGTGGCGTAGGCGGGGCGGCTGCGGTAGGGGCCCAGGGAGCCGAACCCGACCACGGCCCCACCCTCCTCGGCCACAACGGCCGGGTGGGCCCCGGCGTGGTCGTCGAGCCAGGCCAGCTGGTCCCGCAGGCTGCGGGGGACCAGGTCGAACGTCGTCATCCCCCCGACCTCGGCGTTGTAGATGGCGCGCACGGCCTCGGCGTCACCGGGGCGCGCCAGCCTGACCTGCACTCAGGCCGACGTTAGGGCACGGTTGCGCCGTCGCTTCGGACGGGGAACGGGAGAAGCCGGCCCGGGGCGGTTGGCTATCATCGGCGCCTGCGGCCCAAGCACCGCTTCGCCCTCTTAGCTCAGTCGGCAGAGCACAGCCATGGTAAGGCTGGTGTCGTGGGTTCGATTCCCACAGAGGGCTCGCAGCACCCTGGCGGCGTAGCTCAGTTGGTCAGAGCACACGGCTCATAATCGTGTGGTCGTCGGTTCGAGTCCGACCGCCGCTACTCTGGGTTGGTCCGTCCGGGCTGGTTCCCCTTCCCTCTGACCCGAGGAGACGTCATGGCCAAGAACGAGAAGCGGGTCAAGGTCACGCTGGCCTGCGAGGTGTGCAAACGGCGCAATTACATCACCATCAAGAACAAGCAGAACGACCGCGAGCGCATTGAGATGAAGAAGTACTGCCGTTGGGACCGCCAGCACACCCTCCACAAGGAGACCCGCTGAGCCGGGGTTCTGCCCCGGCCGGGCCCGCCCCGGCCTCCCTGCGCTGGGAGGCATCACGCACCGTGAAACCTTCCCGCCTCCTCCGTGGTCGTATCTGGTGATGCCGGACGAGCTCGCCGAGCTGGTCGCAGCGGCCAAGGCTGGCGACCGCAAGGCGTTCGACGCCCTCGTGCAGGCAACCTACGCCCACGCCTACACGGTGGCCTTCCGGCTGACCGGAAACGAGGAGGACGCGCGGGACGTGGTGCAGGACGCCTATCTGCGGGCCTACCGGGGCCTCAAGCGCTTCCGGGGCGACTCGTCGTTCTCGACGTGGCTGTACCGCATCACCGCCAACTGCGCATCGACCCAGCTCGGGCGGCGCAGCCGGCACCGCCACGAGGAGCTGGACGACGACGCCCCTCTGGCCGACGAGCGCCCCGAGATCGACCCCGAGCTGCGGGCCAGCGCCGAGTCCGACCGAGAGCGTGTCTCGGCCGCGCTCCTGGCCTTGCCACCCCGGTTGCGTGCGGTCGTGGTCCTGCGCGACGTCTATGACCTGCCCCATGAAGCCATAGCGGCGGAGCTGGGCATCAGCGAGGCCGCGGCCAAGGTCCGCCTCCACCGGGCCCGTCGAAAGCTGCGGGAGCGCCTGTTCCCGCTGCGGGCGGAGGCGACGGGAGAGGAGGATGCCCGTGCAGTGTGAGGAAATCGCCGAACTGCTTCCCCAGGTGGTGGACGGTCTGGAGACCGCCGACCACCCCCTCATCCGCCACGTGGAGTCCTGCCTCCGCTGCCAGGCGGAGCTGGCCCAGTACCGCCGGCTCCTCCGGGTGCTGCACCAGCTGCGCACCGAGGTCATCGAGCCGGCCCCGGGGCTGGTCACCGAGATACTGGCCGAGCTGGGAGAAGCGGGGGAGCGCGGTGCCATCCGCTCGCTTTTGAGCGGCCGCCGCGTCGCATACCTGGGTGGATTGGCGGTGGCCGCGGGAGCGGCCGGCGCCGCGGGGGCCATCGTGCTGGCCACCCGCTCTCGTCGCTCGGCGCGCCTCGCCAGCTGAGCGGCCCCTCAGGCTCTGCCCGTCCCGAAGCTCTGCCCGTCCCGAAGCTGAGCCCGTCCCGAAGCTGAGCCCGTCCCGAAGCTGAGCCCGTCCCCGTCGGCGGGGAGGCGCAGGAGCCCCGCACATGGCGGTGGGGCCGGGGGCTGGTCTGGGGTGCCGATGCTATCCTGCGAGCAAGGGCCGACCCCCTAGGGCAGTAGCTCAACTGGTAGAGCACCGGTCTCCAAAACCGGCGGTTGGGGGTTCGAGTCCCTCCTGCCCTGCTCACCCGTCCGAGGTGCGCCGTGAACCGACAAATGAAGCGCCAGCTCCAGCGTCAGGGTCAGATCCGTGACGACGGCTCTCCCGCGCTCCAGCGGCGCCCACCCCCCCAGCCGCGCACGGCGCCGGGCGGCGGGGCGAGGCGGACCGGGCCGGCAGAGTTCTTCAAGGACGTCCGGGCCGAGCTGCGCAAGGTGGCGTGGCCCAGTCGCAGCGAGGTGGTGAACTACTCCACGGTCGTGCTCTTCACCCTGGTGGTCCTCACCGCGCTGATCTTCGTGCTCGACCTCGGCTTCCAGAAGTGGGTCACCTTCCTCTTCAAGGCCTGACAGCTCATGACGTTCTCCTCACCGACCGACCAGACCCAGGCACCTGGGCACGCCCCCGACCCGGAGGCGGCTGCAGCCGCGCCCGCGTCGCAGCCGGAGGCTGAGACCCCCGACGCCCAGGCCCCCGAGGCCAGCGAGCCCGAGGCCGTCGCAACCGAGGCCGTCGAGGCCGAGGCTCCCGACACCGAGGCTCCCGACACCGAGGCTCCCGACACCGGGGCCATCGACACCGAAGCTCCCGACGCCGAGGCCATCGACGCCGAGGACCTGCTCAGCGAGGAGGCGGAGGCGCCCCTCGAGAGCCCCTTCGACCGGCCCGGTAACTGGTTCGTCGTGCACACCTACGCCGGCTACGAGAACAAGGTGAAGGCCAACCTCGAGAGCCGGATCCAGTCCATGAACATGGAGGACCGCATCTACGAGGTGGTCATCCCCATGGAGGACGTCATCGAGTTCAAGAACGGCAAGAAGGTCGTCGTTCAGAAGAAAGTCTTCCCCGGTTACCTCCTGGCCCGCCTCGAGCTCGACGACGACTCGTGGTACGTGGTGCGCAACACACCCGGCGTCACGGGCTTCGTCGGCCCGGGCAAGCCCACGCCGCTCTCCCGCAAAGAGGTGGAGAGCATCCTGCAGGTCAAGCCCGAGGGCGTGGAGGGGACCAAGAAGACGAGGCCCAGGCTCGAGTACGAGGTCGGCGAGACCGTCCGGGTACGGGAGGGGCCCTTCGCCGACTTCTCGGGCCAGATCGCCGAGATCAACGAAGACCAGCTCAAGCTCAAGGTCCTGGTGAACATCTTCGGGCGGGAGACCCCGGTCGAACTCGAGTTCAGTCAGGTCGCCAAGCTCTAAGCGGACCACGGAGGATCCCTCGTATGGCGAAGCGACGCGTAGTCGCGATCGTGAAGATCCAGCTGCCTGCCGGTCAGGCCACGCCCGCGCCGCCTGTGGGGACGGCGCTGGGACCGCACGGCGTCCAGACCATGGAGTTCTGCAAGCAGTACAACGCGGCCACGGAGAACCAGCGCGGCACCGTGATTCCCGTCGAGATCACCATCTTCGAGGACCGCTCCTTCAGCTTCATCCTCAAGACCCCGCCCACGCCGGTGCTCCTGCGCGAGGCCGCCCGGGTGGACAAGGGCTCGAAGCTGCCCGGGCGGGAGGGCGTGGGAACGATCACCGACGCCCAGCTGGCCCAGATCGCCAAGACCAAGATGCCCGACCTCAACGCCAACGACCTCGAGGCGGCCAAGCGCCAGGTGGCGGGGACGGCCCGCTCCATGGGAATCGCCATCGCCCGGTAGCCCGAATCGGGCACTCACCCGACAGCCGGGAGGACCTCACCCGGCGACGACCACCAGAGAGGGAGGCAGACATGCCGGACAGCAAGAAGCGCACCGACGCCCTGCGCAAGCTCGACCGACAGCGGCTCTACCCGCCCGCGGAGGCCATCGACCTGGTCAAGAGCCTGGCCTCGGCCAAGTTCGACGAGACGGTCGAGCTCGCGGTGCGCCTGGGGGTGGATCCCAGGCGGGCCGACCAGATCGTGCGCGGCACCGTCGCCCTGCCCGCGGGGACGGGCAAGGACGTCCGCGTCGCGGTCTTCGCCTCGGGCGAGGCGGCCGAGCAGGCCCGGGCCGCGGGGGCTGACGTCGTCGGCGCGGAGGACCTCGTGAAGCGCATCCAGGACGAGGGCTTCCTCGACTTCGACGTGGCCATCGCCACCCCTGACCTCATGGGACAGGTGGGCCGGCTGGGTCGTGTGCTGGGTCCCCGGGGCCTCATGCCCAACCCCAAGACGGGCACGGTGACGACCGACGTGGGCCGGGCCGTGACCGAGTTCAAGGGCGGCCGAGTGGAGTACCGCACCGACAAGGTGGGCAACGTCCACGTCCCCGTCGGCAAGGTGTCCTTCGACAAGGCCCAGCTCATGGAGAACTTCCGGGCCGTGGTCGACGAGATCCAGCGGGTCAAGCCCGCGGCGGCCAAGGGCCGCTACGTCCGCTCGGTCACCCTGTCGTCGACCATGGGACCGGGCGTGAAGATCGATCCCGCCCGGCTCAGGGTGGCGGATGAGGAGATGGCCGCGAGCGCGTAGTAGCCTCGCGGCTCCGACAACACAGCTGCTCGCCACAGACGTCTGGTGCGCCGCCCGAAGGGGCGGAGCCGAAGGGGCTTCCAGCCCGCCCGGCTAGGCGAACTCCTTGGGACCAGGGCGTTCGTCGACGCGTACCGGCGCCGGACGAGCGCCCGAGCTGTCTCCGAGGAGGCGGAATGGACAACCCGAGGCCCGAGAAGGTGGCGGTGGTCCAGGAGGTGCGCGAGCGCCTTGGCGCGGCCGACGCCGCCATCCTCACCGAGTACCGCGGGCTGAAGGTCTCCGAGCTGGCGACCCTGCGCCGGGCCCTGCGGGAGGCGGGCGGGGAGTACCGGATCTACAAGAACACCCTGGCCCGGCTGGCCGTGCGCGACCTCGGGATGGTCGAGCTGGAGGCGCTGCTGGAGGGCCCGACCGCCATCGCCTTCATCCGGGGCGACCCCGTCGGGGTGGCCAAGGCCCTCCGGGACTTCGGCCGCACCAACCCCAACCTCGTGGTCAAGGGCGGTCTGCTCGGGCCCCGGGTGCTGACCGAGCGCGACGCCGCCGCCCTGGCCGATATCCCCCCCCGGGAAGTGCTGCTGGCCCGGCTGGCCGGAGCGCTGGCCGCGCCCCTCACCCAGATGGCCGGGCTGCTCCAGACCCTGCCCCGCAACCTCGCCTACGGGCTCAAGGCGCTGATCGACCAGAGGGGCGGCGCACCCGAGCCCGCCCCGGTCGCCGAGGCGCCGCCCCCCGAGACGGCGCCCCTCGAGACGGCGCCCCCCGAGGCAGAGGCTGTCTCCAAGGTGGAGGCTGAGCCGGCGGCCGGGACCCCCGAGGCTCCCGCAGCCGAGACCCCCGAGGCCCCCGCGGCCGAGATCCCCGAAGCCCCCGCAGCCGAGACCCCCGAGGCCCCCGCGGAGGCGCCGACCGACGCTGGCGAGGCCGAGGCTGAGGGCACCGGGTCCGCTCCCGAGGCCAGCGAGCCCGCCCAGCCCGAGCCCGTAGCCCAGGCCGCCGAGCCCGATGCCGCCACCGACACCGACACGACCGAGACGACCTGAGTCATCGCACATATAGAAGGAGCGCGATCACCATGGCCACCAAGGAAGAGATCCTCGACGCCATCTCCAACATGACCGTTCTCGAGCTGTCCGAGCTGCTGAAGGACTTCGAGGAACGCTTCGGCGTCACCGCGGCGGCACCGGTGGCCACGTTCGCGGGCGTGGCTCCGGGCGGCGAGGCGGCCCCGGCCGAGGAGGAGAAGGACGAGTTCGACGTCGTCTTGACCGGCGCCGGCGACAAGAAGATCCAGGTCATCAAGGAGGTGCGGTCCCTCACCAACCTCGGCCTCAAGGAGGCCAAGGACCTGGTCGACGGGGCGCCCAAGCCGGTGCTGGAGAAGGTGACCAAGGAGGACGCCGAGAAGGCCAAGGCCCAGCTCGAGGGGGCCGGGGCGTCGGTCGAACTCAAGTAGGGCGCCGACCCGTCCCGCCCCTCAGGGGGAGAGCCCCGGGCGGTCCCTCTGGCCCCGGCGAGCCCCTGTCCGGGCGCCCTCTTGGGGGCCCGAATGGCCACTTCGGGCCCGAAATACGGGCCTCAACGGGGCGGAGACTCTTGACCGATTGGGGCGTGTGGCTTACCCTTCGTGGAGCCCCGCCGCGGGGGGTTGCTTTTTGGCGTCCCCGCGCTTATGATGGTCGGTCGCCGTGGCCGCCCGTTTCGCTTGCCTTCCTTTTGCTCCCCTGACGCGGCGCGCCCCGGGTCCCGCTCACCCCACTCTCGAGGAGTAGGCCCTTGCCCGCTCGCCCTGCCGCCAGGGAGCGCTTTTCCTTCGCGAACCTCGACGAGGTCCTTCCCCTGCCCGACCTCGTCGCCGTTCAGCGCGACTCGTTCCAGTGGTTCCTGGACAAGGGGCTGGCCGAGACGTTCCGCGACATCAGCCCCATCGAGGACTTCACCGGGCAGCTCCGCTTGGAGCTGGAGTTCGACCCGACCGACCTCGACCTGCGCCCCCCGCCGAAGTTCTCGGTGGAGGAGTGCAAGGAGAAGGACATGACCTACTCCGCGCCCATCTTCGTTAGGGCGCGGTTCATGAACGCGACCACGGGCGAGATCAAGGAGCAGACCGTCTTCATGGGGGACTTCCCGATGATGACGGAGAAGGGCACGTTCATCGTCAACGGCACCGAGCGGGTGGTCGTGAGCCAGCTCGTCCGCTCTCCGGGCGTGATCTTCCAGCCCGGCCGTGACGCCAAGACCATCGTCACCGGCACCATTCACCCCTATCGCGGCGAATGGATCGAGTTCGACGTCGAGGCCAAGCCGGGCAAGGACATCACCGCCGGCACCCGCGTGGCCCGCAAGCGCCGGCTCTCCCTCTTCGTGCTCCTCCGCGCCCTGGGCTATGAGGACGAGACCTTCCTGTCCCGCTTCGTGCGCCACTTCGACTTCCTGGAGGGGCAGTGGGAGAAGGAGCGCGACCTGGGCCCGACCCGGGAGGAAGCCCTCCTCGAGATCTACAAGCGGGCCCGACCCGGGGAGCCGCCCTCGGTCGAGTCGGCCAAGGCCTACTTCGAGAACGCCTTCTTCAACCCCAAGCGCTACGACCTGACCCGGGTGGGCCGCTACAAGCTCAACCGCAAGCTCGGGCCCGAGCTGGAGAAGATCTCCAACCTCCTGGACGTCGAGCTGGACCGCCCCGGCCCCGATCAGGGCGTGCTCAGCTCAGGGGAGATCCTCGCCGCCGCGACCTACATGCTGCACCTGGCCAACGGCGAGCCCGGTTACCGGCTGGATGACCAGGACCACTTCGCCAACCGCCGCATCCGCTCGGTGGGCGAGCTGATCCAGAACCAGGTGCGCGTCGGCCTGTCCCGAATGGAGCGGGTGGTCCGCGAGCGCATGACCACCCAGGACGTCGAGGCCATCACGCCCCAGACCCTCATCAACATCCGGCCCGTGGTCGCCTCCATCAAGGAGTTCTTCGGTACCAGCCAGCTCTCGCAGTTCATGGACCAGCACAACCCGCTCTCGGGGCTGGCCCACAAGCGCCGGCTGTCGGCCCTGGGCCCCGGCGGTCTCTCCCGGGAGCGGGCCGGTTTCGAGGTCCGTGACGTCCACACCTCCCACTACGGGCGCATGTGCCCCATCGAGACGCCCGAGGGCCCGAACATCGGCCTCATCGGCGCACTCGCCACCTACGCCCGGGTCAACGAGTACGGCTTCATCGAGACCCCGTACCGCAAGGTCGTGGACGGACGCGTTACCGACCAGATCGACTTCCTCCCCGCCGATGAGGAGGAGGAGCACGTCATCGCCCAGGCCAACGCCAAGCTGGACGCCGAGGGGCGCTTCGCGGAGGACCGCGTCCTGGTCCGGCGCGGTCCCCAGGGAGCGGGCGTCCGCGTGGGCGCCACCTCCACGTCCTATGGCACGACCAGCGAGGTCGACGCCGTTCCCGCGTCCGAGGTCGACCTCATGGACGTGTCCCCGAAGCAGATCGTGTCGGTGTCGACAGCCCTCATCCCCTTCATCGAGCACGACGACGCCAACCGGGCCCTGATGGGCGCCAACATGCAGAAGCAGGCGGTCCCCCTCCTGGTGCCCGAGGCGCCGTACATCGGCACGGGCGTCGAGGCCCGGGCCGCGCGCGACGCGGGCGACGTGATCCTGGCCGAGGGCGACGGAACGATCGCCGAGGTGACGGGCGACCACATCGTGGTCGAGTTCAGCGCCAACCAGAAGGACGCGGCGGGGGCGGTCCTGGGCCGCAAGGTGTACCGCCTGGCCAAGTTCCGGCGCTCGAACCAGAACACGTGCATCAACCAGAAGGCGCTGGTCGACGAGGGCCAGAAGGTCAAGAAGGGCGACGTGCTGGCCGACGGGCCCTCCACCCACAACGGCGAGCTGGCCCTGGGCAAGAACCTGCTCGTGGCCTTCATGCCGTGGGAGGGCTACAACTTCGAGGACGCCATCATCCTCTCCGAGCGCCTGGTCAAGGACGACGTGCTCACCTCGATCCACATCGAGGAGCACGAGGTCGACGCCCGGGACACCAAGCTCGGCGCCGAGGAGATCACCCGGGACATCCCCAACCTGTCCGAGGAGATCCTGAAGGACCTCGACGAGCGGGGCATCATCCGCATCGGAGCCGAGGTGGGCCCGGGCGACGTGCTCGTGGGCAAGGTCACCCCCAAGGGCGAGACCGAGCTCACCCCCGAGGAGCGCCTGCTGCGGGCCATCTTCGGTGAGAAGGCGCGAGAGGTCCGCGACACCAGCCTCAAGGTGCCCCACGGCGAGTCGGGCAAGGTCATCGACGTGCGCGTCTTCTCCCGGGAGGACCAGCACGAGCTGCCCCCCGGGGTCAACCAGCTCGTGCGGGTCTACGTCGCCCAGAAGCGCAAGATCTCCGAAGGCGACAAGCTGGCCGGCCGTCACGGCAACAAGGGTGTGATCTCCAAGATCCTGCCCGCCGAGGACATGCCCTTCCTGGTCGACGGCACACCCGTGGACATCATCCTCAATCCCCTGGGTGTGCCCAGCCGCATGAACGTGGGCCAGGTTCTCGAGTCCCACCTCGGCTACGCCGCCCGCTGGGGCTGGGAGAACTGCGATCTGGCCGAGACGCCCGTCCGCGGCACCGAGAACAAGACCCGGCCCCGCACCGATCCGGCCGTCTGGGTGTCGACCCCCGTGTTCGACGGCGCCCACTGGGACGAGGAGGACAAGGCGGGCGACCACCCCACCATGAAGCAGATCTTCGAACGCCTCACCCCCGAGTCGATCGACGGCGACCGGCTCATCGGGTCGGACGGCAAGTGCGTGCTCTTCAACGGGCGCACGGGCCAGCCCTACGACAACCCGGTGAGCGTGGGCTTCGTCTACATCCTGAAGCTGGCCCACCTGGTGGACGACAAGATCCACGCCCGGTCGACCGGCCCCTACTCGATGATCACCCAGCAGCCCCTGGGAGGAAAGGCGCAGTTCGGCGGCCAGCGCTTCGGCGAGATGGAGGTCTGGGCCCTCGAGGCCTACGGCTCGGCCTACGCGCTGCAGGAGCTGCTCACCATCAAGTCCGACGACGTGCTCGGCCGGGTCAAGGTCTACGAGGCGATCGTGAAGGGCGAGAACATCCCCGAGCCCGGCATCCCCGAGAGCTTCAAGGTGCTCATCAAGGAGATGCAGTCGCTCTGCCTCAACGTTGAGGTCCTCTCCACCACTGGTGAGGAGATCGAGATGCGGGAGCTGGACGAGGACATCTTCCGCACCGCAGAGGAGCTCGGGATCGACATCAGCCGGCCGGAGCGGGGGTCGGACGAAGAGGACGAGCGCCGCGCTGCCGAGCGCGGCGGTAGGTATTGATGAGCGCGGCGGTCGCGGAGGCAGGTACGGAGGTCGTTAGATGCTGGACGTAAACAACTTCGACCAGCTGCGGATAGGTCTGGCTACGGCCGATTCCATCCGCACCTGGTCAAACGGCGAGGTCAAGAAGCCCGAGACCATCAACTACCGGACCCTGCGCCCGGAGAAGGACGGTCTCTTCTGCGAGAAGATCTTCGGGCCCACCAAGGACTGGGAGTGCTACTGCGGCAAGTACAAGCGCGTCCGCTTCCGGGGCATCATCTGCGAGCGCTGCGGCGTCGAGGTCACCCGTTCCAAGGTCCGGCGCGAGCGCATGGGCCACATCGAGCTGGCCGCCCCCGTGGTCCACATCTGGTACCTGCGGGGTACCCGGTCGTGGCTGGCCTACCTGCTGATGGGCACCGAGGCCCGTGAGGAGCTCAAGGCCAAGCAGCTCGAGAAGGTCATCTACTTCGCCGCCAACCTGGTCACCTGGGTGGACGACGACAAACGCCACGAGGACCTGCCCAACCTCGAGGCCGAGCTGGCCGAGGAGCTGGAGGAGATCAGGCGCCAGACGGAGAACGACATCGCCCGGCGCTTCGAGGACCTCGAGAAGGAGGTCGCCGGGCTGGAGGCGGAGGGGGCCAAGGACTCCGAGCTGAAGGCCAGGCAGAAGGCGGCGGAGAAGGAGATCGGCGTCCTGCGGGAGCGCTCCCAGGCCGAGCTCGACCTGGTCCAGCGGGCCTTCGACGAGTTCCGGGACATCTTCCCCCGCAAGATCATCGAGGACGAGCTGCTGTGGCGCGAGCTGCGCGACCGCTACGGCGACTACTTCGAGGGCGGCATGGGAGCAGAGGCCATCGCCCGCCTCATCGACCGCATCGACTTCGACGCCGAGGAGATCAAGCTCCGGGAGGGGATCGACGCCACCGACGGCCGGCGTCCTCTCTCGGCCCAGCGCAAACAGAAGGCCATCAAGCGCCTGAAGATCGTCTCGGCCTTCAACCGTCGGGACGACAACGGGCGGCGCGTGAACGACCCCCGGGCCATGATCCTGGACGCCGTTCCCGTCATCCCCCCCGACCTGCGCCCCATGGTGCAGCTCGACGGCGGCCGCTTCGCCACCTCCGACCTCAACGACCTCTACCGGCGGGTCATCAACCGCAACAACCGGCTCAAGAGGCTGCTCGACCTGGGTGCCCCCGAGATCATCGTGAACAACGAGAAGCGCATGCTCCAGGAGGCGGTCGACGCCCTGTTCGACAACGGCCGCCGGGGCCGTCCGGTGACCGGTCCGGGCAACCGTCCCCTCAAGAGCCTGTCCGACATGCTCAAGGGCAAGCAGGGCCGCTTCCGCCAGAACCTGCTGGGTAAGCGGGTCGACTACTCGGGCCGCTCCGTGATCGTGGTGGGGCCCACCATGAAGCTGCACCAGTGCGGCCTGCCCAAGCAGATGGCCCTGGAGCTGTTCAAGCCCTTCGTCATGAAGCGTCTGGTCGACACCGAGATGGCCCAGAACATCAAGTCGGCCAAGCGCATGGTGGAGCGTCGGCGCCCGCAGGTGTGGGACGTGCTCGAGGAGGTCATCAAGGAGCACCCGGTCCTGCTCAACCGTGCTCCCACCCTGCACCGCCTGGGGATCCAGGCCTTCGAGCCCGTTCTGGTCGAGGGCAAGGCCATCCAGATCCACCCCTTGGTCTGCACCGCCTTCAACGCCGACTTCGACGGGGACCAGATGGCCGTCCACCTGCCCCTCTCGGCCGAGGCCCAGGCCGAGGCCCGCGTCCTCATGCTTTCGGCCAACAACATCCTGTCCCCCGCCACGGGCAGGCCCATCACCGTGCCCACCAACGACATGGTGTTCGGCGCCTACTACCTCACCCTGGAGGTCAAGGACGCCAAGGGCGAGGGGCGGGTCTTCCGCCACCTGTGGGAGGTCGAGCACGCCTTCGAGGCCGGAGACGTCGCCCTCCATGCCCTGGTGAAGGTGCGCATCCCCAGGGAGGCGGAGGACGGAGAGGCTCCCTTCGAGGAGATCGAGACCACCCCCGGTCGGCTCCTCTTCAACGCCGCACTCCCCGATGACTTCGCCTACGTGAACGACGTGGTGGGCAAGCGCAACCGTCCCATCTCGGCCATCATCGAGCAGCTCGCGGCCAACTACCCCAAGGCGAGGGTGGCGGCCAGCCTCGACCAGATCAAGGACCTGGGCTTCCGCTACGCGGCCCAGTCGGGCCTGACCATGTCCATGGACGACATCCGCACGCCGCCGGAGAAGGCGGGGATCATCGACCGCTTCGAGAAGGAGGCGGAGAAGGCGGAGTCGCAGTTCCGGCGGGGCATCATCACCGACGACGAGCGGCGCCAGAAGGAGATCGAGATCTGGACGTCGGCCAACTCGCTGGTGGGCCAGGCCATGGACCGCACGCTGTCCTCGCTGGCGTTCAACCCCTTGGACATGATGGTGCACTCCGGCGCTCGCGGTAACCCCCAGCAGGTGCGCCAGATCGCGGGCATGAAGGGCCTGGTGTCGAACCCCCGGGGAGAGATGATCCCCCGCCCGATCATCTCCTCCTTCCGGGAGGGCCTGTCGGTACTGGAGTACTTCATCTCCACCCACGGCGCCCGCAAGGGCCTGGCCGACACCGCCCTGCGCACGGCCGACTCCGGCTACCTCACCCGCCGCCTGGTCGACGTGGCCCAGGAGCTCATCGTCCGCGAGGACGACTGCGAGACGAACCGCGGCATCTGGGTGGAGAGCGTGGTGCCCGACGAGCCCGGCCGGCGCTCCTACCTGGAGACCCGCATCTACGGCCGGGTCCTGGTCGAGCCCGTCACGCTGGCCGACGGCACCATCATGGACGCCGGCACCATGGTCGGCGACGAGGAACTCGCCCGTCTGCGTGACGACACCGGGCTCAACCGTGTCCGGGTCCGCTCGGTGCTCACCTGCGAGTCGGAGCACGGCGTCTGCGGCTCCTGCTACGGGCTGTCGCTGGCCACCAACCGCAACATCGAGCTGGGCGAGGCCGTGGGGGTCATTGCGGCCCAGTCCATCGGCGAGCCCGGAACCCAGCTCACCATGCGCACGTTCCACACCGGCGGCATCGCCGGGGAGGACATCACCCACGGCCTGCCCCGCGTCGTCGAGCTGTTCGAGGCCCGCACTCCGAAGGGCGCGGCCGTGCTGGCCCGCACCTCCGGGGTCGTCCGCATCACCGAGGAGGAGAACGGACGGCGCATCACCATCGTCGGCGACGACGGTAGCGAGGACAGCTACAACGTCTCGCCCCGGGCCCATCTGGAGGTCAGCGAGGGTCAGGACGTGTCCGCGGGCGACGCCCTGGTCGAGGGGCCCAAGGATCCCAAGGAGCTCCTCGAGATCAAGGGCATCCGCGAGACCCAGCAGTACCTGGTGGAGGAGGTCCAGAAGGTCTACCGGGACCAGGGCGTGTCGATCCACGACAAGCACATCGAGCTCATCGTGCGCCAGATGCTGCGCCGGGTCTCGGTGGCCGAGCCGGGCGAGTCCACCTTCCTGCCCGGCGAGCGGGTCGACTCCCGCGTCTACGCGGAGGTCAACCGCACCCTGGTCCAGGAGGGCAACCGCCCGGCCGAGGGCCGTCCCGAGCTGATGGGCATCACCAAGGCCTCGCTGGCCACCGACTCGTGGCTGTCGGCCGCCTCCTTCCAGGAGACCACCAGGGTGCTGACCGAGGCCGCCATCGAGGGCAAGTCCGACCGTCTCTTCGGCCTCAAGGAGAACATCATCATCGGCAAGCTCATCCCCGCGGGCACGGGCATGCGCCGCTACCGCGACGTGGACATGGAGGCACCCGAGGCCGAGCACATGACCTTCTGGACCTCGGAGGCCGACACCGAGGCCGAGGACCTGGCCGCCTGGCTGGCCAGCATCGGCACCGGCGACGGCTCCCGGGCCGAGGGCGAGGGCGTCCAGAGCGCGGGGTGGATGGCCTCCGGGGAGGGCGGGGAGGCCCAGGAGCCCGCCTAGACTGCCCTAGTCGTTTGCCGCGCCCCTGGGCGCACCATAGGATGTTGTAGCCAGCTGACCAGGTGTTTCGCGCCCGATCGGCAGCCACCGCCCCTATCCGTCGTCTCATCGTCGCCGAGGTCAGGCGTGCCCACCATCGCCCAACTGGTCCGCAAGGGCCGGGAGTCGAAGCAATCCAAGACCAAGACCCCCGCCCTGAAGGGCGCGCCCCAGCGCCGGGGGGTGTGCACGCGGGTCTACACGACGACGCCGAAGAAGCCCAACTCCGCACTGCGCAAGGTGGCCCGGGTGCGCCTGACGAGCGGTGTCGAGGTGACCGCCTACATCCCCGGCGTGGGCCACAACCTGCAGGAGCACTCCATCGTCCTCGTGCGGGGTGGCCGGGTGAAGGACCTGCCCGGCGTGCGCTACAAGATCATCCGCGGCACCCTCGACACCTCCGGCGTGCGCGACCGCAAGCAGGCCCGCAGCCGCTACGGCGCCAAGAGGGAGTCCTGATGCCGCGCAAGGGCCCCGCACCCAGGCGAGAGCTCATGCCCGACCCCGTGTACCGGTCGGTGCTGGTGACCCAGCTGGTGAACAAGATCCTGTCCCGGGGGAAGCGCTCGCTGGCCGAGAGCATCGTCTACGACGCGCTGGACGTGGTGCGGGACAAGACGGGCGGCGAGCCCGTGACCACGCTGAAGCGGGCGGTGGAGAACACCAAGCCCCAGTTGGAGGTGCGCAGCCGCCGGGTTGGGGGCGCCACCTACCAGGTGCCCGTGGAGGTGCGGCCCCGGCGGGCGACGACGCTCGCCATCCGCTGGCTGGTGGGATACAGCCGCCAGCGCAGGGAGAAGGCCATGGCCCAGCGCCTGGCCTCCGAGCTGCTCGACGCCTCCAACGGCGTCGGCTCGGCGGTGAAGCGGCGGGAGGACCTCCACAAGATGGCGGAGTCGAACAAGGCGTTCGCGCACTACCGGTGGTGATGGCTACCCGAGAAGACCCCGAGCGGGTCGGGCCGTCGCTACGCACCCGGTCCCGCAGCCTGCAATAGCTCGGCCGCGCTCCCGCAGCGCCCGAAGGAGCCTCAAATGCCTCAAGCCCCGACCATACGTGAGTTCCCATTGGCCAGGACCCGGAACATCGGGATCATGGCCCACATCGACGCGGGCAAGACGACGACGACGGAGCGGATCCTCTACTACACGGGCAAGAACTACAAGATGGGGGAGGTCCACGAGGGCGCGGCCACGATGGACTGGATGATCCAGGAGCAGGAGCGGGGCATCACCATCACGTCCGCGGCCACCACCTGCAAGTGGAAGGACACCTGGATCAACATCATCGACACGCCCGGTCACGTCGACTTCACCGTGGAGGTGGAGCGCTCGCTGCGGGTCCTGGACGGCGCCGTCGCCGTCTTCGACGCGGTGGCCGGGGTCGAGCCCCAGACCGAGACGGTGTGGCGCCAGGCCAACAAGTACGGCGTCCCCCGCATCTGTTTCATCAACAAGATGGACCGCATCGGCGCCGACTTCTTCCGGGCCGTGGAGATGATCCGCGATCGGCTGGACGCCAGGCCCGCCGTGGTCCAGATCCCCATCGGCGCCGAGGGCAACTTCCGGGGCTGCGTCGACCTCATCGGCATGAAGGGCCTGGTGTGGGAGGAGGGCATGGGCGAGCGCTGGGAGGTCCAGGACGTACCCCCCGAGCTCCTCGACCAGGCCCAACACTGGCGTCACGAGCTGGTCGACGTTCTCTCCAACTTCGACGACACCGTCATGGAGAAGTACGTCGGCGACGAGGAGATCACGGCCGACGACCTGCGCAGGGCCCTCCGGGCCGGGACCGTGGACAACCACGTCGTGCCCGTCCTGGCCGGATCCGCGTTCAAGAACAAGGGCGTGCAGCCCATGCTGGACGCCGTCATCGACTTCCTCCCCAGCCCCGTCGACGTCCCCCCCACCAAGGGCCTCGACATCAAGGGGATAGAGGAGCTGGAGCGGCCGGCCGACGACAACGCCCCCTTCTCGGCCCTGGCCTTCAAGATCATGACCGACCCCCACATGGGCAAGCTGACCTACGCCCGGGTCTACAGCGGCAGCCTGGTGAAGGGCGGTTCCGTCCTCAACTCGACCAAGGACCGCAAGGAGAGGGTGGGGCGCATCCTGCAGATGCACGCCAACCACCGGGAGGACCGGGAAGCGGCCTTCGCCGGCGACATCGTGGCCCTGGTGGGGCTGAAGCAGACCACCACGGGCGACACCCTGTGCGACGCCAACGCCCCGATCGTTCTCGAATCCCTGGAGTTCCCCGAGCCGGTGATCCACGTGGCCGTGGAGCCCAAGACCAAGGACGCCCAGGACCGCCTGTCCCGGGCCCTGCAGTCCCTGGCCGAGGAGGACCCCACCTTCCAGGTCCACTCCGACGAGGAGACGGGCCAGACCGTGATCGGCGGGATGGGCGAGCTCCACCTCGAGGTGCTGGTCGACCGCATGCTGCGGGAGTTCAAGGTCGACGCCAACGTGGGCAAGCCCCAGGTGGCCTACCGGGAGACGATCAAGCAGGCCGTTCAGAAGGTCGAGATGCGCTACGTGCGCCAGACCGGCGGCCGGGGCCAGTACGGCCATGTGGTCATCGATCTGGAGCCGACCGGCCCCGGCGGCGGATACCAGTTCGTTGACAAGATCGTGGGCGGGGTGATCCCCAAGGAGTACATCTCGTCGGTGGACGCGGGCATCCAGGAAGCCATGACCTCGGGGGTCCTGGCCGGCTACCCGGTGGTCGACCTGCGGGCCACCCTGGTCCACGGTTCCTTCCACGAGGTGGACTCCTCGGAGATGGCCTTCAAGATCGCCGGCTCCATGGCCGTGAAGGAGGCGGCCAAGCGGGCCCGGCCCGTCCTGCTCGAGCCCGTCATGCACGTCGAGGTCGTGACCCCGGAGGAGTACATGGGCGATGTCATCGGCGACCTCTCCTCCCGGCGTGGGCGGATCGAGGGGATGGACCAGCGGGGCACGAGCCAGGTCATCCAGTCTCAGGTCCCGCTGTCGGAGATGTTCGGCTACGCTACGGATTTGCGCTCGCGCACACAGGGGCGGGCGACCTACACGATGCAGTTCCACTCCTACCAGGAGGTCCCGGAGTCGATCTCACGCGAGATCGTCGCCCGGGTTCGCGGTGAGTAGGACGGGACGGTGAGAGGCGGCGCCTGCCAGGCGCCATCGAGACGAGACGGAGCCCAGGTACACCATGGCCAAGAAGAAGTTCGAGCGGACGAAGCCACACCTCAACATCGGGACGATGGGCCACATCGACCACGGTAAGACCACGCTCACCGCGGCCATCACCAAGGTCCTGTCCGAGCGCGACCCCTCCGGGACGAGCTTCTACGCCTTCGACGACATCGACAAGGCGCCGGAGGAGAAGCAGCGGGGCATCACCATCAACATCGCCCACGTGGAGTACCAGACGGCGAACCGTCACTACGCCCACGTCGACATGCCCGGCCACGCCGACTACATCAAGAACATGATCACCGGCGCGGCCCAGGTGGACGGGGCCATCCTGGTCGTCTCCGCCGCGGACGGACCCATGCCCCAGACGCGCGAGCACGTGCTCCTGGCCCGCCAGGTGGGGGTTCCCTCCATCGTCGTGGCCCTCAACAAGGCCGACATGGTCGACGACGAGGAGCTCCTCGACCTGGTCGAGCTCGAGGTGCGCGAGCTGCTCACCCTTTACGAGTTCCCTGGCGACGACACCCCGGTGGTGCGGGTGTCGGCGCTGAAGGCGCTGGAGGGGGACCCGGAGTGGACGCCCAAGATCCTCGAGCTCATGGACGCGGTCGACAACTACGTGCCCGAGCCCACGCGCGAGCTGGACAAGCCCTTCCTCATGCCCATCGAGGACGTCTTCACCATCCAGGGCCGGGGCACGGTGGTGACGGGCAAGGTGGAGCAGGGGATCGTCAAGGTCAGCGACGAGGTCGAGATCGTCGGCCTCCGGCCCACGGCCAAGACCGTCTGCACGGGCGTGGAGATGTTCCGCAAGCTCCTGGACCAGGGCCAGGCCGGCGACAACATCGGGGCCCTCCTGCGGGGCACCAAGAAGGAGGAGGTCGAGCGGGGCCAGGTGCTGGCCAAGCCCGGCTCCATCACGCCCCACACCAACTTCGAGGCCCAGGTGTACATCCTGACCAAGGAGGAGGGCGGCAGGCACAAGCCCTTCTTCAACAACTACAGGCCCCAGTTCTACTTCCGCACGACCGACGTGACCGGCTCCATCAGCCTTCCCGAGGGGACGGAGATGGTCATGCCCGGGGACAACACCTCGATGATGGTCGAGCTGCAGAAGCCCATCGCCATGGACGAGCAGCTTCGCTTCGCCATCCGGGAAGGCGGCCGCACGGTGGGTGCAGGCCGCGTCACCACGATCATCAAGTAGATCCATGGCCGACGGGAGCAGGCAGAAGATCCGCATACGGCTCAAGGCCTACGACCACGAGGTCATCGACCAGTCGACCAAGAAGATCGTGGAGACGGTGCTGCGCACCCAGGCCAAGGTGCGGGGGCCCGTCCCCCTCCCCACGGACAAGCACCGCTACACCGTGATTCGCTCCCCCCACAAGTACAAGGACAGCCGGGAGCACTTCGAGATGCGGATCCACAAGCGGCTGCTGGACATCGTGGAGCACACCCCCAAGACGGTCGACTCCCTGCAGCGCCTGGAGCTGCCCGCCGGCGTCGACATCGAGATCAAGATCACCTGACGGGCCCGACGGCCCGCCGCCTCCCGATCCCGCCCGGGGCCCGTCCTGACGGGACGCGATATAGTCCCTCGGTCCGGAAGCCCTGCTCCCGGTACGAAATCGAGAATCTAGGTCCGTGAGCGCCCGGTTCCGGTGGGGACCTCACGGCACAACCGAAGGAGCGCTCCGCCCTGGTCCGACCCGGGCGGAGCGTGCGCGTATGGCTCGATCGTCTCCGGCGACGGTCGGCGCCTGCGGATTCCCGCCGGGGACAGCGAAATGGGTGAGAAGGGACGGAAGAAGGCCCTGAGATGGCGACCAAGGCGATTGTCGGCGAGAAGGTCGGCATGACGCAGGTCTGGGACGACCAGAACCGCGCCATACCGGTCACCGTCGTCAAGGTCGCGCCCGCCCGGGTGGTGCAGGTGAAGACGCCGGAGCGGGACGGCTACTCCGCCCTGCAGGTCACCTACGGGATCCGCCGGTCCGGGACCCTGTCCAAGCCCGAGGTCGGCCACTTCGCCCGGGCCGACGTGGCGCCCGGCAAGCGGCTGGTCGAGCTCAGGCTGGACGACGCCAGCGGTTACCAGGTGGGCCAGGAGATCGGCGTCGGGGTCCTGGCCGCGGGCGAGCTGGTCGACGTCACCGCCGTGAGCAAGGGCAAGGGCTTCGCCGGCTCCATGAAGCGCCACAACTTCAAGGGCCAGGGCGCCTCCCACGGGAACCACAAGAAGCACCGGGCGCCCGGGTCGGTCGGCGCCTGCGCCACCCCGGCCCGGGTCTTCAAGGGCACGCGCATGGCGGGCCGGCTGGGGGCGGAGCGGGTCACGACCTTGAACCTCGAGGTGGTGGCGGCCGATCCCGACCGCGAGCTGCTGCTCGTGAAGGGGGCGGTGCCCGGGCCCCGGGGCGGGCTCGTGCTCATCCGGGACGCGGTGAAGGGGACCAAGCCATGACGAGCGTCGACCTCCGCTCCCAGGACGGGGCCACGGTCCGGCCTGTCGACCTCGACCCGTCCCTGTTCGGGGTAGAGCCCAACGTGGCCGTGATGCACCAGGTGGTCACCGCCCAGCTCGCCGCGGCGCGGGCCGGGACTCACAGCACCCTCACCCGGGCCGAGGTCCGGGGCGGCGGACGCAAGCCTTGGCGCCAGAAGGGGACGGGTCGGGCCCGCCAGGGCTCGACCCGGGCACCGCACTGGGCCGGCGGGGGCGTGGCCGCGGGCCCCAAGCCCCGCGACTACCGCCAGCGCACCCCGAAGAAGATGGTCCAGCTGGCCCTGCGCTCCGCCCTGTCCGACCGGGCCTCGGAGGGCAGGGTTGCCGTCGTCGATCGCTGGAGCTTCGCCGCCCCCCGCACCAAGGAGGCCACGGCCGCCCTGGAGGCCCTGGGCCTCGAGGGGAAGGTGCTGCTGGTGCTGGGACCGGACGACGAGGTGGCCTACCGGTCCTTCCGCAACCTCCCTGACGTCCAGATCATGCTGGTCGGCGAGCTGAACGCCTACGACGTGCTCTGCAACGACTGGATCGTGTTCACCGAGGCCACCCTGCCCCCGGGCGGGGCCGGGGCGGCGGGGCCGGCGCCGGCGGGCCCGCCGTCGGGCTCCTGGGCGGCCGGGTCGGACGCGGCCGAGCCGGAGGCGCCCGGGCCGTTGACCTCGGCGGTGCCGGAGGCAGCTGCGCCCCAGGCTGAGCCGTCGCCGTCGCCGGAGAGCAAGGCCGCGGCCGCTGGTGAGCGGGACGACCACGACGAGCCCGGAGCCGGGCCATGAACGACCCCCGAGACGTGATCCTGCGCCCGGTGGTGTCGGAGAAGTCCTACGCCCTCCTCGACGAGGGCGTCTACACCTTCGTCGTCGACCCCCGGGCCACCAAGACCGAGATCCGCCAGGCCGTGGAGTCGATCTTCAACGTTCGGGTCACCAACGTGAACACGTTGAACCGCAAGGGCAAGCGCAAGCGCAACCGGCGGACAGGAACCTTCGGGAGCCGTTCCGACGCCAAGCGGGCGATCGTGACCCTGGCCGGTGACGACCGGATCGACCTGTTCGAGAGCTGAGCGAGACGCCATGCCCCTCCGCAAGCGCAAGCCCACCAGCGCCGGCCGTCGCTTCCAGACGGTCGCCGACTTCGCCGAGATCACCCGCGACCGTCCCGAGCGGTCCCTTGTGGGACCCAAGCCGGGGAGGGGCGGGCGCAACAACTACGGGCGCAAGACGGCCAGGCACCGCGGTGGAGGTCACAAGCAGCAGTACCGCCTGGTCGACTTCAGGCGCAACAAGGACGGCGTGCCGGCCAAGGTCGCGGCCATCGAGTACGACCCCAACCGCAACGCCCGCATCGCCCTGCTCCACTACTACGACGGCGAGAAGCGCTACATCCTGGCGCCGGCTCGGGTCCGGGTCGGCGACGTCCTCCAGAGCGGCCCGGGCGCCGAGATCCGCCCCGGCAACGCCCTGCCCCTGCGCTACGTCCCGGTCGGCTCTCTCGTGCACAACGTGGAGCTGAAGCCGGGCGGGGGCGGCAAGCTGGCCCGGGGCGCGGGCATGAGCATCCAGCTCGTGGCCAAGGAGGGCACCTTCGCCACTCTGCGCCTGCCCTCGACCGAGATGCGGCGCGTGCCCATCGACTGCCGGGGAACCATCGGCGAGGTGGGCAACCCCGAGGCCGAGCTGGTCTCCATCGGCAAGGCGGGTAGGAACCGGTGGCGGGGCGTCCGGCCCCAGACCCGGGGCGTGGCCATGAATCCCGTCGACCACCCCCTGGGTGGAGGCGAAGGCAAGAGCTCGGGCGGCCGCCACCCCGTCTCCCCTTGGGGCAAGCCCGAGGGCAGGACCCGGGCCAGGCACAAGGAGTCCGACAAGCTCATCATCCGTCGCCGCCGGACCCGCGGCGCCCGGCGGTAGGGGGACGGCGTGCCGCGCAGCCTGAAGAAGGGACCCTTCGTCGACGACCACCTGCTCAAGAAGGTGGACGAGCTCAACAACCGCAACGAGAAGCGGGTCATCAAGACCTGGTCGCGCCGATCGACGATCATCCCCGACATGGTCGGTCACACCATCGCCGTCCACGACGGGCGCAAGCACATCCCCGTCTACGTGACCGAGTCCATGGTGGGCCACAAGCTGGGCGAGTTCGCACCCACGCGCACGTTCCGTTACCACGCCGGCCAAGAGCGGGCGGGGAGGCGCTGACGGTGCCGGGCATGAAGACCAACGAGCGCGAGGGCACCCGGGCCGTGCTGAGGTACTGCCGCATGTCGGCGTACAAGGTGCGCGCCGTCCTCGATCTCATAAGGGGCCAGGACGTGGCCCGGGCCGCCGACATCCTGCGCATCTGCGAGCGCCAGGCGGCCGACGTGGTCGGCAAGGTCCTGGCCTCGGCCGTGGCCAACGCCGAGAACAACGACCAGCTCGACCCCGAGGAGCTCTACGTGTCGGCCTGCTTCGCCGACGAGGGGATGACCATCAAGCGCTGGCGTCCCCGGGCCCGGGGCCGGGCCACCCGGATCCGCAAGCGCACCTCCCACATCACGATCATCGTCAGCCGTCTCTCGGAGGACCGACTGCGCAGGCTGAGGGCCCGGCAGGCGGCCGACGCGTCGAGCAGGCGGGCCCGCCGGGTGGCCGGGGGCAGGCGGGCGGCGGCCGAGCAGGCGGTGGCCCGGGGTCGCCGGACCAGGCGGCAGGCTCCCGACGCGGCCGAGACGGCAGCCGAGGCGACGGCGGCGGCCGAGGACGAGGCGCCCGAGGTGCAGGCCCCGGCCGAGATGGCCGACGCGACACAGGCGGTCCAGGCCGAGGAGACGGCCGCGGCCGAGGACGCGGCACCGGAGGAGCAGGCCCTGGACGAGGAGCAGGCCGCCGCCGAGGAGCAGGCCACGGCCGCGGAGCACGCCCCGGCCGAGACGCCCGACACGACACAGGCGGGCCGGCCCGAGCCGGGCACAGAGAAGAAGGGCGAGTAGATGGGCCAGAAGGTCAATCCCTACGGGTTCCGCCTCGGGGTCACCACGGACTGGAAGTCGCGCTGGTTCAACGACCGCGAGTACCAGGACTACCTGATCGAGGACTGGAAGATCCGCCACTACCTCATGAGCCAGCTGGAGCGGGCCGCGGTCAGCCGCATAGAGATCGAGCGGACGCGGGACCGGCTTCGCATCGACGTGCACACGGCCCGGCCCGGCATAGTGATCGGGCGCCGGGGCGCCGAGGCCGACCGCCTGCGCACCGACCTGGCCAAGATGACCAGCAACCCCAAGGTGCAGCTCAACATCCAGGAGATCCGCCAGCCCGAGCTCGATGCCGCGCTGATCGCCCAGGGCATCGCCGACCAGCTGGCCGGGCGGGTCAGCTTCCGCCGGGCCATGAAGCGGGCGCTGCAGACGGTCCAGAAGGCGGGCGGTCAGGGCATCCGGGTCCAGTGCGCCGGCCGGCTGGGTGGCTCGGAGATGTCCCGCAAGGAGGCCTACCGGGAGGGGCGGGTGCCCCTTCACACCCTGCGAGCCGACATCGATTACGGCTTCCGCGAGGCTCGCACCACCTTCGGCCGCATCGGCGTCAAGGTCTGGATCTACAAGGGCGACATCCTCCCCTACAAGGTCTCGGCCGACGAGAAGACCCGCCGCGAGGCGGACATGGCCACGGGCGGGACCTCGGGCGAGGGCCGGCCCCGCCGGGTCATATCCGCAGGCGGCGGGCGCCGGCGGCCCGAGCAGGGGGAGCCGGGTGAGCCCGCGGCGCCGGGAGCGGCGCCCGAGGCCGAGGTGCCGGAGGAGGCCGAGGCCAAGCCCATCGTGGCCGAGATCGACCCCGAGCTGGAGCGGATACTGGCCGAGGAGGAGGAGATCGAGCGCCGCACGCGGCAGCAGCACCACGAGGCGCCCCACTTCCGCCAGGAGGGCGACTGAGATGCTCATGCCCCGGAAGGTCAAGCACCGCAAGCAGCAACGCGGGCGTCTGTCGGGGACGGCCAAGGGTGGCACGACGGTGACCTTCGGGGAGTTCGGGATCCAGGCCCTGGAGCCGGCCTGGCTGACGGCCAGGCAGATCGAGGCCGCTCGAATCGCCATGACCAGGCACGTGCGCCGGGGCGGGAAGGTCTGGATACGCGTCTTCCCCGACAAGCCCGTCACCCAGAAGCCGGCGGAGACCAGGATGGGCTCGGGGAAGGGAAACCCCGAGCACTGGGTGGCCGTGGTCAAGCCCGGCCGCATCCTCTTCGAGCTGTCGGGGGTCAACGAGGAGCTGGCCCGCTCGGCCATGGAGCGTGCCATTCAGAAGCTGCCCATCAAGGCCAAGGTCGTGGTGCGGTCCGAGGAGGTCGAGGTCTGATGGCGACGGCCGAAGAGCTGCGCCAGATGGACGGGGACGAGCTGCGTTCGCGTCTGGGCGAGACCAAGCAGGAGCTGTTCAACCTGCGGTTTCAGCTGGTCACGGGCCAGCTCGACAACTCCGAGCGACTGGGGCAGGTGCGCCGGGACGTGGCCCGCATGCTGACGGTGCTGCGCGAGCGGGAGATCGAGGAGGCCGAGGCGCTCGAGGCCGCGGTCAGCGCAGGCGCGGACAAGGGTGGCCAGGCCGAGGGCGGGGCGGGCTGATGGCCGACCAGAAGACGCCGGGCCAGACCGACGGACGCCCCAACCGGCGCAAGGTGCGGGAGGGCACCGTCGTCTCCAACGCCATGAACAAGACGGCCATCGTCTCCGTGGTCGAGAGGGTCCGCCACCCCCGCTACGCCAAGACCGTGCAGCGCACCAAGCGCCTCTACGTCCACGACGAGACCAACGACACCAGGATCGGCGACAGGGTCCGTGTCCAGGAGACACGTCCGCTGTCGAAGCTGAAGCGGTGGCGGCTGGTAGAGGTCCTGGAGCGTGCCAAGTGATCCAGCAGGAGTCCCGTTTGCGGGTCGCCGACAACTCCGGGGCCAGAGAGGTCCTGTGCATCAAGGTGCTGGGTGGCTCCCACCGCCGGTACGCGTCCATCGGGGACATCTTCGTGGCCACCGTGAAAGACGCCATCCCCGGGGCGCCGGTGAAGAAGGGTGAGGTCGTCAAGTGCGTCGTCGTGCGCACCAAGAAGGAGAAGCGGCGCCCTGACGGCAGCTATATCCGCTTCGACGAGAACGCGGCCGTGCTCATCAACGAGCAGCAGCAGCCGAGAGGGACCCGCATCTTCGGACCGGTGGGCCGGGAGCTTCGGGACAAGAAGTTCATGCGCATCGTTTCGCTGGCCCCGGAGGTCCTGTGATGCGAATTCGGAAGGGCGATCGCGTCCGTGTCATGTCGGGCAAGGACCGGGGCAAGGATGGCCAGGTCATGCGGGCCTACCCGGCCGTGGGCAAGGTGATCGTGGACGGGGCCAACAGGGCCAAGCGCCACCAGCGGGCGACCAGAGCGACCATGCAGGGCGGCATCATCGACAAGGAGATGCCGTTGCCGGTGTCGGCCGTGCAGATCCTCTGCCCCCAGTGCGGGCCCACCAGAATCGCCATGCGCTTCGACGAGCAGGGCCGCAAGGTGCGCATCTGTCGCAAGTGCGGAGGGGACCTGTGAGCGCGGCCCCGGTGGTCGCGGGCCCTCGTCCCCGGCTCAAGCAGCGCTACCTCGACGAGGTGCGGGTCCAGCTCAAGGAACAGTTGGGGCTGGCCAACATCATGCAGGTCCCCCGCTTGGAGAAGATCGTGGTGAACATGGGTGTCGGCCGGGCGACCCAGCAGCAGTCGCTGCTGGAGGGTGCGGTGCGCGACATGCAGACCATCACCGGGCAGCGCCCGGTGACGACCCGGGCCAAGAAGTCGATAGCCGCCTTCAAGCTGCGCAAGGGGAACGCCATCGGCTGCAAGGTGACGCTGCGAGGCGACCGCATGTGGGAGTTCCTCGACCGCCTCATCAGCCTGGCCATCCCTCGCATCCGCGACTTCCGGGGCCTGGCCCCCGACTCCTTCGACGGTCTGGGCAACTACACGTTCGGGGTGACGGAGCAGCTCATCTTTCCCGAGATCGATTACGACAAGGTGGACACGACGCGAGGCATGGACATCACCATCGTCACCACGGGCGCCACGGACGACCAGGGAAGAGCCCTGCTCGCCGCTTTCGGGTTCCCGTTCCGCTCGGCCACGGAGGCACCCATCGGGATGGCCGAGCCCCGCCGTCGCCGGGCTCGCCCCGTCCGGAGGTCGAAGTGACCGGGACCCGGCGAGACGAGGAGATCTGATGGCCAAGAAGGCGCTGATACAGAAGCAGCAGCGCAAGCCCAAGTTCAAGGTCCAGACCTACACCCGCTGCCGGCGATGCGGCCGGCCCCGCGCCGTCTACCGCAAGTTCGGCCTGTGCCGCATCTGCCTGCGGGAGATGGTCCACCAGGGTGAGGTTCCCGGCGTGACGAAGGCGAGCTGGTAGGGGGAACGACGGTCCATGACGATGACCGATCCGATCGCGGACATGCTCACCAGGATCCGCAACGCCAACGTCGCCATGCACGAGACGGTGCGGATGCCGAGCTCCAAGCTCAAGGAGGCCCTGGGGGCCATCCTCGAGCGGGAGGGGTACATCACGGGCTGCTCCGTGCAGGACGACCCCGGCCGCCCCGGGCGGGTCCTGGAGATCACGATGAAGTACACCCCGGAGCGGTCCAGGACCATCTCCGGGCTCCGCCGCGTGTCCAAGCCCGGGCTCCGGGTCTACAGCAAGGCCGACGGACTGCCCCGAGTCCTGGGTGGCCTTGGAGTAGCCGTCCTGTCCACCAGCCAGGGTCTCATGACCGACCGCGAGGCGCGCCAGCGCCGCATGGGCGGCGAGATCCTCTGCTTCGTGTGGTGACGGGGAGGAGGCGAGACTGATGTCCCGCGTCGGACGATCTCCGATACCCGTCCCCGGCGGCGTGGAAGTGGCCATCGCCGGGAAACAGGTCACGGTGAAGGGCCCCCAGGGCAGCCTCCAGCGGTCGCTGCCGGGCGAGATCCGCGTCCGCCAGGAGGACTCCACCCTTCTGGTCGAGAGGCCCGACGACCAGCGTCACAACCGGGCCCTGCACGGCCTCACCCGCTCCCTGGTCGCCAACATGGTCACGGGCGTCACGGCCGGGTTCAGCCGGGAGCTGGAGATCGTCGGCGTCGGCTACCGGGCCACGGCCAAGGGCCCGTCCCAGATCGAGCTTGCTCTGGGGTTCAGCCACCCCGTCGTGGTCGACGCCCCCCAGGGGATCACCTTCGAGGTCCCCGTCCCCACCCGCATCGTGGTGAGGGGGATCGACAAGGAGCTGGTGGGCCAGACGGCGGCCAACATCCGCAAGATCCGCAAGCCCGAGCCCTACAAGGGCAAGGGCGTGCGCTACGCCGGCGAGCAGGTCCAGCGCAAGGCGGGGAAGGCGGCCAAGTGACGACGAGCAAGCGGCTGCAGCTGCGCCAGCGGCGCCACGCCCGGGTGCGCAAGACGGTGGTCGGCACCCCGCAGCGGCCCCGCCTCGCGGTCTTCCGGTCGAACCGGCACATCTCCGCCCAGGTGATCGACGACCTGAACGGCCGGACCGTGGCCGCGGCCTCGACGGTGGAGGCCGGGCTGCGCGGCGGGGCCACCGCCACCAGGGACGCGGCCTCGTCCGTGGGTCGCCTGGTGGCCGAGCGAGCCCGGGCCGCGGGGGTGGAGCGGGTGGTCTTCGACCGGGGTGGCTTCCTCTACCACGGGAGGGTCGCCGCCGTAGCGGAGGCGGCCAGGCAAGCGGGATTGGAGCTCTGACATGGCTGAGACGCAGTACGAGGAACGCACCATCAAGGTCAACCGGGTGGCCAAGGTCGTCAAGGGCGGCCGCCGCTTCTCCTTCACCGCCCTCATGGTGATCGGGGACACCAACGGCCGCGTCGGCTTGGGCTACGGCAAGGCCAAGGAGGCCGGGCTGGCCGTGCAGAAAGGCATCGAGGAGGCCAAGAAGAACCTCTTCGAGGTCCCCCTGGCGGGCTCGACCATCACCCACCCGGTCATCGGCGAGAGCGGCGCGGGCCGGGTCCTGTTGAAGCCGGCCGCGCCGGGTACGGGCGTGATCGCCGGGGGCGCGGCCCGGGCCATCCTGGAGATGGCCGGCATCCACGACATCCTGGCCAAGTCACTGGGCTCCTCCAACAGCATCAACGTGGCCCACGCCACCATCGCCGGTCTCAAGGCCCTCCACCGCCCCGACCAGGTGGCCAGGCTGCGGGGCAAGTCCCCCGAGGAGGTGACCCCGGCCGGCGTGCTCAACGCCTACCGCGAGCGCCAGCGGGGCACCCGCGTCCCCACCGAGGTGGCCTGATGGCCGGTCAGCTCAAGGTCACCCAGGTGCGCTCGGCCATCGGTGTCAAGCCCAAGCACCGGGGGACGCTGCGGGCCCTGGGCCTGCGCCGCATCGGGAGCACCAGGACGCTGCCCGACCGCCCCGAGATCCGGGGCATGATCGCCCGTGTCCCCCACCTGGTGGTGGTCGAGGAGGAGTCGTGAGGGTCCACGATCTGAAGCCCGCTCCGGGCTCGACCCGGCCCCGCCGCCGGGTCGGCCGGGGCATCGGCGGCAAGCGGGGCAAGACCGCAGGCCGGGGCATGAAGGGCCAGGGCGCCCGGGACACGGTCAAGCCCGGCTTCGAGGGTGGCCAGCTGCCCCTGAAGCAGCGCATCCCCAAGCTCAAGGGCTTCACCAACCCCTTCCGGGTGGAGTACACCGTGGTCAACCTGGACACCCTCCAGGCCGTGGCGGGCGATTCCGTCACCCCTGACTCCCTGCGGGCCGCCGGGCTCGTCCACAAGCACGGGCTGGTGAAGGTCCTGGGCCGGGGGGAGTTGGGCCGGGCCCTCAGGGTCGAGGCCCACGCCTTCTCCCGCTCGGCTGAGCGGGCCATCACCGCCGCGGGCGGTACCGTTACCGTCCTCCCCCCGCCGTACGGTCGGGGCCGGCCGCCGGCCCGGGGGAGCGCGTTGACGAACCGGTAGCGCCGGAGCCCGGGCCAGTCGGAGGAGCCGCAATGCTCGGAAGCCTCAAGAACATGTTCAAGGTTCCGGACCTCCGGAACAAGATCCTGTTCACCCTGCTCATCATCGGGCTGTACCAGCTGGGCGCCCAGGTGACCGTCCCCGGCATCGACCTGGGAGCGGTCCACCGCCTGCAATCGGCAGCCAAGGGCGCCGGGGTCCTCGGGTTCATCAACCTGTTCTCGGGAGGAGCGCTCACCAGGGTGGCCGTGTTCGGGCTCGGGATCATGCCCTACATCACGGCCGAGATCATCATCCAGCTGCTGATCGTGGTCATCCCCAAGTTCGAGGAGTGGCGGGACCAGGGGGCGGTGGGGCAGAAGAAGCTGACCCAGACGGCCCGCTACATGACGGTGGCCCTGGCCCTCATGCAGTCCACTGGTCTGGCCTTCGCCTTCCACAACGGGCTCACCGGGTTCCTGGGCGGGGGCGGCCAGACCAGCATCGACCTGATCCCCAACTTCACCGTGCCCCGCGTCATGCTCATCGTGCTCACGCTCACCGCGGGCACGGCCTTCGTCATGTGGCTCGGCGAGCTCATAACCCAGAGGGGCATCGGCCAGGGCATGTCGCTTCTGATCTTCGCCAACGTCGTGGCGGGCATGCCGGGCGGGGGGGCGGCGGTTCGGGCCGAGGGCGGCAACGTGAAGTTCGGGATCATCCTGCTCCTCACCGTGGCCCTCCTGGTGGCGATCGTCTTCGTCGAGCAGGGACAGCGCCGCATCCCCGTCCAGTTCGCCAAGCGGGTCGTCGGCCGCAGGATGTACGGGGGCCAGAGCACCTACATCCCCCTCAAGGTCAACCAGGCCGGGGTCATCCCCATCATCTTCGCCAGCTCGGTGCTCTACTTCCCGGTGCTGTTGTCCAACGTGGTGCCCTGGCAAGGCATGCAGAGGTTCATCAACAACAACCTCGTCCAACCGACGAGCGTGGTGTACATCTCGCTCTACGGCGTGCTGATCATCCTCTTCACCTACTTCTACACCGCCATCACCTTCGATCCTCACCAGCAGGCCGACATCATCCGCAAGCAGGGCGGTTACATCCCCGGGATCCGTCCCGGGCCGCCCACAGAGCGCTACCTGGCGGGGATCCTCAACCGCATCACCCTGCCCGGATCCCTGTTCCTGGCGTTCGTCGCCCTGCTGCCCTCGATCATGCTGGCCGTCTGGAGCATCAACAGGTACCCCTTCGCCGGGACCAGCCTGCTCATCGCGGTGGGCGTCGCCCTGGAGACCATGAAGCAGATCGACAGCCAGCTGATGATGCGGAATTACGAGGGCTTCCTGAAGCAGTGAGAGGGTCGCGCGGGCACACGGCGGGGAGCTAGTGGTCCCCGGGGCGCGCCTGGTCATCTTGGGAAAACAGGGCGCCGGGAAGGGAACCCAGTGCGTGCGGCTTGCTCGGCACTACGTCGTGCCCCACATCTCGACCGGGGACATGTTCCGGGCCGCGGTGAAGTCGCGCTCGGAGTTCGGCCGCAAGGCGGAGGAGTACATGAGGGCGGGCGAGCTGATCCCCGACGACGTGGTGGTGGGGGTGGTGCGGGAGCGCCTGGGCCAGGACGACACCAGCCACCGGGGCTTCATCCTCGACGGGTACCCCCGTACCGTGTACCAGGCGGTGCAGCTCTCGGTCCTGCTGTCCCCGGACGACATCGACCTGGCGGTGGACATCGAGGTGCCGACGGAGGCCGTCCTCCGGCGTCTGGCCAGCCGTCGGGTGTGCGTGGACTGCGGGAAGAACTACAGCGTGGACAACCCACCCCGCTTCGACTGGACCTGCGACAACTGCGGGGGCGAGGTGGTCCAGCGGGAGGACGACACCGAGGCTGCCATCATGCGCCGGTTGCAGCTGTACGAACAGGCCACGGCGCCCCTGATCGAGTGGTACCTGGAGAAGGACAGGCTGGTGGCCGTGGACGGGCTGGGGCACCCCGACCACGTGACCCAGCGGCTGATCCGCGCCATCGACGGCCGGCTGGGGCCGGCCCGGCGCCACGGCTGAGCCGGTGACGGGGCGATGAGACGCACGCCGGAGGAGATCGCCAAGATGCGCCGGGCCGGACGCGTCGTCGCCGAGATGCACGCCCGGACCCGTGAGGCCATCCGCCCGGGGGTGACGACGGCGGAGCTGGACAAGGTGGCGCGGGAGGTGCTCGAGCGCCGGGGAGCGCGGTCGAACTTCCTGGGCTACCACGGCTTCCCAGCGGTCATCTGCACCTCCCCCAACGACATGATCGTCCACGGCATCCCCGGCGACCATCGCCTCGAGGAGGGCGACATCATCTCGGTGGACTGTGGCGCCATCGTCGAGGGGTACCACGGTGACGCGGCCTACACCGCCCCCGTGGGGGCGGTGAGCGAGGAGGCCCGCCGCCTGATGGAGGTGACCGAGGTCAGCCTGCAGGCCGCCATCGAGGCCATGGTGGACGGCAACCGGATCTCCGACATCGGCCACGCCGTGCAGACGGTGGCCGAGGGTGCCGGGTTCTCGGTGGTGAGGGAGTACGTGGGCCACGCCATCGGCACGGCCATGCACGAGGAGCCGCAGGTCCCCAACTACGGCCCCCCCGGCCGGGGCCCCCGCCTCCGTCCCGGGCTGGTCCTGGCCGTGGAGCCCATGGTCAACGCGGGCAGCCCCGGGACCCGCCTGCTGGCCGACGGGTGGAGCGTCGTGACGGCCGACGGCAGCCTCTCGGCCCACTTCGAGCACTCCATCGCCGTCGGGGAGGACGGCCCCGAGGTCCTCACCCTGCCCTGATGGGCGCCCCCTGCGGCGGCCCTGCCCCGCCCGGCCCGTCGGCCCTCGTCCCGAGGGGTGGAGCCCCGAGCCCCACGCCGAGCCGTTCTCCCGAGGGGCGGCCGCCCTCACCGGCCGGGAGGGCCCTGTTCCGGGGCTCGCTCGCCGGTTCCGGGCCTGATCGGATAGACTTTCCTGCTGGCCTGGCGCGCTCGGCGCGCGCATCCGTGCCCTGACTGGCCCGGTCGGCACCAGCAGTAGGTCGAGGAGGATCCACCTGCCCAAGCCCAAAGAAGATGCGATCGTGCTCGAAGGGACGGTGATCGAGCCGCTCCCGAACGCCATGTTCAAGGTGGAGCTGGAGAACGGGCACAAGGTGCTGGCGCACAGCTCGGGCAAGATGCGGATGCACCGGATCCGCATCCTCCCCGGCGACCGGGTCCAGGTGGAGATCACCCCCTACGACCTCAACAGAGGACGCATCACCTACAGGTACAAGTGATGAAGGTACGACCGAGCGTGAAGACGATGTGCGAGAAGTGCAAGGTGATCCGCCGCCACGGGAGGGTGATGGTCATCTGCACCAACCCGCGACACAAGCAGCGGCAGGGGTAGGGCATGGCACGGCTAGCGGGCGTCGACATACCCAGGGAGAAGCGGCTCGAGGTCTCCCTCACCTACGTCTACGGCGTGGGCCGGACGACGGCCAAGAAGGTGTGCGAGGCGACCGGCATCAGCTGCGACACTCGGGTGCGCGACCTCACCGACGAGGAGGTGGCCCGGCTCCGCAGCTGGATCGACGCCAACCTCAAGGTCGAGGGTGACCTGCGTCGCGATGTGGCCCAGGACATCAAGCGCAAGATGGAGATCGGCTCCTACCAGGGCATCCGCCACCGCCGGGGTCTGCCCGTGCGGGGCCAGCGCACCCACACCAACGCCCGCACCCGCAAGGGACCCAAGAAGACGGTCGCGGGCAAGAAGAAGGTGCGCAAGTAGATGCCCAAGCCCAGGCCCGGCGGGCGCAGGCCCCGCCGGCGAGAGCGGAAGAACGTCGCCTACGGGGTGGCCCACATCAAGAGCTCGTTCAACAACACCATCGTCTCCATCACCGACATGGAGGGCAACGTCCTGGCTTGGGCCTCGGCCGGCAACGTCGGCTTCAAGGGATCCCGCAAGTCCACGCCCTTCGCGGCCCAGCTGGCCGCCGAGGCGTGCGCCCGGCGGGCCATGGAGCACGGCGTGCGCAAGGTCGACGTGTTGGTGAAGGGCCCGGGATCGGGCCGGGAGACGGCCATCCGCTCGCTCCAGAACACCGGCATCGAGGTCTCCGGCATCAAGGACGTCACACCGATGCCCCACAACGGTTGCCGCCCCAAGAAGCGGCGCCGGGTCTAGGGCGGTCGGAGATGGCGAGATACACGGGGCCTGTCTGCCGGCTGTGCCGGCGGGAGAAGATGAAGCTGTTCCTCAAGGGTCCCAAGTGCGACTCCATGAAGTGCCCGATCGAGCGCCGCCCCTACCCCCCCGGGGAGCACGGGCGCGACCGCATGCGCCAGGGCTCGGAGTACCTGACCCAGCTGCGGGAGAAGCAGAAGGCCCGTCGCATCTACGGGCTGCTCGAGAAGCAGTTCGCCAACCTCTACGTGGAGGCGACCCGCCAGCCCGGCATCACCGGCGAGAACCTGCTGCGCATGCTCGAGCTGCGGGTGGACAACGCCGCCTTCAGGGCCGGGTGGGGCGCCAGCCGGGCCCAGGCCCGCCAGCTCGTCCGCCACGGGCACGTGACGGTGAACGGCAAGCGGGTGACCATCCCCAGCTACCGGCTCAGGAAGGGCGACGTGGTGGCCCTGAAGGAGGGCTCCCGCAGGCTCATCGTCGTCCGCCACAACCTCGACACCCTGGACCGCCAGGTCCCGCCCTGGCTGGAGACCGCGGCCGAGGGGTTCGAGGTCACCGTGCGAGACCTGCCGATACGGGAGCAGATCGACGTCCCCGTCCGCGAGCAGCTCATCATCGAGCTTTACTCGAAGTAACCACCCCAGGGGGCTCGACCCCCCGGCACCAGACATTCGAGGTCACACCATGCTGATCATCCAGCGCCCCAGCGTCGAGATCGTGAGCGAGGAGGAGGCCAACCGCCAGCGGTTCGCCATAGGGCCCCTGGAGCCCGGTTTCGGCCACACCCTGGGCAACGCCCTGCGCCGCACCCTGCTCTCCTCCATCCCGGGTGCCGGCGTCACCCAGGTCCGCTTCGACGACGCCCTCCACGAGTTCACCACCCTCGCGGGCGTCAAGGAGGACGTGACCGACATCATCCTCAACCTCAAGGACCTCGTCCTCAGGGTCGACTCCGACGAGCCCGTCATCCTGCGCCTCGACGTAAGGGGCCCGGCGGCGGTGACGGCCGGGGACCTGCAGGCCACCTCGGACGTGGAGATCCTGGAACCCGACCTGGTGATCGCCACCCTCAACGGCAAGGGCCGCCTGGCCATGGACGTGACCGTGGAGCGGGGCCGCGGCTACGTGTCGGCCGAGCGCAACAAGCGCTCGGCGACCATCGGGGTCATCCCTGTCGACTCGATCTTCTCGCCCGTCCGGCGGGTGGCCTTCTCGGTGGAGCCGACGCGGGTCGAGCAGTCCACCAACTACGACCGCCTCGTCCTGGATATCGAGACGGACGGGTCGATCTCCCCGCGGGAGGCGCTGGCCTCGGCGGGCGACACCCTCCGGGCTCTCGTGAGCCTGGTGGCGGAGATGAGCGAGAACCCCCAGGGGCTGGAGCTGGGCGACGTCAGCTCGGCGACCAGCGGCTCGCCCGACCTGGACCTGCCCATCGAGGACCTCGATCTCTCCGAGCGGCCGCGCAACTGCCTGAAGCGGGCCCAGGTCAACACCATCGGCGAGCTGGTCGAGCGCACGGAGGACGATCTCCTGGCCATCACCAACTTCGGGCAGAAGTCCCTGGACGAGGTTCTGCAGAAGCTGGACGAACGGGGCCTGGCCCTGCGGTCCAAGGAGGGCTGAGGTGCGGGGCACGCCCAAGCGGGGCGCCCGCCTCGGCAGCGACGCCGCCCACGAGAAGGCCATGCTGGGCAACCTGGTGGCGTCGCTCATCGCGGCCGAGGCCATCGTGACCACCGAGGCCAAGGCCAAGGCGCTGCGGCCGGTGGTGGAGCGGGTGATCACCAAGGCCAAGAAGGGCGGCGTCCACCGCCACCGCCAGGTCGTGGCCTTCATCCGGGACAAGGACATGGCCCACAAGCTGTTCGCGGACGTGGGTCCCCGCTACGTTGACCGTCCCGGCGGCTACACCCGCATCCTCAAGCTCGGACCCCGCCACGGCGACAACGCGCCCATGGCCCGCATCGAGCTCGTCTGAGCCCGCACCCGGGTGCCTCGGTGGTGATCGGCCGCCGACGCGGGCGCCCCGGCTGATCCCCCGTGTCGCTGTTCGACCCCGACCCCGAGCCCGACGCCGCCGTCAGCGGGGCCGACCGGCACCCCGGGGGAGCCGCTCCCGGCTCCGGGCCGCCGGCGCCGGCCGGGCCCCTGGTCCGCCTGCGCCTGCTCGTCGCCTATGACGGCCGCGGCTTTCACGGCTTCGCCGCCCAACCGGGCCAGCGCACCGTGGCCGGGGTGCTGGGGGCGGCCGTCGAGCGGGTCGTGCGCCACCCGGTGGAGCTGGTCTGCGCGGGCCGGACCGACGCCGGGGTCCACGCCTGGGGGCAGGTGGTGCACGTCGACGTGGTCGCCGCCACCGGGGACGCCCAGGCGCCCGCGGTCGAGCCCGCCGCCCTCCAGCGCGCCTGCAACCGGCTGCTCGCCCCCACCGTCGTCGTCAGGGAGGCCGCCCCCGAGGCGCCCGCATTCGACGCCCGCCGCTCGGCCCTCTCCCGGCGCTACCGCTACACCATCGTCAACCGGGCCCTGCCCGATCCCTTCCTCGCGGCCACGGCCTGGCACGTGGCCGAGGCCCTGGACCTGCGCTCGATGCAGCTGGCGTGCGACGCCTTCCTGGGCGAGCACGACTTCGCCGCCTTCTGCCGCCGGCCCCAGGGCGCCGGCGCCGAGGACCCCCTGGTGCGCCGGGTCCTGGACGCATCCTGGCGGGAGACGGGGGACGGCGTGCTGCGCTTCGAGATCGAGGCCAGCTCCTTCTGCCAGCACATGGTCCGCTCCATCGTGGGCACCCACGTCGACGTGGGGCTGGGGCGGAAGCGGGCGGGGGACATGTCCTGGATCATCCGGGGCCGGGATCGGGCCCTGGCCGGCGCTCCCGCCCCGGCCCACGGCCTGTGCCTGTGGGAGGTGCGCTACCCCCAGGACGACAGAGGTGGCGCCGGCTCCCTGGCTCGGAGCGGGGCCGGTCAGCGCACCAGCTCGACGCGGAACCCGGCCTGACGGAGGTCGCGCACCACCTCGTCGCGGTGGCTCGGGTCCCGGGTCTCCACCGTCATGAGGACCTCGACCTCCTCCACCGGGAGGGCGACCCCGGACCGGTGGTGCTCGACGGACAGGACGTTGAGCCCCATGGCGGCCACCGCCCCCGTGAGCAGGGCGAGGGAGCCAGGGCGGTCGTCGAGCACGATGCGCAGGACCAGGTAGCGACCGGCGGCCGACAGCCCGTGGTCGATGAGCCTGATCAACAGCAGGGGGTCGACGTTGCCGCCAGAGAGGATGGCCACGGCCGTGCCCGTGCCGGGGATCTTGCCCGCCAGCAGCGCGGCCACGCCCACGGCGCCGGCCGGCTCCACCACCGCCTTGGCCCGTTCGAGGAGGAGCACGACGGCCTGGCTGATCTCCTCCTCAGTGACGGTCACCACGTCGTCCACGTAGGCGCGCACATGGGCCAGGGTGAGGTCGGAGACCTGGCGCACGGCGATCCCGTCGGCCATGGTCGCGACCTGGTCCAGGCAGACGCAGTGCCCGGCGTCCAGGGCGGCGCGCATGGCCGCCGCTCCCGCGGCCTGGACCCCGACGACGCGGACGTCACGCCGGGTGTGGGCCAGGGCGGTGGCCACCCCGGAGAGGAGCCCACCCCCGCCCGTGGGCACGACGACGACAGAGGCGTCGTCCACCTCCTCACCCACCTCCAGGCCCACCGTTCCCTGGCCGGCCACGATCAGGGGGTCGTCGAAGGGAGGGACGTAGGTCGCACCCGTCGACCTTGCGTGCTCCTGGGCTGCGGCTATGGCCTCGTAGACCCCTGCTCCTTCCAGACGGACGGTGGCGCCGTAGGAACGGGTCGCCTCGACCTTGGGAAGGGGAGCGTTGGTGGGCATGAATATGGTCGCGGTCAGGCCGGTGAGGGAAGCGGCCAGGGCCACGCCCTGGGCGTGGTTGCCGGCCGAACCGGCGACGACACCCGGTCCCTGGCCGTTCTGGGCGGCAAGCCGGGAGACCAGGTTGTAGGCGCCGCGGATCTTGTAGGACCCGGTGCGCTGCAGGTGCTCGGGCTTGAGCACCACCCGCCTGCCCGCCAGCCGGGAGAGCGAGTCGGAGCGGTCGGGGGGCGTGGGCCGCAGGACGGGACCGACCCGGGCCCGGGCGTCGCGTATGTCCCGCAGCCCGATCACGCCCCGACGGTATCGGGTGCCGGGGAGGCGGCCATGGGGGCCCATTTGCCGCTCCGCCTGCCCCCAACTACCCTCTTTGACTCGGTCCAGTGGCCTTCTGACCGCGAACGAGGACGGCTTGCGCACCTTCTCTCCGAAACCCGCCGACATCCAGCGCGCCTGGCACGTCGTCGACGCGGACGGCGCTGTCCTCGGCCGCCTGTGCAGCGAGGTGGCCCGGGTGCTGCGGGGCAAGCACAAGGTGATCTTCGCCCCCCACGTCGACACCGGTGACCATGTGATCGTGGTGAACGCGGCGAAGGTCGTGATGACGGCGGACAAGGCCGAGAAGGAGCTCGTCTACCGCCACACCGGCTACCCCGGGGGCCTGCGCCAGCGCAGCTACGCCGACCTCCTGGCCCGGCGGCCGGAGGAGACGGTGCGCCGCGCCGTCAAGGGCATGCTCCCCAAGGGTCGCCTGGGACGGAGGATGCTGAAGAAGCTCAAGGTCTACGCCGGACCCGACCATCCCCATGCCGCCCAGCTGCCCCGGCCCATGACCCTGACCGCGGCCCGCAGGCCCGCCTGACCGTACGAGAGCGACGACCGTGCCCAAGCCCCTGACCCAGACCACCGGCCGCAGGAAGCAGGCCGTGGCGCGCGTCAGGCTGCGGCCCGGCGCGGGCAAGATCGTGGTCAACCGCCGCCCGGTCGAGAACTACTTCCCCTCCGTCACCCATCGCATGATCGTGGGCGAGCCCCTGCGGCTGACGGCGACGGCCGAGGCCTACGACGTCGACGCCACCATCCACGGGGGAGGCGTGGCCGGCCAGGCCGGCGCCCTCCGCCTGGGCATCGCCCGGGCCCTGGTCCAGCTCGATCCCGATCAGCGCGTGCCCCTCAAGCGGGCCGGCCTGCTCACCCGCGACGACCGCGAGAAGGAGAGCAAGAAGTACGGGCTCAAGAAGGCCCGGAAGGCGCCGCAGTACTCCAAGCGCTGATCCCGGGCCCGTCCATGGCCCTACGGTTCGGCACCGACGGCGTGCGGGGGGTAGCCAACACCGAGCTCACCCCCGAAGTCGTTCTGGCCTTGGGCCGGGCCGCGGCCCGGGTCCTGGGCGGGCCCGCCCTGGTCGTGGGCCGGGACACCCGCCGCTCGGGACCGCTCCTGAGCTCGGCCCTGGCCGCGGGCGTGGCCGCCGAGGGGGTCGACGTGATCGACCTGGGCGTGGTGCCCACCCCGGCGGTGGCCTTCGCGTCCCAGGACATGGACGTGGCCGGGGCGGTCGTGTCCGCCTCCCACAACCCCTTTGCCGACAACGGCGTCAAGCTCTTCGAGTCCGGGGGCCGCAAGCTGGGCCCGGACCTGGAGCGCCGGCTGGAGGCCGAGGTGGCCGCCCTGCTCGAAGGCCCGGGCGGCGGGGCCCGGCCCGCGCCCACCGGCGCGGGGGTGGGCGCCATAGCCGGCGACCGGGCGGTGGTGGCGCGCTACGTCGACCACCTTGTGTCCTCGCTCGAGGGCAGGCGTCTGGAGGGCCTGAGGGTGGTAGTGGACTGCGGCAACGGGGCCGCCCTGGCCATCGCGCCCCAGGTGCTGGGGGAGCTGGGCGCAGGCGTCGAGGTCATCAACGACGAGCCCGACGGGACCAACATCAACTCCGGCTGTGGGTCCACCGATCTGTCCGGTCTCCGAGAGGTGGTGCGGGCTGCGGGGGCCGACGCCGGCATCGCCTTCGACGGCGACGCCGACCGGGTCCTGGCCGTGGACAACCAGGGAGAGGTTGTGGACGGCGACCGGATCCTGGCCCTGTGCGCCGGCGACCTGCATCAGCGGGGACGGCTGCGGGGTGACACGGTCGTCGTCACGGTCATGGCCAACCTCGGGCTTTGGCAGGCCATGGCCGAGCAGGCCATCAACGTGCACGAGACGCCTGTGGGTGACCGCCACGTGCTCGAAGCCCTCGAAGCCGGGGGCTGGTCGCTGGGCGGCGAGCAGTCCGGCCACCTCGTGTTCCGGGACCTGGCCACCACCGGGGACGGCATCCTCACCGCCATCCAGGTGCTCGACCTGGTGCGGCGCCGGGGGCGACCCCTGGCCGAGCTGGCCGGGGCGGCCATGAGGCGTGTGCCCCAGGTGCTCCACAACGTCGAGGTGGCCGACCGCGACGTGTTGACCCGGTCGCGCGCCGTTCAGGAGGAGCTGGCCGCGGTGCGGGCCGAGCTGGGCGACTCGGGCCGGGTGCTGCTCCGCCCGAGCGGGACCGAGCCGCTGGTGCGGGTCATGGTCGAGGCTCCCACCGAGGAAGAGGCGCGCGCCGCGGCCCAACGCCTGGCCGCGGCGGTGGTGCGCGCCGACGGGGGCGCGGACACTCGGGGCGAGGACCGCGTCTCGGGACGGGCGCGGCCGGACAACTAGCCTGACGTTGTGTGCGGCATCATCGCCGTCCTGCGCCGGCCAGGCGGGAGGTTGCTTCCCAGCGCGTCCGAGCTCACGGCCCGGCTGGGGCGGGCAGACGCCGCCCTCGTCGCCCAGTCTGATCCCGCCAGTCTCATAGCCAGCCTGAACCGGGCGGCGGAGGAGCTTCAGGCCCTGGACCTGGCCCTGAGGGGGCCGGCGGGCGTCCGCCTCCTGATATCGGATCCCGGGCTGGGCGCCCTGCTCGAGCGGGGCGCGGCCACCCTGGCCGAGCGCGTCGCCCAGGTCGAGCGCGCTCTCGACGCCGGGCGGGTGGAAGCCGGCGACCGCGAGGTGGAGACCCTCAACGCGGGCGTGGTGGGCGTCAAGGACGCCCTCTGGGCTGTTCAGCGAGACCGGCTGGAGACGGCGCGCGGGGTGGAGAGCCTGGCCGGCCCGGGGGCGGGAACGGCGGCGCTCGAGGCGCTCACCTCCGTGCAGGTGGCCCTCTTCGCCCTCGACCGTCTCGAGGTCCGGGGCCGCGACTCGGCCGGCCTCCATCTGCTCGTGAGCGACCACGGCCTCGACCTCGACGATCCCGAGGTGCGCGTCGAGCTCAGCGCCAGGGCCGGCGACGCCCTCTTCTGCTCCGGTGCGGTGAGGCGCTCGGGAGACGTGCTGAGCTTCGTGTACAAGGCCGCGGCCGAGGTGGGCGAGCTGGGCGACAACACCAGGGCCCTGCGGGAGGCGGTCAGCGCCGACGGGCTGTTGGCCCGGGCCCTGTCCTCCGAGCGGGCCCAGGCCGCCGTGCTCGGTCACACCCGCTGGGCCAGCGTGGGTCTCATCTCCCAGCCCAACGCCCATCCCCTGAACCACGAGGAGGAAGGTGAGGTCGGGATGGCCGCGCCTCACGTGGTCGCCGCCCTCAACGGCGACGTCGACAACTTCGACGAGCTGCGCACGAGCGAGGGCCTGCGCCTCCCGCCCGAGATCACGACCGACGCCAAGGTCATCCCCACGCTCGTGTCCCGCCGCCTGCGGGAAGGCCAGGCGCTGGACGAGGCCTTCCGTTCCACGGTCGCCCGCTTCGACGGTTCGGTCGCCATCGCCGCCGCCGCGGCTCAGGCCCCGGACCGGCTGCTGCTCGCCCTGCGGGGGAGTGGACAGGCCCTGTACGTGGGCTTGGCCCAGGACTCCTTCGTGGTCGCCAGCGAGCCCTACGGGCTGGTCCAGGAGACGTCGACCTACCTGCGACTGGACGGCGAGTCGGCGGCCCCGTCGGGGTCCAGGGGCCAGGTGGTGGTGCTGTCCCGGGAGGAGGCGGGGACCGTCGCCGGCATCCGCCGACTCGCCTACGGGGGCGAACCCATCCCCGTGGCCTCCTCAGAGCTGCAGACGGCCCAAGTGACCACCCGCGACATCGATCGGGCCGGGTTCCCCCACTACCTGCTCAAGGAGCTCTCCCAATCCCCGAGCTCGTTCCGCAAGACGCTGAGGGGCAGGATCGTCGACTCCGGAGGCAGGCTGTCGGTGCGGCTCGGAGAGGAGTCTCTGCCCGCCGCCCTGCGGGCCCGCCTGGGCGACGGGTCGCTGCGGCGCGTGATCGTGATCGGCCAGGGAACGGCCGCGGTCGCGGCCAGCAGCACCGCTGCTGCCATGGCCCACGCCCTACGCCCGGCCGGGGTGACGGTCGACGCCATGCCGGCGACGGAGCTGTCGGGCTTCGGTCCCGAGCACGAGGGCCTGGGCGACGACCTGAGCGACACCCTGGTGGTGGCCATCAGCCAGTCCGGCACCACCACCGACACCAACCGCACAGTGGACCTGGTCCGGGCCCGGGGCGCGGCCGTGCTCGCCGTGGTCAACCGCCGCAACAGCGATCTGGTGGAGAAGGCCGACGCCGTCCTCTACACGTCCGACGGACGGGACGTGGAGATGAGCGTGCCGTCGACCAAGGCCTTCTACGCCCAGGTCGCGGCCGGGTTCCTCCTGGCCTGCGCCCTGGGTCGGGAGCTGGGGGTGGGGGACGAGCGGGAGACGAGCGATCTCCTGGCCGGGCTGCGCTCGCTGCCCGAGGCCATGGAGGCGGTGCTGGCCCGGCGAGAGGACATCGCCGGGGCCGCGGCCCGCCTGGCGCCGCCCCGGCGCCACTGGGCCGTGGTGGGCAACGGACTCAACCGCATGGCGGCCCAGGAGCTGCGCATCAAGATCTCCGAGCTCTGCTACAAGTCGATCTCCTGCGACGCCACCGAGGACAAGAAGCACATCGACCTGTCCTCCGAGCCCCTCATCCTGGTGTGCGCAGCCGGGCTGGCGGGCCCGACCGCGGACGACGTGGGCAAGGAGATCGCCATCTTCCGGGCCCACAAGGCCGCGCCCATCGTCATCGCCACCGAGGGAACCGCCTTCCCCGCCGCGCTGCACACCATCACCGTGCCCGCGGCCCACCCCAGGCTTGCCTTTCTCCTGGCCACGGTGGCCGGTCACCTCTTCGGGTACGAGGCCGCCCTTTCCATCGACGCCCAGGCCCGGCCCCTGCGCGAGGCGCGCGCCGCGGTGGAGGCGGCCGTGGCCCGGCCCACCCGGCCCCCGGGATCGGGCGGCCACGAGCTCCTGGACCGCCTGGCGGTGGAGATCGAGCCGGCGGCCAACCGCTTCCTCGACGACCTGCGGGCGGGAGCCTACGACGGGACCCTGGAGGCGAGCACGGCGACCCGCATCGCCTCGCTCCTGCGCTACGCGGAAGGGATCGTGCCTCTCGACGCCTACCCGCTCGAGCACGGCAAGCTGGGCACGCCGGCGACGTGCGTGGACGACCTCATCGAGGCCCTGACGCGAGGGGTCGAGGAGCTGACCAGGCCCATCGACGCCATCAAGCACCAGGCCAAGACGGTGACGGTGGGCATCTCCAGGGCCGAGGAGAGCGTGCTCGAGGTGCCCCTCGTGGCCGAGCTCATGGCCGCGGGAGCCCTGCGGGACCGCCTCAGCTACCGGGCCCTTCGCACCCTGGCCGCCCTCGACCCGGCCGTGGCCGAGGTGACGGGCTACACCCGGTACCGGATCGAGGGCTCGGTCGCGGCCGACCAGGCCAGCATCCACGTGGTCGACCAGGGCGGCGTGGCCCGCTCGATCCCCTCACGCACCGCGTCGAACCCGGCGCTGCGCGGCACCAAGCACCGGGCCGCCTTCGAGCGCGAGGTCACCGTGGTCCGGGGCCACGACGGGCGCACGGTGATCCTGGTACCGGAGGCCAAGCACACCGAGGTCACGGGCATGACCCTCCTGCACACGCGCCTGCACCAGCGCCTGGCCGCCCCCGTGGCGCGCGCCGTGCTGAGCGGCTACCGGCACCGCTACGGCGCGCTGGCCGACGCGGTGACCGAGACCGAGTCCGCCTTTGACGACGCCCGCCTGGCCGAGGTGGACCTGGTCGACCTGCTGGTCGCTCCCGTGCACGTGCTGGCCGCCCGCTGGCGGGGCGGGTGAGCGTGGTCGGCCTTGGCGTCGACGCCGTGGAGCTGGACCGCTTCCGGCGGGTGCTGGCCCGCACCCCTGGAGTGGCCCGCCGGCTCTTCACCGAGGACGAGCGCGCCTACGGGACCCGCTTCCGGGACCCCACGGGCCGCCTGGCCGCCCGTTTCGCGGCCAAGGAGGCGGCCATGAAGGCGCTGGGCGTGGGCCTGGGCGCCTTCGGGTTCCACGAGGTGGAGGTGGTGAGGGCCCCCAGCGGCCAGCCCATCCTGCGGGTGGTGGGAGCGGCCGCCGAGCTGGCTCGCAGGCGGGGCGTGGGCGGGTGGCGGGTGTCGCTCACCCACACCGACAGGGTGGCCCAGGCGGTGGTGGTGGCCGTGTCCGAAGGGCAGGAGGGGTCCGAGGCGCCCGCTGGGGGCGAAGCCCGGTCGTGAGACCGGTCGTCTCGGTCGCCGAGATGCGACAGATCGACGCCCAGGCCCAGCGGGGCGTTCCGCTCGAAGCCCTGGTCGAGCGGGCGGGCAGGGCGGTGGCCCGGGCCGGGCTGGGCCTGCTCGGCGGGGCCTACGGCCGCCGGGTCGTGGTGGTCGCGGGCAAGGGTCACAACGGCGACGACGGCCGGGTGGCGGCCGGCCGCCTCCGCCGCCGGGGGGTGCGGGTCACCGTCGTCGAGGCGGCCGAAGCCGAGGGCCAGCGCCTGGCACCCTGCGACCTGGTGGTCGACGCCGCCTACGGCACCGGCTTCCGCGGTCACTACCGGGCCCCGGTGGCCCCCCCGGGGGCGAGCGTGCTGTCGGTCGACGTCCCTTCCGGCGTCAACGGGGACACGGGTGAGGCCGACGACGACGCCGTGCGGGCCGACGCCACCGTCACCTTCGCCGCCCTCAAACCTGGCCTTCTGCTGGGCCAGGGCCGGGAGCGGTCGGGGACGGTGGAGGTGGTGGACATCGGACTGGACGTGGGCGGGGCCCGCGCCCACCTGGTTGAGGACGCCGACGTGGCCGGGGCGCTGCGCCCTCGCCCCCGGGAGGCCCACAAGTGGCAGACGGCGGTCTACGTGGCCGCCGGCTCGCCCGGGATGAGGGGCGCGGCCCAGCTGTGCTCGCGGGCCGCCATGCGAGCCGGGGCGGGCATGGTCCGCCTGGGGGTGCCCGGCGCCGGTCCGTCCGACCTGCCCGCCTCGGAGGTGGTGGCCCGGGTCCTACCCGCGGCGGGCTGGGCCGAGGAGGTCCTCTCCGAGCTGGAGCGCTTCCGGGCGCTGGTGGTCGGGCCCGGCCTGGGCCGGAGCGACGAGGCCAGAGCCGCCGTGCGCCGCCTGGTCGCCGAGGCGCCCGTGCCCGTGGTCGTCGACGCCGACGGGCTCACCCTGCTCGGGTCGGCGGGCGAGGTGAAGGCGCTGGCTGGAGGGCGCACGGCGCCCCTCGTGCTGACGCCCCACGACGGGGAGTTCGGCCGCCTCGCCGGGCAGGCCCCGGGGGCCGATCGCCTGGGCGCGGCTCGGGCCCTGGCCCAGGCCGCGGCCGCGGTCGTGCTGCTCAAGGGATCGACCACGGTGGTGGCCCCGCCCGGCGGCCAGGCCCTGCTCTGCGCCTCCGGTTCGGCCCGCCTGGCCACGGCGGGGACGGGCGACGTCCTCTCCGGGGTCATCGCCGCCTTCTTGGCCCAGGGTCTGGAGGCTCGGGTGGCCGCGGCCCTGGCCGCCCACGCCCACGGCGCCGCCGCCGGTCTGGGTCCGGAGCGGGGCTTGGTCGCCGGCGACCTGCTCGACCTGCTGCCCCGGTGGCTCTCCGGCCTGGCTGGGGGCGTCGGTGGTTGATGCGGCCCCGGTCGACCCCGCCCGCCGGCGGGGCTGGGCCGAGGTCGACCTCGGCGCCCTGCGCCACAACGCCGCCCTGCTGGCCCGCACCGTCGCCCCGGCCCAGCTCTGCGCGGTGGTCAAGGCCAACGGCTACGGCCACGGATCGGTGGCCGTGGCCCGGGCCGCCCTGGCGGGAGGAGCGCGGTGGCTGGCCGTCGCCGTGGTGGAGGAGGGAGCCGAGCTGCGCGACGCCGGCGTCGACGCCCCCGTGCTCCTTCTCTCCGAGCCGCCCGCGGGGGCCATGGACGAGGCCGTGGCCCTGGGCCTCACCCCCACCCTCTACACGGCCGAAGGAGTCGAGGCCGCGTCGCTGGCCGCGGCCAGGCGCGAGACGCGCACCGCGGTCCACGTGAAGGTGGACACCGGGATGCACCGGGTGGGCGCCGACCCCGACGGGGCGGTGGCGCTCGCTCTCGCTGTGCACGGCTCGGCCCGGCTCAGCCTCGGGGGCTTCTGGACCCACCTGGCCGTGGCCGACGAGCCCGCGCACGACTTCACGGCCGAGCAGCTCCGGCGCTTCGACGCAGTGCTCGGGCGCCTGGAGGCGGAGGGCATCGAGCCCGGCCTGGTGCACGCGGCCAACTCGGCCGGGGCCCTGGCCCATCCCGCCTCACGCCACGGTCTCGTGCGCTGCGGGATCGCTCTGTACGGCCACGTCCCCAGCGCCGAGCTGGCCGGCCTGGGCCCGGTGGCCGAGCTGCGCCCGTCGCTGACGCTCAAGGCGCGCGTGGCCCTGGTGCGCGAGCTGGACGCGGGCGAGCGCGTCTCCTACGGGCTGCGCCACCGCCTCGAGCGGAGGGGCACCGTCGCCACCGTCCCCCTGGGCTACGCCGACGGGGTGACCAGGCGGCTGTGGGCCCAGGGGGCCGAGGTGCTGGTGGGTGGGCGCCGCTGCCCGATGGCGGGCTTGGTCACCATGGACCAGCTCATGGTCGACTGCGGGCCGGGGGCGGCGGCGGCGCCCGGCGACGAGGTGGTTCTCATCGGCAGGCAGGGGAACGAGGAGGTCAGGGCGGAGGAGTGGGCGGCCAGGCTGGACACCATCACCTACGAGGTGCTCTGCGCCATCGGACCCCGTGTACCGCGCGTCTATGTCGGGGAGGGCGACGCGCACGGCTCCCCCGCCGACGCAACCGACTCCCACCCGTCGGTCGCCGCGGGCGCGGCCCGGCCCCGCTGATCGGACACCAACTCGGCCGGCCGGCGCCGCGGTTTCGACCGGTAGCATCTCGCCGTGGGCACGCTGGCCGAGCTGGAGGCGGAGGCGTCGTCCTGCACCCGCTGCGCCCTGGCCGCGGGGCGCACCACCGTCGTGTTCGGGGTGGGTGATCCCGACGCCGACCTCATGCTCGTGGGCGAGGGTCCGGGCCGGGACGAGGACCTCCAGGGCGAGCCCTTTGTGGGCCGCTCCGGTCAGCTGCTCGACCGCCTGCTGGCCGAGGAGCTGGGCATGCCGCGGTCCCGGTGCTACATCGCCAACGTGGTGAAGTGCCGCCCTCCCGCCAACCGCGACCCCCTGCCCCAGGAGATCGCCGCCTGCCGGCCCTACCTGGAGGGCCAGCTGGCCCACATCCGGCCCCGGGTCGTGCTCACCCTGGGCAACTTCTCCAGCAGGCTCCTCCTCCAGCGGGCCGAGGGCATCACCCGGCTGCGGGGGCGCACCTACCCCTTCCGCGGCGGTGTGCTCATACCCACCTTCCACCCCGCGGCCGCCCTGCGGGGCGGCGGCCAGGTCCTGGCCGGGATGAGGGCCGACTTCGTGCGGGCCAAGCTGACCCTGGCCGGTGCTTCGGGGGCCAAGGTCGGCGCCGAGGCCGCCGGGTGATCACCGCCCGCACCAAGTCGCCCGACGACACCCGGGAGCTGGCCGGGGCCATGGCCGGCCTGGCCCGGGCCGGCGACGTCGTGCTCCTCGCCGGCGAGCTCGGTGCGGGCAAGACCGTCTTCGCCCAGGGCTTCGGGCGGGCCCTGGGGATCGAGGAGCCCATCACCAGCCCCAGCTTCACGCTCGTGCGCATCTACCCAGGGCGGGTGCGGCTCGTCCACGCCGACGTCTACCGCCTCGACCACCTCCAGGAGGTCGTCGACCTGGCCCTGCCCGAGCTCGTCGACGAGGGCGCCGTGGCCGTGGTCGAGTGGGGCGACGTGGCCGCCCCGGCCCTGCCCGCCGACTACCTCGAGGTGCGCCTGGAGTGGTCCGAGGCCGAGGACGAGCGCCGGGTCAGCGTGGGGGCCGTGGGCCCGGCCTGGTCGGCCCGCCAGGGCGCGCTGGCGGCCGCCCTGGGGCGATGGGGCAGGGACGCCGGGCCGTGATCGTTCTGGGCATAGAGACGGCCACCGTGCAGGTGGGCTGCGCCGTGGGCGGGGTGGAGGGAGTGCTGGCCGAGTTCCACGCGGCCCGGGGACGGCGCCACGCCGAGACGTTGGTTCCCGCCATCCAGTTCGTGTGCCAGGAGGCGAGCATCGAGCTGCGGGAGGTGAGCGCCGTCGCCGTCGACATCGGTCCCGGCCTTTTCACCGGCCTGCGCGTCGGCATCGCCACGGCCAAGGCACTGGCCCAGGCCCTGCGGGTGCCCATGATCGGCCTGTCGAGCCTGGACCTGCTCGCCTTCGCCGTGCGCTACACGGGTCGCACCGTGGTGGCCGCCATCGACGCCCGCCGGGGCGAGGTCTACGCCGCCACCTACCGCCCGGTGCCGGGCGGGCTACAGCGGGTCTCGGACTACCAGCTGTGGAAGCCGAGGGATCTGGTGCTCGAGCTGGTGGCCCTGGGCACGGAGTGCCTGGTCGTAGGGGACGGGGTCCTCCGTCACCGGGCCCTCTTCGACGGTGACAGCCGCATCACGGTGGGGACGGTGGGCTACGCCTATCCGTCGGCCAGCGCCCTGGTGGAGCTGGCCCACCCCCGTGCCATCCGGGAGGAGTTCGTGCAGCCCTCTGAGCTCACCCCGCTCTACCTGCGCCAGGCCGACGCGGAGATGGCCTGGCGCAAGCGGAGGGAAGGGATGGGCGCCCCCGCGGGATGGACGGGATCGGTGGGCGGGCGGCGCAACGGCGGCGACGGCGACGGCGGGGTCGCCGTGGCCGAGGGCGGGGGTTGAGGCCGGTGGCCGCCCGCGTCCCCCGCGACGACGGCGAGCCCGAGGGCGAGGTGCTGAGGGCCGACGAGCAGCTCGTGGTGCAGCTCGTGCCCATGCGCAGGCGCCACCTGCGGGCCGTGCTGCGCATCGAGGCCCAGGTCTACCCTCGCCCCTGGTCGCTCAGCCTGTTCATGAGCGAGCTGGCCCTGCGGGCCACGCGCGCCTACTACGTGGCCCGCGTGCGGGGCGGGGTGGTCGGCTACTGCGGCCTCATGCTCAGCGGCGACGACGGCCACGTCACCACGATCGCGGTGGACCCGGTGTGGCACCGCCACGGTGTCGGCACGCGCCTGCTGCTCAACATTGCCCGGGTGGCGGCGAACAAGGGGGCGCGGAACCTGACGTTGGAGGTACGGGTCAGCAACAAGCCGGCCCAGGCCCTCTACTACCGCTTCGGGTTCCATCCCGCCGGGATCCGCAAGAACTACTACGTGGAGACCAACGAGGACGCGCTGGTGATGTGGGCCAAGGACATAGACACCGACGCCTACGAGCGCAGGCTGGCCGGCATCGAGTCGACCCTGTCGGGCTCCACCATCTTCGACGAGCCTAGGTCGTGACGGCGGCGAGCCACTCCAGCAAGGCCGGCGCGGCCCTGGCCGAGGGCGGGTGGGAGGTGCCCTCGCCCTGCCGGGTGCTGGGCATCGAGACCTCGTGCGACGAGACGGCCGCGGCCGTGGTGGTCGACGGTCGCGACGTGCTGTCCTCGGTGGTCAGCAGCCAGACCGACCTGCACTCCCGCTTCGGCGGGGTGGTGCCCGAGGTCGCCAGCCGGGCCCACGTCGAGCTGCTCACCCCGGTCGTGGCCGAGGCCCTGGTGGAGGCGGGCGTCGACGGCAGCAACGTGGGGGCGGTGGCGGCCACCTCCGGGCCCGGCCTCATCGGCTCCCTGCTGGTGGGGCTCTCCGCGGCCAAGGCCCTGGCCCTGGTCTGGGACGTGCCCTTCGTCGCCGTGAACCACCTGGAGGCCCACCTCTACGGCGCCTTCCTGGAGGATCCCGCCCTGGAGCTGCCCCTGGTCGTCATGCTCGTCTCCGGGGGCCACACCATGCTCGTGGCCATGGAGGGCCACGGCCGCTACCGGCTGCTGGGCCAGACCATCGACGACGCCGCCGGGGAGGCCTTCGACAAGGTGGCCAGGTTCCTGGGCCTGGACTACCCCGGGGGGCCGGCCATCGACGCCCTGGCCGTCGAGGGCGACCCCAAGGCGGCGGACTTCCCCCGCTCCATGCTGGCCGAGGGCTACGACTTCTCCTTCTCGGGCCTCAAGACCGCGGTCATCACCCACGTGCGCAAGCACCCCGACCAGGCCGTGGCCGATGTGGCCGCCTCCTTCCAGGAGGCGGTGGTCGATGTGCTCGTGGCCAAGGCCCGCCGGGCGGCCCGGGACGTCGGCGCCCGGGGGCTGTGCCTGGCCGGGGGGGTGGCGGCCAACTCCCGGCTCCGGGAACGGGCCCTGGACGCCTGCATCGAGGACGGCCTGCAGGCCTTCGTGCCCAACCCGGCCATGTGCACCGACAACGCGGCCATGGTCGCCGCCGCGGGCTGGTGGCGCCTGCGGGCCGACGGTCCCAGCTCCCTGGGCACGGGCGCCGACCCCAACCTGCGCCTGCCCCTGCTGGGCTAGGGGCCGTTTGCCCGGTCCCCGGGCTCGGGGCTATCGTTAGCACTCGCAAGGTGTGAGTGCTAAAAGCCACTGCCATAGGAGGGCGGCTCCCGATGAACCTGCAGCCACTCGAGGATCGCATCGTCGTGCGTCCGAACGAGTCAGAAGAGACCACGGCCTCCGGCCTGGTCATCCCCGACACCGCCAAGGAGAAGCCCCAGCAGGGCGAGGTCCTGGCCGTGGGCCCGGGCCGGCGGTCCGAGGACACGGGGAACGTCATCCCCCTGGACGTGAAGGTGGGTGACACCGTCGTGTACTCCAAGTACGGGGGCACCGAGATCACCATCGAGGGCGAGGACCTGCTCATCCTGAGCGGGCGCGACGTGCTGGCCAAGGTGGGGAAGAAGAAGTAATGGCCAAGGCGCTCAAGTTCGACGAGGAGGCCCGCAGGGGGCTCGAGGCCGGCGTCAACAAGCTGGCCGACGCCGTGCGGGTGACGCTCGGGCCCAAGGGCCGCAACGTGGTGCTGGAGAAGAAGTTCGGCGCGCCCACCATCACCAACGACGGCGTGACCATCGCTCGCGAGGTGGAGCTGGAGGACCACTTCGAGAACATGGGGGCCCAGCTGGTCAAGGAGGTCGCCACCAAGACCAACGACGTGGCCGGCGACGGCACCACGACCGCGACCGTGCTGGCCCAGGCCATGATCCGTGAGGGGCTCCGCAACGTGGCCGCGGGCGCCAACCCCATGGCCCTCCAGAAGGGCATGGACCGGGCGGTGAAGGCGGTGGTCGAGTCCATCAAGGACCAGTCCCGGGAGATCGACAACCGCAGCGAGATCGCCCAGGTGGCGGCCATATCCGCGGGCGACGCCGCCATCGGCGAGATCCTGGCCGACGCCATCGACCGGGTGGGCAAGGACGGCACGGTGACGGTTGAGGAGTCGAACACCTTCGGTATGGAGCTCGACTTCACCGAGGGCATGCAGTTCGACAAGGGCTACCTGTCGCCCTACTTCGTCACCGACCCCGAGCGCCAGGAGTCGGTGCTGGAGGAGCCCAACATCCTCATCGCCAACCAGAAGATCAGCGCCGTGCACGACCTCGTCCCCGTGCTGGAGAAGGTCATGCAGACGGGCAAGCCCCTGCTGATCATCGCCGAGGACGTGGAGGGCGAAGCCCTGGCCACCCTCGTCGTCAACAAGATCCGGGGCACGTTCCTGTCCGTGGCGGTCAAGGCCCCGGGCTTCGGGGAGCGCCGCAAGGCCATGCTCCAGGACATCGCCATCCTCACCGGCGGCCAGGTCATCTCCGAGGAGGTCGGCCTCAAGCTGGAGAACACCACCCTCGACCTCATGGGCCGGGCCCGCCGGATCGTCGTCAACAAGGACGACACGACCATCATCGAGGGCGCAGGCTCGCCCGCGGAGGTCAAGGGCCGCATCGCCCAGATCAAGCGGGAGATCGAGGAGACGGACTCGGACTGGGACCGAGAGAAGCTCCAGGAGCGGCTGGCCAAGCTGGCCGGCGGCGTGGCCGTGGTGCGGGTCGGCGCGGCGACGGAGATCGAGCTCAAGGAGAAGAAGCACCGCATCGAGGACGCCCTGTCGGCCACCAGGGCGGCCATCGAGGAGGGCATCGTCGCCGGCGGTGGGACGGCCCTGCTGCGCAGCCGCAGCGCCATCGACGACGTCGTGGCCAAGTCCCAGGGCGACCTGGCCACCGGCGCCCTGATCGTGCGCAAGGCCCTGGAGGAGCCGCTCAAGTGGATCGCCACCAACGCCGGGCTGGAGGGCTCGGTGGTGGTGGAGCACGTCGACCGGGAGACGGGCTCGACCGGCCTCAACGCCCTGACCGGAGAGCTGGAGGACCTGGTCAAGGCCGGGGTGATCGACCCGGCCAAGGTCACCCGATCCGCCCTCCAGAACGCGGCCTCGGTGGCCGGCCTGCTCCTCACCACCGAAGCGCTGGTGGCGGACAAACCCGAGAAGAAGGACGGCGCGGCCATGCCCGCCGGCGCCGGTGGCGGAATGGGCGGCATGGGTGGCATGGGCGGCATGGGCGGAATGGGCGGCATGGGGATGATGTAGCCGTGCCGGCGATGGGCGGGGGCCGCGGTCGGAGCCCCCGCCTATCCTCGGCCCCATGGAAGAGCGGCCGGCGCCCGATCCCGAGAAGCTCCTCGAGTTCTGGATGGAGTGGGAGCGAGGCGACACCACCCCGGGTCGGGCCATGGCCAACCTCAAGACGGGCGGGATGCGGGAGCTGCTCGAGCAGATCGTGCGCGACCGGCGGGAGCTGATCGGCCAGTAGTGGCCGCGCCTAGCAGCGGGAGGGGTGCGGGCGGCAGGCGGCAGCGGATCCCCCGCCCGCCCGACGCCCGAGCGGGTGAGGCGGCGCCGTGGGACGGCCTGGCACCCGACCGGCGCCGGGGCATCGGCCTCGACCGGGTGCGGGCGGCCATGGCCCGCATGGGCCCCTCCCAGCCCTGGCCCGCCCCCTACGGGCGGGTGCCGGCCGCGGTGCTGGTGCCCCTGTTCGAGGAGGACGGCGAGGCCCGCGTCATCCTGACCCGCCGCTCCGACCAGCTCCGCACCCACACCGGCGAGGTCTCGTTCCCCGGCGGCCGTCTCGACCCCGGAGAGGCGCCCATGGCCGCGGCCCTGCGGGAGGCGGCCGAGGAGCTCGGCCTCGTCCCCGACACGGTGGAGATCCTGGGCCAGCTCCCCCCGCTCGCCACCGTGTCCAGCCGCTCGAGCATCACCCCATTCGTGGGTGCCCTTCCGGGCCGCCCCGTCCTGCACCCCAACCCGGCCGAGGTGGAGCTGGCCTTCGACGTGAGCCTGGCCCGGCTGGCCGCCGAGGGGGTGCACCGGGAGGAGCGTTGGCACCGGCCCGAGCTGAGCGAGGGCCCCGAGCTGGCCCACAGGACCGTCCACTTCTTCGAGCTGGACGAGGACACCGTGTGGGGAGCGACGGCGCGCATACTCCACCAGTTCCTGGAGCTGGTCCTTCTCGACGGGTCCTGACGCGGCGGCCACATCGTCGGTGGCGACGGAGGTCGGCAGTAGACTCGACCACTTCGGGTCGCGAGCGCGAAGGGGAACAGCGTGGCGGAGCTGGAGATCGGCATCGGCAAGTCGGGCAGGCGTGCGTACGGGTTCGACGACATCGCCATCGTCCCCAGCCGCCGGACCCGAGATCCCGAGGACGTGGACATCTCCTGGGAGATCGACGCCTTCCGCTTCGACCTCCCTCTGGTCGCGGCAGCCATGGACGGGGTGACCAGCCCGGCCATGGCCATCGAGGTCGGGCACCTGGGCGGCCTGGCCGCGCTCAACCTGGAGGGCCTCTGGACCCGGTACGAGGACCCCGACCCGCTGTTCGAGGAGATCGCCCGCCTGGACCCGGACAAGGCCACGGCCCGCATGCAGCAGATCTACTCCGAGCCCATCAGGCCCGAGCTGGTGACCCAGCGCATCCGGGAGATCAAGGACGCCGGGGTCACCTCCTGCGCCTCGCTCACGCCCCAGCGCACCGAGCAGTTCGCCAAGGCCGTGGTGGAGGCCGAGCTCGACCTCCTCGTCATCCAGGGGACGGTTGTGTCGGCCGAGCACGTGTCCCGCACGGTCGAGCCCCTCAACCTCAAGCGCTTCATCCGCGAGTTCGACATCCCCGTGATCGTGGGCGGATGCGCCTCCTACCAGGCCGCTCTCCACCTCATGCGCACCGGGGCGGTGGGCATCCTGGTCGGCGTCGGCCCCGGCAACGCCTGCACCACCAGGGGCGTGCTCGGCATCGGGGTTCCCCAGGCCACGGCCATCGCCGACGCCGCCGGGGCCCGCATGCGCCACCTGGACGAGACCGGCGTGTACGTGCAGGTCATCGCGGACGGGGGCATGAGCAAGGGAGGCGACATCGCCAAGGCCATCGCCTGCGGGGCCGACGCGGTCATGATCGGCTCTCCTCTGGCCGCGGCCCACGAGGCCCCGGGTCGGGGCTACCACTGGGGCATGGCCACCTTCCACCCCACCCTGCCCCGAGGGGCCCGGGTGCGGACCGAGATCCGGGGCACGCTCAGGGAGATCCTCCTCGGCCCGGCCCACGAGAACGACGGCCGCCTGAACCTGTTCGGCGCCCTGCGCACGTCCATGGCGACGTGCGGCTACGAGTCGGTGAAGGAGTTCCAGAAGGCGGAGGTCATGGTGGCCCCTGCGCTCCAGACCGAGGGCAAGAGCCTCCAGCGGGCCCAGCAGGTGGGCATGGGTCACTAGTGTTCCGGGCCGACCGGCGTCCGGTGGCCGACCGGTGACGGAGTTCGACACCGTCCTCGTGGTCGACTTCGGGGCCCAGTACGCCCAGCTCATCGCCAGGCGGGTGCGCGAGGCCCACGTCTACTCCGAGATCGTGCCCCACACCATGGCCGTGGAGGAGATGGCCGCCCGCCGTCCCAAGGGGATCATCTTCAGCGGCGGACCCAAGTCGGTGCACGTGGAGGGCGCGCCCTCGCCCGATCCCGCCGTCTACGGCATCGGGGTCCCCGTCCTCGGCATCTGCTACGGCGCCCAGCTGGTGGCCCAGCAGCTGGGCGGGGAGGTGGCCCGCACGGGGCGGGGCGAGTACGGCCGCACCGTCCTCCAGGCGCTGCCGGGCTCGACCCTGCTGGCCGACCTGCCCCTGGAGCAGGACGTGTGGATGAGCCACTTCGACGCCATCATGGCCGCCCCTCCGGGCTTCCGGGTCACGGCCCGCACCCAGGAGGCGCCCGTCGCCGCCCTGGAGGATCCCGAGCGGCGCGTCTATGGCGTCCAGTTCCACCCCGAGGTGGCCCACACGCCCCGGGGGCAGGAGGTGCTCAAGCACTTCCTGTACGACGCCTGCGGCTGCCGGCCCACCTTCACCCGGACCTCCATCATCGAGGCCGCGGTCGAAGCCGTACGGGAGCAGGTGGGGGGGCAGAAGGTCATCTGCGGCCTGTCGGGCGGGGTGGACTCGGCGGTGGCCGCCGCCCTGGTGCACAAGGCCGTGGGAGACCAGCTCACCTGCGTCTACGTGGACACCGGCCTCATGCGGGCGGGCGAGTCCGATCAGGTGGAGCAGACCTTCCGGCGCCAGTTCCAGATCGACCTGGTCCACGTCAAGGCGGCCGACCGCTTCATAGAAGCGCTGAACGACGTGGTCGACCCCGAGCGCAAGCGCAAGATCATCGGCGAGACCTTCATCCGGGTGTTCGAAGAGGTGGCCGCCGACATCGAGGACGCCCGCTTCCTGGTCCAGGGCACCCTCTATCCCGACATCATCGAGTCGGGCACCAAGGACGCGGCCACCATCAAGTCCCACCACAACGTGGGGGGCCTCCCCGCGGACATGCAGTTCGAGCTGGTCGAGCCCCTGCGAAACCTGTTCAAGGACGAGGTGCGGGCCGTGGGGGAGGAGCTCGGGCTCCCGGAGGAGATCGTTTGGCGCCAGCCCTTCCCGGGGCCGGGCTTGGCGGTGCGCATCGTGGGCACGGTCACGCCGGAGCGCCTGGAGATCCTGAGGGCGGCCGACGCCATCGTCACCGAGGAGATCAAGCGGGCCGGTCTGTACCGCGAGCTCTGGCAGAGCTTCGCCGTTCTCCCCGCCGTGCGCACCGTCGGGGTGATGGGCGACGAGCGCACCTACGCCTACCCCATCGTCATCAGGGCCGTCACCAGCGAGGACGTCATGACCGCGGACTGGGCCCGGCTCCCCTACGACGTGCTCGACCGCCTCTCCCGGCGCATCATCAACGAGGTGCCGGGGGTGAACCGGGTCGCCCTGGACGTGACCTCGAAACCTCCCGGGACCATCGAGTGGGAGTGAGCGCATCGGCGAGCCCGCCCGGTTCGCCGGGCGAGCCGGGGTCGGCCGGCCCCGCGGGCGGCCCCTTCGGGCCGGACGAGTCCCTGCTCCGGGGGCTCAACCCCGTGCAGCGGGAGGCGGTGGTCCACGGCGAGGGACCCTTGCTCATCGTGGCCGGGGCGGGCTCGGGCAAGACCCGGGTGCTCACCCACCGGGTCGCCCACCTGATCCGCGAGCGGGGGGTCTCGCCCTTCCAGCTCCTGGCCATCACCTTCACCAACAAGGCCGCCGACGAGATGCGCCAGCGGGTGGCCGTGCTCGTCGGTCCCGTGGCCCAGCGCATGTGGGTCTCGACCTTCCACTCGGCCTGCGTACGCATCCTGCGCCGGGACGCCACCCGCCTCGGGTACAGGTCGTCGTTCACCATCTACGACGAGGCCGACGCCCTGCGCCTGACCGGCTACGTCATCCGGGACCTGGGCCTCGACGCCAAGCGCTTCCCTCCCCGGGCCGTCCATGCCGTGCTCAGCCAGGCCAAGAACGAGCTCGTGGGCGTGGACGCCTTCCGCGCCAACGCCAGGAGCCTGTTCGACCGCAAGCTGGCCGACGTCTACGCCGAGTACCAGCGCCGGCTCCTGGCCGCCAGCGCCATGGACTTCGACGATCTTCTCATGGTCACCGTCGAGCTGCTGCGGCGGGAGCCGGAGGTGCTGGCCCACTACCAGCAGCGCTTCCTCCACGTCCTGGTGGACGAGTACCAGGACACCAACCGGGCCCAGAACGAGCTCGTGCTGCTGCTGGCCCAGCGTCATCGCAACGTGTGCGTGGTGGGCGACAGCGACCAGTCCGTGTACCGGTTCCGGGGCGCGGACGTGCGCAACATCCTGGAGTTCGAGAACGCCTTCCCCGACGCGACCGTGATCGTGCTCGAGCAGAACTACCGCTCAACCCAGACGATCCTGGACGCGGCCAATGCCGTCATCGCCAACAACGCCATGCGCAAGCCCAAGGCGCTGTGGACCGAGCAGGTCGGGGGCGAGCTCATCAGCAGGTACCACGCCGAGGACGAGCACGACGAGGCCGCCTGGGTCGTGCACGAGCTGTCCCGCCTCCACCGCCAGGAGCACATGCACTGGGGTGAGGTGGCCGTGTTCTACAGGGCCAACGCCCAGAGCCGGGTGCTGGAGGAGGAGCTGGTCCGTCAGTCGGTCCCCTACAAGCTGGTGGGCGGGACCCGCTTCTACGACCGGCGCGAGATCAAGGATCTGCTTGCCTACGTGCGGGCCGTGGTCAACCCCGGCGACGAGGTCTCGTTCAAGCGCATCGTCAACGTGCCCAAGCGGGGGGTGGGAGACACCAGCATCAGGCGCCTGGACGCCTGGGCCGCGGCCCACGGCACGACCTTCGGGGAGGCCCTGGCCCAGGCCGAGCAGGCCGGGGTGACGGGCCGGGCCCTGGGGGGCATCAGCGACCTCCTGGCCCTGCTGGGAGAGCTGCGGGCCACCGTCGAGCACGGCGACGCCCAGGGCCGCAGGAGCCCGGCCGCGCTGGTCGAGGCCGTGCTGGTCGGCACCGGCTACACGGCCGAGCTGGAAGCGGAGCGCACGGTGGAAGCGGCCGGCCGGCTCGAGAACATCGCCGAGCTGGTCGGCATGGCCCGGGACTACGAGGACCTGGACACCTTCCTGGAGGCGGTCAGCCTCGTCTCCGACGCCGACGAGCTGGTCGACGACGAGTCCCGGGTCGTGCTCATGACCCTGCACACGGCCAAGGGCCTCGAGTTTCCCGTCGTCTTCATGGTGGGCATGGAGGACGGCGTGTTCCCCCACCTCCGCTCTCTGGGCGAGCCCGACGAGCTGGAGGAGGAGCGGCGCCTCTGCTACGTGGGCATCACCCGGGCCCAGCGGCGCCTGTACCTGACCCACGCCTGGTGTCGCACCCTGTGGGGGGCGACCCAGTACAACCCCCCCAGCCGGTTCCTGCGGGAGATCCCCGAGGAGCTCACCCGCCTGACCCAGGGCGGTCCCCCGGCCGAGGCCTACGAGGGCGAAGGCAGGGGTCGGGCCCGGGGGGCGGCCGCCATCGGCCGGGGGCGGGACGCGGTGGTGGAGGCGGCCCTGCGCCGGGGCCGGGCTACGCCCGCCCGCGCCACCGGGGCCGAGAACCTGGCCCTCTCGGTGGGCCAGGACGTGGTGCACGGGAAGTGGGGCGAAGGCGTCGTCCTCGAGGTCATCGGCGAGGGCGACAAGGCCGAGGCCGTCATCCGCTTCCCGGGAGTGGGCGAGAAGCGCCTCCTCGTGGCCTGGGCGCCCCTCAAGCGGGCCTAGTGCTCCTGGCCGCGCTGCCGTCCCAGGCCAACCTGTCGGCCCGGCTCGTGCTGGCCGCGGTCCTTGGTGGCGCCATAGGCCTGGAGCGGGAGGTGTCCGAGCACCCCGCCGGTCTCCGCACCCACACGACGGTGGCTCTGGGCGCGGCCCTCTTCGGCGTGCTCTCCGCCTACGGGTTCGGCACCTTCTTCGGCCACCACCCTCCGCCCGCGGCGCGCGTCGATGTCACCCGCATCGCCTCCCAGGTCGTGGTCGGCGTGGGCTTCCTGGGCGGGGGCGCCATCCTCAAGGAGGGGGGATCGGTCCGGGGTCTGACCACCGCGGCCAGCCTCTGGGTCACGGCCGCCATAGGGCTGGCCGTGGGTGTGGGCTCCTTCGCACCGGCCCTGGTCACGACGGCCCTCGTGCTGGTGAGCCTCGTCTACCTGCAGGGGCCGGCCCTGTGGCTGGCCCGACGCCTCGGCGCCCAGTCCCGACGCCGGGCGGTGATGCTGAGGGTGAGCCGGGGTGGGGACACGACGGCGGTGCTGCAGGCCCTGAGAGCACTCCCCGGGGTGAAGGTCACCGAGGTGACCGTGCGCGAGAGCGAGGGGGGGACCACGGTGCGGGCCGAGCTCGAGGCCCGCCGGGGCCACGACGTCCAACGCCTACTGGAGGATCTGGCCGCCCGCCACCAGCTCGAAGGCTTCGACCTGGGCTGAGGTCAGCTCACCTGCCCGCCATCGGGGGCGCCACGGCGCCGCCCACGGCCGGCACCATGGACGGCGCCGTTACTGGCGTCCCTAGCGATGTGTCCTCGGCGTCCTCGGCCGCCGGGGGGAGCGAGCGCAGCGTCCCGACACCCGCCACCCCCTCAGCGGCCTCGAGCTGAGCGGTGATCGTCCGGGCCACGCCGGGCGACAGGAGCATGGCCATGTGGCCGTGGTCCTTGGCCAGGACGTTGGTGGCCCGCAGCGCCGGCACCCGAAGCATGGCCGAGGTGCAGGGCTGCACGAGCATGTCGAGGTTCGAGTACACCGACACCCAGCGCACGCTCGACGGGCGCGCTGCGGCCCGCAGCCGGCGGACGAGCGCGGAGCCCGGCCTCAGCTGAACGGCCGTGCGTCCGAAGCCGATCCAGGCCGCATGTGTCCCCTCGTGGGGAGAGGCCATGGTCACGGCCACGTCAACGTGCTCGTCCCCGCCCAGCTCCTGCACGTACCAGCGCAGGATGATGCCGCCCAGGCTGTGGCCGATGACGTGGACCCGCTCGGCCCCCGTGGCTGCTCTGACCGTTTCGACCCGCGCTCGAAGGTGCGCGGCCAGGGTGGGGACGCTGTGCCGCAGAGGGTTGTAGTTCACGGTGTGGAGGCGGGTGAAGAGCGCGGCGCGCAGGTGCCGTTCCAGCGTGTACCACGCGGAGCGGTTGTGGCCGTATCCGTGCACTAGGAGCACGGGCGTGTCACGGGCGGCGTCGGCGCCGGGCTCGACCACATGGACCCCGTCTTCGAAGAACCCGAGGGGGTATCGGGCCACGCAGGTAGCCAGTGACACCGCTTCCCGTAGCTGGCCCACATAGGTGGCCGGCCGAGCGAGTGCGGTGGTGATGACGCTCACAGAAGCCTCGACGACCTCGTTCTTTGCATGTTTCTCGGGCTCCACTTACGCACTTCTCGACCCGTTGGATACCCACTTCGCGGGCCATTTATGAGAATGACGTAGGCGAACTAGCCCACCACCCCAAGGCTTTCCGGACATTGTCCCCGTGTCGCCCACGGAGGGGGTGGATATCCCGAGGGCCGCCGCCTGACTACCCAGGTGAGCGTCGACGGCGCTGGCCCGGTGCGTCGCCCTGACCGGCGCCGCGCGTCAGCGACGGGCTCCGCCCAAGTCGATCACCACGTGGCCGTGGGCGTCGACCGTGGCCGGGAAGGACGTGAGGCCGGCGCCGTCGACCGGGTAGCTGCGCCCGTCGCATGGATCGCGAAAGTCGCGCCCCGCCGGCTCCCACCTCAGCTGGCACCGGCGCGACGCTCCGGGCGCGTGCGCTTCGAAGGCCAGCCATCCCTTGGTCGCGTCGGTGCCCAGGTGCTGCGCGTAGAGGTCGCGGTTGTGACGGAGGGGATCGGGCAAAAGGATCGGACCGTCGCGGTCGACGGCGCGAGCGAGCACGCTGGCCCGTCCCATGTCATAGGGACCTCCACCGAAGGCGCCCTGCAGCTTGCCGCCGGGTTGGTTGGCCGAGCGCACGGCAAACACGACGATGAGGGCGGCGAAGACAACGCCGAGCAGGGCGGTGAGCAGCAGACCCGTCCTGCGCCCCCGCCCCCCGGGCCGGCGGCTCATCGCAGGGCGCGGGCGGTGGCGGCGTCCACCCGGCGCAGGCGGTCCCCGGGACTGGCCTCGGCCAGCGCCGAGGCCACCGCCTCCGCCAGGGCACCGTCGTCCTCGGCCACGACCGCGTCGGCCACACCCAGCTCCACCTGGTCCCTCGCCGTCAGGCCCAGGCGCTGGGCCAGCTCGGGGGCTCGGCGGGCGTCGCGTTCCAGGATCGCCGCCGCTCCCTCCGGGGCGATGACGGAGAAGACGGCGTGCTCGAGCATCAGGAGGCGATCGGCGTGGGCCAGGGCCAGCGCCCCTCCGCTGCCCCCCTCCCCGACGCAGACGGCCACGCTCGCGGTCGGGAGACCGGCCATGGCCGCGAAGGTGCGGGCTATCTCTCTGGCTATCCCCTGGCCCTCCGCGTCCGGTCCGGGGTCGGCGCCCGGGGTGTCGATGAAGGTGACCAGGGGCAGCCCCAGGTGTCCGGCCAGGGCGATGGCCCGCTGGGCCAGCCGGTAGCCGGCGGGGCCCGGACGCCCCGATCCGGCGTGACGGTCGAGAGCCACGACGACGGCCCGTTGTCCGGCCACCGAGGCCAGACCCGCCCGCACGGTGGGGTCCGCGCCCCGAAGCTCCACCCACGAGGAGCACACCCCGGCGGCGCGATCTATCCCCGACGGTCGGTCGGGGGCGCGGGCCCGCAGCACCTCGGCCCACGCCGCGGTCGGTTCGGTTTCCTCCTCGGGTTCGGAGTCGGGAGCGCCGGCCGCCAGCTGCCTGCGGGCGAGAGGGAGGGCGCGGAGACCAAGGCAGGTCTCGATCCACGTCCCCTGCTCGGCCGCCGGCACCAGGGCGTCGACCAACCCGGCGGCGTAGGCGCTCTCGGCCGTGTGGGCACCCTCGGCCAGGCGCGTGCCCAGGGTCTGCTCGACGACCCGTGGCCCGGCGAAGCCCAGGGTGGCCCCGGGCTGGGCCGCGCACACGTCCACCAGCGACGCGTAGGACGCGTAGACCCCCCCGGTCGTGGGGGCCCGGTAGATCGCGACCGACAGCAGGCCGGCGGCGGCGTGGGCTCGGGCGGCCGAGGCGGTACGGGCCATCTGGACGAGCGAGACCATGCCCTCCTGCATGCGTGCGCCGCCCGAAGTAGTGATCACCACGACGGGCAGGCGCTGCCGCGTCGCCCGTTCGAAGGCCCGCACGACGCGCTCTCCGTGGACCGCCCCCATGGAGCCGCCCAGCACCTCGAAGCATCCCTCGATGAGCACGTAGTCGCTGGGGACGCCGTTGCCGGAGGACACGCCGTCGGGCGACACCACGTCGCCCACCCGGCACCGACCGGTCATCACCGACTCGGTGCACCCCTGGTCGGCTCGGGCCCGGGCCACGGCCCGGTCCAGAGCTTCCCGGTACCCAGGAAAGCGAAGGGGATCAGCCGAGGTCAGCTCGGCGTCCCACTCCTCCACCAGCGGGTGCAGGGGCATGGCTCATGGTGTTTAGCAGCACCTCCCGCTGGCGGGCCCGACAGGGTCAGGCCGTAGGATCACCGTCCGTGGAGCGGCCCTATCGCGTGGTGGTGGCCAAGCCGGGCCTGGATGGTCACGACCGGGGGGCCAAGGTGATCGCCCGCGCCCTGCGTGACGCCGGCTTCGAGGTCATATATACGGGCCTGCACCAGACTCCCGAGCAGGTGGTGGAGGCGGTGGTCCAGGAGGACGCCGACGCCCTGGGGCTCTCGCTGCTGTCGGGAGCCCACATGACGCTGGTGCCGAAGATCATCGAGCTGCTCCGCCGGCGCGGGGCGGGAGACGTGCTGGTGGTGTGCGGCGGCATCATCCCCGACGCCGACATCCCCAAGCTCAAGGAGCTGGGCGTGGCCCAGGTCTTCACCCCCGGCGCCCCCTTGCCGGCCATCTCGGCCTGGCTACGGGAGGCGCTCGACGGCACGCAGGCGGGCGCAGGGACCGAGACGGGAGCGAGCTGACGTGGACCTGTTCGAGTACCAGGGCAAGCAGTACTTCGCCCGCTTCGGCATCCCGGTGTCGCCGGGAGGAGTGGCCGACACCCCGGAAGAGGCGGTGGCCCGGGCCGACGAGGTCGGCTACCCGGTGGTGGTCAAGGCCCAGGTCCAGGTGGGTGGGCGAGGGAAGGCCGGAGGCATCAAGCTGGCCGCCGACGCGGCCGAGGTGCTCGCCCACGCCCGGGCCATCCTGGGCATGGACATCCGCGGTCACATCGTGCGGCGCCTCTGGATCGAGCACGCGTCGGAGATCGCCCGTGAGTACTACGCCAGCTTCACGCTCGACCGGTCGGCGAAGCTGCACCTGGGCATGGTCTCGGCCCGGGGAGGCGTCGACATCGAGCAGGTCGCGGCCGAGGACCCCGACGCCATTGCCCGTCTCCACGTCGATCCGACCGAGGGCCTGACCAAGTCAGGTGGGAGACAGCTGGTGGAGCAGGCCGGGCTCGACCCCGAGGCCCGGGACGGGGCGGTCGACCTGCTGCTCAAGCTCTACAGCTGCTACGTCGACGGGGACGCCGACCTGGTCGAGGTCAACCCCCTCATCCTCACGCCCGAAGGTCGCGTGCACGCCCTCGACGCCAAGGTGACCCTGGACGACAGCGCTTCGTTCCGCCACCCGGAGTGGGACGAGTTCCGCACCCTGGAGGGGGACGACCCCAGGGAGACACTGGCCAAGCAGAAGGGCCTGCAGTATGTGGGCCTCGACGGTGAGGTCGGGATCATCGCCAACGGCGCCGGGCTGGCCATGAGCACCTGCGACGTCGTCAACCAGGTGGGCGGACAGCCGGCCAACTTCCTCGACATAGGCGGTGGCGCCAATGCCGAGGTGATGGCCAACGCCCTGGAGGTCATCAACACCGACGAGAAGGTGCGGTCGATATTCATCAACGTCTTCGGAGGGATCACCCGCGGAGAAGAGGTGGCCAACGGCATCGTCCAGGCTCTCCAGCGCGTCGACATCGGTGCGCCCATCGTGATCCGCCTCGACGGCACCAACGCCGAACAAGGGCGAGAGATCCTCAAGGGGCTCGAGTCCGAGCGGTTCGTCTCGAGGCCCACGATGCTGGACGCAGCCCGCACGGCGGTGGCCCTGGCCGGGGGAGCACCCCGATGAGCATCTTCGTAGATGAGACGACCAAGGTCGTGATCCAGGGTCTGAGCCCGACGAGCCAGGGCTTCTTCCACGGCATGCGCAACCGCGCCTACGGCACCAAGGTGGTGGCGGGCACCAATCCCAAGAGAGGCGGGACCGAGATCGAGGGGGTCCCCGTGTTCGCCACGGTCAAGGAGGCTGTGGAGGCGACGGGCGCCAACGCCGCCTTCAACTCCGTGCCTCCCCCATTCGCGGCCGACGCCGTCATCGAGGCGGCCGAAGCCGGCGTCCCCTTCATCGTCTGCATCACCGAGGGCATCCCCGCCCACGACGAGGCCCGGGCCTACAACCGCCTCAAGCGGGACTTCTCCGCCAGCCGCCTGCTCGGACCCAACTGTCCTGGGATCATCAGCCCCGGGAGGTGCAACATCGGGATCACCGCGGGTGAGATAGCCAAGCCCGGAGGGCCGGTCGGCATCGTGTCGCGGTCGGGGACGCTCACCTACCAGGCGCTCTACGAGCTCAAGCAGAAGGGGATCGGCGTCACCACCTGCGTGGGCATAGGCGGAGATCCGGTGCCCGGGACCAGCTTCATCGACTGCCTGGCCGAGTTCCAGGCCGATCCCGAGACGAAGGCGGTGATCATGATCGGCGAGATCGGCGGCTCGGCCGAGGAGGAAGCGGCGGCCTACATCGCCGAGCACGTGGACAAGCCGGTGGTGGCCTACGTGGCGGGGGTGACGGCGCCTCCCGGCAAGAGGATGGGCCACGCCGGCGCCATCGTCTCGGGCTCGAAGGGGACGGCCAAGGCCAAGATGGAGGCTCTCGCCGCGGCCGGGGCAACCGTGGCCGTGAACCCGACCGAGGCCGGGGAGCTCATGGCGGGGATGGTCGCCTCGCTGTAGGCAGGTGTCAGGGCTGGAGGAGCCGGGCCAGACGTGAAGAGGCCACACGCACGCCCCCCCATCCCAGTGCGCCCAGGTAGACGGCGGGGACGAGGAGGGTCCAGCGGATGTCCCCCAGCACCAGGGACCTCTCCAGGTTCACGCCCTGGTACAGGGGCGTCAGCCGGACCCCCCAGGCCACACCGTTCGGGTAGCGCGACAGGGGGAAGAAGGTGGCCGAGAACAGGAAGAGAGGGACCAGGGCCAGGTTCACGAAGTCGAAGTCGACGAAGGACCGCATCCAGGTGGTGGCGGCCAGACCCAGGCCGGCGAAGCCGTACCCGATGAGCACCGCTGCGGGTACCGCCAGCACGCCCCAGGGCGACGCCACCAGCCCCAGGGCGGCCATGGTCAGGAGGAAGGCGGCCGCGTACACCGTCCCCCGCAGGAGGGCCCACCCCACCTCTCCATGGGCCACGTCCCCGACCCCGAGAGGCGTGGCGAGCATGGCGTCGTAGGTGCCCGCGTACTTGTACTTGACGAAGAAGTTGAAGGTGGTGTCGAAGACCGACCCGTTCATGGCCGCGGCCGCAAGCAATCCGGGGGCCACGAACGCCTCGTAGGTCACCAGCCGTCCCCCGGGGCCGGGAAGCCGCCCGACCAGCGCCCCCACGCCGACGCCGATGGAGAGCAGGTAGAGCAAGGGCTCGAAGAACCCGGTGAGGAACACGTACCACATGCGACGGTAGGCCAGGGCGTTGCGCTCGATGACGTGGACAGACCTGCGGCGCGACGGTCCCACGGGCAGGATCCGGCCCCGGGGGACGGCGGAGGCCAGGTCGGCCAGGCTCTCGGTCACGGCGTCAGTCTCCGGGCGAAGGTGCGGGTCCCCCACCGCCAGCCCGCGGCGACGCAGGCGATGAGCACGGCGGTGTGGCCCGTGGCCGCGGCCCAGCGCGGGGTGCCCGTGGTGGCCTGGCGGCACAGCTCTATGGCGTGCCACAGGGGAGAGGCGACCGAGACCGGCCGCAGCCACGAGGGAAGCTGGCTGATGGGGAAGAAGGTGCCGGAGAACAGGAACAGGGGGACTATCCCCAGGCGCATGATCACCGGGAAGGTGAGGTCGGTGTCCTGGGTGGCGGCGTAGGCCGCCAGCGGGGCCGCGAAGGCCAGGGCGCCAAGGGTCGCGGCGGGGACGGCCAGGATCCCCCAGGGCGAGGGCACCCCACCCAGGAGGACGGCCACGGCCAGGAAGGCGGAGGCCGCGGCGGTGGCGCGCACCCCGACCCACAGGACCGTTCCCCCGTAGAGGTCTGCGGCGCTGAGAGGCGTGGCGACCACGGCGTGATAGGTGCGTATCCACTTCGTCCCCGCCATGACCGGCCACAAGGACGAGCCCGCGGCCGTCTGCATGGCGCTGGCGGCCAGCAGCCCGGGAGCCACGAAGGCCAGATAGCCCACGCCCGCCACGTGCCCCGTCCTGCGTTCCACCAACCCGCCCAAGCCGAGGCCGATGGCGGCCAGGAACATGACCGGGGTGACGAAGCTGGAGAAGGCCGATCCCCGCCACAGCTTGCGGAACACGATGGCCTCGCGCTCCAGCACTCGCAGCATGGGGGGGGCGACGGCCACCTCAGTCCTCCAGGGTGCGGCCGGTGAGTATCAGGAAGACGTCCTCCAGGGTGCTCCGCCGCACCAGTACGGAGGCCGGCCTCAGCCCGTCGCGGGCGACGAGCTCGGCTGTGCCGTCGCCGTCCCCCGTGTACACCAGGATGCGGTCGGGCAGCATCTCCACACGCTCTCCGGAGCCGTTCAGCAGGGGTAGGGCGTCCCGTCGCTCCTCCGCGGTGGCGAAGCGCAGCTCCACCACCTCGCGGGTCGAGTGGAGCTGGATGAGCTCGCGAGGGGAGCCCTCGGCCACGATGCGAGCTCGGTCCATGATCACCAGGCGGTCACAGAGCTGCTCGGCCTCGTCCATGTAGTGGGTGGTGAGCACCAGAGTCACTCCCTGGAGTTTGAGCTGGTAGAGGCGCTCCCACACCAGGTGCCGGGCCTGAGGGTCGAGCCCGGTGGTGGGCTCGTCCAGGAGCAGGAGCTCGGGCTGGTGGACCAGGGCCCGGGCGATGGTG